>Ga0209797_10000417_pt1 | contig 21231 bp, 18 predicted proteins | sample DOMMetBare3Fresh_2_FD_187472 | JGI IMG/M metagenome (GOLD analysis project Ga0209797, IMG submission 187472) | Wetland sediment microbial communities from St. Louis River estuary, USA, under dissolved organic matter induced mercury methylation -... | ecosystem: Environmental > Aquatic >... | reverse complement strand
ACCGGGCAAGGGCTTTTTCCACGGCACGATGTAGAGTACTTTTGGTAACTCGCGATTGCCGATGATCTGAGTGCGGTCGATGTCTGCGCGGTCCTGCGCCAACGCACTGCAGGCGACCAGCAACGATGACAGCGCAACGAGGCGTTTCACGTTCGTCATCACTGCTCCTTCTTCGCGACCTTGTTGTCGACCTGTGCAACGCTGGCGGGCTTGCGCGTCTTGAGGTCCGCGACCCACTTGCCCACTGCAACATCGCCGGCCGGCGACAGCGCGAGGTAGCGCTCGTAGTGGACCAGCGCCAGCGCGTTGTCGCCCTGGTAGAGGTCGAGCAGGACGCCGAGATTCAGGTGCGCATCGGCGTAGTCCGGATCGAGCGCGAGCGCGCTCTCGTAGGCCTCGCGCGCCTTCGCGAACTGACCCTTGTGGCGATAGCTCACGCCAAGCTGGTTGAAGAAGACCGGCTGGCGCGGGCTGGCCTTCACCGCACGCTCGAGCGCGGCCACCGATTCGTCGTGCTTGCCCGCGTTGCGCAGGATCAGGCCCAGGTTGGCATGCGCGCCGCCGAGGTCCGGATACTTGGCCGCCAGGTCGCGAAATCCACGCTCGGCATCGGCCGTGCGACCGGCTCGCAGCGCCGCACGTGCACTGTCGAAAGCGCGTTGGGCTTCAGGGTCGATCGGCTTGTCGGGCACGACGGCCGCGGCCGCGTTGACGGCCGCCGTCGCCGCGCCGCTGACGGCCTGCTGTACCGCCTCGACCGGCTTCTTGACCACTTCGGGCGCGCTCGCGCAACCACCCAGGACGGCCAGCACCCCGACCGCCAGCAACTGTTCAGCGGATCGCATCGATGACTCCTTCCACGCGCTCGGCGCGTGCATAGCGGCCCGGCTTGAGCGTTCGCAGGGCGGCAAAGCTCTTCTGAACCCACTCGTCATAAACGCCCTGCGCCGTGCGCCTGGCGTTGATCTCGTGCAGGCCGATCGCCTTGTCATCGAACGGCTGGGCCTGGTCCTCGAGCATCAGGTTGTACTGCTCCAGTTCCACCTTCTTCAGCCCCTTGGGCCGCTGTGACTTCAACATGGCCTGACCGAAGTCCTGGTACAGCGCGGCGATGTGGTAGGTCGCCGCGGTGGAGACGTCGGCCACGCCGTAGTCGGCGGCCACCGCGTAGCCCTTCAACGCATCCTCGAACTTCGTCTTCTTGATCTTCAGGTTCTTCGCCAGCGGTTCCACCAGCGCGACCTTCTTGTAGTCGTCGACGGCTGGCTGCGCGAGCACCAGGGCCGCCATTGCACCGAGGTATCGTGTGCGCGCGGTGCGCGCGGCGCCACCCTTCTGGTCGGCCAGGAAGATGTCACGCTGCAGTGCGACGTCGCGCTTGGCGTCGCCGTCGGCCTTGGCCATCGTTGCCAGCCGGTGGCGCGTCTCGATGGCGCGCTCGAGGGGCTCGGGATACTGCTTCAGATAGCGCTCGTAGACCTTGGCCGACGCGCTGCGGTTGTTGCCCTTGCCATACAACTCGGCGGCCTGCCAGAGCGCCTCCTGTGCGAGCTTCGGGTCCTTGCCGGTGTTGGCCACGCGCTCGAATTCGCCGGCCGCTTCGCTCCAGCGCCCCTTTTCCAGATAGGCCACGGCGAGCTTGCTCGATGCGTCGTCGACGAGCGAGTGTTTCGGGAAGCGCTGGCGGAAGTCCTCCAGGGTCTTGGCGGCGGCGTCCCAGTCCTTCAACCCGATCAAGGCGGCGGCAGCGTCGTACTGCGCGCTGGCATGGGTCGTCGAATTCGGCGACACGCTGGCCACCCGCGTGAAGTGGCCCACGGCGTCACGCGCGTTGCCGGCCTTGATCGCCGCCTCGCCCTGCTTGTAGATCGACGCCGCCTGGCGCTCGACCAGATCCTTGCGCGCAGTGTCCTTTTCTGGAGTCAGCGCAAGCACCTCACCGTAGCGCTTCTCGGCGCGGTCGAAAGCCCCCGACTCGAAAGCGGTGTGGGCCATCACGGTGGTGGCCACGCGCCTTTGCTCGGTGGTCGCAGGCGGGTCGAGGGCCAGCACGCGTTCTGCAACGCTCTGCGCCTGCTCGCTGTCCTTGAGTTGGTACAGCCGATCGGCGGCGTTGGTCAGCACCGGCGCGACACGCGGGTCCTTCGCGAAGGCCTTGGCAAAGCGCAACGAGCTGTCGACACCGGCCTTCTGCAGCGCGGGCTTGTCGGACGCGGCCGCCCTTTTCTCCAATTCTGCGAATGCCAGCAGCGCGGCATAGCCCGCATCGGCACTCTTGTCGTGCTTCGGATACCCGTAGGCCGTCTTCTCGTACTCGGTTGCGGCTTCGGCGAAGCGCGAGTCCTCGTACAGCAGCTCACCGAGCAGGAAGTGATTGCGCGCCGTGTCGGGTTCGCCGGGGAAGCCGGTGATGATGTCGCGGTACCAGCGCACCGCTTCCTGATAGTCGGCGGTGGCCTTGGTCTTCTGCGCACTGGCGTGGTAGTGGCGCGCGAGCTCGGACAGGCGCGACTTCACGAGAGGTTGCGCACGGTTCCATCCTTCCGGATTGGCCTTGCGGAAATCGCTGGCCACGCCGTAGCGGCTCACGTACTCCTTCTTGGCGTCGAGCGCCAGCGTGTTGAACCCGCCGCCCTCGTAGATGTCGATCACCCGCGCCTGCAACACGGGGGCCTGTGCATGCATGGGGTTGCGCTTGACGAACAGGCCGAAAGTATCGGCGGCGTCCTTCACGCGCTCCTGCTTGATGTAGAGCTCGCCCAACGCCTGGTAGACGCGGAAGTCGTAGCTCTTGCGCTTGTCGTTGTTGACGTAGGTGGCGATCGACTCGGCACCTTGCAGGTTGGTGAACGAGATGCTCATCACCCGGAAGGTGTCTTCCACGAGCTCGCGGTCGCCCCGCGACAGGCTCTTCAGGTCCTCCAGCGACTCGTCGCCGCGATCGGCGAGCTTGCCGTCGAGAACGCCGAAGAACGACTGCAGACCGTCCTCGAGCTTGCCCTGCTTGAAACGCGACCAGCCCTGCATGTACAGCGCGCGATCACGGAACACAACGCCACCGTCCTGCGCGAGCACCGCGCTGAAGGCCTGCTCGGCCTGCGGGTAGGTGCGAAGCGTGAACAGCAATTCGCCGCGGCGGAACTGAGCCTCTTCGCGGTAGACGGTGTTCGGGTAGCGCGACACCAGACCGTCGAGCGTCTTCAGTGCCACCTCGAGCTCGCCGTTCTGTTCCTGCGCGCGCGCCAACTGATAGAGGATGCGGTCGTTGCCCGGATCGTTGGGGAAGGTCCTGAGATAGTCCTGGTAGCGCGTGACGGCGGTCTTGTAGTCCGGCGCGCCGGCGGTCTGGCCGGTTGCGCTCCTGTTGTCGGCCACGTCCATTTCGAGGTCGCCCAGCCGGCGCATCGCCTCGGCGCGCTGGGGCGCCTGCGGTGTGGCGGTCGGACTCTCCAGGAACTTGCGGTAGGCGGCGATCGCCTGCGATTCGTCGCTGGCGATCTTGCGATCCTTGTCCACCACCACGTCGCGCTTGCCCAGCGACGCGATAGTCGGCGCATCGTCGCGTTGGGACGCCTTGTTGCCACTTGCGCAGGCCGCCAGGCAGGCGACGGCGACCAGCGACAGGCTAACGGCGAGGCGCATCACCGCTCTCCTTGTTGTTCGCCGCGATGTTGGCGCGGTCGTAGAGCTGCGCCAGAGCGAACCGTGCCTGCGTCTGGTACTCGGCCAGGCGCTGCTGGGCGCGGCCGAGCTCGGCCACCGCGATGCCCTGCACCGCCTGTTGCTGCTCTTCGGTCAGCGCCGCCACGCGCGGGATCAGCACATTCAGGCGGGCCTCGAGTTCGTCGATGCGCCTGGCGAAGGCCTGGAAGCGCAACGGCTCCTCGGACTGCGCCTTGGCGAGCCTGGTCTCGCGGCCTTCGGCCAGCGCGATCTCCTGGTCGGCGTCGCGCAGCGCCTTGTGCGCCACCCACAACCGCGACGGGTAGTCCTGCGACAGGTGCCACGCCAACACGCCCGACAGCAGGCGGATCTTGTCCGCCAGCTTGGCGACATCGGGGTCCCGTTCGTTGGCCTTGGCGGCGATCTGCACACTGGCCAGCCGTTGCAGCAAGTCGTCCTGCTTCGGGTCGGCGAACGCGATCACGTCGCCGTCGCGCTCGACCCGCGCGAGCTCGGCCGCCAGGCTGGCACGGCGCCGCTTGAGCTCAGCCAGCGTGGCTGTCGTGCCCTTGGCGTCGTCGCGCGTGGCCGGCAGCCGGGTCGCGAAGGCCGCCTTGCGCTCGGCCAGCATGTCCCGGAAGGCACCGAGGTTGTCGCGCCACTGGGACAGGTTGCGGCCGAGGAACTGCAGATCGCGGTAGTTCTTGAACGACTCCTGGAAGTCGTGCTGTGCCAGCACCTGCGTCAGGTGACCCGCGTGCGGCATCTCGGGCAGCGAGTTCAGGCTCCAGAACCAGCCCATCTCCTCGCCCGGGTTGCTGGCATTCAAACCCTCGACGAGCTTGCCGCTCTTGATCGCGGCAATCGATTCGTTCAGTGCACCGTGCTCGGTGTCGAACTGCGCGGACGCGCTCTGGTAGCCGTCGAGCGCCTGACCATAGGCGCCGAGTTCGGCGTAGGCGTAGGGGATGGCGATCTTGGCCTCGAGCACTGCACCGTCGGTGAGGCTGCGGCCCGCGAGTTCGGTCCACGGCACCAAGGCCTTCTCAGGCTGCTTGGCAGCCGCTGCGGCCCAGCCGAATCCGAGCAACGCCTTGTTGGCCTGCAGGCTCTGCAGGCGCACACGCTCGAGCGCCTTGCGCGCGTCGTCGCTGCGCCCATCCTGCAGCGCGGCAAAGCCGATCGCGACGTTGGCGCGGTCGCGCAGACTGCGTTGCTCCTCGCTCGGTCCCGGCATGCGACCGACTTCGTCGAGCAGCGCGCTGCCGCCGGCAATGTCACCGCTCTTGACCAGCGCAACGCCGAGGTTGTAGCGCGCGTAGTAGCTCGCGCGTGAAGGGTTCTTCACGTCGGTCATGCCGCGCAACAGGGCGGCTGCGCCCGCGAAGTCGTTGCGCGCCATCAGCAGGTTCGCATGCAGCAGGCCGCGGTCTTCCTCCAGCGGTTCGGGCAGCTTGCCGCCGATCTTGGCGATGGCCTCCTCGGCCTCGGCGTGCAACCCGCGTTGCCAGCGGATCTTGGCCAGGTAGTACCAGGCACGGTCGCGCACCGAGGGCGGTGCACCGCGCTCGATCAGCTGGGCGAAGATCTGGCCTGCCTCGCGGTGCATGCCGTAGGACAGCAGCAGACCGCCACGCAGGATCTCGCTGTCGTCATCGTGCGGCGACATGCGATTGAAGTGCTGCGACACCATCAGGTTGGTGACGGCGCTGAAGTACTTGTCCTGGAAAAACTGAAACAGCGTGTCGCCGTAGTGCGGCGCCGCGACCGGGCGCTTGGCCTCGGGGTCAGGTGCCTTTGCATCGGCGGCATGGGCGGTGCCGATCACCAGCGTTGCGGCAATGAGCGTGAGTGCGAATCGAGAGCAAGGCACTTGACGACCCTTACTGCCACACCTTCACATCGAACTCGGGCTGCAGCTTGCCGGTCGAGTCCTTGATGCGCAGCTCGATGTACTTGGGCTCCTGCCCCTTGTCGAACTTGATCGTGGTGGCGCGCTTGTAGTCACGCTCGTGCGGGCCCTTGCCGGTGAAGAACGCGACGATCTCGTGCGTGCCGCTCTTCAGGTTGCCGACATAGGCGCGCTGCACGCCGCCGCGGTGCAGGGCCTGCACCTCGTTGGGCGTGTAGAGATAGTTCGTGACCAGCTTGTCGTCGAGCTTGATCTGCAGCGAATCGAGCTCGAACAGCTTGCCCACGTCCATCGAGACGAAGAAGGCCACCTGCGTGTTCGCGGGAAAGAGCAGTTCCTCCTCCAGCACCAGCAGGTCGCGGTTCAACCTGATCACGTCGGACTTGAGGTCCTGCACGCGGTTGTCCAGGCTGGCCGCGGGCGCGGTCGCCTGGGGAGCGGCAGCCGTCGCGGTGACGGGTGCGGCAGGCTTGGTGCCCTGAGCCTGCGCGGCCATGGCGCCGACGCCGAGCGTCGCAAGCATGACAAGGGTTCGGATCGATGCAAGCATGGTCATGCTCTCTTCTTCAGTAGTTCGCAGTCACGTAAAGCTGCAGGATGGTGGCATTGAGCCGGTACGGCAAACCAGTTCGCAGGTCGCTGTAATCGCTGTACTGGTAGCGCAGCACTTCCAGAGCGCCGTTGAACTTGATCTCGTATTGCCCGGGCACCTTGCGATAGCTGTAGGTCACCTTGCCGCCCGCCGTGGTGCCGTTGTAAGTGCCGAGCTGGCGATTGCGCGTGACATACAGGTTCTGGCTCTGAGCGTCGTCGCTGTAGAACGAGGCCTTGTCCTGCTTGTAGTAGCGCAGGAAACCGTCGAGCAGGAAAGACTCACCGATGTAACGGCTGTAGCCGCCTTCGATCGTGTGGGCCTTGACCTGCCAGTTGTCCCAGAAATACCGGTAAGAACCGCGCAGCGCATCGCGCGCGCCGAGGTCCCCGATGACCCGCAGATTCAGTGCCCGTGACGAACGCGTGCGCGGCACGGTCTCCGGGATCAGCGCGCCGAAGGCGCGTGCGGCGCGATAGGGGTTGCCAAGGTAGCCGGTATCGGAGATGGCCTCGAGGTTGGCGCTGGCCAGCCACTTGGGCGTCAGGATCTGTGTCACGCCCAGGCGGTACTGCCAGTGCTTGGCCTCGTCGAAGAACCCCAGGGTCTTCTGGCCCACCTTGTCGGCGCCGCGTGTGAAACCGAGGTTGACCGTGGTCATACCACCGAACGTTTCCTGCGCCACGTCGACCGAGAAGGCATCGGCGCGGTAGTCGGGCTCCTTGCTGGCGGCGTAACCGAGCGTGATGTTGGAGTCGCGCACCGCGTAATCCAGGCCGAGGTTGAACTCGGTGCGGCGCTCCTTGTACGGGCTGGCGGTGGTCACCACGTCGACCGAGGCGTTGCTGACCGCGTCGACATACAGCTGGCCCGTCAGCGAGACCTTGTCTGCCAGGCTCTTGCGCACCAGGAAGGCCGGGCCGTCGGACGTGAGGCCGCCCCCCTGGTAACGGTGGTACATCGCCTCGGCGCGATCGGGCGGCAACGGCGCGGCCTGAGCCGTGACGCCGAGGGTGCCGCCGAGCAGGCCGCCTATCGCCTTGAGCCAGCGCGCAAGCAACCTACTTGCAGCCACAGCCGCCCCCTTGCACGCCGTTTGCGCCGCGGGCGCCCTCGCGGATGTCGCGCACATGCTGGCTGTTCTTGGCGGCCAGCAGATCGCCTTGCCATTGCATGATCGGATCGGCCAGGCGCTCGCGCTCGTGCGGCTTGACCCAGGGCTGCGGCATGGCGCAACCGCCCGTGATTGCAGCAATCGCCAGCGCTACCAAGCAAACGCCGCGGATCCGGCTTCGCCGGTCCGCTGGCGTTGCCCCCTCGAGGGGGAGCGGCGAAGCCGCTTCGGGGGTGGTCATGTTCACTCCTTCAAGAGGTCGCGCAGTTGCTGCTCGTAGGTCTGCTCGACGCCCTCGCGATAGCCACGATGAACATGGCGAGCGCGGCCGTCCTTGTCGATCAGCACCGTGGCGGGCATCGCGTTGAGGTCGTAGGCGCCGACGACGCGCTTGTCGGTGTCCAGCAGCACCGGGAACTTCAGCCCGAGCTTGGCGACCAACGCCTTGGCCTGCGCCGGGTCTTCGTCGATGTTGACGCCCAGCATCAGGAAGCCCGAACCACGGTATTTCTCGTGCAGTCGGGACAGGTGCGGCAGTTCGATGCGGCAGGGTCCGCACCACGTCGCCCAGAAGTTCACCATCACCACCCGGCCGCGCTGCTCGGTCAGGCGCAGGTTGGGGCCGTCGATCTGGCGCAGCGTGAAATCGGGTGCCTGCGACCGCGGCGACACGCTGGCGCCGGCGGCACTGGCCGCGGCCAGCAGCGCCATCGCGAGCAACGTGCGGCGCTCGGTCGAAGTCGAGTCCATCGTCATTGTCTTGTCCTCCCTCGTCGACAGTTCAGAAGTACCAGGCAAAACCGCCCGTGAGTTCCAGGTTGTGCGTGCTCTTGTTGGGGCCCAGCAGGTCGAGCGAGTAGACGTGGTCGCGCATCTCGACGTGCACGCCGGCGCGCTCGGCAATCAGCATGCGCATGCCCAGGCCGAAGTTCAGCGTCTGGCGCCGGCGTTCCACCAGCTTGGTGCTGCCCACGCCGCCCAGTAGATAGATCGCGGTGGCCTTGGCGCGGTTGCTGCCGATGAAGCCTTCACCGGGCAGGATGTTCCAGCCCGCGCTCAGGTTGTAGTAGGTGAGGTTCTCCTCCTGCTTGGGGAAGATGCCACCACCGGGGAGCAGCTGGCGGTAGGCCTCGTCGCTCGCCTTGGTCTTGGCGAGGTTGGCCTGCACGAAGAAATCCTCGGTGATGTGGTAGCCCAAGCGCAGACCGACCACGCCGTGGGCGCCGAAGTCCTGGGTCGAGTACACGCCAGCAAAGGCGCCGACCTCGATGTCCTTGGACGGGAACTTGGGCAGCTTGAGATCGCGCCGCTCGACCTGCGGCACCACCACCTGCTCGTTGTTCGGCTTGGGCTGCGGCTGGGTGGATTGGGCGAATGCCGGCAGCGAGAACGCAGCGGCGATCAGGAGCGGGAGCGTCTTGTTCATCTTGTGTTGTCCTTGCGTCGTCAGTAGAAGAAGAAGGAGATGCCGGCGGTGACCGCCTTGAACTCCTGGCTGCGCTGGTCGGACACGTAGGCGGTGTAGATGCTGTAGTCGCCGCGCAGCACGAAGCGGTCGGTCAGGTAGTAGCGCAGGCCGATCGTCGCGTTGGCGAGGTTGGCATTGGTGGGTTGTGCACCGACCAGCGACAGGTTGGGCAGGTTCTTGAACTTGCCCACGCCGATGCCGAAGAACGGAGACAGGCGTTGGTCGCTCCAGGGCTCGGACAGCAGGTTGGCGTGCCAGAAGTCGGTGCCCGAGAACACGCCTTGCACCTGGCCGATCGTGGCTTCCGCGCTCAGCGTGTCGGAGAAACGGTAGCTGCCCCAGATCTTGAGCATCGGTTCGGACTTGAAGCGTCCCAGCGCTGCGCCGAGCTGCACGCGACGGGTCAGGTAGTCGTCGATGGCCGTGTCGCGAAAGGTCTTGGGCACACCCGCTTCGGTCAGCGTGAGTTCGAGCTGGCGGCGATGCACCCAGCCGATCTTGTCGTTGCCGGTGTCGCTGACGGTGCGTACCTTGTACCAGTCGGTACTGCGCAACTCGATGACGACGAACTCGTTGCGCGCCGCGACGTGATGCACCGGAAAGCCGCGCCCGGGGCCGGTGCGCATCTCCAGGTAGGGATCGGCCACCTTCACGCGCTCGGTGTCCTGCGCGAGCGCACTCACCTGCACCAAAGAGAGGAGCACAAAAAAAACAACGAGGCCGAGCCAGCCTCGCAGTGTCCGGATCGAAATTCTTATTGCGTGTTGCATGTCCCGGTGGTGGGGTCCGGCGGCGTGAACATGGGGGCCGCCGCGTTGCTGAATTCGTCCTGCCCAACGGGCATCGGACGGCTGATCCAGTATGCGAGCAGCTTGGCACCCGGCGCATTCGCGTCGGCAAAGATCAGGCCGCCTCCGTGCAGTACGCCCTGGACCAGCGGTTTTGCGAGCAGCTTGCTGCTGGTGGGCGAGCCAACCACCGTCGAGCCCTGCGCGGAGAAGAAGTTGCGGTACATCTCGGTGGTGCGCACCACGTCCGGCGTGTTGGCCGGGTCGGCGAGATCGACCGCCACCGCGGTGGCGACGGTGCGGAACGCGCCACCCGTGCCGTTGACGTTGTCATGGCAACCCGTGCTGGCGCAACTGCCGCTGCCGCCCGATGGCAGCGACAGCAGCGACACCAACACCGGGTTGATGCACTTCTGGAAATAGACGAACGACAGCGACTGACCGCTGCCCCCGGGCGGGTTGACCACATCGGGGGGGTTGCCCAGCGGGCTGCCGCCGCCGCACGCGGCAAGCAGTGCGACTGCAGCGGCCAGGGTCGATCGCGTCGAGAGCCGCATCATGGTCAGATGCACCCCGCGCTGATCCAGGCGGCGATCGCCGTGTACCCGCTGCTGCCCACCGGCAGCGGTGGCGTGGTCTGGCCCGTTGCCCCATTGGGGTGCGGTGCCGTCGACGGCCGCTGCATCAACGTGTTGGACGCGACGTTGCAGGTGTTGGAGATCATCGACAAGGTCACGTTGAAATCACCGTCGCCGTTGCCGGTGAGGATGAAGCGGTTGCGCTGGAAACCCACGCCCGGTTGGTGGCAGCTCACGCATTTCGCATTGAGCACCGGCTGCACGGTGGCATCGAACACCGAGCGTGACAACGCAGTGGCGGTCTTGGCCGGGCTGTTGCTCGCGCTGACGTTGTTGAAGTACTGGCCCCCCAGGTCCATCCACTCGGTGACGAGGCGCCGCTCGGCGGCGTTGAGCAGCGTCGCGTGGTTGGGTGCGGTGCCGGGCGGGTTCGGATGGGCGGCGCGCGCTTCGGCGCTGGCTTTCAACGACTCGCCGAACAGGATCTCGCCCAGGCGGCTCGCGCGTGTGATGCCCTCGGCGCCACTGACCATGTTGTCCACCAGCGCCGGCCCGCGCACGATCTCTGGCACGCCGTCGACGATCCGCGTCACCGGCTGACCGTTGGCGCCGATCACCGGATCGCCCAGCAGCAGTTCCTGGTACGAGGTCATTCGACCCGTCCCCGAGATGTTGCCGCGCAGGTCGAGCTTGACCGGGTCGGTGTGGCAGTTGGTGCAAGTGTTGGCACCCCGGTCGCGGGTCCAGATCGGCGCGATGTGGTCCGGGTAGTTGATGATGCCGTTGACCGGCGCCGGTGTGGCGAGGTCATCCGCCGCGACGGTGTTGCCGGTGTAGCGCAAGGCGATCGCGGTGCGCGCGGTCACGCCGGGCTTGGTGGTGTCGGCCCAGATGTCGGAGAACAGCATGTCGCCGCCCAGGTTCAGCGCGGTCGGGTCGAGGCGCGTGCGCAGCGCGGCCATCGTCTCGCCGTTCTGGTGCGCGCCGCTCATCGACGGCAGCAGCGCGGCCGGCAGGATGTTGGTGGTCGTCGCATCGTTGATCGACGCGCCGCGACGCGGGCTGTGGCAGCCGTCGCAGGTGCGGCGCTCACCGGGTCGCACCTGGATCCAGTTCAGGTGGGTCTGCAAGCCGCGGCCCTTGGCGTCGATCACCGTCAGCGCGAGCGCCGTGTCGGCCGGCACCAGCAGCTTGAACGAGCCGTCGGGTTCGATCGGCGCGTAACCGAGGATCTGCTGCGGTTCGAACTCGGTCTCGCCGATCGCCTCGCGCATGCCGCTCATGCCGGCCTGCGGCGCCACCGCGCGGGTGGCGCGCACGAAGCGCGCCGGCGCGCACTTGTACGCCGCATCGGCAGGGTCCTTGATCTTGGCCAGGTCGGCGACCGCGCTGCGCGTGTCGTCGGCGTGGTTGGGTGTCGTCAACGCAATGCCGCGAGCGCAGCCGGCCGGCAGGTCCACCGGCGCCAGCACGTTTTCCGCCATCCGGTTGAGCTGGTCGGTGTCGTACACACTGCGCACTTCGATCAGCGCCTTGCCCTGTGCGGCCAAGGCCGGATCGATCGAGGTCGGGGACGGCGAGGCCGGCTCGGTGCGCTTCTGGATCGCCACCGGGTCGACGTACATGAAGCCGGGCGGCGGCGAGGCCACGATCAACCAGGTCTGCGGCTTCGGGTCGTACATATAGATCGAGTAGATCGGCGGCACGTTGTCCTGGACCGTGTCGGCCGCGGCCTCTTCATCCGTGCGTTCGCTGGACAGGCGCGCGATCTCCTCCGGTGTGAGCTGCGTGCAAGGCACGATCACGTTGTTCTTGGTCACCTCGCAGGTGTGGAAGGCCACCAGCACGCGGTCGGTGCCGTCCCACAAGGGGTACGGCGATGTGGCACGCCCTTCGAGCGACAGGCCGCGGCCTTGCGGGATCGGCTTGTTGGTGAGGTCGCTTTGCGCCGAGAGCTTGGTCACCTTGTTGGTGGCCGGCATGTTGTTCTCGGAGAAGTTGGCCGCGTCGATCAGCATCAGCGCGCCACCCTCGCGGGTACCTGACAGTGACATCAGCGACGAGGCGATGTGGCCCGGGTAGGCGCCCTTGGGGTCCATCTCGCGCGGATGCAGGAAGCTGTTGCCCGGGCTGTGCGCACCATAAAAGGTGAACATGTTGGTGCCGTCGGGCTTGGCCGTGAAGACCGCGAAGCGGTTGCGCGTGCCGACGTGCTCCCAGCGCGCGAACATGATGTCGCCGTTGCTCTTGACCACCGGGTTGCGGTCGTGGCTCTGGTTGACCGAGATCTGCGTGATGGCGCTGCCGTCGTCGGCCATCGTGTGCAGGTTGAGCACCCGCTCGCGCTCGTACTCGTCGACCGCGTAGTAGACCTGACCACCGATGACCGTGCGGGTCTGGGTCTGGCGGTTGGACGAGAACACGAAGCCGCGGCCGGCCGGCAGGTAGGCCGGGTCGACGTCGTCCTCGCTGGCCGATGAGGTGATGCGACGCAGGCTGCCCGCGGCCATGCCGCCGGTGGTCATGTCGTATTCCCAGATGTTCCAGCGCCCGGTGCAGGCCGCGGCGCCATTGACCTGCGACGTGTTGGACGCCGGGCAGGTCATCGCGAACACGATCTTCTTGCCGTCGTACGACACTTCGGGGTCGGACACGTCGCCCTTGCCCTGCGTGATCGACGCGGTGACGTTGATCTCCTTCGCGCTGGGCGAACTCTTCTCGCGGATGATCAGGTCGCCGCCTGGTGCCGTCGGCGCGCCATCGGTCGGATTCAACCCGATCGTGTTGACCCGTTTGGCATAGGCGATGGCCACATCGCCGTTGACCGTCACCGCGTCCCCGCTCGATGAGCCGCTGCCGCAGCCCACCGTCAGCGCCGCCAGGGCTGCCATCACTGCAATCCGGCCGGTTGTCTTCGTGATCGTCGTGTCCATCATGAACTCCCCTTGCACGTGTGTATTGACTCAGTGCCGTGCGGGCGTGCGCCCCGCCGACATTCCACTCGAACAATGCAAGGCGCCAGCGGCGTCGACGACGATGGCGTCGACGCCCACCAGCGTCTCGACCATCTGCATCCCGCGCTCGACACCGAGCACGAACATCGTCTTGCTCATCGCTTCGCAGGTCAGACCGTCGGCGGCCATCACCGTGACGCTGTGCACGCCGTCGGGCGAACGGCCCGTTGCCGGGTCGACGATGTGGTGGTGGCGCACGCCGTCGCACTCGAAGTAGCGCTCGTAGTCGCCGGAGGTGGAAATGGCGGTGTCCACCAGCGGCAGCACGGCGATCAGCGCGTCTGCGCAGCGGGGGTCGCGAACGCCGATGGTCCAGGGCCGGCCCCGCTTGTCACCGATCACGCGGCTGTCGCCGCCGGCGGCCACATGGGCGTGGTGGATGCCATGGCGCGCGAGGATCGCCGCTGCGTTGTCGACCGCATGGCCCTTGGCAAAACCGCCCAGGTCGATGCGCATGCCCTCGCGCGCGAACTTCACGCTGCGCGTGCGGGCGTCGAGTTCCAGGCCCCGCCAGCCGATCGCGGCGCGGCCGCGCGCCAGTGCCGCGGCATCGGGAGCCACGCCGGCACGGTAGTCATACAGCGCACCCACGCTGGCATAGGTGATGTCGAAGGCGCCTTGCGAAAGCTGGGAGAAACGCTGCGCTTGAACCAGCAGCAGGAACATCTCGTTGGACAACGGCACCGGCTCGCGATGCGCCAGCGCATTGATGCGCGACAGTTCGGAGTCCGGCTTGTGCGGGCTCATTGCGGCGTCGATGCGATGCATCTCGGCCATCACGGCACCGATCGCGGCTTCGCCGCGCTCACGCTCCTCGCACCACAACTCGACCTTGATGGCCGTGCCCATGATGGCTTCATCGCGCGCCAGCCAATGGCCCTGGGCGTCGAGCGCGCGACCGAGCGCCACTGCCGACTCGGCAGTCTTGGGCTTCGACCAGTTCCAAAGGCTTCGCATGGGTGCCGCGCTCGCGTCGATGAGGTCCGGAGGCAATTCGCGGCGCATCTTGCGGTCGACAAGGGCAAGGAAACGGTGAAATTGTTTGCAATCCACCAGTGGCTTACACCCTGTCTCGAATCGCGGTGTGTGCGCGACGACAGTGGCGTCGATGCTGTGTGCGAAGTGTTTTCAGTCGCAACAAGGAGCGTGCCGCGACTGACGCTTCACGTCACGTCGGCGCCGCCGCTTGCGCCAGGCTGTGGACTTGCACCATGCGCTGGGACAAGACCCGAGCACCCGGAGCCAATGACGCATCGAGTGCCCAAAAAGGCCAACGGCCTGGCATCGCTGCCAGGCCGTTGGTTCTAATGGTAGGCCCTCGGGGATTCGAACCCCGGACCAACGGATTAAGAGTCCGCTGCTCTACCAACTGAGCTAAGGACCCGCTCGAGAGAATTCGAGTGGTGGGTTGTGCAGGATTCGAACCTGCGACCAACGGATTAAAAGTCCGCTGCTCTACCGACTGAGCTAACAACCCGAACGGCAGAGCGCGGCATTATAGCCATAGCCGACGCGGCTTCACGGCCTGCCCGCGAGCAGCTGCGCGATCGCCTCGCCCGCCGCCGCGAAGCCGAAGCTCGCGGTGACGGTGACGCTGGAGCCGTAGCCGTGGCAGCTGAGGTCGCCCTGCATGTCGGCCGCGCAGGCCGCATCGGCGGGCAGTTGCACCGCCTCCTTCGAGTACACGCAACGCACGCCGATGGCGCCCGTGCGTGGCGCGCCGTCGTGCTTGCGCAGGCGCTGGCGCAATGACGCGAGCAACGGGTCATGGGTCGTGTTGGCCAGGTCGTCGATGTCGACCCGATGCGCGAGCCGCTTGCCGCCGGCCGCGCCGACGCAGACGAAGGGCACGTGCGTGTGACGTGCCCATGCAGCCAGGGCCTGCTTGGTCCGCACCTGGTCGCAGGCATCGATCAGTGCGTCGATCGGGTGGCTGAGCAAGGCCGGCCAGTTGTCTGGCGTCGCGAACTCCTCGATGGCGTGTACCTTACAGCCAGGGTGGATGTCCGCGATGCGTTCTGACAAGGCCTGCACCTTGGCCATCCCCACGGTCGCACCGAGCGCCTGCACCTGGCGGTTGATGTTCGATTCGGCGACATGGTCCAGATCGACCAGGGTCAACTCGGCCACCCCGCTGCGCGCCAGCGCCTCGGCCGCCCACGACCCCACGCCACCCACGCCCACCACGGCGATGCGCGCGCCACGCACGCGCGCATAGCCCACGTCGCCGTACAGGCGCTTGAGGCCCCCGAAGCGGCGCTCGAGATCGGCGGTCACCGGCGAGAGCATCAGGCCGTGCGCTCGAGGCGCCACACCTGATAGCGCAGCGCGAGCACGGCGCCGGCAATGATCGCAGCCAGTGCGATGAAGCTGCCGATCGCCAGCGTGGACACGCCCGACAGGCCCTGGCCCACCGTGCAGCCCAGCGCGGTGATGCCGCCCACCCCCATCAACAGGGCACCGACGAGGTGGTTGGCAGTGTCCTCGGCATTTGCAAAGCCCTCCCAGCGAAAGCTGCGCGTGGCCAGTGCCACCGCGGCCGATCCCAGCACTACGCCGAGTGTGCTGACGATGCCGATCGTCAACGCTTTGCTCTTGTCGCTGAAGAAGAGCAGCCAGTCGATCGAGTAGGCCAGCGGCGCGACGAACGACAGCGACTCCATGCGCTGCGAATTGGTCGCGACGAAGGCTTCCTGCAGCGTGTTCGGGTCCTCGGCCACGAAGCCCAGCCGACCGGAAACCCACCACATGCCGACGATTACCGCGCCGATGCCCACGCCGCCCAGCAGCACGTCACCGGTGCGGCCTTCGGCATTTACCAGCACCCAGGTCACCAGTGCGCCACCGGCGAGCGCGCCCAGCACGAGGGCCACGTGCGCCTTGGCCAGTCCGGAGGCGCGAGCCACGAGCGACGGCAGGTCCTGCCCGCCAGCAACTTCGACCATGACACGGTCGACCGTGGCCACCCGCAGCACGCCAGTGATGCCCTTGAGCGTGGCGAAAGCCGCCACGCCGAGCACCACGAACACCACCAGCGACTTCAGGTTGCCGCCGCCGATGCGCACCAGTGTCTTGCTTCCGCAGCCTGATGCCAGCACCATGCCGAAGCCGAACATCAGCCCGCCCACGATGGCCGACAGCCAGGTCAGCCGCGGTGTCGCATAGATGGTCTTTGCTGCATCGACCCAGCCCGCGGCCACCATGGCGTTGAAGCCGAGCATTGCCACGCCGATCGCCAGCGCCCACATGCGCATGCGCGACCAGTCGCCGACGTTGACGATGTCGGCCAGCGCACCCATGGTGCAGAAATGCGTGCGCTGCGCGATCGCGCCGAACACGAGGGCCAGCGCGAAGGCAGCCCACAGCACCTGCGAAGTCAACGCCCCGATGTCAGTTGCCTGCATCGGGGAATTCTAGGAGGGGCGCTACTTCAGGGCGGCCAGCCGCTCCCTGCCGGCCTGCGCCGCCTCCGACTGCGGGTACTTGGTGAGCAGCTCGGCCAGGGTGGCGCGCGCCCCCCGGACGTCCTTGCTTTCGGCCTGCGTGTTGGCCAGGCCCAGCATTGCCTCCGGCAGACGCGGATTGGTCGACGGCGCCGACCCGATGAAGGCACGAAAGCTCGCCGCCGCCTCTTTCAGGTCGCGCTTGCCGTACTGCGCATTGGCGAGCCAGAACCGGGCGCTGTCGAGATAGCCACTCTCGGGCCAGCGGCGCAGGAAGCTGGTGAGTGCCGTCACCGAGCCGACGTAGTCGTTGCTGCGGATCGACGCGAACGCCTCTTCGTACTGGCGCTTCTCTTCCGGCTCGGCCAGGAATTCCTTGCCGTCGACGGTCACGCGCTGCGGCTCGATCTTGCGGATGCGCTCGTCGACGCCCTGCGCGATGTCCTTCTGCCGGCGCTGCAGTTCGGCCACGTCGCGCGCCAGTTGCTCGTTGGTGCCGCGCTGGCGCGCCAGCTCGGCGCGCAGTGCCTCGAGCTGGTTGTTCAGGTCGAGCAGGCCGCGGCTGAGCGGCTGCAGCTGCTCGCCCAGCGCCTTGAGCTTGGCCTGCAACTCGTCGATCGTCTTCTTATGCTGCTCGTCGGCGGCGCGCAACTCGACGATGGCCTTGCGCGCCTCGTTGTCAGGGAAGAGTTGGGCCTGCGCGCCGGTCGCGGCAACGAGCGCCAGCGCTGCGGCAGCCTGTCGAAGCGTGAGCACCTTACTTGTCCTTCAACTCGGCACGCCGGTTCTTGGCCCAGGCCGCCTCATCGCTGCCCTGCACCGCCGGGCGCTCCTTGCCGAAGCTCACGGCCTCGACCTGGTTGTCGTTGACACCCAGCAATGCCAGCGCCTTGGCCACCGCCTCGGCACGTTTCTGGCCGAGCGCGAGGTTGTACTCGCGACCGCCGCGCTCGTCGGTGTGACCTTCGATGCTGATGCGCTTGGCACGCGCTGCGAGGAGCCGCTTGGCCTCGGCGTCGATGACGGGGCGACCGTCGTCACGGATCGCGAAGCTGTCGAAATCGAAGAAGACCACGCGCGCCGCAGCGTTGGCCTGCGCCGCATTCAGGTCCACCGTCTTGACTTCACTCTGCGCGGCGGCGCCCTGCCCCGCCGCACCAGTGGCGCCGGCAGGCGTGCCGCTGCGCGTTTCCACCGGAACGTCGCTCTTGTTTTCCAGCGGCACGGGGGTGCTGCAAGCAGCAGCCAGCAGCAGCAGGGCCAGGCTCGCGAGCTTGATCGTCGTCATTTCGAATTCTCCTTAGCGGTTGAATGGGCCCCACACCGGCTCGCGCACATCGGCGCCGGTGGACAGCAAACGAGCCTTGATGCGGCCGTCCAGCGTGGTGGTCATCAGCACGTCGCGCCCTTGCGCGCGCGACGCGTAGATGATCAGCTTGCCGTTGGGCGCGAAGCTCGGGCTTTCGTCGTCGTTGGTGTCGGTCAGGGCCGTGACAGTTCCGCTGGCAAGGTCCATCAGGTGCAGCCGGAAGGCGCCGCCGGCGAGGCGCGAGACGTAGGCCATCGCCTTGCCGTCGGGGCTCAGGGCCGGGCTGATGTTGTACGAGCCGCTGAAGGTCAGGCGCTGCGGCTCGCCGCCGGACGCTGCGATGCGGTAGACCTGGGGTCCGCCGCCGCGGTCGCTGACGAACACGATCGACTTGCCGTCGGGCGACCAGGCGGCTTCGGTGTCGATCGCGTTGCTCTGGGTCAGGCGTCGCGGTGTGCCGCCCTCGCTGGCCATCAGGAAAAGCTGAGACCCCCCCTCGCGCGACAGCGTCAGCGCGAGTTGCCGGCCGTCGGGCGACCAGGCCGGTGCGCTGTTGCTGCCGCGGAAGTTGGCCAGCGCGCGCCGTGCACCGCTGCTCACGTCCTGCACCCAGACCACCGCTTTTTGCGACTCGAACGATACGTAGGCAAGCTGGCGGCCGTCAGGCGACCAGGCCGGCGAGATGATCGGATCGGGACTCGACAGCGCCACCTGCCCGCCTTCGCCGTCGGCATCGGCGATGCGCAGCGTGTAGCGGCTGCCCGCGCGAACCACGAAGGCGATGCGGGTCGAGAACACACCCTTGTCGCCGGTGAAGCGCTCGTAGATCACATCGGCCACGCGGTGCGCCGCCAGCCGCATGTCGGCCAGCGGCACGGCCAGCGACTGGCCACCCAGGTCCTGGCCCTTGACCACGTCCCAAAGTTTGTAGCGCACATCCAGGCGGCCGTCCGCCAGGCGCGAGACCGAGCCGCCAGCCAGGGCGTCGGCGCCCTTGGCGCGCCACTCGCTCATCGAGGGCTGGCCGGTCTCCTCGATCACCTGCGACACGTCGAGCAACCGGAACTGGCCGCTGCGTTCGAGGTCGGCCCGGATGATGGCGCTGGCCACACCGAGCGAGGGTGCGGCCTTGTCGTCGTCGCGAAAGCGCGCCACGGCGACCGGGATCTGCGTTGCGCCCACGCCGCTGATCTCGACGCGGAACTGCGCCAGCGCGGGGACCGCGGTGATCGACGCGACCAGGCCGGTGCACCAGTCGCGGCGCCGCATCGGCAGGGTCAACAGGGTCTGATCGGTTTGGGTCATCGTGCGCGCGGATTGTAGGCACCCCGGACGCGGTTCCCATTGCGACAGCGCGTCGATAATGCTTCGGCCTGTGACCATGCACAAACCGCTGCTGCAACGCCTGGCGCGCATCGCGCCCTACTTTCGCGCCAGCCGCATCGGCTTTGTCGCCGCGTTCGCGGCCGCCATCGTGGCCGCCGGCACCGAACCCCTGCTGCCCGCGCTGCTCAAGCGCCTGCTCGACGAGGGCTTCGGCCCTGCGCGCAGCTTTCCCCTGTGGGCGGTACCCGTCGTGGTGATCGGGCTGTACCTGGTCCGCGGCGCAGCGCACTTCATCTCGCAATACGCGCTGGCCTGGGCCACCAACCGCGGCGTGCTGACACTGCGCGAGCGCATGTTCGCGCGCCTGCTCGACGCGGCACCGACCCTGTTCACCCAGACCAGCGCCAGCAGCTTGACCAACACCCTGGTCTACGAAGTGCAGACCGGCGCGCAACTGCTGGCCAGTGCATTGCTGATGGTGGTCCGAGATGCGCTATCCAGCCTGTTCCTGTTCGGCTACCTGCTGTGGCTGAACTGGAAGCTCACCCTGTTCATCGTGCTGCTGGCACCGGCGGTGGCCTTCGTGATGCGGCTCGTGTCGAGGCGGCTGGACAAGCTCACGCGCGCCTGGCAGGTCGCGACCGATCAGTTGGCTTACGTGGTCGAGGAGAACACGCTGGCCTGGCGCATCGTGCGCTTGCATGGCGCGGCGGCGTCGCAGCGGCAGCGTTTCGGCGCGCAGAGCAACCTGCTGCGCCGACTGATGGTCAAGACCGCCGCCGCGAGCGCGATCAGTTCGCCGATCACGCAGCTGATCGCGGCGGTGGCGTTCTCGGCCGTCGTGGTGATCGCGCTCTGGCAAGGCGGCGACCAGACCACCGTCGGTGGTTTCGCAGCCTATGTCGCCGCGATGCTGATGCTGGTGGCGCCGCTCAAGCACGTATCGGACGCCGCAGCACCGCTGTTGCGCGGCATCCGCGCCCTCGAACGCGGAATCGAGCTGATCGAGAACACGCCCGAGGAACAAGGCGGCGCACACGCACCGGCTGCGCGCGGCCAGGGTGCGATCGAGCTGCGCGACGTATCGCTGGCCTACCGCGGCGACGACTCGGCACCGGCGCTCGACGGCGTGAACCTGGCCATCGCACCCGGCGAAACCGTCGCGCTCGTCGGCCCGTCAGGCGCCGGCAAGACGTCGCTGATCAACCTGCTGCCGCGATTCTTCGAGCCCACGAGCGGCAGCGTGCTGCTCGACGGCGTGGCGTTGCCGCAGTGGAACGTGCAGGCGCTGCGGCGCCAGTTCGCGCTCGTCAGCCAGGACGTCGTGCTGTTCAACGACAGCGTGGCCGCCAATGTCGCGCTGGGTGATGCGGTGGACGAGGCGCGCGTGCGTGCCGCCCTGGACAGCGCCCACCTGCTCGACTTCGTGCTGACGCTGCCGCAGGGCCTGAACAGTCTGATCGGCCACAACGGCAGCGAGCTCTCCGGCGGCCAGCGTCAGCGCCTGGCGATCGCACGCGCGATCTACAAGGACGCGCCGGTGCTGATCCTCGACGAAGCCACTTCGGCGCTGGACAGCGAGAGCGAGCGGGCCGTGCAGGACGCGCTGGAGCGCCTGATGCAGGGGCGCACCACGCTCGTGATCGCGCACCGCCTGTCGACCATCGAGCATGCCGACCGCGTGGTGGCGATGGACCAGGGGCATGTGGTCGAACAGGGCACGCACGCCGAGCTGTTGGCCGCAGGCGGCCTCTACGCAAGACTGCACGCCATGCAATTCAGGAGCTGAAATTGACCCACCCCCGAAGCGGCTTCGCCGCTCCCCCTCAAGGGGGCGCCGCCAACGGCCTGGCAGAGCCAGTTCCGCGGCGGCAGCTGGGCAGTACACATCGAACGGAGAAGCTGCTATGAATCTGCCCATCTCCCGTTGGCCCGTCCCCGAGATCGCCGACCTGCCCGAGGACCTGCGCCAGCGCATCCTCGACGTGCAGGCCAAGGCCGGCTTCGTGCCCAACGTGTTCCTC
>Ga0209797_10000415_pt1 | contig 21318 bp, 21 predicted proteins | sample DOMMetBare3Fresh_2_FD_187472 | JGI IMG/M metagenome (GOLD analysis project Ga0209797, IMG submission 187472) | Wetland sediment microbial communities from St. Louis River estuary, USA, under dissolved organic matter induced mercury methylation -... | ecosystem: Environmental > Aquatic >... | reverse complement strand
CATCGTGAACGTCTTCCGCCGGTCGGAGTACGTGCCGGCGCTGCTCGATGACCTGCTCGCGGTTCGGCCCCGCCTGGTGTGGATGCAAGTCGGCGTCCGGGACTACGGGACGGCGCGGCGCCTCGAGGCCGAGGGCATCTCGGTCGTGATGGACCGCTGCCTGGCGGTGGAGCACCAACTCCTGGGGGGCTGATGCCGATGAGAGAGGCCACCGCTGTCGCCGTCGCACTCCTGGCGGTGCTCTGGACGCCCTTGGCCGCCCAGCGCACACGCGACCGGCCCACCCTCATCTTCACCGTGACGGGCGCGTACATCGACGGGATCGGACTGTGGACCGTCCCGAGTCAGCCGGTGGCGGACCTCACCGACGGCCAGAACCCGCTGGTCGACAATTTCTTTCTGAGCCGCAGCATCAAACACACGCTCGGTGCGGGCTTTTCGGGCACCTACTACCGCGGCCACCACCTGGGCATCACCGCTGAGGCCTTCCTGCTGGGTCTCGGGTACGACGATTCCTGTCGGCTGGAACAGCCGGCGCAGTCGATCCTCAACGTCCAGCGCTGCAACTCCATCCAGGACAAGGAGCGCTCGGCCGCCGCAGTGGCGACCTCGGTGGGAGCAATCTACCGGATCGCGAGTGACGAGTTCATCTCGCCGTTCGCGCGGGTAGCCGCGGGCTTCCTGATCAACAACCAGAGCCCGCTGCTGGTCGTCGGCGAGACCAACGACGGTGCCGAGCTGATCATTTATGACGACAATAATAAGGGCACCCGGCTGCGCCCCGCGTTCGGGCTGGGCGTCGGCGCCACGATCGCGGCGGGCAGGGGGTACCAGATCCGCTGGGAGATCCGCGACAACATCGTCGGCATCCAGCGCGTGACCGGCGTGTCCGACGGCCGGGGCCAGGTCCCGCCGCACGAAACCGCGTACAAGCACCTGTTCAGCCTGAACGTCGGGCTTGACGTCATCCTGGAGCGCCAGCGCGGGAGACGTTACTGACCGCCGACCCGCCCCGCGGCGCCGTCCTGGCCGGCGGCGGGGCCACCCGCTTCGCGGGCCGCCCCAAGGGGCTGGAGACCGTCGGGGGCGAGCGCATCCTCGACCGGCTCGTCCGTACGATGATCGACGCGCTCGGAACTCCGCCCCTCCTCGTGGCCAACGCACCCGACGCGGCCGCCTGGCGCGCCGACCTCCGGGTGGTGCCCGATGTCCGCCCCGGTCTGGGAGCGCTCGGCGGGATCTACACGGCGGTGTTGGAAGCGCCGGCCCCCGTAGTCTGCGTCGCCTGGGACATGCCCTTCGTGTCGGTGGCGCTCGTGCGGGCACTGGCGGCGGGGCTCACCGGCCACGATGCGGTCCTGCCGGAGAGCGCCGGCCGCCGGGGCCTCGAGCCGCTCTGCGCCGCCTACGGTCCCGCCTGCCGGGAGGCCATCGCCGCCACCCTCGACGCGGGCGACCTTCGCGCCATCGGCTTCCACCCGCTCATCTCTGTCGGTATCCTCCCTCTGTCCGAGGTCCGGGGCTTCGGCGATCCCGAGCTCCTGTTCTTCAACGTCAACACCGCGGACGATCTCGCACGCGCGGACGGGCTGTGGCGTCGACACGCATCCTCTCCATCATCGGCCGGAAGAACACCGGAAAGACCACGCTGACCGTGGCGCTCGCCAGCGAACTGGCGCGGCGCGGGCAGCGCGTGATGACGATCAAGCACGCGCATCATCCGGCCGACGTGGACCGGCCCGGCTCGGACAGCTGGCGCCACTTTCACGAGGGGCGCGCCGAGCGAGTGCTCATCGCGGCACCCGGTCTCAGGGTGCTGTTCGAGCGCACCCCCGACGAATACGACCCGGTGGCGCTGGCCCGGCGATATCTTGCCGACGCGGACATCGTGCTGACCGAGGGGTACAAGCGGGCACCGCTGCCCAAGATCGAGGTCTTCCGCCCGGCCGTGGCGGACGTCCCCATTTACGATCCCGCCTCCACCGAGGCCGACCGCTGGGCCGCTATCGTGACGGACGACCTCGACTTCACTGCCACCTGCCGGGTCATCCGGTTCCAGGACACGATGTGGCTCCAGTTGCTCGCCACCTTGACCCTGGAGCGTGCCCAGGCGATCGACCCGTGAGCGCGCCCCTGTCGGCCGCCGAGGCGGCGCACCGTATCCTCGCCGACGTGCGGCGCCAGCCAGCGCTGCGCGTGCCGCTCGACGATGCGCTCGACAGCGTGCTCGCCGAGGATGTCGTCAGCCCCATCGACATCCCTGCCTGGGCCAACTCCGCCATGGACGGCTACGCCGCCAGGGGGGACGACGTCCGAGGCGCGTCGGCGGAGCGGCCGGTGCGGCTGCGCGTGGTCGAACAGCTACCGGCGGGCGCGTTCCCCACCCGTGCCATTGGCCCCGGCGAGTCCGCCAGGATCTTCACGGGGGCGCCCCTCCCCGACGGCGCGGACACGGTCGTCCGGCAAGAGGACACCGATGAGGGCAGCGAGACCGTCACCATCGTGCGGGACCGCGATGTCGGCGTGAACATCCGCCGGCTGGGCGAGGACATCCGGCGGGGCGTGACCGTACTCACGGCCGGGACCGCGCTGGGACCCGCACCGCTCGGGGTGCTGGCGTCGCTGGCGGTGGCGCAGCCCCTCGTTTATCGGCGGCCTCGGGTGGCGATTCTCGGCAGCGGCGACGAGATCGTGGACGTGGACCGGCCCGAGGAGATCCTGAGCGGGCGGAAGATCGCAAGCAGCAACACGCACACCCTGGTCGCGCTGGTACGGCGCGCGGGGGGGGAGCCGGTGAACCTCGGCATCGCGCGCGACACCCCCGAGAGCCTGCGCGAGCATTTCGGACGCGCGCGCGACTGCGATCTGCTCGTCACCACGGCCGGCATCAGCGTCGGCGAGCACGACTATGTACGCTCGGTGCTCGAGGAGCTTGGCGCCGAGCTGCGGTTCTGGAAGCTGCGGATGCGACCGGGCGCTCCGGTGGGCTTCGGGCTACTCGGCGCGATTCCGTGGATCGGCCTGCCGGGAAATCCGGTCAGCACCATGGTGACGTTCGAGCTGTTCGTCCGCCCCGCGATCCGCAAGATGTGCGGCCACGCCCTGGCTTTCCGCCGCGGAGTCCGTGTCCGGATGGCGGAGCGAGTGGCTCTCAAGCCGAAGCTGCAGCACTTCCTCCGCGGCATCGTGCGCGAGGGTCCCGATGGTCCCGAAGCCCGACTCACCGGACCGCAGGGCTCCGGGATTCTCACCTCGATGGTGCTCGCCAACGCGCTGCTGGTCATCCCCGAGGGCCAGTTCGAGACCCCGGCCGGAAGTGTCGTCCAGACGCTACTGTTCGACGACCCGATCCACCAGGAGGCGCCCCCATTCTGACGGCCGCAAGTCGTTGCCCGGCGACGGCTTGACGACCGGCTGAGAGCCGGTTAGACTCATTCCCATTAGAAGGGGAGTAGCTCATCCGCCGACAGGCGGACGACTGGATCGTCAAGACTGTCCGGCTCGTTCGGGCACGGTCCAGCGGGGTCGGGGGAGACACGGTCTCCCGCGCATCAGAGCGAGACCTTCGTCCACGCGAAAGCGGAGCGGACGGGGTCTCGCTCTTTTTCATTAGGCCCCACTATCAGCAGGAGAGACAGAGGAGCGCATGAACAACATCAAGACATTGGTCCTGATGGCCGGCCTGATGGGCCTGTTCCTGCTCGCGGGCCAGCTACTCGGGGGATCGCAGGGCCTCGTGCTCGCGCTGATCCTGGGCAGCGCCTTCAATTTCATCATGTACTTCTTCTCGGACCGCATCGTGCTCCGGATGTACGGCGCGCATGTCGTCACCGAGGAACAGGCACCTGAGCTCTACCGGATGGTGGACCGGCTGCGCCAGCGTGCCGGCCTGCCGATGCCCGCAGTGGCCATCGCCCCCCACGAGCAGCCGAACGCCTTCGCCACGGGTCGGAGCCCCGACCATGCGGTGGTGGCGGTCACGACGGGGATCATGAAGTACATGCCGCAGGAGGAGCTGGAAGGGGTCATCGCGCACGAGCTGGCGCACGTCAAGAACCGCGACATGCTCATCACGACGATGGCCGCGGGGATCGCGGGCGCCATCAGCAACCTGCCGTATCTGATCATGTTCGGCGGGGGGCGCAGCGACGAGGACGGCCATCCCTTCGCACAGATCGCGCTGCTGCTGCTGGCGCCGATCGGCGCCATGCTGATCCAGTTCGCCGTGTCGCGACAGCGCGAGTTCGAGGCGGACCGGGTCGGCGCCGAGATCCTGGGCCGCCCCATCCCGCTGGCCAACGCCCTCCGGCGCCTCGATGCGCTGGCCCATCGCATTCCGATGCAGGTGGCTCCGGCGGCCGCCCCCCTGGCGCAGGTGAACCCGCTCGCGGCGCATAGCGGCGGGCTCGCCGGTCTCTTCAGCACCCACCCGCCGACGGAGGAGCGGGTCGCGCGCTTGGAAGCGATGGCGGCAGGCCGGTAAGTGGGCCAACACGGGCTCGCCGTCTGGCTGGGCTTCACCGGCCTGGTCGTGGCCCTCCTGGTCATCGACCTGGGGGTGCTGAACCGCCGGTCGCACGTGTTGACGATGAAGGAGGCGATGAGCTGGAGTCTCGGGCTCATCGCCTTCGCGCTCCTGTTCGGGCTCTTCCTCTGGTGGCGGGAGGGGGCGCAGCATGCCCTCGAGTACTACACCGGCTACCTGATCGAGCTTTCGCTCAGCGTCGACAACCTCTTCGTCTTCATCCTGATCTTCAACTACTTCGGGGTGCCGTCAGAGGCGCAGCCGAAGGTGCTCAAATGGGGGATCCTGGGCGCGATCGTGATGCGGTTCATCATGATCGCCGTGGGGGCACTGCTGCTGTCCCGGTTCGAGTGGATCATCTACGTCTTCGGCGGGATCCTCATCCTGACCGGGCTCAAGATGCTAGTCCAGAAAGAGGCGCGGATCGAGCCGGAGAAGAACCCCATCGTCCGTCTGGCACGGCGGCTGCTCCCGGTCACCGACGGGTACGACGGCACGAGATTCTTCACCCGGGCCGGCACCGGCCGGCTGCTCGCCACGCCGCTGCTGCTGGTGGTGCTGGTCGTCGAGTGGTCCGACCTCGTGTTCGCCATCGACAGCATCCCCGCGATCTTCGCGGTGACCCGCGACCCGTTCCTGGTCTACAGCTCCAACGTCTTCGCCATCCTCGGGCTGCGCGCGCTCTTCTTCGTGCTGGCGGGGATGATGGACCGGTTCGCCTACCTCAAGCCCGGCGTGGCGCTGATCCTGGTATTCGTCGGCGGGAAGATGGTGCTGAGCGCCTGGGTGCACGTGCCGATCGTGGTCAGCCTCGGCGTCATCCTGTGCATGCTCGGCGGCGCGGTCGGGTTGTCGCTGGTCCGGAGTGCGCGGGACGCGCGGGCGGCAGCCTAGCGGCGAACGAGTCACCCTGAACGGAGTGAAGGGGGCATGAGCCTGGTCATGCCCCCTTCGCGTTGGTCAGGGTGACTCGAACGCTCCCTACGGCTCATCCCACACGTCGATCCCGCCCGCCACCGGCCGACGGTCGGGCGCCCGGGAAGGGTTGCTCCCGGGTCCTCACCGCCCATCTTCCGGGATGCCCCAACTCTCGCTGCTCTCCCGTCTGGGACTCGACCGCCCCGAGCTGCGGGCCTGGGCGATGTATGACTGGGCCGCGTCGTCGGTTCAGACCACCATCATGGTCGCGGTCTTTCCGATCTACTTCGTGAAGGTGGCAGGCGCCGGGATGCCCGAGAGCGCCGCCACGCAACGCCTGGCGACGATCAACTCGATCGCGCTCGTGATCATCGCGCTGCTGTCGCCGGTGCTCGGGGCGGTATCCGACTACGGAGCGTCCAAGAAGCGCTTCACGGCCGGCTTCATGGCGCTCGGCATGTTCGCCACGGCGGCCCTGGCGATGGTGCACACCGGCGACTTCGAGCTCGGGTCGTGGCTCTTTATTCTGGTGCTGGTCGGCGTTGCAGGGAGCTTCGTGTTCTACGAGGCGCTGCTGCCCCACATCGCCCGCCCGGAGGAGATCGACCGGGTATCGACGGCGGGGTACGCGCTGGGATACGTGGGGGGCGGGCTGTTGCTCGCGCTGAACCTGGCGTGGATCCAGCGGCCCGGATGGTTCGGGCTCCCCAGCGGCCCCGGCCTCAGCGAAGCCGACGCGACCCTGCCCGTGCGGCTGGCCTTTGTCTCGGTGGCCGTCTGGTGGCTGGGCTTCTCGCTGCCGCTCTTCCGCCGGGTTCCGGAGCCGCCGGCGCGGATGGAGGCGGACGAGCACCGCGGAGAGAACCCGGTCCGAGTGGCCTTCGTCCGCCTGGGCGAAACGTTCCGCGAGCTGCGCGGCTACCGCCAGGCGTTTCTGATGCTCCTGGCCTTCCTGATTTACAACGACGGCATCCAGACCATCATCAAGATGGCGACCGCCTACGGGACCGAGATCGGGATCGAGCGGAGCGCGCTGATCGGGGCGATCCTGCTGGTTCAGTTCGTGGGCATTCCCTGCTCGTTCCTCTTCGGCACTCTGGCCGGCCGGATCGGCGCGAAGCGCTCGATCTTTCTCGGTCTCCTCGCATACGCCGCGATCAGCATCCTCGGCTATTTCATGCGGACAGCGGCTCACTTCTATGTGCTGGCCGGTCTCGTGGGCATGGTTCAGGGCGGCACCCAGGCGCTGAGCCGGTCGCTCTTCGCGAGCATGATCCCGCCGCACAAGTCCGGCGAGTTCTTCGGCTTCTTCAGCATCTTCGAGAAGTTCGCCGGGATCTTCGGCCCGCTGATCTTCGCCGGCACGATCGCCGCCACCGGCTCGAGCCGGAACGCGATCCTGTCGGTCATCGGGTTCTTCGCGGTAGGCGCGCTGCTGCTGGTCTTCGTGAACGTGGACGCAGGCCAGCGGGCGGCGCGGGAGGCCCTCAGGGTGCCGGCCCGCAGTTCACCGTGAGCATGACCCGTACCGTCTTCCCCGCCACGACGGTGAACGGCTGCGGGTTGCCTCCGGCGAGCGCACAGCCCGCGGCCACGTCTTTGAGCGTGACGAGGTGCACGCCGGGCGTGAGCCCCGTGAACACCTCGGTCGCGTCGACCGCGATCACCCGGGTGCCGCCGCCGGCCACGGCGAGCTGGTAGCCATCGGGATCCACGGGCGCCCCGCTGGTGGCGACGACGATGAGGAAGCCGCTCGTCGTCGCGGGCGAACAGACGACCGCGAACGCTACGGTCGCCGTTCCATTCGATCCAACCACCACCGTGCGCGGGTTGGTGCCGTCCACCTCGCAGTTCTCGGCCAGGCCCGTCAGGAGGACGCTGTGGCTCCCCGGGCTCAGGTCGGCGAGTGTGACCGAGCCGCCGGCCGCGACGAACCGCGCCGTCCCACCGTCCACGCTGACGCTGAAGCCATCCGTGTCCACGTCGGCCCCGGTCGTGTTGACGGTCACCTCGATCCGGCCGTCGGAAGAGATGCTGATCACCGTCTCACCGCACCCGCCGGCCAGCACGACCGCGAGGAGCGGGGCGACGAGCCCGAGGCGTACGCACACGGGAACCTCCTGCCGCTGGAGCTACTTGCCGCGCGTTGGCGCTTTCCCTAACTTGCGCCTTGATCAATTGTACCTGGCTGGGGGCGCTTCCGCCTCTCTTCACCAACTGGAGCCCTGCCGCGCCCGTCGCCGGCGGGGCGCTTGCATTCATGGACGCACTCGCAGATCCATTCGAGCTCACGCGTGCGCTCGTGTCCCTCGAGACCCCCACCGGGTCCGAGGGGCCGGCGACGGATCTGCTCGACGCCGCGCTCCGGCGGGGTGGCTACCGGATTGTCCGGCAACCGGTCTCGCCGGGCCGGGACAACCTGCTCGCGTTCCGTGAATCGCCGGTCCTCGTGTTCTCGACCCACCTCGACTGCGTGCCGCCTTACGTGCCGCTCTCTGAGGACGCGGAGGCGATCCGCGGCCGCGGGAGCTGCGATGCCAAGGGGCTTGCAGCAGCGATGGTCGCGGCGGCGGAGCGGCTCGCGTCCCGAGGTGAGCGCCGGATCGGCCTCTTGTTCCTGGTCGGTGAGGAGAACGGCTCGGATGGTGCCCGCATGGCCGCCGAGCTGGAGCCGCGTGGCCGGTACCTGATAAACGGCGAGCCGACCGAGAACCGGCTCTCGATCGGGCAGAAGGGATCGCTCCGGGTGGACCTGCGCGCGGCAGGGCGTGCGGCGCATTCCGCCTACCCGGAGGAAGGCGAGAGCGCCGTGGCGGCGCTGCTCGACACGATCGAGCGGATCCGGCGGCTGCCGCTCCCGCGCGACCCGCTGCTCGGAGCCTCGACTCTCAACGTCGGGTTCATCCGGGGCGGCGTCGCGCCGAACGTGCTGGCCCCGGACGCGAGCGCGCAGATCCTGATCCGCACGGTCGAGCCGACCGAGCCGCTCAAGGCCGCGATCCACGCGCTGGTCGGGCCGGGGGTGTCGGTGGCGTTTCCGGTCGAGCTGCCGTGTCACAAGGGGGGCGCCGCCCCACCCGGCTGGGACACCACCGTCGTGAGCTTCGCGAGCGATCTCCCGTTCCTCACCAACTGGGGCGAGTGCTACCAGCTCGGGCCCGGCACGATCCGGGTCGCGCACACCGCCCAGGAGCACATCCGCAAGGCCGACCTGCTCCGCGGCGTGGACCTCTACGTCCGGTTGGCCACCGATCTTCTCGCCCGCGAGGCGTCATGACAGCGAAGATTCCGGTCAGCGTGCTTGGTGCCACCGGCACGGTGGGCCAGAAGTTCATCCACCTGCTCGCCGACCATCCCTGGTTCGAGGTCGCGGCGGTGGCGGCGTCGTCGGTGAGCGCGGGCAACCAATACGGCGACATCGTGCGCTGGCGCGAGCAGATCGCGCTGCCCGAGCGCATCGCGGCGCTCACCGTCCAGGAGTGCGCGCCGCCCCTGCCCGGCGCGATCGTGTTCAGCGCACTCGACGCCGACGTGGCCGGCCCGATCGAGCAGGCGTTCGCCGCGGCGGGGGCCCACGTGGTCACCAACACGCGGAATCACCGGATGGACGCGGACGTGCCGCTGCTCATTCCGGAAGCCAATCTCGACCACCTGGCGCTGGTGGACCGCCAGCGGGAGGGCCGAGGCTGGCCGGGCGCCATCCTCGCCAACCCCAACTGCTCGACGGCGGCGCTGGTGCTGGCCCTCGTGCCGCTGCACCGCGCCTTCGGGATCGAGAAGCTGTTCGTCTCCACGATGCAGGCGGTCTCGGGAGCGGGGTACCCCGGCGTCCCGTCGCTCGACATCCTGGGCAACGTGGTGCCCTACATCGGCGGCGAAGAGGAGAAGATGGAGGGGGAGAGCCGGAAGATCCTCGGCACCCTCGGCCCGAACGGGGTGGTGCCGGCGAGCTTCGCCGTCAGCGCGCACACCAACCGGGTCGCCACGATCGACGGCCATTTGATGACGGTCTCGGCGGGCTTCCGGAAGCGCGTCACGCCGGACGAGGCGGTCGCCGTGCTGCGCGATTTCCGCGCCAACCCGCGCGTGGCCTGCCTGCCGTCCTCGCCCACACCGCCGGTCGAGGTGGACATGCGGGTAGATCGGCCCCAGCCCCGGCTCGACCTCGATCGCGGCCGTGGCATGGCGGTGACGGTGGGCCGGGTGCGCGCCTGCCCCATCCTCGACCTCAGGCTCGCGCTGCTCGGGCACAACACCATCCGGGGCGCCGCGGGCCAGGCGGTCCAGATCGCCGAGCTGCTGGTGGCGGAAGGCCGGGTGGACCGGCCCACATGATCATCGCCAAGTTCGGCGGGACGTCGGTGGCCGACGCGGCCGCCATTGGTCGGTTGATCGGAATCGTCCGCTCGCGCATAGGGGATCGGCCGGTGGTCGTGGTCAGCGCGCTCGCCAAGGTGACCGACGCGTTGCTAGGTCTCGGGGCGCTGGTCCACGCGGGAGACGGGGCGGCGCTCGGAGGCGCGATCCGCGCGCTGGTGGAGCGACACGCCGCCATCGCGCGCGACCTGCGCGGCGCCGAAGCGGCGATGCCGGCCATCACAGAGGACGCCGCCACGCTCCACCGGGAGCTGGGTGCGGCGTTGGGACGAATGCTCCGCCCGGCGGAGCTCGACGCACTCGCCGGCCGCGGGGAGCTCTGGAGCAGCCGGCTGATCGCGGCAGCGCTCGAAGGCGCCGGCCTCGCCGCCACCTGGGTAGACGTGCGGTCGATCATGCTGACCGACGACCGGTTCGGTCGCGCCACCCCGCATCTGCAGACGCTCACCGCTCGCGCGCGGGGGTGCCTGAAGCCGCTGGTCGAAACCGGGCGCATACCGGTCACTCAGGGGTTCATCGGCGCCACGGCGGACGGGACCCCGACGACGCTCGGACGCGGCGGGTCCGACTTCACCGCGGCGCTTCTGGGGGCCGCGCTCGAGGTCGAGCGGGTCGAGATCTGGACGGACGTGAACGGACTCATGACCGCCGACCCGCGCATCGTCCCCTCGGCCCGGACACTCCGGGCCGCGAGCTACGAGGAGGCGGCCGAGCTGGCAACCTTCGGGGCCAAGGTGCTCCACCCGGCCACCGCGCAGCCGCTGGTGCGTGCCGGCATACCCATCGTCGTCCTCAACTCCACCCGCCCCGACGAGCCCGGAACCATCATCGAACCCTCGGCCGAGCTGGAGCGGATGGGCGATTCCCCCGTGCGGTCGATCAGCTGGAAACGGGGCATCACCGTGGTGAACATTCGGGCGCCCCGCATGCTCGGCGCCTACGGATTCCTGCGCGCGATGTTCGAGGTGTTCGAGCGCCATGAGGTCGTGGTGGACGTGCTCGCGAGCAGCGAGGTGAGCGTCTCGCTGACGGTCGAGGACCGGACCCGCCTCGATGCGGTCGTGCGCGACCTCGCCGACCTGGGCGACGTCCGGGTCGAGCATCATCGCGCGATCATCGCGGTCGTCGGCATCGGGATCCGCTCGACCCCGGGGCTCGCCGCCCGCCTCTTCCGTGCAGTGCAGCCCGCCAATGTCGAGGTCATCTCGCAGGGCGCGTCGGCAATCAACATGACGTTCGTCGTGCAGGAGCGGGACGGCCCGGACGTGGTCCGGCGTCTCCATCAGGAGTTCTTCGGGACATGCTGAGGCTAAGATGGTGACCGTCCAGCGAAGCATGCGCATCGTGATCGTGGGAGACGGGAAGATGGGCCGCGCGGTGGCGGCGCTGGCGCGAGGGCGCGGCCACACGCTGCATGCGGTGATCGGCGGCGCGGAGAACGCCGGGGGCCGGGCGCTCACGGCCGAGCGGCTGGCGGGGGCGGAAGTGGCGGTCGAATTCACCCGGCCGGAGGCGGTGGTGACGAACCTCGAGCGGCTCGTCGAGGCAGGGATCCCGACGGTCACGGGAACCACCGGATGGCAGGACGATCTTTCCCGCGTAGCCGAGCTGGTCGAGCGGCGCGGGGGCGCGCTGCTCCACGCAGCCAACTTCTCGCTGGGAGTGCACCTGTTCCTGCGAGCCGCGCACGACCTGGCCCACCGGTTCGCCGCGCGTGCGGGGTTCGACGCCTTTATACTGGAAGAGCACCACGCTGCGAAGCTCGACGCGCCGTCCGGCACCGCGCGCCAGCTGCAGGCGCGGATGCGTGAGGCCGACGACGCCCGCCCGTTCCCGATCACGTCGGTGCGCGCGGGCGCCACGCCGGGCACTCACCTCGTGGCGTACGACGGGCCCTACGAGCGGGTGACGCTCGCCCATGAGGCCCGCAGTCGTGACGGCTTTGCCGCCGGCGCGCTCGCCGCTGCCGAGTGGCTGCCCGGCCACCCGGGCGTGCACACGGTGGAGGACATGCTGTTCGGGGAGGGTGGATGACGCGCTTCCAGGGGTGCGGCACCGCGCTGGTCACCCCGTTCACCGACGGCGGCGAGCTCGACCTTCCCGCCCTCCGCAGCCTGGTCGAGTGGCAGATCGCCGAGGGGATCGACTTCCTCGTCCCCTGCGGCTCCACCGGCGAAGCGCAGACCCTCGATGAGGGCGAGCGGGACCAGGTGGTGGCCACGGTGGTGGAAACGGCGGCGGGGCGGGTGCCGGTGATGGCCGGCGCGACCAGCAACGACACCCGCCGCGCGGTAGACGAGACCAAGCGCATGTGTGCCCTCGGTGTGGACGCCATCCTGAGCGCCACCCCGTACTACAACAAGCCCACGCAGGACGGCCTCTGCCGCCACTTCCTGGCGGTGGCCGAAGCGTCGACGCGGCCGGTCTGTCTGTACAACGTCCCTGGGCGGACGGCCGTGAATCTCCTCCCGCCTACCGTGCGGCAGCTGGCCGGGCACCCGAACGTATTGGGGATCAAGGAAGCCAGCGGCGACCTGCGGCAGATCATGGAGATCATCCGCCACCGACCGCCGGGCTTTGCCGTGCTGTCGGGCGACGACTGGCTGGCGTTCGCCGTGGTCGCAGCCGGCGGTGACGGGCTCATCTCGGTCACGTCGAACGAGGTGCCAGGGCCGATGACCGCGCTGGTCCACCTGGCGAGCGCCGGCGACCTCGCCGCCGCGCGCGAGGCCCAGTACCGGCTGCTCCCGCTGATGGACGCGAACTTCCTCGAGACCAACCCCTCGCCGGTGAAAGCCGGGCTGGCCGCCATGGGCAAGATCCGGAACGTGCTGCGCCTGCCGCTCGTGCCGGTCGGCCCCGCGACGGGCGACGCGCTCCGAGCCGCGCTCCAGGCCGCGGGCGTGCATGTCCGCTGAGGTGACGGCCGCGCTCCGGCGCGCGCTCGAGCGCTTCAGCGGGCCGGTGCCGCCCGAAGACGAGGCAGCGGCACGGGCCGCGTTCCTCAAGCTCAAGGCTGCGCTCAACACGGGAACCGTGCGCGCCGCCGAGCGCGCCGCCGACGGGCGATGGCACGCCAACGCCTGGGTGAAGGCCGGGATCCTGCTCGGCTTCCGCCTCGGCCGCGTGCAGCCGGCGGCCACCGGTGGGCCCTTCCCGTTCTACGACAAGGACACCTACCCGCTCCGGCGGATCGGCCCCGACGACGGTGTCCGCCTCGTGCCCGGCGGCTCGGCCATCAGGGACGGCTGCTACGTGGCCCCGGGCGTCGTGTGCATGCCGCCGATGTACATCAACGTCGGCGCGTATGTCGGCGAAGGCACCATGATCGACTCGCATGCGCTGGTCGGCTCGTGCGCACAGATCGGGCGCCGGGTGCACTTGTCCGCCGCCGCACAGATCGGCGGAGTGCTCGAGCCGGCGGGAGCGCTCCCCGTGATCATCGAGGACGAGGTGCTGGTGGGCGGCAATTGCGGGGTCTACGAAGGAACCATCGTGCGCGAGCGCGCGGTGCTCGCCCCCGGCACGCTGCTCACCGGAGGCACGGCGGTGTTCGACCTGGTGCATGACCGGGTCTACCGCCGCGACGGCGATCGGCCGCTCGAGATCCCCGCGGGCGCGGTCGTCGTCCCGGGCACGCGCCCGGTGCGCTCGGGGCCGGGTCACAGCGCCGGGATCGGGCTCTACACGCCGATCATCGTGAAGTATCGAGATGAGAAGACCGAGATGTCGGTGCGGCTGGAAGAACTGCTGCGGTAGCCCCGTGACCTCCCACACCCACTACCTCTGGTTCGAGACCAAGCGCCGCCAGGAAATCATCGACATCACCGATGAGGTCGAGCAGCAGGTGAAGGCCAGCCGGGTTCGCGAGGGCCTGGTCCTCGTCTCGGCGATGCACATCAGCGCCTCGGTCTTCGTCAACGATCACGAGTCCGGTCTCTGGCACGATATCCTGCAGTGGCTGGAGGGAACCATCGCGCCCTGGGACCCGTCGCGGTACCGCCACAACGAGACCGGCGAGGACAATGCGGCCGCCCACCTCCGGAGCCTCACCGTCGGGCATGAGGTGATCGTCCCGGTCACGGCCGGTCGGCTCGACCTAGGCCCGTGGCAGCGGGTGTTCTATGGCGAATGGGATGGTCAGCGCCGGAAACGGGTGATCGTCAAGGTGCTTGGCGAGACCTGAGCTTGCCCGGCCTCAGCGCCCGGACCTTCGCGGCCACCCGTCGTCCGCTTTCCTTCACGCTCGCCTCCAGCACCTGATCCCCTGGCGTCGAGCCCAGCGTCCAGCGGGCCTCGGCACGCCCGGCAGCGTCGGTGCGGACTCGGGCCGGTGTCACCCTTCCCGCCCGGGCCGTGAAGGCCACCGGCACGCCGGGGACGGCATTGCCGTACACGTCCGTCACGACGCACGCGACAGCCTGTGCCAGCGGCCGACCTGCCATTGCCGAGGCCGGAATGCCGTCGAGCGTCGCTTTGGCGGGTGACCCGGGCCGCGCCTGAGCCGTGAGCTCGAGCGGGCGCTCGATTCCGGCCACCGAGGCGCTGAGCCGTTGAGACCCTGCCGCCGATCCGAGCGTCCAGATCACGGAGGCCCGGCCCGTTGAATCGGTGATGGGCACGCGCTCGCTCACCGAACCGCTCGCCGGCCGTACGACCACCGGCACCCGGGGCACGGGATTGCCTGCGCCGTCGGCCACGCGGAACTCGACTGCGGCCGGGAGCCGCCGACCCACCTCGCCTCGCAGCGAGGTAGTGCGAGGTGCGGCGAGCGAGGCGGCCGGGCCCGGGAGGGCGGTCGCACCGACGGTGAACCGCGGCACGGCCCGCGAACCGCCCAGCTGCAGGTACGCCTGCTGCGGCCCGGATCGCGGGCCGAGCGTCCAGCGCGCGCGGGCTTCACCGATCGAATCGGTGCGAGGCCCCTCCGCGATGATTACCCCGCCGCCATCGGCCGTCCAACTCACCGGGACGTCGGTGACCGGTGAGCCCGCCGAATCGACGACGCGAACCGCCACCGGGGCCTGCAGCGCCTGGCCGACGCTGCCGGTGAGCACCCCGCCGGGCGACATGATCCGAGTGTTCTCCGGCAGCGGGTCTGCATCGGCCACGACCGACGTGGCGATCGAGGTGTCGCCCTCGACAGCGAGCACGATCCGATGCCGGCCCGGACGGGACCCGATCGTCCATGCGGCTTCCACGATCCCGCCGGCATCCGTCGTGTCGCTCTCGCGATCCACACGGCCCGAGGCCACGGCCAGGCTGAACCGCACGGGCACACCTGGCAGCGGCCGTCCGCCGCGGGAGACGATCTGTACCTTGACCGTGCCGGAGAGACGGTGCCCCGCCGGCGCATGCTGGTTGTCGCCGGCAAGCAGCGTGATCGTGGCTGGAACGGGGTATACCTCGAGCGGGAGTTCGGCGGTGAGATCGCCGCCGGTGGCGATGAGAACGACGCGGCCGGCCATGATGGCGGTCAGCCGGGCCGCACTGTCGATCGCGGCAACCGACGGATCGGCGGAGCGCCATGTGACGCTCTGCCCGGGGACCGGGTGGCGACGTGCGTCCACTACCCGGGCGACCAGTCTGGTCGTGCTGCCTTCGGCCAGCCGCGGCAGGCTGTCGCCGAAGATCCGGATGGCCGCGGGACGCAGCCGGACGAGGATGCGCGACTGCGCGATACGACCGCCCGCGGCGGCGACGATCGTGGTCGCGCCCGGGCCCTGGACCGCCACTGTGCCGGCGCTGTCCACCGACGCCACGGAGCTGTCCATACTGCTCCACCCCACGCTCACCCCAGGCAGTACCCCGCCATGGCCGTCAGTGATGGTCGTGGCGAGCTGGATCGTGTCGCCGATCGACCAGGCGGTGTCTGCGGCGGGGGCGACGCCGATCCAGCGCACCTGCTGGGCACCGGTGATCGACCGCACCGAGGACAGGATCGAGACGAGCGCGGCACCCGCCGATAGCGACCCCGCGCCCCACTTCCAGGCCCGGACGATCCACGTCTGCCCGGGGGCGACGGCGCCCGCATCCCGTCTCAAAGAAGCCACCGCGTGCGCCTAGCGCATCCAGTCGCAGAGCGGGATGCCCTCCTCGCCCGCCATCTCCCGGTCGCCGTCGGTACGCGGGGCCTCGATGCCTTCGAGCGAGCCCACGAAGACGACACAGCTCCGGCCGGGCTGGCCGCGGTAGGCGGCCTTGCCCTGCCAGCCGGTGGCGCTCGCGCGAAGGATGTCCACTCGCACGCCCACGTCGGGCCGGAGCCCGAGCTGCTCGACGGAGGCGGCATACACGCCGTTAGCGGCGCGATAGCGCTCCTGCGCGGTGGTGGCCGCTCGCAGCGCTCCCTTCAGCACCGACGCCGGCGTGGCCTGCCAGGTGGCGGAGACCGCGCTTTGCGCGCCTACCGAGCCGGCGCCGCCGAGCGTCACGGCGGAGAGCAGTACGACGGTGAGAGAAACCCTGCGGGCACACATGCATCCTCCCGGCGATGGCGAAGTTGATGGCGGGCAGAGGTTAACTGATTGTGCGAACCGGGGAGTCGGGGCGCAATCCGCAGGAAGCGGACACCGTCCAATCCGTTGGCGGCGCGGAGTGCTATTCCTGAGACCAGAGGGAACTGCTTGGGAAGATTCAGCTTAGAGGGTGCAACAATCAGCAGGTATGCACCGTCGCCGGCGCCAGTCGCCTCGGCTCACATCGCGCGGTACTTGGGTCCGCTCCCGCCCTCCCTGGGCGTCCAGCGCGGGCCGAGCACGTCAGTGGCCTTGCAATCGACGCAGTTGGGCGCGTTCACCCTCAGTTCGTCCCCGACCCGCTCGTAGACCCCGGCCGGACAGAGGTGCGAGTAGAAATCGGCCACCTCACCCGTCACGTTCTCGCCGACTACGAGATGGGATGGGATGGTATCGCGTGTCGCGTTGCCGGACTTGAACACCGCGTCCACCTTGCTGAACGTCAGCGCCCCATCGGGCATGAATGGCTGCGCGGGAGACGTCGTGCGCGGCGCCTTCGCGTCCTCCGCCATGGCGATCCTGCCGCCGGGGAAGCGGCCGGCGGTCAGGCTCATCAGGCCCGCCTTCACTCCACCCACGTAGAGCCCGTCCTTGAACGCCAGCCGCATGTTCCGCGTGCGCCACATGTCGGCAACGATATAACTCTCGTCCACCATCCGATCGTACGCCGTCAACGCGGCCTCGGAGACGTCTTCGCCCTTGAGGGCCGCGAACGTCGCGCGTGCCGCGTACATCCCCGACTGCATGGCGTAGTGGATGCCCTTCAGGGACGGTACGTCCACGAAGCCCACCGTGTCGCCGGCGAAGAGCACCCCGTCGCCGCTCCGGCGCCCGGGCAGCGCATAGTAGCCGCCCTCCGGGATCGTCTTGGCGCCCCATTCGAGCAACTGGCCGCCCTCGAGCTGCCGGCGGAAGAGGGAATGGAGCTTCATGCGTTGCAGCAGCTCGTGGACGTCGAGGCGCGCGTCGTGGTAGTCGAGCCCGACGACCAGCCCGACCGCCACCTGGGTGGCGCCGAGCGGGTACATGAAGCTCCCACCGAAGGCGTCGGTCGGCAGCGGCCAGCCGAGCGTGTGGATGACGGCGTCGAGCGGGCGCTTCACCTCCCACAGCTCCTTGACGCCGAGCGCGAACAGTTGTGGATTCGGCGAGCCGACTCGCTGCCACTCCCGCCACGCTTGTCCGAGCAGCCCTCGCGTCCCTTCCGCGACGACCGTCACCCGAGCGGTGAGATCCGTCGGCTCCGCATAGTTGGCCCCCGGACGCCGGTCCCGGTCGAGCCCCGTCGGTGTGGTGCGGACGCCGCGCACTGCGTTGCCTTCCACCAGCAGCGCATCCGCTGGGAAACCGGCAAAGAGGTTCACCCCCAGGCCCTCGGCGCGCTCGCCGAGCCAGCGGACCATTTCGCAGATCGACGCGGTGTAGAATCCGGTGTTATGCATCGTCGGCGGCGTCGGGATCCGCTGCGCCCGGCGGCGGGTCATGAAGTAGACCGCCTCCTCGGGGACGGGCTGGCGGAACGGGAAGTCGGCCAGCTGAAGCTCGGGGAACAGCTCGCGGAACGCGCGAGGATTCACGACGGCGCCGGAGAGATTGTGCTCGCCCAGGCTGCCGGCCTTCTCGAGCACGCCGATGCTGAGGTCCGGCATGCCGCCGCCCCCTTCCTGGTCGCGCTTGACCAGCCGTGCCAGCTCGATGGCGCAGGCGAGCCCCGCGGGACCGGCCCCGACGATGAGCACGTCCAGCTCGATCGCCTCGGCGCTCGGCGGGTCGCGCAGGATGAGGCGGTCGAGCGGGAGTGGCGGCTGGTGACGGATCGGAAGGATCGTGGACACGACGGCTCCTGGACATGAAAGGTCGCGACGGCTGGGCAGAATATACACCGGCCCGCTGCCCTGCTAACTTCGCTTCATGGACCTCCACAAGGCAGCGCGAGACCCATGGGTCTGGGGCCAGATCGCGCTCATCGGACTGGTCGCGGTGCTCGCGCCACTGCTCCCCCGCTACGTCAATCTTGGCCAGGCCGACTACGCCATCAACCGCATCGATCCAGTGTGGATCCGTGTGCTCGGCACCGCCCTCGCGCTCGCCGGCGTGGGACTCTCGGCGTGGGGAGCCCAGTCGCTCGGGCCCAGCCTCACGCCGGGCACGGAGCCGCTCCCCGGCGCGCCACTGGTTACCGCCGGCGCCTACGCCCACCTGCGTCATCCCATCTACGCGGGGATCGTGCTCGTGCTGGCCGGCTATACGATGGCCTGGAGCAACTGGACGCTGGCGCTCCTGGTAGGCGTGGTGTCGCTCCAGTACTTCGACGCAAAGGCACGGGCGGAGGAGCGCTGGCTGGCCGAGCGGTATCCGGCCTACCAGCGGTATGCGGCACAGGTGAGGCGGAGGCTGCTCTGACGGACTCCCTGTACCTCGCCACGCTCCGGGCTTACGCTTCTCCGCCATGACTCCGGCCGGCATCCCGGGCTTTCGCCCCGTCCCCTTTACCGGGGTCATCTACGTCATGGCGGAGGCCGCCCGGCGCGGGTTCCGCTACGGCCACCCGGACTGGTGCAACCTGGGGCAGGGGCAGCCGGAGACCGGACCGCTCCCCGGCGCCCCGCCGCGCGTGCACAGGGTGGAAATCGGCGTGGACGACCAGGAGTACGCGCCGATTCCCGGAATCTGGGAGCTGCGCCGTGCGGTGGCCGAGCTGTACAACGAGCTGTACCGGAAGGGGAAGCGCTCGAAGTACACGGAGAAGAACGTCTGCATCTGCGGTGGCGGCCGCGCGTCCCTCACCCGCGCCGTCGCGGCGCTCGGCGAGGTGAATCTCGGGCACTTTCTCCCGGACTACACCGCCTACGAGGAGCTGCTTGACATCTTTAAGCTGTTCACCTCCATCCCGATCCTGCTCGAGGGCAGAACCGGGTACCGTTTCGGCCTGGACGAGCTCGAGCGCGAAATCACCGGCCGCGGCCTCTCGGCGCTGCTACTTTCGAATCCCTGCAATCCGACGGGCAAAGTCATCCAGGGCGATGAGCTGGCGGGCTGGGTCGCTCTGGCGCGGCGCGTGGGGTGCTCGCTCCTGCTGGATGAGTTCTACTCGCACTACATCTGGGCCGACATGGCAGACGGCTCGGGGATGGTCAGCGCGGCGAGGCACGTCGAGCACGTGGACCAGGACCCGGTCGTCATCTTCGACGGGCTGACGAAGAACTGGCGCTACCCCGGCTGGCGTACCACCTGGATCGTGGCCCCGCAGCAGGTGATCGAAGCGGTATCGAGCAGCGGCTCCTTCCTCGACGGGGGCGGAAGCAAGCCGCTCCAGCGCTCGGCCGTGCCCCTGCTCGAGCCGTCGCTCGTGCGCGCCGAGACGGCCGCGATCCGCAACGCCTTCCTGAAGAAGCGGCGCATCCTGGGCGAAGGGCTGCTGGCCGCCGGCGTGCGGTTCGATCTGGAGCCCGAGGGGACCTTCTACTGGTGGGGCGACGTGTCGGGGTTGCCGCAATCGATCAACACTGGGATGACGTTCTTCCAGCACGCGCTCGAGCGCCAGGTGATCTGCGTGCCGGGGGAGTTCTTCGACGTCAACCCGGGCAAGCGGCGGAGCGGACGTCCCTCGCGCTTTCGAAACTACGTGAGGTTCTCGTTCGGGCCGGACGAGCAAGCGGTGATCGAGGGAGTCGAGCGCATCCAGACGATGGTGCGGGAGGCAGGGGAGTCATCCTGAGGGTGACGCGCGCTGAAGAAACTTCACGAGCGCTGGGTTCACGACCTCGGGCCGCTCGTAGTGAGAGGCGTGTCCGGCCCGGTCCACTGGGAGAAACTCCGCCGACGGCATCGCCGCGAGCGCCCGCTCGTGATGTGCGAACGGCGTGATCCGGTCCTCCCGACCCCACACGATCAGCACCGGCTTCGAGCTGGCGCCGATGCGCCGGTAGAGGCCCGGCACCTCCGGCGGCATCGCCCGGCGGGTCGAGAGCAGCGCCCGTCCCGTGCCCCGAAACCGCGCCTGGATAAGCACCCGCCCATGGAAGTCCGGCGGCGCCAGCTTCGGGTCGGTCAGCATTCCGAGCGCACGGTCGGCGATGGCCCCCGGCCCGGCGTGCCGCTGGAGGTACTCCCCGACGCCGGGCAGCAGAGCCAGGCGGCTCGGTCGCATGGTGGACGCGTGGAAGCCGGCGGGATCGACCAGCACCAGCCGGCGCACGTGCGCGGGATGCTGGTCGGCGTACTGGGCACAGATCTGGGCGCCCATCGAGAAGCCGATCAGATCGACCGGCCATCCAAGGGCAAGTACGCCGAGGAGATCGGCCAGCTGCCGTTCGTAGAGGGCGGGGCCATAGGCGCCGCGCAGGCGGTCGGAATAGCCCCGGCCGAATAGGTCGTAGGCGACCACGCGGCACCCCGCCGCGGCCAAGGCCGGCGCGGTGCGCTCCCAGACGAAGAGCGGCGTCGAGAAGCCGTGCACCAGCACGACGGCCGGCCCCCCAGGGGGACCGGCCGTCTGGTAGTGCGTAATGCCGTCGGTCAGCCGGGTGAACTGTCCCGGAGCGGTGGCACGGGCCGCGTCGTCGAGGACCGCGGTCTCGCCGCCGGGGCCGAGACCGAGCCGAACGGCTATTGGCTCCCCCGCACCTTCCGCACTTCGTCGGTGAGCCGGGGTACGATCTCGAACAGATCGCCGATGATGCCGTAGTCGGCCGTCTTGAAGATCGGCGCGTCCTTGTCCTTGTTGATCGCGACGATCGTCTTCGCGGTCCGCATGCCGGCCAGGTGCTGGATGGCCCCCGAAATGCCGACCGCAATGTAGAGCCCCGGACTCACGGTCTTTCCCGTCTGCCCCACCTGCGCGCCATGGTCACGCCAGCCCGCGTCCACCACCGCGCGGCTGGCACCGACGGCAGCGTTGCCGAACGCGGCGGCGAGCTCCTCGAGCAGCCGGAAGTTGGCCGCCTCCTTGAGCCCGCGGCCCCCGGAGATGACGATCGG
>Ga0209797_10000414_pt1 | contig 21321 bp, 25 predicted proteins | sample DOMMetBare3Fresh_2_FD_187472 | JGI IMG/M metagenome (GOLD analysis project Ga0209797, IMG submission 187472) | Wetland sediment microbial communities from St. Louis River estuary, USA, under dissolved organic matter induced mercury methylation -... | ecosystem: Environmental > Aquatic >... | reverse complement strand
TGCCGCGGCGGTTCCACAGCGAGCGCAGCGCCAGCGGCAGGATGGTCATGCGGCCACCCCGGCCGGCGGGGCCGCGCGGTTGATCTCGCGCAGCGCGACGCTGCGGTCGAACAGGCTGCCTAACGAGGTGTCGTGGCTGACGAACAGCAGGGTGGCCGAGCTGCGCGCGCATTCCTGCATCAGCAGTTGCAGGAAATCGGCGCGCGCGTCGTAATCGAGCGACGAAGTCGGTTCGTCGGCAATGATCAGTTCCGGCGACCCCAGCAGGGCGCGCGCCGCGGCGACGCGCTGCTGCTGGCCGATCGAGAGCTCGGTAACGGCGCGCCGCTGCAGCGCCGGGTCATGCAGCCCGAGCGCCACCAGCAGCCGGCGCGCCTCATCCGGCAATGCGCCCGGGGCGGCGAAGGCCGCGCCGCGCTGCGGCGTGAAACGGGTCGGCAGCAGCACGTTGTCGAGCACTGACAGGTACGGAATCAGGTTGAACATCTGGAAGATGAAACCGATGTGATCGCCGCGGAAGCGGTCACGGGCGCCGGGCCGCAGGCTGGCAAGCTCGGTGCCGAGCACCCGTATCGAGCCCTGTCCGGGCCGCAGCACGCCACCGATGATTCCTAACAAAGTGCTCTTGCCGCTGCCGCTGGCGCCGCGCAGAAAAACTCTTTCGCCGCGCGCGACGTCCAGCCGGGCAATGTCCAGCACCGTTGGTCCCGTGGGCCAGGCAAAAACCACGTCGCGCAGTTCGATCGCGGGTGCGCTCATGTACTAACGCAATGCCAGGCGTTGCCGCGGCCCGCCGGCTGCCAGCCGGGTCTGCAGGTTGCCGTTGATGAGATTGACTTCGACCTGATTCACGCCCAGCAATTTTTCCAGCATCCAGGGCTCGAACCAGGCAAGCACGCCGGCATTGGCGCAGCGAAAACGCCAGTTGACCCGGTAATCGCCATGATCTTCGCCAGCCCGGGTCGCCGACCAGTCCGGCGAGCTAACAGTGACTTTCTCGAGGCGGCACGCGGCCGCTGGCGGGACGCCGACGGCCTCGCGCCCGGACCTGAGCCAGCGGTCCTGCGCATCGAACTGGCGTTGCTCGACCGGGCTGCGCGGGCGGTGCTCGTAGCCCAGAACGTTCATGCCCGGTGCTTCCAGCTCCACGCTCAGCAGCGTGCCCTCGACCACGACATTGAGTGTCAGGCGGCCATGCTCATGGGTGCCCAGTTGCTGAAAATCGTCGGCGTGTGCCAGTGCGGCGCAGCTGATTGCCAGCGCGGTCATCAGCGTCGCCGGGCGCTGTCGATGCATGGCAGAATGGTAGCAAATCCCCAACCATGAAGATTTATCCCGACAAACTGGCCGCGACGCTGGCAAGCGCACGATGCGGCATCTGGCTGGTCGCTGGTGACGAGCCGCTGCAGGTCGCCGAATGTGCGGACGCCATCCGCGCCGCCGCACGCCGCGCCGGCTGCGCGGAGCGCGAAGTACATTTTGTCGAACGCGGTTTTGACTGGTCGGAGTTCCGCCAGGCCCTGGACTCGCGCTCGCTGTTCTCTGACAAACGCCTGGTTGAACTGCGCATGCCGACGGGCAAGCCCGGCGACCAGGGCAGCAAGCTGCTTGCCGAGGTCGCTGGCCGCGCCGATCAGGACCTGTTCCTGCTGATTCTCACCGAACGTCTGAGCGCGCCCGTGGGCCAATGGGTGAGCGCAATCGAAGCGCAGGGCGTTTATGTCACCGTCTATCCGCCCGAGGGGGCGCGGCTGACCCAGTGGCTCGCCAGCCGTTGCCAGCGCGCCGGCCTCAACCTGGACGACGACGCGTTGCAATGGCTGGCGTCGCGCGTGGAAGGCAATTTGTTAGCTGCGCAGCAGGAGATCGACAAGCTCGCGTTGCTGCATGGCACCGCGCGCATCACTGCCGACGCGATGCAGGCAGCGGTGACCGACAGCGCCCGATTTGACATCTCACAGCTGGCGGAAGCGGCGTTGCGCGGCGATGCGGCACGGGCGCTGCGCACGCTGTCCGGATTACGCGCCGAAGGCACGGAATCCACGCTGGTGCTGTGGAGCCTGGCGCGCGAAATCGAAGCGCTGGTCAACGAGCGCGCTGGCAACAGCAAGCGCGGCTGGCGGCCCCCGGCTTTGACCCAGGCGTTTGAAACGGCGCTGCGGCGCCTGACGCGCATCCCCCTGGCGCGCCTGTCGTTTCGGGCGATGCGCGTCGATCGGATGATCAAGGGTCGCATGCCCGGCGATCCCTGGGATGAGCTGGCGCAACTGGCCGCCGAATTTTGCGGAGTGCGAATGCCTTTGGTGCGCCGCTGAGCGGCTGGCACAATACCCGGATGAATCCGATCGGCATTTTTGGCGGGGCCTTCGACCCGATCCATTTTGGGCACCTGCGAACCGCCTTCGAGATGTGGCAGGTGCTGGGCCTGTCCGAGCTGCGTTTCATCCCGACCGGCAATCCCGGGCACCGCGACGAGCCGATTGCCGACGCCGGGCTGCGCCTGGCGATGGTGCGGGCCGCGGTGGCCGACCAGCCCGGTTTTGTCGTCGACGACCGGGAAGTGCGCCGCACCGGCGTGTCGTATTCGGTCGATACCCTGGCCGAGTTGCGCCAGGAGAACCCGGACCTGCCGCTGTGCCTGATTCTCGGCATGGACGCGTTTCTGGGGCTGCCGAACTGGCACCGCTGGCGTGAGATCGTCGACCTGGCCCACGTCATCGTCGCGCATCGTCCCGGATGGAAGGCGCCCACCAGCGGTCCGTTAGGTGAGATGATGGTCGACCGGGGCACGGGCTCGGTGCGCGACCTGCACCAGAAGCCGGCCGGGCATATTCACGTGCATGGCGTGACCCAGCTCGAAATTTCCTCCACTGACCTGCGCAATATCATCACCACGGGGCGCGACCCGCGCTTCCTGGTGCCCGACGCGGTCCGCGACATCATTATCGAAACAGGTTGTTATTCACGGCAAAGGCTATGAGCAAGAAAAAAACCCCCAAACCGAACAAAGACAAGTCCGCAGCCCCGCCATGCCTGACGCTGGTGAACAGCGCGCTGCAGGATCTCAAGGCCGTGGATGCGCGCATGCTCGATGTGCGCGGTCTTACTGACGTAACCGACTACATGGTGATCGCCAGCGGCAATTCGGATCGTCATGTCCGCTCGATCGCGGATCGGGTGCAGCAACTGGCCAAGGGCAACGGCCTGCGCCCGTTAGGCGTCGAGGGCGCGCGCGACGGCGAATGGGTGCTGATCGACCTGCCGGACGTCATGGTGCACGTGATGCTGCCGCGGGTCCGCGAGTTCTACGCGCTCGAGGAGCTGTGGGACCGCGGCGCCAATCTTGTTAGCCTGCCAGCCGCCGCGGCGCCGGCGGCTGCAGCGGCCAAACGCCGCCCGCCAGCGAGGCGGCGCAAGGCGGATTGAACCATGCCACTGCGGCTCATCGCGGTGGGTACGCGTATGCCCGACTGGGTCGATCAGGCGTACAACGACTACGCACGCCGGCTGCGCGGCAGCCATCGCCTCGAGCTCACCGAGATCCCGGTGGCGCGGCGCAGCGCCGCTGACAGTCCGGCACGGGTGGAACGCCTGGTGGCTGACGAAGGGCGACGCATGCTGTCGGTGTTAGGTCCGGGCGACTGCGTCGTGGCGCTGGATGAGCGCGGGCGCGAGCACTCCTCGCGGGAGCTGGCCAAGCAGCTGCCACGCTGGCTGCAGAGCGGCAGCGTCGCGCTTCTGATCGGCGGGCCGGACGGCTTCGCTCCGGAGGTCCTGGCCCGCGCGACCGAACGCTGGTCCCTGTCGCGACTGACGCTGCCGCACGCGCTGGTGCGCGTGCTGCTGGCCGAGCAGCTGTATCGCGCCGTGACCCTGATGTCTGGGCACCCTTATCACCGTGACTGAAACCACAGCAACAGCGCCGCTCATCTGTCTCGCATCCGCTTCGCCGCGGCGCAGCGCGCTGCTGCAGCAGATTGGCATCGCCCACTGCGTCGCACCGGGCGACATCGATGAAGCCGAGCGGCCGGGCGAGGCGCCACGCGACTATGTGCTGCGGCTGGCGCGGACCAAGGCCGAAGCCATGGCCATGGACCCGGCGGCCGGGGGCCTCCCTGTGTTAGGCGCCGACACGGCCGTGATCCTCGATGGGGTCATTCTGGGCAAACCCGTGGATGCCGCCGATGCCCGGCGTATGCTGTCGCTGCTGGCCGGCCGGCAGCACGAGGTGTTGTCGGCGGTCGCGCTTGCCTGCCGCAACCGTTGTGAGGCGCGCTTGTCGGTGTCGCAGGTGCGATTTGCGGCACTGTCGGCTGCCGACATGGATCGCTATGTTTCGAGCGGCGAGCCTTTCGGCAAGGCCGGAGGCTATGCGATCCAGGGCCTGGCGGCCGCGTTTGTCGAGCACCTGGCCGGAAGTTACTCGGGCGTCATGGGCCTGCCGCTTTACGAGACCTCATTGTTGTTAGCTGGTGCGGGCATTGCCGCACAATCCGCGAGGCAGTTGTGAAACCAGAAATCATGATCAACGTCGGCTTCAGCGAAACCCGCGTGGCATTGCTGGAGGACGGCGCGGTCCAGGAATTGTTTGTCGAGCGCCCGGACGATCGCACGCTGGTCGGCCGCGTTTACCGCGGCAATGTGCAGCGCGTTCTGCCCGGCATGCAGGCCGCGTTCGTCGACATCGGTCTCGCGCGCACCGGCTTCCTGCACATCGATGACATACAGCAGCACCCGGACAGCAATGAAACCGACATTCGCCGCCTGATCAGCGCGGGCGACGACATTGTCGTGCAGGTGGCGAAGGATCCGATCGGCACCAAGGGCGCCCGCCTGACGACCAACCTGTCATTGCCGTCGCGCTACCTGGTATTCATGCCTAACAGTTCGGGCATCGGGATTTCGACCCGCATTGCCGATGAGGCGGAGCGCGAGCGACTGCGGGAAATCCTGCTGCCGAGCATCGCCGCGGGTCATGGTGGCGGCTTCATCGTGCGCACCGCGGCCGAGGGCGCGGACGGCCAGGCGATCCGCGATGACATCCGCTATCTTGACCGCCTGTGGCAGCAGCTGGCGGCGGCGATTCCGGCGGCGCAACCGGGCCAGCTGCTGCATGCCGAGCCGTCGTTAGGTGTGCGGGTACTGCGCGACGAATGCGCCCATGGTGTCATCAGGGTGATCGTCGATAACGAAGCCGAATTTGCCCGTGTCGGCGAATTCCTGCGCGCCTTCATGCCGGCGGATGCCGGCAAGGCCGAGTACTACAGCGATCCGCGGCCGCTGTTCGCCGTGCACCAGGTCGAAGAGGAGATCGCGCGCGCACTGGACCGGCAGGTGCCGCTGCGCTCGGGTGGCTACCTGGTGATCGACCAGCTGGAAGCCATGTCGACGATCGACGTCAATACCGGCGGCTTCACCGGGCACCGCGACCTCGAAGATACGATCTACAAGACCAATATCGAAGCCGCTGCGGCGGTGGCGCGCCAGATCAGGCTGCGCAACCTGGGTGGCATCATCATCGTCGACTTCATCGACATGCAGGAAGAGACGCATCGGCAGAATGTGCTGGAGGCGTTAACCGCCGCGATGGCTGGCGACCGCGCGCGCTGCCGCGTGACGGGCCTGTCACCTTTAGGCCTGGTGGAGATGTCGCGCAAGCGCACGCGTGAATCCCTGCAGCGCCAGCTCTGCGATCCCTGTCCGACCTGCGAGGGGCGCGGGTTCGTGCGCAGCATCGAAACCGTCTGCCAGGAAATTTTTCGTGAAGTGCTGCGCCAGGGCCGCCAGTCGCAGGGCCGGGAAATCCTGATACTGGCGCACCAGGACGTGCTCGATCGGCTGCTGGAGGAGGACTCCGCGGCAATCCAAGACCTCGAAGCCGCGATCGGCCGGCCGCTGCGCCTGCAGGTGGAGGCCCTGTACGCTCCGGACCAGTTCGATCTGGTGGTCCATTAGAGTCCTGCCATGAAGCTAGCCGCCTTGCAGATGACCTCCTCGGCCGATGTGCCGGCCAATCTGCGCGTGGCGCGCGAGCTGGTGCGGGAAGCGGCACAGCGCGGCGCGGTGCTGGTTGCTCTACCCGAGAACTTTGCGTTCATGGGGCTAGGCGATGCGGACAAGCTGGCGGTGGGCGAGCCGCAGGGCCAGGGACCCATCCAGGAGGCCCTGGCGGCGATGGCGCGCGAGGGCCGCGTCTGGCTGGTCGGCGGCACCATGCCCATCAGCGGGCCCGAGCCTAACAAGGTCGCAGCGGCCTCGTTGCTGTACGGGCCTGATGGCGCCCTGGTGGCCCGCTACGACAAGATCCACCTGTTCGATGTCGACGTGCCGGGCAAGAGTGAGAGCCACCGTGAATCGCGCTATATCGCGCCCGGCGCCAAACCCGTGGTCGTGGCCACGGCGGCGGGCCGGGTGGGCCTGTCAGTTTGTTACGATGTGCGCTTTCCGGAACTGTTTCGACAGCTGGCGCGCCAGGGCATGGACGGGCTGATCGTGCCGTCGGCGTTTACGGCGCCCACCGGGCGAGCGCACTGGGAAACTTTGCTGCGGGCGCGGGCCATTGAAAACCAGTGCTGGGTCATGGCGCCGGCGCAGTCTGGTTTTCATGCCAATGGCCGCGAGACCTACGGCGACAGCATGATCATCGATCACTGGGGCCGGGTGCTGGCGCGACTGCCGCGCGGTACCGGCGTCGTGGTCGCGGATGTGGATTTGGCGGAACAGCAACTGGCGCGGGAGAAGTTTCCGGCGCTGCAACATCGACGACTGGACTGAAACCTCATGAGTGTATCTTCCGATCAACTGGCCATCGCGCAGCGACTGATACTCGAGCCTTCCGGGCTCGACCTGGCACGCATCGATCGTGCGCTGGCCACGGTGTTAGGTTCGGCGGTCGATTCGGCCGACATCTATTTCCAGATCTCCCGCGATGAGTCATGGTCGCTGGAAGACGGGATCGTCAAGGAAGGCAGCAGCAACATCGAGCAGGGCGTGGGCGTGCGCGCCCTGGCGGGTGAGAAGACCGGCTTTGCGTACTCCGACGAAATCGTGCTGCCGGCCCTGGAAGAGGCCTCGCGCGCGGCGCGTGCCATCGCCGCCAGCGGCGGTGCTAACAAGCCGCTGGCGCTGCGGGCCGCCACCGGTCATCAGCTGTACGCGCCCATCGATCCGGTCGGCACCCTGTCCGATGACGACAAGGTCAGCTGGCTCGAGAAGGTCGACAAGGCGACGCGGGCGCTCGATCCGCGCATCATGCAGGTCATGGCCAGCGTGGTCGCGGCCTACGAAGTGGTGCTGGTGGCCGCCTCGGACGGCACGCTCGCCGCCGACGTGCGCCCGCTGGTGCGCTTCAATGTCACGGTGATCGCGGAGCAGAATGGCCGCCGCGAAACCGGCTATGCCGGTGCCGGCGGCCGCTATTCGCTGTCGGAGCTGGTATCCGGCGATCGCCCGTTCGCGTTAGGCCGCGAGGCGGTGCGCCAGGCTCTCGTGAACCTGGAGGCGATTCCTGCGCCCGCCGGCGCGATGCCCGTGGTGTTAGGTCCGGGCTGGCCCGGCGTGCTGCTGCACGAGGCCATCGGTCATGGCCTGGAGGGCGACTTCAATCGCAAGGGCACCTCGGCCTTCTCCGGCCGCATCGGCGAGCGCGTCGCTGCGCCCGATTGCACGGTCGTGGACGATGGCACGCTCGCGAATCGCCGCGGTTCGCTGAACGTCGACGACGAAGGCACGCCAACGCAGTGCACGACGCTGATCGAGAACGGCATCCTGAAAGGCTATCTGCAGGACAAGCTCAATGCGCGGCTCATGGGCATGGCGCCCACCGGCAACGGCCGGCGCGAGTCATTCGCCCACATGACGCTGCCGCGCATGACCAATACCTACATGCGCCCCGGCAAGTACGATCCGGGTGAAATCATCCGCTCGGTCAAGAAAGGCGTGTACGCGCCGCATTTCGGCGGTGGCCAGGTCGATATCACCTCCGGCAAGTTCGTGTTTACGGCCGCCGAGGCGTACCTGATCGAGGACGGCCGCATCGGCGCGCCGATACGCGGCGCGACCCTGATCGGCAATGGCCCCGACGTGCTGACCAAGGTCAGCATGATCGGCAACGATCTCGCGCTCGATCAGGGCGTGGGTACCTGTGGCAAGGACGGGCAGAGCGTACCGGTGGGCGTGGGTCAGCCGACGCTGCTGATCGATACCCTGACGGTCGGCGGCACCGGCTGAGGCAACCGCTCCCGCTCTTCAGTGCTCGACGTCGCGTGCCAGCACGGTGGTCTCGATACTGGGCAGCGTGTCACTCAAATTGCGCGCCTTCGCAAGCCGTTCGTCCACGTAGGTCAGCTCGTGCGTGCCGATGGTCACGACGTCGCCGTCCTTCAGGCTCTGGCGGCGCACGCGGCGGCGTTTGACGTAAATGCCATTGGTGCTGTTCAGGTCTTCAATGACACAGCCGTGATCTGAACTGATCACCTGGCAGTGATGGCGACTGACGAAGCGGCTCTCGATCTGCAGGTCGTTGTCGGTCGTGCGGCCGATGATCTTGCGGCCGCGGCGCAAGGGCACTTCACCGAGGAACTGGCCTTCGCTGGTCAGGATCAGGCGTCCGATGATCGGTGCGTCAGTATCCGTGTCAGGCGCCTTCTTCTGCTCGAAGCTCGGTCTTGGCTGGTTGTGGGTGCGCATGCTGGGTTCCACCCATTGCAGTTCCTCGATCGCCGCCTCGACCAACGCCAGGTCGACCGTGGTCTTGCCGGTCGCGTAGGCGGCCATCAGCGCGGTATCGCACAGCGTGTTGATCAGTCGCGGCGTGCCGCCGGTGTAGCGGAAGATCTTGTCAAAAGTGTCGGGCGCGAACAGCTCGCGACCGGCCGCGCCGGCTACCTCGAGGCGATGGCGGATATAGTTTTGCGTGTCGTTCTGTGACAGGGCCGTCAGATGAAAGCGCAGGCGCACCCGCTGCGCGAGCTGTTTGAGCTCCGGCGCATCGAGCTTCTCATTCAGTTCCGGCTGGCCCGCGAGAATGATGCGCAGCACCTTCTCCTTGGTGGTCTCCACCCCGGACAGCATGCGCACTTCCTCCAGCACGCGCGCCGCGAGGTTCTGCGCCTCATCGACGATCAGCAGCACTTTGCGGCCGGCCGCGTACTGCTCCACCAGGAACTGATTGAAGGTCGCTAACAACTCGGCCTTGCGCATCTTGAATGGCGCGAAACCGAATTGCACCAGCACCGACTGCAGGAACTCGATCGCGGTAATCTGCGTCTGGTTGATTTGCGCGACCACGATGTCCTTGTCGACATCGCGCAGGAAACTCTCGATCAGCGTGGTCTTGCCCGAGCCGATCTCGCCGGTGATCACCACGAAGCCGTCGGTGAACCAGATGGTCGATTCCATGTACGCCTTGGCGCGCGAGTGGTTTTTCGACAGGTACAGGAATTCCGGGTCCGGGCTCAGCCGGAACGGGAGTTCCTTGAGGTTGAAATGCTCGAGATACATGCGGTTCGCGAATTATGCGGGCTGCTCGGCCCGCCAGGTGTGAGTTGCCCCGGAAATCCCTGCGCCGATATTACGTTAAACGGCGATGCCCCGGCCGGTGGCGGCCCGCAGCACCCTTTGGGCAAGCCGGTCCCGCGCGGCGGCGCTGCCGGCCAGCAGCGTTATATGCCCAAGCTTCCGCCCCGGGCGGGGGTCCTTGCCATAGTCGTGCCAGTGCAGGTCCGGGATACCGAGGAACGCGGTCCGGTCGGGCATGGTGCCTATCAGGTTGATCATGGCGCTGTGGCCGCGCGCGGCGGTGCTGCCCAGCGGCAACCCGAGGATCGCGCGCAGGTGATTCTCGAACTGCGAGGTGACCGCCCCCTCGATGGTCCAATGGCCGGAGTTGTGCACGCGCGGCGCGATTTCGTTGGCGACCAGGCGCCCGCCCTGCACAAAGAACTCGATGGTCAGGATGCCGGTGTAGTTGAAGTGCCGCAGCATTTTCCGCAGGCAGCGGGCCGCCGCCCTGGCTAACAAGGGGCGGGCGGCGGGCGCCCGGGTCAGACGCAGGATGCCGTCCTGGTGTACGTTGCGATTGAGCGGGTAGATCGCAATCTCGCCGCGCGTCGAGCGCGCGCCGATGATCGACACTTCGAAATCGAACGCAACGAATTCCTCGCACAACAGTTCCTGACCGCCTAACGCCGACCAGGCCCGGTCGATGTCGGCCAGGGATTTCAGCAGCGCCTGGCCCTTGCCGTCATAGCCCAGGCGCCGCGTCTTGAGTACCGCGGGCAGGCCGAGCTGTTGCACGGCGCGCGCAAGTTCGCTCTTCGTGCCGACAGCCCGATAGCGCGTGGTCGGGATGCCCAGGGCCTCGAACAGGCGTTTTTCCGCCAGCCGGTCCTGGCCGGTGGCGAGTGCCGCCAGCGGCGGTGCGATGCGGGTCCGGGCGCAGTGCGCCCGCAGCGCGTCAACCGGGATGTTTTCCCAGTCGAAGGTCACGACCTCGCTGCGCCGGGCAAGCTCGCGCAGCAGCTTGCGGTCGGTGAATTCGCCAGTCAGTATCGGGCCGACCTGGCCGCCGGGGGTGTCGGCGGCGCGGTCCAGAAACAGGCAGTCAATGCCTAACGGATAGCCGGCCAGCGCCAGCATGCGGCCCAGCTGGCCCGCACCCACGATGCCGACGGTCATTTGCGCGGATCGGATTCCGCCAGGACCCTGGCAGTCTGGCGCGCGCGAAAATCCCGCAGCTTCTCGCGGTACCCGGCATGCTTGTTAGCCAGGATGGCAACGGCGGCGAGCGCCGCGTTGGTCGCGCCGGCCTTGCCAATGGCGAAGGTGGCGACCGGGATCCCGGCGGGCATCTGCACGATCGACAGCAGCGAGTCCAGCCCCGAGAGCGCGGCGGATTGCACCGGTACGCCAAGCACCGGCAGCGTGGTCTTGGCGGCCGTCATGCCCGGCAGGTGGGCGGCGCCGCCGGCGCCCGCAATGATGACCTCGAGGCCACGCGCCTCGGCGGTAGCGGCGTACTCGAACAGCAGGTCCGGAGTGCGGTGCGCCGACACCACCCGCACTTCATGCGGTACGCCGAACTCTGTTAGCGTTTCCGCCGCGTGGCGCATCGTGTCCCAATCGGACTGCGAACCCATGATGATACCGACCAGTTGCGTCATCGCGGCATTGTAACCCAGAGCGTGGGGCTAGCCCTGCAACAGGGCTCGCAAGGCCCGGAACAGCTCGCGCCTGGCGCCCAGCTGCTGCGCTTCGGGCAGGCGCGGGTCGCGGGCGCGCCCCAGGGTCTGCGCTAACAAGTCGAGGTTGGCGTTCGGCACGAAGGCCCGCAGCTCCTGCAGCGCCACGGCGCCCTCGGCGACCAGCCGGTCGCGCCAGCGGCTGATGCGCTTGTCGCGCTCGGTCTCGAGCGCACGCAACCTGGCGGGTTCCTCCAGCGCGGCCAGAATCGGCGTGACATCGATGTTGCGCATCAGCTTGCCGATAAACTGCAATTGCCGGGCGCGTCCGCCGTGCGCCTTGATGGCGCGTGCCGCGAGAATGGCCTCGAGCAGCGACTCCTCCAGCGGCAATTCCCGCAGCCGTGTCTCAGTCAGACTGACCAGCTCGGTGCCCAGCGCCTGCGCGTCCTGCGCGGCGCGCTTGCGCGCGCTCTTGCTCGGGCCGGCGTAGACGGGAGCTTCGTTGTCGGGAACCATGGTTTTGTTTCGATGTCGGGGCATGACGCGGGCAGGCGCATTAGAGCGCACTGCTACAATTCTGTCATGTCGCAAACTGTTGATGCCTCGCGCATTCCCGAACTGAAGGAAGTCGTCTCGATCGCGCTGCAGGAGGCGCGACGCCTCGGCGCGACGCAGGCCGATGCCGACGCCAGCGTGCAGAAGGGCCTGAATGTCACGGTCCGCCTCGGCGAAGTGGAGACCGTCGAATACCAGCGCGATCGGGGCATGAGCGTCACGGTCTACCTGGGGCACCGCAAGGGCTCCGCCAGCACCGGGGACTTTTCCGCGGCCGCCATTCGCGAGTCCGTTGGCAAGGCCGCGGCGATCGCCCGCTACACCGCTGAAGATGAATGCGCAGGCCTCGCCGACGCCGCGGACATGGCGCACGAAATACCGCAACTGGATCTCGATCATCCCTGGGAGATCGAACCTGACGCGGCGGTCGAGCTGGCGCGGCAGTGCGAGGCGGCCGGCCGGGCGCTGGATGCGCGCCTCAGCAATTCAGAGGGCGCATCTGTTAGCACGCATCGCGGCGTGCGGGTGTACGGCAACAGCCACGGGTTTCTCGATGGCATCGCCTCGTCCAATCATTCGATCAGCTGCGTGCTGCTCGCGGTCGACGGTGACGACATGCAGCGCGACTACTGGTATTCAACCGCGCGCGATCCAGCCGCCATCGAGGACGCCGAAAGCATCGGCCGGCAGGCCGGGCAGCGCGCGCTGCGCCGCCTGGGCGCCACCAAGCTCGGCACGCGCAAGGCGCCGGTGCTGTTCGCGGCCGAGCTGGCGCGCGGCCTGGTCGGTTCCTTGTTAGGTGCGATCCGCGGCGGCGCGCAATACCGCAAATCGACTTTCCTGCTGGGCGCCGCCGGGCAGCAGGTGTTGCCTGAATTTTTCAGCATTCATGAGCGTCCGCATGTCAAAAAGGCGCTCGGCAGCGCGCCGTACGACAGCGAAGGCGTTGCGACCCGGGATCGGGAGCTGGTCCACAACGGTGTGCTGGATGGCTATGTCATGGGCAGCTATTCCGCGCGCAAGCTCGGCCTCAAGACCACGGGCAATGCCGGCGGCAACTACAATCTGTATGTCGATGCGGGCGCGCGCACGCTGAGCAGCCAGGCGCTGCTGCGGGAAATGGGGACCGGCCTGCTGGTCACCGAGATGATGGGCCAGGGGGTCAACGGCGTCACCGGCGATTACTCGCGCGGCGCCAGCGGTTTCTGGGTCGAGAACGGCGTGGTCAGCTACCCGGTGCACGAGATCACGATTGCCGGCAACCTGAAGGACATGTACCGCGCGATCGCCGCGGTCGGCGACGATGTTGATCGGCGCGGCTCCTTGCAGACCGGTTCCATCCTCATCAGCGAAATGACGATCGCCGGCGAATAGCCGGGCGGACTCTAGCTGGTTCCGGTGACCAGGTCGCGCAGGGTTCGCGTGCCGACGCTGGCGTGCCAGCTAACACTTGAAGCCTTCAGTATGGCGTCCACTTCGGGAATTTCGATATTCCTCGGCACGATATGGCCGGCGCGCTGGTTGCGCGCGACATCCAGGATTTCCGCGAGCCTGATATCGGCGCTGTCACGCCCCGGCAGAAACTCATCCAGGCCGTTCTGGGTCAGCAGGCCGCTGGCTTCCAGGCTGCCGGCGACATCGGCGACCGCGATCGCTGGCATACCGAGCCGGCTTGCCAGGCCGCCCACCGTCCAGCGCCGTGCACCATCGTGATGTGCCTTGGCGATCAGGAACATCATCCGCACCGCAAGCTCCTCGCGTTCAACGTTGGACAAGCGCAGCGGCACCAGGCCGAGTCGCAGGTAATTGGGATTCTGCAGGTAGAAACTCAGCTGCACACCGATCAGGAGTATCAGCCAGCCCAGGTAGGTCCAGATCAGGGCGGCGGTGACGACCGCGAGACCGGCGTAGACCAGTGTCATGCGCGACGTGTAGATCACCAATGCGGTGAATAACTTGCCAACCGTTGCCCACAGGATGCCGGCCACCAGGCCGCCCGCGAGCGCCGGGATCCAGCGCACCTGGGTGTTGGGAATGTAGTGATACAGCCCGGTGAAGATCGCCGTGACCATCAGGTACGGCGACAGGCTCAGGCCCAGCGCCCAGAGCTGATCGATGACCGGCAGGTTGGCGAAGCGCTGCGCCGCCTCGGTCTGGATCGCGGCATGTGCCAGCGCGATGAACGTGACCAGCAGCAGCGGGCCCAGCACGATCAGGCCGACATATTCGCCGACCCGCCTGCCAATGCTGCGGGGCTTCTGCACCCGCCACAGGAAATTGAAACTGTTTTCGATCCGCTGGATGGTTCCTATGAGGGTCCACAGCAGCAGCACGAGGCCCACCGAACCTAACAGGCCACCGGACATGCCTTCGGCGAACTGCATGATGTTGGCGGTCAACCGTCCGGCGTCCGCACCCAGCGGCCGGAAAAATTCGAAGATCACGGGTTCGAGTTCGCGATGCGTGCCAAACACTTTGAGAATCGCGAATGTGAAGGCGATCAACGGAATGAGGGACAGCAGCGTGGTGTAGACCAGGCCCATCGCATGCAGGTTTATCTGCCCGCGCGACAGGTCGCGCAGCAACGCGAACGGGTAGCGCAGGATGCGCAATAGCACAGCGAGCGCGCGCGGCGCAGGCGCGCGATAGTCCATGGAAAGAGGGCCAAAAAGCACGCGATCCAGGAGCGTCCAGAGCGGTTCGAACATGCGTTGGCAAGCATGACATACTCCGAAAATGGCTGCTCCGGATCATTACCCGCAACGCATCGTCTGCCTGACCGAGGAGACCACCGAGACGATTTATCTGCTGGGCGAAGAGCGCCGGATCGTCGGCATTTCCGGTTTCACCGTGCGCCCGCCGCGGGCGCGGCGCGAGAAGCCGCGCGTCTCGGCATTCACGTCGGCCAAAATCGACAAGATCGTCGCCTTGCAGCCGGACCTGGTGTTAGCTTTCTCCGATCTGCAGGCGGATATCGCCGCCAGCCTGGTGCGCCTTGGCATCGATGTCCATGTGTTCAATCAGCGCAGCGTGGCGGGCATCTTTCGCACCATCCTGACGATCGGCGGGCTGCTGGGCTGCGAGGCCAGGGCGCGCTCGCTTGCCGCGCAATTGCAGGCCGGGCTCGATGATGTTGCCGCCGCGGCGCGCGCGTTGCCGCGCCGGCCGCGGGTCTATTTCGAGGAATGGGACGAGCCGCAGTTTTCCTGCATCCAATGGGTTTCCGAGCTGGTGACACTTGCCGGCGGTGATGATTGTTTTCAGGAGCTGGCGCGCGAATCCCTCGGCAAGAACCGCATCATCGCCGATCCGCTCGAGGTGCCGCGGCGCGCGCCGGATATCGTGTTAGGTTCCTGGTGCGGAAAGAAATTCCGGCCCGAGCTGGTGGCCGCGCGGCCGGGCTGGCAGGACGTGCCGGCGGTGCGCGACGGCGAACTGCACGAGATCAAGTCGTCGATCATCCTGCAGCCGGGTCCGGCAGCGCTGACCGACGGCGTGCGCGCGATACAGCGCGTCATTGCCGCCTGGGCGCGGCGTTAGCCTGCGCGATCAGCTGGTCAGGCGGCGCAGGGCTTCCTGGTAATTGGCACTGGTCCTGGCAATTATTTCGGGCGGCAGTTTCGGGCCCGGCGCTTTCTTGTTCCAGTCCAGCGTTTCCAGGTAGTCGCGCACAAACTGCTTGTCGAAGGACGGCGGACTGATGCCGGTCCGGTAGGTATCCGCCGGCCAGAAACGCGAGGAGTCCGGCGTCAGGACTTCATCGATCAGCGTCAGCTTGCCCGCATCGTCGATGCCAAATTCAAACTTGGTGTCGGCGATGATGATGCCGCGCGCGGCAGCGTGATCACGGGCAAATTCGTACAACCGTAGCGCGGCCGAGCGCACCTCCGCCGCCCGCGCCGCGCCGATCAGGCCGGCGATGACCTCGAAGGACACATTCTCGTCATGCTCGCCGGCGGCCGCCTTGGTGGCCGGCGTGAAAATCGGTTGCGGCAACCTGGCGGCCTGCGGCAACCCGGCCGGCAGCGGGATGCCGCAGATGGCGCCGGTCTGCTGATAGTCCTTCCAGCCCGAGCCGATCAGGTAGCCGCGTACCACGGCTTCCAGCGGCAAGGCCTTGAGGCGCCGCACCAGCACCGCCCGTCCTGTTAGCATGGCGCGCTCCTCGGCACTCAGCGGCAGGCTGTCCATGGTCCGGTGTGTTAGGTGGTTGGCCACCACGTGTGCGGTACGCGCAAACCAGAACAGGCTGATTTCATTCAGCACCCGGCCCTTGCCCGGGATCGGGTCGGGCATGACCACGTCGAAGGCGGACAGCCGGTCGGTGGTCACGATCAGCATGGTGCCGGCGTCGACCGCGTAAATATCGCGCACCTTGCCGGTGTGAATTTTCTCGAGTCCGCGCAGATTTGTGGTGTGCACGGGCCTGGTGTCAGATTGCATTCGGCTAGTATTGCAGGATGAATTGGACGGGGAAACTACTGGGTGGACTTATCGGGCTGCTGGCAACGCGCCACCCGCTGGGCGCGGTGATTGGCGTCATCATCGGCCACTTGTTCGATCAAAAGAAGTCCTCGAGCGACGCGTCGCGCGATCCTGAAGTGCAGCGTGCCGCGGCTGAGCCCGGCGACGCCAACGCGATCGCCGAGCGATTCTTCCGCAATACCTTCGAAGTCATGGGCCATGTCGCCAAGGCGGATGGTCGCGTGTCTGAAGCGGAAATCGTTGCGGCGCGGGCCGTGATGGCGGAACTGCGGCTCGACGCCCCGCAGACCGAGGCGGCGATTGCGGCCTATCGGCGCGGCAAGGAGCCGGACTTCAATCTCGAGGCCGTGATACTGGCGTTGCGCAAGGCCTGCGCTGGCAGGCCCGACCTGCTGCTGGCGTTCCTGGAAATCCAGGTGCGCGCCTCGCTGCAGGGCAGCGACATGCGCGGCGTGGCGCGGCAGCGCCTCGGGCGCATTGCCACGCTGTTTGGCATCGGCACCATCGAGTTCGCGCACCTCGAGGCGGTGATGCGACTGCGCGCCGGCCAGGGCGCACGCGGCGGCGCCGCCCGGCAGGCTAACGACAGCGAGAAGCTCGCCGACGCCTACCGCGTGCTGGAAGTGGGACCGACAGCCACGGACGCTGACGTCGAGAAAGCCTATCGCCGTCAGTTGAGCCGTCATCATCCTGACAAGCTCAAGGCCAATGGCCTGCCCGAGTCGATGCTGGAACACGCCAAGCAGCGCACGCAGCAGATCATCGAGGCCTGGGATGTGATACGCGCCAGGCGCGGCATTGCCAACTGACGGCAGGCTATACTTCCCGCCCCATGCAAACCCCCTGGATCGCGCCCTCCATCTTGTCCGCGGATTTTGCGCGCCTCGGCGCTGAAGTCGATGCGGTGCTGGCGGCCGGCGCCGACATCGTGCACTTCGATGTCATGGACAATCACTACGTGCCCAACCTGACAATCGGGCCGCTGGTTTGCGAGGCGCTGCGCAAGCATGGTGTCAAGGCGCCGATCGACGTGCACCTGATGGTGCGGCCGGTGGATCGCATCGTGCCGGACTTCGCCAAGGCCGGCGCCACGTACATCACCTTTCACCCGGAAGCGAGCGAACATGTCGACCGCAGCATCGCGCTGATTCGCGAGTGCGGCTGCAAACCGGGGTTGGTGTTCAATCCCGCCACGCCGCTCGATTTTCTCGATTACACCCTCGGCCAGATCGACATGGTGCTGCTGATGTCGGTGAACCCGGGTTTCGGGGGCCAGAAGTTCATCCCCAGCGTGTTAGATAAACTGCGCGACGCACGCCGGCGCATCGATGCCAGCGGTCGCGCGGTGCGCCTCGAGATCGATGGCGGCGTCAAGCTCGACAACATTGCGGCGATTGCCGCGGCCGGCGCCGATACCTTCGTCGCGGGTTCGGCGATTTTCAGCACGCCCGACTACGCAGGCACCATCGCCGCCATGCGCAAGGCCATTGGCCGATGACGAGGACCCGATGAAGGTCGAGCTGACAGCGCTGGAAGCGCGGCTCATAGGCTGCCTGATCGAGAAGGAACTGACCACGCCGGATCAGTATCCACTGTCACTCAATTCGCTGACTGCGGCCGTGAATCAGAAGACCAACCGGGATCCTGTGATGGAGCTCGCCGAGGCCGAGGTCGTTTCTGTGCTCGACGGCCTGCAGAAAAAACACCTGGTCTACGAAAAAAGCGGCTTTGGCAGCCGCGTCATGAAATACCAGCATCGCCTGGTGGGCACCGAATTCAGCGAGATCAAGGCGACGCCGCAGCAGCGCGGCATACTCTGCGTCATGCTGCTGCGCGGGCCGCAGACCATCGCCGAACTGCGTACCCGCACCAATCGGCTGTGCGAATTTGCCGACCTCGCCGAGGTTGAGACGGCTCTCAACGAGATGATGGCGCGCGACAGCGGCCCGCTGGTCGCGCGGCTGCCGCGCAGCAGGGGCGAGCGTGAGTCCCGTTACATGCATTTACTGTCGGGCGCCATCGAGTCGGCGCCCGAGCAGGAAGCCTCGGCCCCGCCGCCGCCCGCCGACCCGGATCTGGCGGCGCGTGTCGCGACGCTCGAGCGGGAACTCGAGGCGCTGCGGCGCGAAGTCGCGGCGCTGCGCGGCGCCTGAGGCCCCGGCGATGGCGACGCATACCGGCGGATGCCACTGCGGCCGGGTCCGGTTCGAAGTAGCGGCCGCGGCGCGGGTCACCGTATCCGAATGCAATTGCAGCATCTGCGCCAAGTCCGGCTACCTGCACCTGATCGTGAGCGCGCCGCAGTTCAGGCTGCTGTCGGGCGCCGACGTGCTAACAAGCTACCGCTTCAACACCGGCACGGCGCAGCACCTGTTCTGTTCAGTCTGCGGCATCAAGTCGTTCTACGTGCCGCGCTCGCATCCCGATGGGTTCAGCGTCAATGCACGCTGCATCGATCCGGGCAGCATCGAGGAGCTGGTGATCGCGCCGTTTGACGGACAGCGCTGGGAGCAGGAGATGCAGCAGGGGCGGGTGCCGCCGACGGCATAAAAAAAGCCCGCGACGAGCGCGGGCTTTTTCACTGAGGGGCAGGGAACGCCTGCCAATCTGTTTCGGCGAGCTAACGACTACGCTTTTTCCTCGTCTTCATCGTCCCAATCGTCATCTTCGTCGGCGTCTTCTTCCAGATTCTGCGCCAGCGCAGTATTGCCGACGCTGACCGGGCCCTTGGCCATCGTGCCCTTGACAGGCACCACCACCGGGCGGGTCTTCATCTTGGGACGCGCGTTAAATACGACAATCGTCTTGCCGGTGGCGCGCAGCAGGCCCTGGTCTTCCAGCACCTTCAATACGCGGCCCGCCATTTCGCGCGAGCAGCCGACCAGTCTTGACAGTTCCTGGCGCGAGACCTTGATCTGCATGCCTTCCGGATGCGTCATCGCATCGGGTTCGCCGCACAGATCCATGATCGCGTGAGCAACACGGCCTGTGACATCGACAAACGCCAGGTCGCCGAGCTTCTTGTTAGTCCGGTCGAGGCGGCTGGCCAGCTGCGTCGCCAGTTCGAAGATCAGGCCCGGGCTTTCGGCGGCAATCTGCCGGAAGCGCGGATAGGTCATTTCAGCAAGTTCGCACTGGCCGCGGGTGCGGACCCAGGCGGTGCGGGTCGGCTGTTCGTAGAACAGGCCCATCTCGCCGAAGAACTGACCCTTGTTCAAATAGGCCAGCACCATCTCGTTGCCTTCCTCGTCTTCGATCATGACTTCGACCGAACCCGAGATGATGTAGTAGAGAACATCCGGCAGGTCGCCAGCGTGAATAATGACCGTCTTCGACGGTACCGTACGGATACGGCAATAGCTCAGAAAGCGGTTAATTGCTGGTATGTCGCTGAGCGGTTTTACTGAATCATCCATCCGAATCTCCCCTCACAAGTGGTGACAAGCGTGTCGTCGGATGTTTTTTTAACCATAACGCACCAAAGGCGCAAGGCATTTCACAATCAAATCCAATAACTTGTGACAGTCATCACACGCGAAGTCGCGAACATCAGCGCCTTCACGGGTCCGGGAAGCTCGGCGCCGCCCGCGGCGCGGGCCGCAGCTCCATGGTGAACCTCGTCGTGTTTCATCGATTCCAGCACCGCGCGACTGCCGTGGTCGGCCGCCGGTAGTTTCTCGAGATGATCTTCAAGATGCTGTTCGACCTGGCGCTCGGTTTCGCTGACAAAACCGAGGCTGAGCTTGTCGTTGACGGCCGCGGCCAATGCGCCGATGGCGAAGGAACCCGCGTAAAACAGCGGATTCAACACGCTGGTGCGGCCGCCGAGTTCATGGATGCGTTGCTCGCACCAAGCCAGATGATCGGCTTCTTCGCGCGCCGCCTTGAGCAGCATGTCGCGAGTCCCGGGATCACGCGCCAGCAGCGCCTGGCCGTGATAAAGCGCCTGGGCGGCCACTTCGCCGGTGTGGTTGACCCGCATGAGCGCGGCGGATTCGCGTTTGTCGGTCTCTGTTAACGTGCCCGGGCCCGCGGCGTCATGCGTGGGTGTGGCCCGTCCGGCCTGGGCGGGCGCGAACACGGAGCGCAAGGCGCGGTCCGCGGCGATCAGAAAAGGCTCAAGTGGATTGGAGTCCGGCATGACCGCTATAATGCCACAAAAATGTCAATTGAAACAACGAGTTAAGGTTTATCCGGAGGCTTCTTTGCAAAGCCCGGAGCGCTCCATTACACTTGCGCGCCTTTTTACATGAGCCCGGCGCGCGGCCCCCTTGTTCGACCAGCGTGACAACCAAAGCCTATAAGAGCGTACGGGCGGAGCATATTTAAGATGACCACGAAATTTGCCAAACCCGGAAACGTCCGCTGCGATTGGTTCGTCATTGACGCCGAAGGCCGCACCCTCGGCCGCCTCTGTTCGGAAATCGCCCTGCGTCTCAAGGGCAAGCACAAGGCCGACTACTCGCCGCACGTGAACATGGGCGATCACATCGTCGTGATCAACGCCGAGAAAGTGAAAGTCACGGGCCGCAAGCTCAAGGACAAGATCTATTACCACCACACCGGCGCCATCGGTGGCATCAAGTCCATCGCGCTCGACAAGCTGCTGCAGGAACATCCGGAGCGCGTGATCCAGATCGCAGTCAAGGGCATGCTGCCCAAGACCGTGTTAGGTCGCGACATGTTCCGCAAGCTGCATGTTTTCGCAGGCGCCAAGCACCCGCATGCTGCCCAGCAGCCCAAGCCGCTGGCGCTCGCCGGCTGATAGCTAACAAGACACCGAACAAGGAATAGAAGCAGATGCCAGTCACTCAATTGTCCACCGGTCGCCGCAAGACCTCGACCGCGCGCGTCATTCTGAAGCCCGGCACGGGCAAGATCACCGTCAACGATCGCCCGATCAACGAATTCTTTGGCCGCAAGACCGGCCAGATGATTGTCATGCAGCCGCTGGAAGTCACGCAGCTGGTCGGCCGATTCGACGTCGTCGCCGATCGCCGCCAGCAGCCGCTGCATCGCGGCACCGCCGTCGCGCGCCAGCTTGCGCCCGATCAGGTCGTTCGCCTGGATGCCGGTCGTGCCCTCGTAGATCGTCGTG
>Ga0209797_10000413_pt1 | contig 21323 bp, 16 predicted proteins | sample DOMMetBare3Fresh_2_FD_187472 | JGI IMG/M metagenome (GOLD analysis project Ga0209797, IMG submission 187472) | Wetland sediment microbial communities from St. Louis River estuary, USA, under dissolved organic matter induced mercury methylation -... | ecosystem: Environmental > Aquatic >... | reverse complement strand
GTGGAGAGAGACCTGATTGATGTTGCTGCGGGGGCCGCTCACAAGTGGCTACTCACTCCGGAAGGTATTGGCATCCTCTACCTGTCAGATCGTGCACGAAATCGGATCGAACCCACCCTGGTTGGCTGGATCAGCGTGCCGAATCCGGAAGACCAGGGCAATTTCGAGCAACCATGGAATGACGGTGCGCTCGCCTGGGAAACCGGGACCGGCCCATCCGCTTTGTTTTATGGACTGGAGGCCAGCCTCGGCTTATTGCGCGCCACAGGGCTCGAAAGCATTAACTCCTATCTTGCTGAGCTGACGGATTTCCTCTGCGAGCGATTAGCGTCGAGACACTACGAAGTGGTCAGCTCAAGGCTGGCAGCAGAAAAATCGCACATCGTCTGTCTGCGCCATCGTGGAGGCATTGGTGCCCTCGAGCTCTACAGCCATCTAAAACAAAGAAATATAATCACCGCGCCCCGGGGCGGTCGCTTGCGCGTCGCACCGCACTTTTTCAATACCGCGGCAGAAATCGATCAACTTGTGGACAGCCTCCCCTAAACTCTCACGGACCTGAAGCCATCATGGCGAGCGATTTCGGTGCAGCCGTACCCCTCTGACGTCCGAAAGAAATACGTTCACTTAGCCCTTCACATTGCTTTACTAGTGTATGGCTCGGATCGATTCGCAGAGCCTCTGCAATTTCCACTATGAATCGCTTGTACTCGAATCGATCCTGCTCCAGTAATCATTTTGCGGCGCCTCCGGCACGTTCGTTGCTAAGTAGCTGAACAGAACAAGTAGGGTAAAAGGCAAATCGGGTCAGGCTCCAAGATTGCGGTGAAAGGAAGCTTTGGGGGAGGCGTCCTTTCACCTTTAAAAAAAGCTGGCGGCGCTCTTTCGGGGGAACGGAGTAAAGCGAGCGGGCAATTGAGGAGCCGCGAATTGCGGACTGTTGGTTGTCGTCCTGAGCGGGCACGGGGGAGCCCACAGGAATACCAACAGTCCGCATTTCCACTTTAGCCGTTAATGGTTTTCGTCTGGAATTGGCCTGAGGTTGAACCACGCCAGCGGCCAAACGACAAACTAAGTCTTTTCTGACATCTTCGCCAGCAGCCTGGCCGAGTTTGTTTCCGCGCTTAATTCATCCAGATTAAGCCTCATCATACCACCTGCATCTGTGTAAGCTTCAGCGGTTGCCTGCTGCGCCCGGCGGCGAGCGAACAGCAAGCCACCTACCATACCGCCGATGCCAAAACAGAGCAGTGCGGCAAGACCGGAAGCCTTGACCACGGAAACAAATACCCCCAGGGTTGTCTCCGTGTATCTGCGCTGAGCATCCTTAAGCCAGTTTGGATTGTCTCCCAGCCACCGGACTACCTGTTCATACTTCACCTGATCAATAAGCTGGTTGGCAGCCTGATCGCTCGGCGCATGGAACACAAACACGGCATAGTTGCCCACCCGTCGATAAGCAGTCGGCGCGGGCTTACCCTGGTCCCAGAGTTCCCGGACCTTAACGCTGATATTCCAGTCATTATCATGAGCCAGTTGCGGTGTAGTGAATTCAGCTATCAGCAACTGGGATGATCCGTAAGTGGCCGCTACTACTTCAGTACCGCCTTCAAAGCCAATGCTTTGCAGAATTGTTTGCTCAGGGAGGATACGCGCTAGTGTCTCTCCGTTCACGGCATACCGAACGCTTAGCGGGCTCGGATTATCAGGCAGATGCTTTGCGAGGGCGGGCAGTTCTCCCTCACCTTTATCCAGCGATTCTGCGAAAGCGCGGGCCAGCGGTTCTATCGAAGCGAAGTGTTTTCCTTTTTCGCCCCCGCGCCCAACAACTGCAAAGACGTGGCCCTTGTAAAAGAGAATTCGGTCGCGAAACTGATAGCTCGCTGTGCCAACAGGGCCGCCTCTTAAGACTTGCGAATCGGCATCGGAGGTTCCCGGTTGGAGAGATGAGTTGATCCTGCTCGTGAGCAAAGCATAAGCGCTTGAATCTGAATCTGTAGTAATGACCGTAATGGAGAGGCGTTCACCAGTGGTTGAGAGATAGTCACGAGTAGCCTCACCAGTCTCGTTAAACTCGCCGCGCCGGAGGCCTGCGGCCGGACGCGACGCACCGTAAGCAGCAAACTCGCCAATCCGATCGGGTAGCAAACGCGCTGCGTCAGCAGGCGTGCCCTGATCACCGCGGGCAGCTGGCGCCTGCGCTAAAGCCAGTACCGACGAAAACGCAATTAACAAGACAAACAAACGCAAATCAGCACCCCTTTTGCTCGCCAGGAGACACCGAGGCTTAGACTCCCTGCCTTTCTCGAAGTTCCCAGGCTCGTATTGAGTTGGCAACTGCTAATCTACTGCCATTTTCTTAGTTCGCGCAAAAGCAGATCGGCATAGTGGCGGGGATTGTTGATGTTCTTTAGGACTGTGCTCCCGCCGATTTCGCTCGCATTGTCGATAATTATGTCGCCAAAACCCATCATACGTTGCGAAACACTGGCGGAAACGGTGACATCCTGAATCTTGCTCAAGGGAATGTTGCGGCTCGTGCGAGCAATCAATCCTGTATCGATCTTCATTGTGGAGTCGGTGACCGTATACCGAACGAGGTTCCTTTTCAAATGATAGTAAGCAGGCACCAGCAACAGCGACAGGGCCACGGGAACTGAGATATAGGCCGGTGCGCCAACCGATGCCAACAGAATAATCAGGAGGATCGCGCCGAGTACGGCGGCTGCGTAACCTAATTTCACGAACAACAAGGTTGGGCGCACCGTGAAGATTGTATGATCGAGCTCGGAGTTGACGGGCATGCCCATCACGCCGGACTGGGTGCGCGCAATGCGAGTCGCTTCAGGATCGGCGGCCGGTGAACCGCAATTTGAACAAAAGCGAACTCCGGGTGCGATGTATGAACCACAGTTAGAACAGTGCATCGGGTTTGATCTCAAGTCGATAGTCCAATGAAACGAATTCGAGCACCTGCTAATACCCATCATAACGGAAATGCTCTGACATTACACCCGCAAGCTTTGGCTGACTGTTGACTATCACAGGACCGAGTTCCATGCATAAGGACAAAGAAAGAGGCGGACCAGTGCAGCCGGTCCGCCTCAGGAATCGCAGGGAGCGCGTGGTCCCTACTGGCTCATCAGTTGAAGCCGCCCGTCCGGCAAGCGCACCGCGTAGACCTGCGGCTCGTAAATTGATAGGGGCGTGGCTTCCTTCCCTCGCATGGACGCCACCTGATCACGGCTCACACTGTTTGCACTTAAGGCAGTTAATGGATCGCGCATTAAAGCGTAGCGGCGGCTGATTCTGCGGACGTATTCCTGAGTTTCACTGTAGGGAGGCACGCGGTAACCGTATTTCATAACTGCACCCTCACCGGCATTGTATCCTGCCAGGGCCAGACTAACGTCGCCATTGAAGAGGTTGAGCAGAAACTTCATATAGCGCGCGCCGCCCTCAATATTTTGGCGCGGATCGAAAATGTCAATGACTCCATAACGAGCGGCCGTACCAGGCATCAATTGCATCAGGCCCCGTGCACCCTTGGGTGACACGGCCTTCGCCTTAAAGGTCGATTCCTGATGCATGATGGCGTAAAGCAATACCGGGTCAACACCGTGACGGGCTCCCGATTCAGCAATGAAGCTATCTACTTGCGAATTGCCGGTGGTAAAGCCATCAAGTGAACGACCCACAGACATGCTGGTCGCAGTGGTCAGACTTCCAATGGGATTCGAGCCAGCTGCCGGGGCTGACCAGTTTGCCGAATGCCTGCGCTTGGCAGACTTTGAAAAGTCCGGCTGGACGGGCAGTTGGATGTGGACTCCATTAGAGATATCGAAATTGTCGAATTGATAGGAACGCCCCTGAGCCATGGCAGGCGCAGCTGAGGCAGCGAGCAGGATAAGAAGCAGGAGGGAAGTTTTCATTAGTTTTCGGGGCTGTTATCGCAGTTTTCGAGCAAGACTGAGGAATGATCCCAAGAGCCAGGGCAGGACGGCGGATCGGCTACCGATCAACCCAGCAAGCGCATACTAACATAGACAAACAATATTAAACAACACCTTTGCAGGGAGAGGCGTATTGACAACGGTAGTATGATACGGGCGCTCACAGGCCACCCGGATTGTTCCAAGGGGCTCATTCAGCCCCAATTACCAAAGAGGATCAAAACGATGAAAAAGCTTCTCACAATAGTGCTGTCGATTCTTTGCGCCTGCACGTTTGCTGTCGCGGCCCAGAGTCCGAATTCTTCTGCGATGAGTAACTCCGGAGTAGCGAAGAGCAGACGGCCAATCTTTCGCGCGAACAAAGATCAGATCAAACAAGCCCAGGGTATCCTAAAGCAACGTGGCTTTTACGCTGGTGAGCAGACGGGTAAACTCGATGTTGACACCCGTGCGGGTTTGAAGAAGTATCAGGAGGCTGAGAACATCAAAGCTACCGGCACGCTCAATAAAGTGACGCTGGAAAAAATGGGTGTCACTCTGACTGATAGACAGAAGATGATGTAAGTCCGGTGAGAGGGAGGCGGGTAGACCAGACTCGTCCTCTCAGTTTTCAGCAAAGACCTGGTCCAAAGATCCGAGCTCTCAGCAATGAGATCTCGGATCTTCTTTTTTCGGATATAGAGTTCTCATAGTCAGAGTACCATCTGCAGTTTGACTAAGAAGGCTGGAGCTACGATCATCTTGGCGATGCCAAGTGACAAGAGGAATAAAGTTCTCTTAGGGTCCAACACCACCAATTGGGTATAACCCGGGAGATTGAAGAGGTCGCTCGTATCCAGAGTACAGGTCATGGCCCGTGACTGGTGATCGCCCTTACACTCAGTGTGGCATTCAGCCGAACGGAGAACATGTTTAATAACCTTCAGATCAATGACGTAAGCGTGCAGCGTTGTATCAAAAGCGGTTGCAGAGAATCTTATGGACTAAGCGAACGGTTGTACGTATGCCGTCGCTGCGGCGGCTTGCTCGAGGTTGAGAAACCCTTTGCGGCGATGGGACACGCCAGCGCGCTACGCGCGAGCTGGCAGACGCGCTTGGCTTCTAGCGACGCCAGGGATCGGAGCGGCGTCTGGCGCTACCGAGAGTTGTTGCCTTTTGGCGAGGACGCACCGGTGGTCACCCTGGCAGAGGGCAATACTCCTCTCTATGAAGCGCCTCGGGCGGCGGCGTACTGCGATCTGCCTGGCCTCAAACTCAAACATCAGGGCTGCAATCCCACCGGCTCGTTCAAAGATACCGGCATGACCACGGCGGTAACTCAGGCGGTTATCCTGGGTGCGCGCACGGTCATTTGCGCCAGCACCGGAAACACTTCGGCAAGTCTTGCTGCTTATGCCGCCCGGGCCAACCTGGCTTGCGCCATTATCGTGCCGCAGGGACAGGTGAGTTCTGCCAAGCTGGCCCAGAGTATTGATTACGGCGCCAGAGTTTTGGAAATCGAGGGAAACTTTGACGCCGCCATGCGCGTGGTGCTTGAACTGAGCGAGGACGAATCGATCTATCTGGTTAACTCCATCAATCCTTTTCGCATTGAAGGACAAAAGACAGTTGCCGCAGAGTTATTACAACAAATGGACTGGGAAGTGCCTGACCATCTGGTTGTCCCCGGAGGCAATCTGGGTAACAGTTCGGCTTTTGGCAAAGGGTTTTGGGAGTTGCGTGAATTAGGACTGATTGATCGGCTGCCGCAAATATCCGTAGTCCAGGCAGAAGGAGCGGCTCCATTTGCCCATTTCTTCGCGCGTCACGGGGACGCGCCGCCCAGTGCGGATCCGCCGGGCGATTTTGTTGCGGTTGACCATCCCGTAACGCTGGCTACGGCCGTGAAAATCGGCGCGCCTGTTTCCTGGGAGAAAGCCTGGCGCGCGATACGTGGGACCAACGGCCAGGTGTTGACCGTCAGTGAACAGCAGCTTGCCGATGCCAAAGCAATTATCGGCCGTGACGGTATCGGTTGCGAGCCGGCGTCGGCGACCACTGTCGCCGGAATCAAGCAACTGGTCCAACGAGGGAAGATTCGCGCCGGAGAGTCGGTGGTCGCCGTACTAACCGGGCACATCCTGAAGGACCCTGATTACATCATGAACTATCATCGAGGAACGCTCGACTTTGAGGATGGCGCACCCGAAGCCAGGCGCCGTCTCAAGGGCACTTACGCCAACCAGCCCGTGCGCGTGAAGGCTGATCGCCAGGCAATCTTAAACGCGATGGACCAATGACAGATAGCGAATTGCCGCAGATGGATCCCAGAGCAAGTACCGCTGTGGTGCGCGTCCCGGCATCCACGTCCAATCTCGGTGCGGGCTTCGACTGCTTTGGACTTGCCCTGCAGCTCTATCTCAGGGTCAAAGCTACCGCCGACCTCAAGTCTTCGGTCGCTTGCGTGGTTCGTCCTGGCGTTGGCGAAGAGAATGCCGGACTGCCTTTAAACTCGGACAATCTCATCTACCGTTCGATGACCTATGCGGCCCAAAGGGAAGGCGTCAACCTACCGCCCGTGCAACTCGAGGTGGCAAACGATATTCCTGTCAGCCGCGGTCTTGGAGGCAGCGCCGCTGCGGTTATCGCCGGCCTTAAACTCTTTTCAGCTCTGTGCGGGCGACCTTTGGCGGCCGGCAAGATCTTGCAATATGCGACAGAGATTGAAGGACACGCGGACAACGCTGCTCCCGCCCTGCTGGGCGGCTTCGTCGTCAACTGTCTTGCAGAGCAGGGCCAGGTGATTGCATTGCCCCAGGCCTGGCCTGCCAACATCAAAATAGTCGTGGTCGTACCTGAATTGCATTTAGACACCAAGCTGGCGCGTGCTGCCCTCCCGGCTTTAGTCGGGCACGGCGATGCGGTTTTCAACTTACAGCGCAGCGCGCTGTTTATCGCCGCGCTCGCGGTACGTCGTTACGATTTACTGGAGGCTGCAATGCAGGATCGGTTGCACCAGCTGAAACGATCTTCATTGGTGCCGGGTCTGGCTGAGGCCCTCGCCACCCCGCGAATGAAGGGTCTGCTCGGGCTCGCCCTCAGCGGCGCCGGCCCGAGTGTGGTGGCCCTTGGACTGGATCATTTTGACGAGATTGGGGCCGCGATTGCGTGCAACTTTGAACAACATGGCGTGGGTACAAGAGTGAGGCAACTCGAGGTTGACACGGCTGGATGTCAGGTCGATACAGCTCCCTGACTCAAGGATGTCAAAGCGGTCAACTCCTGTTGCCAGTGCCCATCAGCTTCAGCACGCGAAATACCGGATAGCTCGCAGCCAGCAAACCTGCCGCATAGATACTGTCTCTCGATCCGCTGCCCAGGTCGTTCGCGACGGCGCCTACCAAAAACGCGATTGAGCCGAGCAAGGCCAGACCCGTGGTCCAGGGATAACCCCACGCGCGGTAGGGGCGCTCTTTAAGCGGTTCGCGCCAGCGCAGAACAAAAACGGAAACGAATGAGAGAGCGTAATTCGCTACAAAAAAGAAGGCCAGGACGGTAATTACTTTTGCAAAGGTCTTTCCGAACAAGATAAAGAGGACCGCGATCGCAGTGCTAATCAAAAGCGAAACCGCTGGGGTGCCTCCCGGGTTGACTCGCGCCGCTATATTTAGAAACAGTCCGTCGCGACTCATGGCGAACAGTACGCGAGTGGCCATCAAGTGCAGGGCATTGATGCTGCTCAGCATGGAAATGATGGTCAGGGAGCGAATAATCGTATCACCGTATCGACCAAAGATTGCCTCGGCAGCCGCCCCGGCAGCGAAGTCATGGCCCGCAATCTTTGACAACGGCAGCACATACAGGAGAGCGAGATTGACCAGCAAATAGATCCCAATGACGAGAAGCACGCCACCAAATAATGAGCGCGGCACATCGCGGCCGGGATCCTTCACCTCCTCGGAAAAATAGATGACGCCGCTCCAACCGTCATAGGTGTAGATAACCGACTGCAGCGCCAGCATCAGGGAAACCAGCGCGATGGCCGGCGACAAACCAGCAACGGCCACGGCAGTATCGGCGGGGTGGCTCGTACCCTGGCCGCCAAGGATGAAGGCAGCCAGGATCAGCGCCCCAAAGCCGAGCGCTTTCAGCAAGCTGGTCAGATTCTGCACCTGGCTGCCGAGCACGATGCCGCGCCATTGAAGAATCGCGAAGGCAATGGCGACAGTCGTGGCAATGATCACGGACTTACCGCTTAGGGTGGGAAACAGCGCACCGGAGAACTCACCCACGACAATGGCTACGGCCGCCGTGCTGCCGCAACTCGAAATCCAGTCGCTCCACCCAACAATGAAGCCGGCATACTCGCCGAGCGCATAGCGCGCAAAAACATATTGCCCACCCGACTTGGGAATCATCGTACCCAACTCAGCCAAGGCAATCGCACCCAGTAATGCGTACAGGCCCCCGACGATCCAAACACCCATGAACAGCCAGGGGTCCGGAACCTGTTTGGCAATTTCGCCGGGCGCGCGAAATATGCCGGCGCCGATGGTGTTGCCGATGATGACGGCCAGGCCAAAGCCGACTCCCAGCACCCGCAACAAGCGGCCACGTTTTTCCATGACGGAAGCGAATTCGGCTGGGGTGCTCAAAGTGATTCGGGCTGACGGCGGCGCATTGTTGACAAGTAGATATGCTGGCGCGATTTACTACTGCGCCAATCCGCGCACCAGATCGGCATGCAGCAAGCGATGAAACAGGTGCTCGCCGCCTTCGCGCCGCACCGATAGCCGCCCCGCCTTGTAGGAGCTTGAGCATAGGCCGCGCTGCACTGATTTGCAGATGGCGACATCCTCCTCCTGGATGCGTTGGCCAACTTCGATGCTGGCCCGGTTGCGCGTACGTTCGGCTGCGTCGGTGACATCCGGAAAATAGAAATCAAAAATGACTTCGGTCCGGTCGACCCCACGAGGAACTACCAGGTTGGTATCCATCAGACCGTCATAATAGTTGATCATGAAGTTCGGATAGAGCCAATAGTACAGCGCCCGTTCGCCTTTGCGGACGGCGCCCGTTTCCGCCTCAGCGCCCTGGCTGACAAGCGGGCTCCACTGCAGGCAAAAGTGCTCGCCGTTTTCGATCATGTACTTGCTGTAATCGAGCACGCTGTTCAGTCCCTTGTGCAGGTAGGGAACGTGGTAGCCTCCATCAAGATAGTTATCGACGAACACTTTCCAGTTACAGTCAAAGATGTAGTGCCGTCGCTCCATCCAGTGCAGTGCCGCCAGGCCGAGTGTTTGGACCTGCTTGACCAAAGTTGGGCCCAGAAAGTCGGGCAGCGACAGATCGAGCGGCGAGCTGCCTGAGCCAGATGTTTCCATTTGTGCAATTCTGGCAAAGGCCCACTTTTCCCAGGTGGCAACTGCAACCGGCGCGAGGCCGTTCGACTCGCGTTCAAAATTGCACACGCCGGCGAAATCCGGCGTGCCTTTGAGCTCCCCCTCGAGTGAGTAGGTCCAACCATGGTAGGGACAGCGCAGTTGATTCGCGTGGCCTTCGGCTTCGGTCATCACTGTGGCTGCGTGATGACGACAGACGTTAAAAAAACCGCGCAGCTTCTGGTCGCTGCCACGAACGAGGACAATTGGTTCGCCGGCGATTTCAGTGCTCACGTAGCGGCCGGACTCAAGCAACTGAGCGGAACGAGCAGCAAATTGCCAGGAATGTCCGAAGACCGTCTTCAATTCCAGATCATATAGCCGGCTATCTGTGTACCAGGGCGCGGGGATGGCCCAGGCATTTTCGAGCGGCGCACCCGGATCGTAGCTTTCGATTATTTGCTGCAGAGATTCCAATTAGTTCGGGTCCCGACTTGGCGTGGCAGGCTCTTAGTCGTTGCGGTCCTGGTCGCTTTCAACCCCACTTCGCAAAGCTTCCCCAAAATGACGCAACCCCGCAGATGGAACCATCAACTGACGGGCGTGGCAGTTTTGCGCCTGGGATTGAAAAACGGCATTTTCACAACGGTGGCCGCCACGCGGTGGCGCACGGACTCAACGGTGATCTCAAACTGGAGTCGCGTGCCGATCTTTGTATGCTCACGTTTGACGGTTGCCAGGGCGATCATCTTTTTCAAAGTCGGTGACCAGGTGCTCGATGTTGCCTTGCCGATCTGCGTGCCGTCCTTGAATACAGGAACCGCAACCCTGGAAGCGACAGCTGAAATAGCCGGGGGCAGACCGACATCTTCGTAGAGCTTTTCGACTTCGGTCCAATCAATTGCCAGCCCCACTATCTCTCGCGCCGGCCCCCGGCGTTGCTCTTCTTTCAGAGGCGCCTGGCCCACAAAGCGAGCTTTGTCAAGATTGACTAAACGACCCAGACCCATCTCAAACGGTGAGTATTTTTGTTCTTCGATCAGCGCTTTCTTGCTGCTGTTAAAATCAACGTCGATCAGCAGGAGCCCTGCTTCGATGCGGGCCACATCCAGGGCCAGCATACCTGCCGGATGGATGTCGAAATCCCGGCCCTGGCCCATCAGGGCGTCCCAGACCCTGCCGGCCTGAGCGGCCGGAACCCAGATCTCGTAACCGAGGTCGCCGGTGTACCCAGTGCGTGAGATCTCGACCGGCACGCCGGCGATGGTCGCCCTGGTGACGCGGAAATACTTCAAACTGCCGATGTCGGCATCGTTTACAAGCTGCTGCAACAGGCGCCCGGACGTAGGGCCCTGGAGCGCAAGCGCAGCGATGGTTTCGGAGATATCCTCAATCTCCACGTCCATCCCGATTGCGTTCTGAGTAAACCAGCGCAAACTGGGATCGGCTGCGGTCCAGCGATAAGTATTTTCCTCGAGGCGAGAGACGGTGCCGTCATCAATGACTTTTCCCTGTTCGTCGCACCAGGGTGTGTAGATCACCTGACCCACCGTGACCTTGCGCATATCCCGGGTGATGATGCGATCAACGAGGCTGGTCGCGTCCCTGCCTGTCAGCTTGTACTTAAATAAAGGCGAGATATCGATTAGCGCCGCGGCATTGCGTATCGCATTGTATTCATGCTCGTGATGGGGCTCGTAAGCGCTGACCGCATAATAGCCGGACCACTCGCGATAGTTGAGACTTTCGCACAGCGGAAATGTTCTGTCGTGGAATGCGGTTCCAATGGGCATAGTCGAAAAGAATGCGTGGCGCTGCGTTTGTCAGGGCGAGTGATTATAAGTATCCTTACGAGTCTTCAGCAAGCTGCAATACCACAAGAGAATGCCTAGCAAATACGACGTCATCGTAATCGGCGGCGGCCACAACGGGCTGGTGAATGCCGCGTATCTCGCCCGGGCCGGCAAGAAAGTTCTGGTGCTCGAGCGCCGTTACGTACTAGGCGGCGCAGCAGTGACTGAAGAAGTATTCCCCGGCTTCAGGTTTTCAGTCTGCTCCTACGTGGTTTCACTGCTGCGCCCTGAGATAATCCGCGAGCTGGATCTGCCGCGTCACGGTCTGGAGATTCTGCCACTCGACGGCACCTTCACGCCCATGCCTGATGGTGATTATCTCTGGCGCGTGAATGACCATGCAAAGACCCGACGGGAAATTGCGCGGCATTCGAAACTCGACGCCGAGGCTTACGATGAGTACGGCAAGGCAATGATGGAGATGGCGCATTTCGTCAAACCCATCATGAGCATGACACCTCCCGATCCGACCTCGCTCAAGCCCAAAGGGCTAAAAGATCTCTTGTTCCTCGGCCGGCGTTTTCAACGGCTGCCGGCGGAAGATAAGTACAATCAGGTGCAATTGATGACGATGAGCGCCGTCGATTTTCTGGATCAGTGGTTCGAAACCGATGTGCTCAAGGCGACCATGTCCGCGTCGGGCATCATCGGCACTTTTCTGGGCGTACGCTCACCCGGCACAGCCTACGTCCTGCTGCATCATTACATGGGAGAGATCGACGGGGCATTTCGCTCGTGGGGTCTCTCGCGCGGCGGGACTGGCGCTATTTCCAATTCTATTGCCGATGCGGCCCGCGAGGCGGGCGCCGAAATACGCACTGAAGCTCCGATTGCGAAGATCATCGTAAAGAACGGGCAGGCTAAAGGAGTGGTGCTCGACAACGGCGACGAGATCTACGCTGACTTGATCTCCTCGAGTGTCGATCCGCGTTTGACCTTTATGAAGATGGTCGGCGAGGAACATTTGCCTGATGATTTTTGCGAGGATCTGAAACGATACAAGTACCGTGGGTCGTCGGGAAAAGTAAATCTCGCCCTTGCTGGATTGCCGGACTTCAAGGCCCTGCCCGGTGCCGGACCCCACCTGCGCGGCGCGGTATCCATCTCGCCGAGTGTCGATTACATGGAGCGTGCCTACGATGACGCGAAGTACGGTCGCTTCTCACGCCGGCCTTACATCGATATCGTTATTCCGACGCTGACTGATCCATCAATAGCGCCGCCGGGCAAGCACGTCATGTCGTGCTTCGTTCAATACGCTCCTTATCATTTAAAGGAAGGGAACTGGGACGACCTGCGTGAAGAGTTTGGCGATACAGTCATCAACACCATTGCCGAACACGCACCGAACATCAAGGACCTAATCCTCCATCGACAGGTGCTGACGCCGCTCGACATCGAACGCGACTTTGGTCTTTCAGAAGGAAACATATTTCAGGGCGAACTGACGCTCGAACAACTTTTCTTTTTGCGGCCGGCGCCGGGTTGGGCGCAATACCGCACGCCGGTTCGCAACCTGTACATGTGCGGTTCGGCGACGCATCCCGGCGGCGGCATTATGGGCGCCTCCGGTCGCAACGGCGCACTGCAGATCCTGAAGGATCATAGATGAAGACTTGAGTGGAGCGTGGCCGCTTCGCTCTGCACCGCCCCGCAAATAGCCAAGTATGCACGACATCATCATCATCGGCGGTGGCCACAACGGGCTGGTAGCGGCTTGCTATTTGGCTAAAGCCGGTTTGAAAACACTGCTGCTGGAACGGCGCGAGACTGTCGGTGGCGGTGCGGTCACCGAAGAGTTTCACCCTGAGTTTCGTTGCTCGACCCTGGCCCAGTCCCCGGGACCTTTGCTGCCGCAGGTGATGGCAGAATTGCAGCTTGAGCGTAAGGGGCTGGAAATTCTCACTCCCGAGGTACGCGTCACTGCTCTGAGCGAGGAAGGACAGGCGCTCAGTCTCTACAACGATCCCGCCCGCACAGCGAAAGAGCTCGCCGCAATTTCCGCGAAAGATGCTGGGAGTTATCCTGGGTTTGCCACCAGCCTCCAGCACATCGGCCGCTTCCTGGCGCCGCTTTTGTCGCAGACGCCGCCGGAAATTGAGAAGCCCAGTGCCGGCGAGTTGTGGAACCTGGGCAAGCTCGGTCTCTCATTCCGCAGGCTCGACAAAAAGAATGCCTATCGCTTACTGCGTTGGGGACCGATGGCGGTGGCCGATCTGGTTGGTGAATGGTTTGAAACGGAGCTTCTGCGTGCAACTATTGCTGCCCGCGGTATTTTTGGGGCTTTTGCGGGACCGTGGTCGGCCGGGACCAGCACCGGCATCCTGTGGCAGGCTGCGATGGACGGGCAAGCCACTGCGCCCTCATCGTTCGTCAGGGGTGGAATCGGGGCCTTGACGCAGGCGCTCGCCGCGGTTGCGCGCGACGCTGGGGCGGAGATCAGAACCGGAACCGGCGTAGAGCGAATACTGATCGCTGATGGCAAGGCTTCGTCCGTGGTGCTCGCCGGAGGTGATGAATTTCAGGCGCGCGCCATCGTCTCGAATGCTGATCCGCGCAGCACTTTTCTAAAACTTGTCTCTCCAGTCGATCTCGATCCCAACTTCATAGCAAAAATTCAAAACTATCGAGCCACAGGGACTGCGGCAAAAGTGAATCTCGCCCTTTCAGCCCTGCCTTCATTTACAGGGCTTGGGAATGGTGACTACGCCAGATTGTCCGGGCGGATTCACATCGGACCAAGCATCGATTATCTCGAGCGCGCTTTCGATGCCGCGAAATACGGCGAGTATTCGGCCCAGCCTTACCTGGATATTACGATTCCAACCCTCAGTGATTTCTCACTGGCCCCTGCGGGCGCGCATGTGATGTCGATTCATGCCCAATACGCGCCGTTCAATCTGAAGGAGGGTGAATGGAATTCACGGCGCGATGCCCTTGGTGAGAACGTGGTGAACACGCTTTCGGCGTATGCGCCTAATCTCAGGCAGTTGGTTGTTGCGCGGCAGGTGATAACCCCATTGGACCTGGAAGTGGACTATGGCCTCAGCGGCGGTCACATTTTTCATGGGGAGCAGACGCTCGATCAATCTTTTACATTCCGGCCATTGCTTGGCTGGGCGCAGTATCGCACGCCAATCGATGGGCTTTACCTGTGCGGTTCCGGCACGCATCCCGGGGGCGGCATCACGGGAGGGCCAGGCGCAAACGCTGCCCGAGAAATTGTTAAGGACTTCAAAGCCAGGCGAAGATAACTCAGTCTCTTCAGGACTGGCTAAAGGCAGCAAAGCGACGGGGTGAAACTGACTCATGACCAAGCGACAACCAACCCGCAGTTTTGCCAGTGACAACAACGCGGGTGTGCATCCGAGAGTGCTACGCGCGATCGCGCGCGCTAATGTGGGCCATGTAGTGGCTTACGGTGACGACCCGTACACGCAATCAGCGATTAGGAAATTTCGCGAGCAACTTGGTAATGACATCGAGGTATTTTTTGTTTTTAATGGCACCGGCGCCAATGTGTTGGGCTTGCAGGCTCTCACGCAGCCATACCACGCGGTCATTTGTGCCGAGACGGCACACATCAATGTTGACGAGTGCGGTGCGCCGGAGAGATTTACGGGTTGTAAGTTATTGACGGTTCGGACGCCCGATGGAAAACTCACGCCTGAGGGTATCAAGCCACTACTGCATGGAATCGGTGTTGAGCATCATGTCCAGCCGCGCATCATCTCAATCTCGCAGGCAACCGAAATGGGCACCGTCTACCGGCCCGCAGAGCTAAAAGCCCTGTCCGACTTTGCCCATCAACATAACTTACTGCTGCACCTTGACGGGGCACGTATCGCGAATGCTGCCGCCGGACTGAAGGTGCGCCTGCGCGAGATAACCGCAGATGTGGGGGTCGATCTGCTTTCCTTTGGCGGCGCCAAGAACGGCATGATGTACGGCGAAGCAGTAGTGTTCTTTAACCGTGATCAGGCAGCCGGGTTTAAGTTCATCCGCAAGCAGGGCAGTCACCTCGCCTCAAAGATGCGGTTCATCTCGGCCCAGTTCGACGCTTTGCTCACTAACGATCTATGGAAGAAAAATGCAGCCCACGCCAATCGCATGGCCCGGATCCTGGCGCGTGAGTTGGCACAGATACCGAAAATTGAAATCACGCAGAAGGTCGAAGCTAATGGAGTGTTTGCGATTGTGCCGAGGCGCTATATTTCTCTGCTGCAGAAGCAGTACTTCTTTTATGTCTGGAATGAGGTCACGTCAGAAGTGCGGCTGATGACGTCATTCGATACGACGGAGTCTGACATTCGTGAGTTTGTTGTGCTGGTACGACAGACAGTCAGATGAACTTGACGTTAGAAATGGAGGGAGGCGCAGAATTGGCAATGATCCGCGGCGGCGAGCAAATCCAGGATTTATGACGGAAAAATCCTGAAGGGGAATAATGAATTCCCCTCCAGGATTGAAGTCCATTCGCTGGGCGTACTCTTAGTCCCTGACGGTTCCGGCTTTACGCTTGCGGAAGCGGGCAGCCAGGCCGATGAGGCCGGTACCCAACAGCAACATGGTTGCTGGTTCCGGCACCGCACCAGGTACGGAAGTAGGTCCGGTACCAAACAGGAAGGTGACATTGCAAATCTGCCAACCTGCGGGTAGGGGCTGACTCAGCGTCAAAGTAAAGACACCGGTCTGATTGATGAACGGGTTGTGCGGGTCGTTACCGGCAAGCGATCCATTCGGTCCGCTCAGCGGGCCAAGTATCAGCTCATCGGGCGGTTGTGTCCCGTTACCGGTGAAGCCCAGGGCGGTAAGACTGAAGCTGGGGCCATTGCTACCCAGTCCCCATCCTGTTGCCAGCGTCCCCAGTGAGCTGACAGCGCCGCCACCATCAATCAAGATCAGCGGATTATTCTGGGTAGTAATCGATCCAGTAATATTCAGGACCTGGCCCTGAGCATTACAAATCTGAAACTGAATGCCGCTGATACCTTGGCCAACATTGTTGGTCGCCTGGAAATTTTGCAGGGTAATTTGCAGTAAATTGGCCCCGGATTGATGGAAAGTAGCCTGAGCATTCACGGGTCCGGTACCCATGATGTTTGTATTGGCAAAAAACACTTGATCGGCTTTTGCCGCTGAAATCCCCGTTCCTAAGACGAACAGGAACAGGGAGAATAGTACTGCTTTTCGAAGGATGGTTGACGGGTGCATATTCACTCCTTGATCTGTTTTCGCTTTCTCGACACTCATAAAATTGCTGCGAGGGCAATCGCATTCTGCTTGCAAGCTTGAGAGTCTGGTCTCTCCCAAAAATCTGTTGAGTCTATATAGATAGATCTCCCAACATCCAGCAATCCCCATACCGCCAAAAGACTCAAATGGTCACAGCTAAATCGCCCGCATTATGCCCGCCTTTGTCCTAATCCGAAGCGAGCCCTTGTCTGAGATCTAGACATTCATTCTGGAATCCGGACGGATGCGAAGCGTCTCTTGCTCTTGAGGAAAGGCCCAATAGAAGCGGAATTCCAATCTCGCTCGATGCAGAATAGCCTGCTCTCTCACAGATGCTGAAGAACTCTGTTCCATCTAAAAGCGCTTCGTGCTAAAAGAGCCTCGTGCTGAGGCTTCCTTGCTAATCCAGCAGAAGCCTGAGCAGACCTCGCGCCGACGCGATACCACCGAGGCGGGTCTCATCCTGATTGAGACCCAAAAATGTAGCTGTTTTCGAACTGGCGCTCAGTTGATCCTGTGCGAGTTGGCGACGCGCCTCCTCCAGTTGGGATTTTTCCTTGTCGCGCGCTGCCTCCAAACCTCCGCTGCGGATGAATTCCACAATCCGGCTCAGTTCATCGCGATCGAACCAGGTGCCATGGCCCCTGCAGATATCGACAATCACTCCTGAGCATTTGGCGAAGTTGATCCGGTTCATCAACTGCTTGCATTCCGGACACGGCACATAACGCACCCTGCTGACAGCGTCCTGGGCTGGATGCGTGGGTACAGGTGAAGCTGGGCCCAGCACGGCTGACTGCTGCTCGCGATCAGCGCAGATTCTCTCGAATGCTGAGACATCGAGCCATAAGCCTTCGCATTTGCAACACTCGCGCGCGGCGGTGGTCCCGATTGAGACTCCCCGCATTTCCGTGCGACAGCGGGGACAACTCCGAGGCGGCAAATCCGCCGCTCGAACCTGGGCGGCAAGCGCGCCGCAGCGCGGGCAATGCTTGCTGCCAATGAACATCATGCCAAAGCATGAAGGACAGGCGACTGTAGCCAGGCGCGAGCTGCAATACTGGCATTGAGTCGAGTCGGAGGAAACCGCCGCACCGCAATTGAAACAGTTCATCGTCTCAGCCTGCATGCGCGATATTCTAGCAGCTGTGTTCAAGCTGGACTACAGAGTGTTTGCTATGCGATGCTGACAACTCCCTGTGAGAGAGCAATTCAATTCCAACCAGAGGTAAGAACCTGCATGAGCGCGCCTATTCAGGAAACCGGGGACAAGTTTGAGACTGACCTCGATCAACTTTGCATCAACACTATTCGGGCGCTATCCCTCGACGCTGTGCAGCAGGCTGAGTCGGGGCATCCGGGCTTGCCGCTGGGCGCGGCCCCGATGGCTTACGTGTTATGGACCCGGTTTCTGCGCCACAATCCGACGAACCCAAAATGGGAAAACCGCGATCGGTTCCTGCTTTCCGCTGGTCATGGCTCGATGTTGCTTTACTCGCTGCTGCATTTAACCGGCTACGATCTCTCCCTCGACGAAATCAAACAATTTCGCCAATGGGGTTCAAAAACACCGGGCCATCCCGAGTACGGCATGACACCGGGAGTCGAGATCACGACCGGACCATTGGGGCAGGGGTTCGCCAACGGTGTAGGCATGGCCATGGGCAGCGCCCATCTGGCTGAGAAGTTCAATCAGGAAGGTTTCCCGCTCATCGACCATTACATCTATGCCATCGTTTCTGACGGGGACTTGATGGAGGGTGTAGCTTCCGAAGCAGCATCTCTTGCCGGCCATTTGCAGCTGGGCAAACTCATCTATCTCTATGACGACAATCACGTCACCATCGAGGGATTTACTGACCTGGCTTTTTCAGAGAATGTTTCGCAACGATTTGCGGCTTATGGCTGGCATACTGCGACCGTCGCCGACGGTAACGATCTGCAGGCCATTGAAAAGGCGATTCGCGAAGCCCAGGCTGTCAGCGACCGGCCTTCCTTGATTTCAGTAAAGACGGTGATCGGCTTTGGAATGCCATCTGCCGGCACGCGCAAAGCGCACAGCGATGCACCCGGGGAAGAGGCGGTGCGGGAAACGAAGCGTCACCTGGGCTGGCCCGAGGACAAGAAGTTCTATATTCCCGACGAAGCCCTCAAACATTTTCGTGAAGCCCTCGACCGGGGACGGCAGCAAGAGAGTGAGTGGAAAAATTTGCTGACTGCTTACGAGCAGAAACATCCCGAGCTCGGGCAGCTATGGCACGCAGTAGCGAGCGGCGATTTACCCGCGGGCTGGGAAGCGCACTTGCCGGCATTTGAAAATGCGAAGCCAATGGCTACCCGAGCGGCGAGCGGCGAAGTAATCAATGCACTGGCACCGCACCTGCCAATGTTGATTGGTGGCTCGGCCGACCTGGGCCCCTCAAACAATACTGACATCAAAGATGGTGGCAGTTTTGAAGCCGGCTCCTGGGACAAGCGCATTCTGCATTGGGGTATCCGCGAGCATGCCATGGGTTCGACCCTGACCGGGATGAGCTTGAATGGCGGCCTGATCCCGTTTGGCGGCACGTTTATGTGTTTCTCGGATTACATGCGTCCGGCGATTCGGCTGGCGGCGCTCTCCGAAGTACAGGTGATCTATGTGTTTACTCATGACTCGATCGGACTCGGCGAGGACGGACCGACACACCAGCCGGTGGAGCACCTGGCCGCGCTGCGTGCCATTCCGCACTTGTTCGTTATCCGCCCTGCTGATGCGCACGAGGTGAGCGAGGCGTGGCGCCTTGCCATCCTGCGGCGAAACGCGCCGACAGCGCTCGCCTTGACGCGACAAAAAGTCCCGCTAATAGATCGCAAAGTATATGCATCGGCCGAGGGATTGCGGCGCGGCGCCTACATTCTGGCGGAAGCAAGCGGCGCCCTGCAGCTGATCTTGCTGGCCACCGGCTCTGAGGTTGCGTTGGCACTGGAAGCGCGTGACCAGTTGCAGTCCCAGGGAATACCGACGCGGGTAGTTTCCCTGCCTTGCTGGGAACTATTCGAAGAACAACCCGGGGCGTATCGCGAGGAAATTCTGCCGCCGGGGGTAGCCCGGCTGGCCATCGAAGCCGGCGTGCGCCAGGGCTGGGACCGTTACGTTGGACCAACGGGCGATGTCATTTGTCTCGATCGTTTTGGCGCCTCTGCCCCGGGCGAGGTGGCGCTGCGCGAGTTGGGTTTCAACGTCGAGAATGTGCTCGCGCGGGCACACAGGTTAGTAGATTAACCCCGTTCCCCGGCGCTGACCCGCTAGACCCCACACCCTACATTTGTGCTACGGTAATAGGCATGAAGACCTTCGTCGTTGGAGACATCCACGGTAGAAACGCGCAGTTCACAAGTCTGTTGGAAATGCTCCCGCGCGATCCGTCTGAGGACACCCTCGTATTTTTGGGTGACCTGATCGACCGTGGTTTTGATGCGCCTGGTTGCGTTGAACAGGTGTTCAATCTCTGTCGCGGTAATCCGGAGCGAGTCATTTGCCTGCGGGGCAATCACGAGCAGATGCTGCTGGATTTTATCGACGGTATGGCTGATATCTGGGTCACCCCGGTGACGGGCGGTGAGCGCACCTACGAGCAATACACCGGACGACTGTTGCAGGCGCGTACCGAAGAAGAACTAGATGAAACGCGGCGTCTGATAGCCAGGAGTGTGCCCGCTGAACATCTGAATTTCATTCGCCGCCTGCCGTTTTATCACGAAGACGAATACGCCATTTATGTTCATGCGGGGCTTGATCAGGGCAAACACCCGCGCGACAGCCGGCCGCAGGCCCTTCTCTGGCTGCGAGACATGGACTTCTATAAGAACTATCGCGGCAAACCGTGCGTGTTTGGGCATACGCCGACCGCTTTCCTACCTTTGCGTGGTCGGGTGGGGCGTCATGGAATCTACATTGCCAATAGCGCTATCGGCATCGACAGCGGTTACAACCACCAATCACCGCTCAGCTGCCTCTCGCTGCCGGACTTTACGCTTTACCAAACATTTGCCGACGGTCGTGAAGAGACTTACCACATTACTTCCTTTATTCCCGAGGCGTTAAAGGCGATGCAAAAGCGCGCCGGTCTTTAGGCACACAAGACAACTCAACTGAAGTGGATCTTCTCTCAGGCGCAGGAAGACTAAACAATCAGGCTTTGCGCTCGAGGATGTAGTTGGCAATTGCCTCCAGCAGGTGGGTATCTCGGTCGCTGGAGGATAGAGCAGCCCGGATCGCTCCATGAATCTCAATCGCTTGCCGGCGTGCTGATTCTATTCCGTAGAGCGCCGGATAAGTTGCCTTATGTGCGCGCTCATCTTTGCCCGGTGTCTTGCCCAGGTCCTCAGCCGTGGCCGTAACATCGAGCAAATCGTCCGTAATCTGAAACAGCAAACCAAGGCGTGCAGCATAGTCGCTGGTCACCGCCAGTTCTGTTTCACTCGCCTGGCCGATGATTGCGCCACAGCGGGCGGCGGCTACAATCAGCGCGCCCGTCTTTAGTCGATGGATCGATTCGAGAACAGCACCACTGACTAGCTGCGATTCAGCTTCCAGATCACTACCCTGGCCAGCCACCATGCCGTGCGGCGTCCCCGCTCCGCGTGCCAGTTCGGCAACCACACGCACACGCACCTCCGCCGGCAAATGCTCGTCCTCGGCAATCGTCTGAAAAGCCAAAGTCTGCAAGGCATCGCCTGCCAGGATTGCGGTTGCCTCTCCAAAGCGCACATGGCAGGTGGGCTGCCCGCGCCGCAAATCATCGTCATCCATCGAGGGCAGGTCGTCGTGAATGAGCGAATAGGTGTGGATCATTTCCAGGGCACAGCCACTGCGAAGCAGACTAACGGCGGGCGCCCCGAATGTGTTACCGACAGCAAACAGTAACGCCGGACGAAAG
>Ga0209797_10000412_pt1 | contig 21328 bp, 19 predicted proteins | sample DOMMetBare3Fresh_2_FD_187472 | JGI IMG/M metagenome (GOLD analysis project Ga0209797, IMG submission 187472) | Wetland sediment microbial communities from St. Louis River estuary, USA, under dissolved organic matter induced mercury methylation -... | ecosystem: Environmental > Aquatic >... | reverse complement strand
ACGGGCCCTCACGATCAACCGCCTGCGGATCGGCCAGACGCCCTCCGGCGCGGCGTTCCTCGACCTGCCGCCGCCGCTCCTCGGCGGTGCCGCCGGCTACACGCAGCTCGTCACTCCGTCGGGCCAGGCGATCCGCGCCGAGGGCGAAACGGTCGAGCTCCCGGTCACCGGCCGCGACAGGGCGGCGGCAGCAGGCACGCAGGAGGCGTTCTTCGCCGACAGGACGGTGGCGGGCACCCACATCCGGGTCTACACGCTGCCGCTGCAGCAGGGTTACGCCCTGCAGATCTCGCGCCCGCTCGACGAGGTGGACGGGGCCCTCGCACGCATCCGCGGGTGGCTGCTCGTGATCGCTGCGGCCGGCGTCGGGCTGGCCGCGCTGCTCGGGCTGCTCGTCGCGCGTGCGATCATCGCTCCGGTGCGCCGGCTGACGGGCGTCGCCGAGGAGGTGAGCACGACACGCGATCTGTCGCGCCGCATCGACGACAGCGGCCACGACGAGCTCGCGCGGCTCGCATCCAGCTTCAACACGATGCTGGAGGCGCTCGACGACTCCGCCCGCGCGCAGCGCCGCCTCGTCGCGGATGCCTCGCACGAGCTGCGCACCCCGCTCACGAGCGCACGCACGAACATCGAGGTGCTCGCCCGCAACGAGGCGATGCCGCGGGCCGAACGGGAGCAGATCCTGCGTGCCGTCAACGAGCAGATGACGGAGATGAGCGTGCTCGTGGCGGAGCTCGTCGAGCTCGCGCGCGGCGACCACCCCGTCGGCGCCGAGGCCGAGGATGTGCGGCTCGACCTCGTCGCAGCAGAAGCGGTCGAGCGCACGAAGCGCAACTACCCGGGGCTCGCGTTCGACGCGAGCCTGGAGGAGTCGACCGTGCACGGCACGGCCGCGTCGATCGAGCGTGCCGTCTCGAACCTGATCGACAACGCCGCCAAGTGGAGCCCACCGGGTGCGACGGTCGAGGTATCGGTCGCAGCCGGCGAGGTGGTCGTCCGCGACCACGGCCCCGGCATCGCAGACGAGGATCTCCCCTTCGTGTTCGACCGCTTCTATCGCGCCCCCGCCGCGCGCAACATGCCCGGCTCGGGCCTCGGGCTCGCGATCGTCCGCCAGGTGGCGGAGGCACACGGCGGCACGGTCGGCGCGGAGGCCGCCGACGGCGGCGGCGCCCAAATGCGGTTGACCTTGCCGACCGCGCCGTGGCCGCCCGTGGTCTCAGAGCCACCCCTCGCCCCGGCGTAGCCGCCCCCTCGCATCCGCGCCGTGTCCCCCGGAACTCCGATCCGTGCCCTCGCGAGTACGCCTCTGGGCGGGTTCTTAGAGGGCTCTTAGCCGCCGCTGCTTTGATCGGGGCTGGATGTTCTATCTCGGCTATCTGCGGAACGAGCTCGCCCGACGGAAGAGCCGCACGATCCTGACCGTGCTTGGCCTGGCCGTCGGCGTCTCGCTCGTGATCGCGGTGTCCGCGCTCTCGCGCGGGCTCGACCAGGCGCAGGCGAAGGCCCTCGACCCGCTCTCGAGCATCGGCACTGACCTGACCGTGACGCTCGCGCCAGAGAGCCAGGACGCCGCCGGCGGCGGGTTCGGGGGCGGTGGCCGCGAAGTGATCCAGGCGAACCAGTCCGTGATCACGGATCTCTCGAAGCTGGGCAAGCCCGGCGAGAGGTTCGTCCACGACTTCTTCCTGCCGGGCACCCAGCTGACGTTCCCCCAGAGCTCGGCGACGCAGATCGCGAAGGTGTCCGGCGTGGAGTCGGTCTCGAGCGGCCTCGTGCTCGCAGCCGTGCACCAGGCCGGGACCGTGCCGAAGATCGTCGCCAAGATCAAGGCGGGAGGGCAGCAGCTCAGGATCGACCGGCAGATCCAGCGGCCGACCGAGGCCGAGTTCGCGAAGATGCAGTCCTGTCTCGCCAAGGCCGGGATCCAGTTCGGAGGGGCGCAGGGTGGCGCCCCTCCCGACGCTGCCGGCGGGGGCCAGGGTGGCCTCGGCGGCGGTCGGGCCGGAGGCGGCACCGCCAACCGCGGCGCATTCAACAAGTGCCTGCCCGCGCGGTTGCAGCGCTTCCGCGCCACGATCACCACGCCCGAGCAGACGTTGCAGCAGGTCGTCAACCCGCCGCAGACGAACATCAAGAGCTCCGCCTACACGATCGCGGGTGTCGACCTGTCTACGCCGGGTATCGGTGTCGTCACCTCCGCCCTCGTCTCGAGCGGCCGGTTCATCGTCGCGAGCGCCGGCGGTGGCAGCCATGAGGCGCTCATGGCGACCTCGTACGCGAGCCGGCAGGGCAAGAGGGTCGGCTCGAAGCTCGATCTCAACGGCACGACGTTCACCGTCGTCGGCCTCGTGCGTCCGCCGCTCGGCGGCCAAACCGCCGACGTCTACATCGCACTGCCGCAGCTGCAGGCGCTTGCGAGCCAGAAGAGCACCGTGAACGTCCTGCTCGTCCGCGCGAGCAGCGGTGCGTCGGTGGGCGCGGTGCAGAAGCAGATCGAGACGCTCTACCCCCGGGCGCAGGTTGCGAGCGCCAAGCAGGTGGCCGACTCGATCAGCGGCTCACTCGTCGATGCTGCGAGCCTCTCGAAGCGGCTCGGCACGGCGCTCGCGGTCATTGCCGCAGTGGCTGCCTTCCTCCTCGCCGTCCTCTTGACGCTTTCGTCAGTGGGAAAGCGGGTGCGCGAGCTCGGCACGCTGAAGGCACTCGGCTGGACGCAAGGGCTCGTCGTCCGCCAGGTCGTCGGCGAATCGCTCGCCCAGGGGATCCTGGGCGGCCTGCTCGGTGTCGTGCTCGGGATTCTCGTCGCCGTGTCGATCGGGGCGTTCGGCCCAACGCTGACAGCTAGCTCGAGCACAGGCGGCGGCGACGGGTTCTTCGGCCTCGGCGCGGTGACCACCCGCACGGTCACGGATCAGGTCGCGCTAACCGCGCCGATCGCGGTCGGCGTGCTGGTCGTCGGATTCGTGCTCGCCGTCGTCGGTGGCCTTATCGCCGGCGCCGCCGGAGCATTCCGTGCGTCGCGCCTGCGGCCCGCCGACGCGCTGAGGCAGGTCGAGTGATGGACGCCGTGCTCTACGACGTCAACAACGCCAAGCGCTTCTTCCAGCGCGGGCCGGCAACGATCGAGGCCGTCGGTGGCGTCGATGTGCAGATCGGGGCAGGTGAATTCGTCGCGCTCGAGGGCCCAAGCGGCTCCGGCAAGACGACGCTGCTGCAGCTGCTCGGCGCGCTCGATCGGCCGAGCGCGGGCAACGTCTTCTTCGAGGGCCGCGATCTCGGGGCTCTCGGCGACCGCGAGTTGGCCGACCTTCGACTCAATGCCTTCGGCTTCGTCTTCCAGCAGTTCAACCTGATCCCGACGTTGACCGCCCTCGAGAACGTCGAGGCGGGCCTGGCGCCGACCCGCGTCGGCTCAACGGAGCTGCGCGAACGATCGGCGGCAGCGCTCGAGGAGGTCGGCCTTGCCGACCGTGCCTCGCACCTGCCGGCCCACCTCTCCGGAGGAGAGCAGCAGCGCGTCGCGATTGCGCGGGCCCTGGTCGTCGGCCCGCGGGTGATCCTCGCCGACGAGCCGACCGGCAACCTCGACACCGAGACCGGTGCCGACGTGATCGATCTCCTCGCCGGTCTCGCGACCAGCCACGGAGCAACGGTCATCGTGGCCACCCACGACGCCGATCTTGCGGCCCGCGCGCCGAGACGGCTCGCTATGCGGGACGGCAAGCTCGTCGGCGCGGCAGTAGCCGGCGCCGCCGATGCCGGCGGACGTTCCTAGACGGCCTGCACGGGGGCGCCGAGCCCGGCGGCAGCGCGCAGCGCGTCCGCCTTGTCGGTCAGCTCCCACGTGAAGTCGTGCTCTTCGCGACCGAAGTGGCCGTACGCGGCCGTCTTCGCGTAGATCGGTCGGCGCAGGTCGAGGTCCCGGATGATCGCGCCCGGCCGCAAGTCGAAGTGCTCGCCGATCAGCCGCTCGATCGTCGCGAGCGCCACGTGCTCGGTGCCGAAGCAGTCGACGAGGACGCTGAGCGGATGTGCCACGCCGATCGCGTAGGCAACCTGGATCTGGCAGCGCTCGGCGAGGCCGGCCGCGACGACGTTCTTCGCCACGTGGCGCGCCGCGTAGGCGGCGGAGCGGTCGACCTTCGTCGGATCCTTGCCCGAGAAGGCGCCTCCGCCGTGCGGCGCGGCGCCGCCGTAGGTGTCGACGATGATCTTGCGCCCGGTCAGGCCGGTGTCGCCCATGGGCCCACCGATCACGAACTTGCCCGTGGGGTTGACGTAGAGGAAGTCCTTGGCGCGCAGTCTCGCCGGATCGAAGAGGCCGCTGTGCTCTGTGTGCAGGATCGGCTCGACGACGTGCTCCAGCAGGTCGGGCTTGATCAGCGACTCGGCGTCGAGGCCGTCGCGGTGCTGCGTCGAGATGAGCACGCGCTCGATCTCGACCGGCCGCTGGTGGCCGTGCTCGTCGACCTCGTAGCGCACCGTCACCTGCGCCTTGCCGTCGGGCCTCAGGTACGGCAGCACCTCCGCCTTGCGCACCTCCGAGAGGCGCTTCGTGATCCGGTGCGCGAGCTGGATCGGCAGGGGCATCAGCTCGTCGGTCTCGTTGGAGGCGTAGCCGAACATCATCCCCTGGTCGCCCGCGCCGATCTGGTCGATCGGGTCCCGGTCGCCGTGCTGCACCTCGAACGACTCGTCCACGCCCTGCGCGATGTCGGGCGACTGCTCGTCGAGCGCCACCATCACACCGCACGTCTCGGCGTCGAAGCCGTACTTCGCACGCGTGTATCCGATCTCCGCAATGCGCTTGCGGACGAGACGCGGGATGTCCACGTACGTGCTCGTCGTGATCTCGCCGGCGACCACGACCAGGCCTGTCGTGATCAGCGTCTCACAGGCGACGCGGCCCTCCGGATCGTCGGCCAGGACGGCGTCGAGCACCGAGTCCGAGATCTGGTCGGCGATCTTGTCGGGATGGCCCTCCGTCACCGACTCGGAGCTGAAGTGGAACGAGCGTGCGCTCATAGGGGCAGAGAGTACCGGAGCCGGCGGTATCTCCTACTCCGACGTCGGATCCCGCTCCATCAACGCCGCCACGAGCGCGGTGAGCGGCACGCCGTCGAGCACGGCGCAGACGCCCTCCGTGATCGGCAGCTCGAGCTCCAGCCGGTGGGCGAGATCCCGCAACACGGGGGCTGTGGTCAGGCCCTCGACGACCATCCCGATCTCCGCCGCCGCCGCCGCCGGCGTTGCGCCCTGGGCGATCAGCTCGCCGGCACGCCGGTTGCGACCCGATTTCGACCAGCAGGTGACGATCAGGTCGCCCATGCCGGCCAGGCCTGCGAACGTCTCGGGCCGTCCCCCTGCGACCTCGGCGAGGCGGCCCATCTCCGCGAGGCCGCGCGCCACAAGGGCCGCCTTCGCGTTGTCGCCCAGGCCAAGGCCGTCGGCGCCGCCGGCCGCGAGCGCGATCACGTTCTTCGCGGCGGCGCACAGCTCCACCCCGACGACGTCGTCGTTCACGTAGACGCGGAAGCGGGACGACGTGATCGCGAGCTGCAGCTGCACGGAGAGCGCGAGATCCTCGCCGGCGATCACTGCTGCCGCGGGCAGGCCGTGCGCGATCTCCTCGGCGATGTTGGGGCCCGACAGCACGGCCACCGGGCGCTCACGGACGAGCGTCGAGAGCCGTTCGCCCGTGGCCGGGTCGAGCCCCTTCGTCAGGCTAAGCACGGGCGCCGTGCCGGGAAGCGCAGAGACGACCTCGGCGAACGATGCGCTCGGCACGGCGACGACGACGAGGTTCGCCTCAGCGACCGGCGCCTCCGCGATCGTCGACACCGCGATTCCCGTCAGGTCGGCGTCGCGCTGGTACTTCGGGTTGCGGTGTGTCTCGGCGATCGCCGCCGCCTGCGCCGCGTCCCGGCACGCAAGGGTGACCTCGTGGTGGCGGTCGCGCAACACGGTCGCAAACGCGGTGCCCCACGAGCCACCGCCGACGACGGTCACGCGCATGGCGTCATTCGCTCTTCACGAAGTCGATCGAGACGGGCACGCCCTCGAGGCCGAAGCGCTTGCGCAGCTCGTTCTCGACCCAGTAGCCGTAGTCGCGCGTGACGAGGCTCGGCGCGTTCACGAAGATGCGGAAGCGAGGAGGCCGCGTGCTCACCTGGGTGCCGTACATCAGCTTGAGCCGGCGCCCGCGTTCGCCCTGTGGCCCGGGGCGCGCCTCACGCAGCTCGCCGAGCGCCCGGTTCAGCTCGCCGGTCGAGATGCGGCCGGCGTGCTTGGCGTAGAGCTCCTCCACCTTGTCCAGCACGCGGTTGACGCCGCGCCCGGTCTTCGCAGACACGGCGATCACCGGAGGGCGCTGACGCAGCCGGCGCGCGAGGTGCCCCTGCGCCTCGACGATGTCGAGATCGGTGACGTCCCACTTGGACAGCACGGCGAGTGTCGAGCAGCCCGCCTTGCGCGCCACGTCGGCGACGGTGAGGTCGTGCTCGACGATCCCTTCCGAGGAGTCGAAGAGGACGAGCGCGACATCCGCCCGCTCCGCCGCAGCGAGCGCGCGCAGTTCCGAGTAGTACTCGATCCCCTGCCGCTGCTTCTTCTTGCGCCGCAGCCCCGCGGTGTCGACGAGGACGAACGTCGTGTCGCCCCGCTGCAGCACCGTGTCGATCGTGTCGCGCGTCGTCCCCGGCACCTCCGACACGATCACCCGCTCGCGGCCGACGAGCCGATTCAGGAGAGACGACTTGCCCACGTTCGGCCGCCCGAGGATGGCGACCCTGATCGCCTCCTCCCCGACCGCCACCTCGCCCGTTCCCGGCAGCCTGCTGACGATGTCGTCGAGCAGGTCGCCCGTGCCGTGGCCGTGCAGGCCCGACAGCGGCATCGGATCGCCGAGCCCGAGCCGGTGGAAGACGGACGCCTCGCTGTCGCGGCGCGGGTCGTCGATCTTGTTGGCGAGCACGATCACCTGCTTCTTCGCGGCCCGCAGGATCGTGGCGAGCTCCTCGTCGCCGGGCGTGATCCCGGCGCGCGCGTCGACCACGAAGAGGACGAGGTCGGCCTCCTCGACCGCCGTCCTGGCCTGCTCGGCGATCTGGGCGCCGTACGGCCCGACGGCCTCCGCGTCGACGCCGCCCGTGTCGATCAGCCGGAACCACGTGCCCGTCCACTCGCACAGAAGCTCCTTGCGGTCGCGCGTCACGCCCGGCGTCTCGTGGACGACAGCGTCCCGGCTCTCCGTCAGCCTGTTGACGAGCGTCGACTTGCCGACGTTCGGAAAGCCGACGATGGCCACGGTGCCGGCCAGCTCGACCGGCTCGCGCTCCACCTCACGGTCTCGGCGATGCCCGCTCACGAGGGCGGCGTCCCGTCCGGGCGCCCGAGCGCGTGCATCTCGACGAGGAACTCCCACAGCTTCCTGATCTCCGCCTGCACGACCGCCGAGGCCTCCTTGTAGCCCTTGCCGCCCTTCGGCAGGTCGGAGAAGCCGATCGGCTCGCCCCATGCGATCGAGACGGGGTGGAAGTTCCCCGGCCGCCAGGTCTGCGAGCCGTGCACGGCGACCGGGATGATCGGCGCGTTCTCCTGCAGCGCGACCATGGCAGCTCCCGGCTGCACGACGCCGGGCACGCCGGACAGCTGCCGCGTCCCCTCGGCGAAGAGGCCGAGAGCGAGCCCATCGCGCACGACCTGTCGCATCGTCCGCACCGCCTCGCGGTCGGACTCGCCGCGGCGCACCGGGAAGCACCCGAAGGAGCGGATAAACGCTCCGAGGCCCGGAATGCGGTGGGCTTCCACCTTGGCCATGTAGTAGATCGTGCGCGGGCACGCGGCCCCGAGCGCCGCGGGGTCGAGCCACGAGTAGTGGTTGCACGCGATCACGAGCCCGCCGTCGAGGGGCACACGCCCACGCCCGTACACCTTCAGCTTCGCCGCGACCCTGACGAGGCCGCCGATCGTGGGGCGTCCCACCGCCCAGACGCGGTCGGCGGTCGTCATGCCACGCGCTCCCGCACGAGCGACTCGATCCGGTCGATCACCTGGTCGAGCGTCAGATGCGTCGTGTCCACCTCGACGGCGTCGGGCGCGCGCAGCGTGTTGCGCGCGTCGCGCTCGTCCCGCCGCAGCAGCTCACCTGCGAGCGCCGCCGCGTCGATGCCCTCCCGCTCGGCGTGCCGGCGCTGGACGCGCACGCCCGGGTCGGCAACGAGCCAGATCTTCAGCTCCGCGTGAGGCGCCACGACGACGCCGATGTCGCGGCCCTCGATCACCGAGTCACCCTGCTCCCCCAGCGCCCGCTGGCGCTCGCGCATCACTTCCCGCACTTCCAGGTGTCGTGCGACGACGGGCACCGAGGCGTCGATCACCGGCTCGCGAATCCGCGTGGTGACGTCGTGCCCGTCGATCGAGACGCTGCCGTCGTCGCCGAACTCGACAGGATGCCCGTGCGCGAGCTGCTCGAGCGCCGTCCCGTCGTCGAGCGGGGTGCCGTGCTCGAGCGCGAGCCAGGTGAGTGCCCGGTACATGGCGCCCGTGTCGAGGTAGCGGAAGCCGAGCCGCTGCGCGAGCGCGCGGGCGACCGAGCTCTTGCCGGCGCCGGCCGGCCCGTCGATAGCCACGATCACGTCCCTTTCACCTCACGGTGACAGGGACTAGCGGAGATGAGGGTGCACTCGGTCACGCCGGTCGATGATCGCGGTCGGTCTCGACAGCGGAGCGGCGCAACCGCTCCACCATCTCGAAGAAGCCGGGGAAGCTTACTGCCACGCTGTCGGCGTCCCCGATCTCGACGCCGTGCTGGGAGTCGAGGGCGGCGACGGCGCCGAGCATCGCGATCCGGTGGTCGCCGCGGCTCTCGATATGCCCGCCGCGCGGGCGGGTGGGGACGCCGCGGATGCGGAAGCCGTCGTCGGTCGCCCGCACGTGCTGCCCGAGGGCGCGCAGCGCGTCGGCCGTCGCCTCGATGCGGTCGCTCTCCTTCGCGCGGAGCTCCTCGGCGCCTCGCAGGACGCTGTCCCCGTGGGCGCACGAGGCGGCGAGTGCGAAGAGCGGCAGCTCGTCGATCGCGAGCGGCACCTCCTTCGCCGTCACGGTCGTGGCAACGAGATCGGCCGAGCGCACCTCGAGATCCCCTGCCGGCTCCCCCGCGATGCGGCGGCGGTTGTACACGGTCACCTTGGCGCCCATGCGCGACAGGATCTCGAGCAGGCCGGTGCGGCGCGGGTTCAGGTTGACGCCGTGGATGTGCAGCTCGGAGCCGGGCACGAGCGTGGCTGCGACGACGAACGGGGCGGCGGAGGAGAAGTCGCCGGGCACCTCGACGGCGCCGAGCTCGAGACGCTCTGCCGGCCACACGCTGACGCTCGTACCGCGGCGCGTGATCCTCGCCCCGGCAGCCTCGAGCATCAGCTCGGTGTGGTCGCGCGTGGGTGCCGGCTCGACGACGGTCGTCTCGCCGTCCGCGTAGAGGCCCGCCAGCAGGATCGCCGACTTCACCTGCGCGCTCGCCACGGGCAGCTCGTAGGTGATCGCGTGGAGCGGACGCGCGTCGATCGCCACCGGCAGGTGACCCTCGTCCGTCTCGACACCGGCACCCATGCGCTTGAGCGGCTCGGTCACCCGCCTCATGGGGCGGGCGCTCAGCGACTCGTCGCCCGTCAGCTCGAACTGCTGTCCTTGCTGGCCCGCGAGGATGCCGGCGAGCAGCCGGACGAGCGTGCCGGCGTTCCGGCAGTCGATCGGCGCGCCGGGAGCGACAAGCCCTCGCAGCCCTCTTCCGTGGACACAGAGCGTGTCCTGGTCGAGCTCGTCCACCTGCACCCCGAGCGAGCGCACCGCGTCGACCGTCGCCTCCGTGTCGGCCGAGCGGCCGAAGCCGCCGATGCGCGTCTCCCCGTCGCACAGCGCTCCGATCAGGACGGAGCGGTGCGAGATCGACTTGTCCCCGGGCACGGCCAGGTGCCCGACGACGCGGTGGACGGGCTCGACTCTCACTCGTCGATCACGGGTGCGACGACGACACCGTAACCCTGTGCCTCGAGCAGGTTGGCCGCCCGCGCGGCCTCGTCCTCGCCGCCGACGAGGATGGTGAGCGTGCCGCCGCGGTCGGTCGAGAGGTGATCCATCTCGAAGTCCTCGACGTTGATCCGCTCGGCGCCGAGGGCCTGGAAGATGCCGGCCAGGACGCCGGGCCGATCGGGAACGTGGACGCGCAGGCGTTGGAGCGCGCCCGGGTCGTCGTAGGCGGTTGCGAGCATGCGCCGGCGGTTGCCGCCGGCCTCGGCGATCCAGCGCGCCAGATAGCCGGCGTCGCTCTCGACAAGGGCGCCCTCGAGCTGCTCGATGCGGCGGCGGTGCTCGCCGAGCGCGGCCACGAGCGCCTCGCGGTTGTCGAGGAAGATGTCGACCCAGATGCGTGGATTCGCGCCGGCGATGCGGCTCATGTCGCGCAGCGAGCCGCCGGCGGCCTGCAGGGGGTCGTGGCCGTCGATGCGGGAGGCCCCGGCCTGGTTGAGCAGGACGTTCGCGAGCGCGTGCGGCAGGTGGCTCGTGACCGCCACCAGGCGGTCGTGGGCGCCGGCGTCGATCGCGACCGGACGGGCGCCGAGGGCGGTGACGAACCCGTGCACGGTGCGCAGGAGCTCCGGGCCCGTGCCGGCCGTCGGGGTGAGGAACCAGGTCGCGTCGGCAAACAGGTCGGCCGTCGCACGCTCGGGGCCACGCGTCTCGGCGCCGCAGATGGGATGTCCGCCGATGAAGCGCCCGTCCCCACCCGCGGCCGCACAGACGGCCCCTTTCGTCGAGCCGACGTCCGTGACGGCACAGCCCGGAGGCGCCGCCGCGAGCACGGCCCGCACAGCCGACGGGACGGAGGCCACGGGGGCCGCGACGAGGACGAGGTCGGCGTCGGCCACCGCCTCCTCGAGGGACTCGGCAGGCTCGACGGCACCCCGCTCGGCGGCGACGCGAAGCACGTCGGGGTCCGGATCCCAGCCGCGCACGCGCCCGGCACCGGCGGCCTTCGCCGCCAGGCCCGCGGACGCGCCGATCAGACCCGTCCCCACGACGGCAACGACTCCCAGCACGACGGCCTAGCTCCTCATCAGCTCGGCGACCCGGAATGCCAGGTCGAGCGACTGGCGCACGTTCAGCCTCGGGTCGCAGAGCGTCTCGTACCGGTGGTCGAGCTGCTCCTCGAACACCTCCTCGGATCCGCCGAGGCACTCGGTCACGTTCTCGCCGGTGATCTCCAGATGAACGCCCCCCGGCCACGTGCCCACCTCGTGGTGTGCGGCGAAGAAGCCCTCGATCTCGCGCAGCACGTCGTCGAGCCGGCGCGTCTTGTGCCCGGACGGGGTCACGAACCCGTTCGCGTGCATCGGGTCGCACACCCACACGACCGGGACGTCCGCGTCCCGGACGGCCCGCAGGAGCGGCGGCAGGAGCTCCCGCACCCGGTCGGCGCCGAGGCGTGCGATCAGCGTGAGCCTGCCGGGCACCCGCTCCGGGTTCAGGCGCTCGGCCAGCGCGACGATCTCCTCGGGCACGGCCGAAGGCCCGACCTTGAGCCCGATCGGGTTGTGGATGCCGGAGAGGAACTCGATGTGGGCGCCGTCGAGCTGCCGTGTCCGCTCGCCCACCCAGAGGAAATGGCCGGAGCAGGCGTACCAGTCACCGGTCGTCGAGTCCTTGCGCACGAGCGGCTCCTCGTAGTCGAGCAGCAGGGCCTCGTGACTCGTCCACACGTCGACCTCGTGGATCGAGCGCTCGTCGGCGAGGTCGATCCCGATCGCGCGCATGAAGCGGAGCGCCCTGCCGATCTCGTTCGCGATCGTCTCGTAGCGGCGCCCCTCGAGCGAGCTCGCGACGAACTCCTGGTTCCAGGTGTGAACCTGGGTGAGGTCGGCGAAGCCGCCCTTCGTGAAGGCGCGCAGCAGGTTGAGGGTCGAGACGGCCTGGTAGTACGCCTGCACCATCCGCTCCGGGTCGGCGACCCGCGCCTCCGGCGTCGGCTCGTCCGAGTGCACGGCGTGCCCGCGGAACGAGGGCAGCTCCACACCGTCGACGATCTCGGTCGGCGACGAGCGCGGCTTGGCGAACTGCCCGGCCATGCGCCCGACCTTGATCACCGGCAGCGTCGCGCCGTACGTCATCACCGCGGACATCTGCAGCAGCACCTTCAGGCGCTCCCGGATCGTGATCACCGACACCTCCCGGAACGACTCGGCGCAGTCGCCCGCCTGAAGCAGGAATGCCCTCCCCGCCGCCGCCTCGCCGAGCGCCTGGCGGAGCGCCCGCGCCTCGCCGGCGAAGATCAGCGACGGCAGCTGCCGCAGCCGCTCGCGCACCGCCTCGAGCGCGGCCTGGTCCGGCCAGTCGGGCTGCTGCAAGACGGGATAGGCACGCCAGGACGAGGGCGTCCAGGTGGAGTCGGTCACGGCCATCGACTCAGTGTAGTCGCGAGCCGTTTTGACGCTGCCCGCCAAAACGGCTAGATAGTGGGAGTCATGTCCTCGCTCCACCGCCTCAGCCTGTTCTGGCGTTCGTGATCTCACGACGCGAAACGGGAATGCGCGCCCGGGGCCACTAGTCCTCCGGTCGCGCCGGCGAGCGAAAGGACTCCATGCGCATCTTCTCCGGCATCCAGCCGACCGGCGAGAAGCATCTCGGCAACTACATCGGTGGGTTCCGCCAGTACGTCGCCACCCAGGAGCAGGGCGACGCCTTCTTCTGCATCGTCGACCTGCACTCGATCACGACGGAGTACGACCCCGCCGACCTGCACGAGCGCACGCTCGACCTGTACGCGATGCTGATCGCCACGGGCCTCGACCCGGAGCGGTCGACGGTGTTCGCGCAGAGCCATGTGACGGCGCATGCCGAGGCGAGTTGGCTGCTCTCGGCCGTCACGAGCTACGGCCAGCTCGGACGCATGACGCAGTTCAAGGACAAGGCCGCAGAGCGCGAGTTCGTCTCGTCCGGCCTCTTCACCTATCCGGTGCTGATGGCGGGCGACATCCTGCTCTACCAGGCCGACATCGTCCCGATCGGCGACGACCAGCGCCAGCACCTGGAGCTGGCCCGCGACACGGCGGAGCGCTTCAACTCGCGCTTCGGCGAGACGTTCACCGTTCCCCGGGGCGTCTATCCCGAGGTGGGCGCACGCATCATGGACCTGCAGGAGCCGACGAGGAAGATGTCGACGACGGGAGGCACCGCCCAGGGAACGGTGCGCCTGCTGGACGAGCCGGACGCGATCCGCAAGAAGTTCCGCTCCGCGGTGACCGACTCCGGGCGTGAGGTGCGCCGCGGCGACGACAAGCCCGGTGTCTCGAACCTGATCGACATCCTCTCCGTGGCGACCGGCGAGACGCCCGGAGCGATCGAGACCCGCTACGGGGACTCGGGGTACGGCCAGTTCAAGCAGGACGTCGGCGAGGCCGTCGCCGAGCTCCTCACCCCGGTGCGGGAGCGATACACGGAGCTGCGGGCCGACGAGGGCGAGCTGTTGCGGCTGCTCGCCCTCGGCGCCGAGAAGGCACGAGCGGCGTCGGCCCCGACGCTCGCGGCGATGTACGAGAAGATGGGCTTCGTGCGGCTGCCGTGAAGCGCACCTTCGTCACGACGGGAGCGGTGCTCGCTCTCGTGATCACCGGCGGGATCCTCCACTACGCACACGTCGAGCCCGTCGTCGTGTTCGTCGTCACGGGGGCGGCGCTCGGCGGCGTCGCGTGGGCGATCGGGATCGGCACCGAATCGGTCGGCGCCCGGTACGGCCCGGGCGTGACCGGGGTGCTGCAGTCGACGCTCGGAAACCTGCCCGAGCTCTTCATCGTCGTCTTCGCACTGTCTGCCGGCGAGCTCGTGGTGGCGCAGTTCTCCATCCTCGGCTCGCTCTTCGCGAACGCGCTGCTCGTGCTGGGGCTCGCGATCGTCGCGGGCGCCTCGGCCGCCCCCGGCGGCGTGATGCGGTTCCGGCACCGGCTCCCGAACGACACGGCCACGCTGCTCCTGCTGGCGGTGTTCCTGATCGCCGTGCTCGGGCTCTCCGACCAGGTCGGCGACAGGGCGAGCGAGCACCAGGTCGCGATCTCCGTGATCGGCGCCGTCTGCCTGCTCGTCGTCTACGGGGCCTGGCTCCACGCCTACCTCCGAGCGGACGAGCGAACAGAGAAGGCGCTCGAGGAGCCGTCGCACGCCGTGCTCCCCTTCGGCCCGGCGCTCGGCCTGCTTGCGGCGGCCGGCGTGTCAGCCGCGCTCGTGTCGGAGTGGTTCGTCGACGCGATCGACCCGGCCGTCGAGGCGCTCGGGATCTCGAAGGCGTTCACCGGCCTCGTGATCGTCGCGATCGCCGGCAACGCCGTCGAGAACATCGTGGCCGTGCAGCTCGCTCGCAAGGGGCAGAACGACCTCGCCATCTCCGTGGTGAAGAACTCGGTGGCACAGATTGCGTGCTTCCTGTTCCCGGTGCTCGTGCTCGTGTCGCTCCTGTTCGCCGAGCAGCTGACCTTCGTGATCAACCCGGTCTTCCTCGGCGCGCTCGCGCTCACCGCGCTCGCGCTCTGGCAGATCACCGGCGACGGCGAGGCGGTGCTGTTCGAGGGATTGGCGCTCGTGGCGCTCTACGTCGTCCTCGCCACCCTCGTCTGGTTCGAATGAGCGTCACGCCAGCCCGACGAGGCGCCGGAGGGCGTCGACCTCGTCGAGGGTGAGCTCCCGCCACTCGCCCACCGGCAGCCCGTTCGCGTCGAGCCCGGCGTAGCCCGTGCGGCGGAGCCGGCGCACAGGGTGGCCGGCGGACTCGCACATGCGGCGCACCTGCCGGTTGCGGCCCTCGTGCAGCACGAGCTCGAGCCGCGAGCGGCCGAGGCGGCGCACCCGCGCCGGGGCGGTGAGCCCGTCGTCCAGCTTGATCCCCGCGGCCAGCCGCTCGATCGTCTCGTCGGACGGGTTTCCCTCCACGTCGGCAACGTAGGTCTTCTCGACCCCGTAGCGGGGGTGTGCGAGCCGGTGGGCCAGGTCACCGTCGTTCGTCAGCAGCAGCACCCCGCTCGTGTCGATGTCGAGGCGCCCGACGGGCACGACCCGAGCCTCGTGCCCGACGAGGTCGACGACCGTCGGCCGCCCCTGCGGGTCGCTTGCGGTCGTGACGACGCCCAGGGGCTTGTGCAGGAGCACGTGGGCAAGGCTCTGCTTGCCGACCTCGGTGCCGTCGACCTCGACGACGTCGCTTGCGAGCACGAAGGTGTTGAGCTCGCCCGTGGCGCCGTTGACACGGACGCGCCCCGCCTTGATCAGCTCGTCGGCTCCCCGGCGCGACGCGACGCCGGCGCGGGCGAGATAGCGGTTCAGTCGCACCGAGGGATTGTCGCTACTCTGCCGCGCGGTGCGCGACTACGCCGACCTGACCACAAGGCTCGCCGACCTGATCGTCGGCTTCGGGGCGAACGTCCAGCCCGGCCAGCTCGTCGGCATCACCACGTACGTCGGCAAGGAGGAGCTGACCAGGGAGATCGCCCGCGCCGCCTATGCGCGGGGCGCACGCTACGTCGACGTGCTCTACGCCGACCAGTGGGTGAAGCGGGAGCGACTGCTGGCGGCGGCGGACGAGACGCTCGACTACATCCCACCGTGGATGCGCGACCGGATGCGCTACTTCTCCGACGAGCACGCGGCCAGGATCGCGTTGAGCGGCCCGCAGGCGCCGCACGCTCTGGACGGCATCGCGGCCGAGCGCGCCGGCCGTGACCTGCTGCCGTACCTGCCCGAGACGGGGAAGATCGTGAACCTGCGCACGACGAACTGGTGCGTGGCGCCGGCGCCCACACCCGACTGGGCGGAAGCCGTGTACCCCGGCCTGACGAGCGACGAGGCGCTCGACCGGCTGTGGCAGGCGATCGCTCACATCTGCCGGCTCGAGGCAGACGACCCCGAGGAGGCGTGGCGCGAGCGCATGAGGGTCGTGAAGCAGTGTGCGGCGAGGCTGACGGAGCGTCGCTTCGACGCGATTCGCCTGCACGGGCCCGGCACCGACCTGACGGTGGGCCTGCTGCCGTCGTCCAGGTGGCACGCGGCGGAGTTCACCACCGTCGACGGGCTGGACCACTATCCGAACATTCCGAGCGAGGAGACGTTCACCACACCCGATCCGCTGCGGGTGGACGGCCACGTGACGGCGACGCTGCCGCTCGAGCTGTACGGGTCGATCATCAGCGGCATCCGGGTCGAGTTCGCCGGCGGCCGGGCGGTGAAGATCGACGCCGACGAGAACGCCGACGCGCTCCGGTCGGCGTGCGCGAAGGACGACGGTGGCACCCGCCTCGGCGAGCTCGCTCTCGTCGACGCCGGCGGCCGTATCGGCCCGCTCGAGACCGTCTTCTTCGACACCCTGATCGACGAGAACGCAGCGAGCCACATCGCACTCGGCTCCGGGTACACCCTCACGGTGGCCGACGAGGCCGACAGGGCACGCGTGAACGAGAGCGACATCCACATCGACTTCATGGTCGGCAGCCCCGCCCTGAACGTTGACGGCATCACCGGCGCCGGCGAGCACGTGCCCGTGCTGCGCGAAGGCGTCTGGCAGATCTGACGGCAGGAGACAGTCGAGAGCACGGGTGGTAGAGGCACTCCGTAGTCTCGGGCAGGCGAGATCAGCGGTGGCTCGGATGACGTGAGCCGTGGATTGCGGCAGAGTTGTGTCGAGGCCTGGGACGGCCTTGCGTCGGAGGGACGAGATGAGAGCTCACCGTCTACGTGTGAGCGTCACCGGGGTCGCTGCACTCGGCGCGGCAACGGTAGTTGTTGCCTTGAGCGCCGTTTCGGGTGCCGCTTCGGCACCGCCGAACGATGCCATCAGCGATGCCGAGCAGTTGACGTCGCTCCCGTCGACGGTCGAGGGGACGACCGAGGGGGCGAAACTCTCCAAGGGCGAGCCGGTGCCTTCGTGCGCCCGCATCCGGGGCATCGTCTGGTACGCGGTGCAGGCGCCGCACCGGGGCGCGCTGGTCGCGCGCCTCGTTGCCGACGACACGCTTGACGCCGCTGTGGTCGTCCGGCGCGTTGTGCGCACCGAGCAGCGCGAGATCACGTGCACGCGAACCGACCGCCGGGGCCGCGCCGTGGCCGCCTGGTACGGGTATCCCGACGGGTCGTACCTGATCGGCGTCGCCCGAAGGGAGGAGTCCGCAGCCGGCGCGTTCGAGTTGACCGTCGTAGCTGCCGAGCGCCCGCCGCGCCCGCCGGGTGAGACGCTTCCGAGCGGCGGCGTGCGATCGACGATCGATCCGCTCCTGGACACCGCCGATGCCTGGTCGGCGAACATGGAGCGCGGCACGTCGTATCGGATCAACCTGACGACTCCCGCAGGCTGCCTGTCGCTCGCGATCTATGAACCGCAGACGTTCTCCTTCCCGCTCGCAGAGCCTGTGCGGTCCGATTCTTGCGCCGGCTATCTCGTCTTCACACCGGGCATCGACGGCGGAGGCGTGTACAGCCTCGTCGTCCGCGCCGAGGGCGGCGCGCCTGGCAAGCGCTCGTATCGGCTGCAGGCGGCGCCGTTCGGCCCAGATGACGGCGCGCCGGGCGTCAAGCTCGAGAATGGCCAGGTCGTCGTGGGAACAATCTTCGGCCGGGGTATCGATCCCATCGATCTTTACCGTTTCGCGGTACCGCGGGAGAATGAGCTCACGAAGGCCGAGCTTCACGTGAAGCCCAACGTCGGTTTCGACCTGCTCCTGTTGAGCGAAACCGGTGGGCGCGTGGCATGTGCATGCGACGGCAAGGGACCTCAGGTCCTGCGGGAGCACCTAGCGCCCGGTCACTACTACCTCGCGATCCGCTCTCGCAACCGCTCGGGCGGGAAGTACCGCCTACAAGTCCTCAGCACCGACATCACGACGACGAGCATCTCGGTTGACGGCTCGCGACTCGTCGAGGTGTCGACGGGGACATCGGTTCGGTTCACGGTCGAGGTGACCTCCGCGAGCCACGGCGGTCCCATCGAGATCGCGATAGACCGCCGCGACCCGCTCTACGGCTGGCAGTTCTCGGCCGTCTTCACAGGCGATCTCGGCACGAGCAGCACGCTCACGACGAACTGGAACCCCCCGTGGCCCGGATACTGGCGCGCGCGGGCCCGCTTCGTGGGAACGCCGTACAGCAGCTTCAGCGAGAGCGGCTACGTCCAGGTGCACGTCGCCGAGCCGCTCGAATAGGAATGCTCTAGGGGCCGGTCCGGAAAGTGGCCACGGTGGATTTCGCGTGGCCCGTGCCGTGAGGCAAGGACGCAGGGAGCCCCGATATGCGGGCATTTCGGGGCGACTGAGGACACAGCCTCACGGTGCGGGACACGTGTCAGACGCCCTGGTTCATTTTCCGGACAGGCCCCTAGACCGGCGGCTCGGGGTCGTACTGGATGTAGCGCCGCACCTCGCGGGCACGCTCCACGGAGTGCAGGCGCGCGACGAGGTGGAGCGCCATGTCGATGCCGGCGGAGACGCCGGCGGCGGTGACGATCTCGCCGCTGTCGACAAAGCGGTCGTCGGGGCGCACCTCGATCGTCGGGTCGATCTCGGCCAGCAGGTCGAGCTTCCCCCACCACGTCGTGGCGGGCCGCTCGCGCAGGAGCCCGGCAGACGCGAGCACGAGCGCGCCCGTGCAGACACTCGTGACGAGCGCCCCGTTGGCCGAGAGCGTCCGCAGGCGCTCGTGCAGCCCGGCGTCCTCGAGCAGCGGATAGACGCCCGCTCCACCGGGCACGAGGACGACGTCCGGGGTCGGCGCCGTTTCCCAGGTGTGGTCGGCGAGCACGCGCAGCCCCTTGGCGCTGCGGATCGGCTCGGTCGTCGCTGCGACCGTGAACACGTCGACGCCGTCGTCGGGATGGAGCTGGGCCCAGGCTGCGAGCACCTCCCAGGGGCCGGCGTAGTCGAGCTCCTCGGCGCCGTCGAAGAGAACGACGGCGATTGCCGTCACGACGCGCGGGCCTCCGCGACTTCGAGCAGCCGCTCGCGGATCTTCTCCTGGTCGGCGCCCAGATCGTCCAGCCGCGGGAGCGCGGCCAGGCTCTCCAGCCCGAACACGCGCTGAAACAGCGAGGTGACGCGATAGCGGACGGCTCCGCCGGGGCCGCTCTCACGTCCCGCCTCGGCGATCAGGCCGCGCTCGACGAGAGAGGCGACGGCCGAGTCGGCGGCGACGCCCCGGATCCGGGCGATCTCGGGACGCGAGACCGGGCCGAGATAGGCGACGATGGCGACGGTCTCGAGCGCCGCCTGCGAGAGGCCGCGCTCGGCGGGCCGCTCGAACAGGCGCGCGCAGGCCTCTGCCGCCTCGCGGGAGGCGCGGAACGCGAAGCCGCCGGCGACCTCTTCGAGCACGATCCCGCTGCGCCCCTCGCGGTAGCGGTCGCGCAGCAGCCCGATCGCGGTCTGGATGCGCTCCACGTCGTCCGCGGTGGCCTCGGCCAGCTCGTCGAGGGAGAGGGGCTGGGACGCGATCACGAGCAGCGCCTCGACGGTGCGCGCCAGCGCGTCGACCGGGCTCGATGAGATCAGGCGGAGCGGGCGGTCCACTGCGAGATCCTTTCGTCGTGGCTTTGGTCTTCCCTGGTCTCCTCACCCGTCCGGGGCGTCGCTTCCACCGGCCAGGCGTGCGTGGAAACCCTGATGGGTGCGAACGGCGCCGCCTGCGAGATGGCGATCTCCCCCGACTTGCGGAGCTCGAGCAGCGCGAGAAAGGCGACGGCCTGCTCGACCCGGGAGAGCCCCGCCACCTCGGTGTCGAAGTCGAAGCGGCGACGCCGGCGCAGCACCGCCCGGAAGCGCTCGAGGAACTGGGAGACCGGCGGGAAGCGCAGCGCCATGTGGGCGAGCGAGACCCGCGGCGGCTCGACGGCGAGCGCACGGAGCGCCTCCGCCAGCCTGAGCGGCTCCTGCGGTGCGAGCCGGCGTTCCGGCTCCGGCGCGAGCGGCGCCGGTCCGAGCCGGAAGTAGCGGTCGCGCTCGGCGTCGAGGCGGTCGCGCAGCCAGGCGGAGGCCTCTTTCATGCGCCGGTACTCGGCGAGCCGGCGGGCCAGCTCCTCGGCGGCCTCCTCCGGCTCGAGCTCGGACAGCTCGGCCTCCTCGTCCGGGAACAGGTGCCTCGCCTTCAGCTCGAGCAGCGCTGCGATGAGGACGAGGAACTCGCCGCAGGCGTCGAGGTCGAGTCGGTCCTGCTCGGCGAGCCGCTCGACGAAGGCGACCACGATCGCAGCCATATCGATCTCGGCCGGCTGGATCGCATCCTTGAGCAGGAGCGTCAGGAGGAGATCGAACGGCCCTTCGAAGGCGTCGAGGTCCAGCTCGAGGTCACGGATGGCGGTGGCCACGAGTCGACCCTAGCTCCCGTGTCGGACGCGGCTCTTCGGGACGGTCATGGCCGGCCCCGAGGCCTGCAGCCCGGGCGGTCGTCGGCGCCGTTGCGAGAGCCAGAACCAGGCGCTGCCTGCGACGATGCCGACGAGCGATACCCAGACGTTGACGCGCAGGCCGAGGATCTCGTTGGCGGGATCGACGCGAATCAGCTCGATCCAGAGCCGTCCGAAGCAGTAGAGAGCGATGTAGAGCGCGAACAGGCCGGGCGGACGCGGACGCAGTCGGCGCTCGATCACGAACACGAGCAGCGCGGCAACGAGCAGGTTCCAGAGCAATTCGTAGAGGAACGTCGGATGGAAGGTCGCCTGGTCGAGGTAGGCGAGGGGACGGTTGACCGGGTCGATCTCGAGGCCCCACGGCAGGTCGGTGGGCTTACCGAAGAGCTCCTGGTTCCACCAGTTGCCGAGCCGCCCGATCGCCTGCGCGACGAGCAGGCCGGGGGCGAGGCAGTCGGCCAGCACCCAGACGTCGGCTCCGGCGCGCTTCGCGATGAAGGCACCGACGAGACAGCCGAGCCCGATCCCGCCCCAGACGCCGAGGCCGCCCTTCCAGATCGCAAACACGCCCCACCATTCGTCCGGCACCTCGTTCCAGCTCGTGGCGAGGTGATAGAGGCGGGCACCGACGATCCCTGCGGCGACTCCCCACACGGCGAGGCGGAAGATCAGGTCCCAGTCGCCGCCGCGCTTGACGAAGCGGCGGCCGGTGATCCAGACGCACGCCGCGATCCCGACGAGCAGCGTGAGCCCGTACATGTGCACGGTGAACGGCCCGAGATCGAGCGTGCCGCTGGACGGCGAGGGGATGGAGGCCAGGAAGCTCACATCTCAGGGATTCTCTCCGAATGGCAGGACGCCTGCCGGCCAGTCCCAAAGGCACGATTCAGCCTCTATGAC
>Ga0209797_10000410_pt1 | contig 21395 bp, 15 predicted proteins | sample DOMMetBare3Fresh_2_FD_187472 | JGI IMG/M metagenome (GOLD analysis project Ga0209797, IMG submission 187472) | Wetland sediment microbial communities from St. Louis River estuary, USA, under dissolved organic matter induced mercury methylation -... | ecosystem: Environmental > Aquatic >... | reverse complement strand
CCCGAGGGCGGCGGCGGCCCGAACTACTCCGGCATGTAGCCTCCGCGAGCTTGCGGCGTCCTGCCCGCCGACCTGCGACGCGGTGCGGCCGACTGCCGCAGCCGCGCCGGAGCCCCGGGACTCACTGGCTGGCTGTTTGCATGCCCAGCCCGTCCCACTCGGGCACGCCGCCGCGGAACCAGTAGACCTTCGTGAAGCCCCTGGCCAGGGCCGCCTTGCTGGCCTTGTAGCTCTTCCAGCATTCGGCGCCATTGCAGTGGAAGACGGTCGGCCTGGCCGGATCGAGCCTGGCCAGGCCGGTGAAATCGTCCGCCGCGGGATCGTAGGCCACGTCCTTGAGACTCTTCTCGTGGTAGGGCACAAGCAGCGCGCCCGGGATGTGCCTGGACTTGAACTCCTTCTCGGTGCGCGTGTCGACGACCACCGCGCCCTGCTCGATCAGGCGCTTGACCTCGTCGGCCTTCACCACCCGCACGCCGGGCAGGCTGACCGGCGTGAAGGTGCCGAGTTCGGCGACCTTGCGGTAGGGCGCGAGGTCCAGGCGCTGCGCCACCGGTCGCATGCCGAACGACGACGCGCTGGTGGTGAACATGCGCGCGAGCTTGCTCCGCACGTCGATCGGCAGGCTGTTCCTGATCGCCACCGACAGCCCCCCCGGCACGCTGCCCGAGGTGGCCAGCACATGGGTCGCACCGGGGTTGTCCTTCATCCACAGGTCCCAGTCCTCGCGCCGCACCACGGTGGCCTCGTACAGCCCCATGCCCACGGCGACCAGCCCGGCCTGGGGCAGGCGGGCGTACTCCACTTTGCCGAGGTCCTTGAACGACAGCCCCGCGCCCGTCAACATGCCACGTGCCATGTAGGTGTAGATCGAATCCTGCTGCGGCAGGTAGATGCGCGCCTTGCGCATGTCGGCCGTCGAACGCACGCTGCTGCGGCCGACCAGCACGTACTGCTCGTCGCCATCGGTGGCGCCCACCAGCTCGTAGCCATGGGCCAGCGCCGACGCCACCACCTGCGCCGGGGCGATGAAGACGTCGTAGTCACCGCTGCGCGTGGCGCGCATGGCGTCGGTCAGGTCCTCGGAGGTGACCACCGTCGCGGCCTGCCCGAGCAGCTTGGACAGGCTCGACTCCAGCCCCGCGCGGGACACCATCCAGACATCCTTGCGCGCCGTGGGCTCGACCACCACCACCGCGGTGAGCTGGGCCTGTGCCAGTGTCGCGAGCATGCCGCCCACAACCAGGGATGCCAGCCGATTCATGGTGCCACTCCTTGCCGACGGCGCTGGTGGCCGCCGGTTTGCCGCGCCCGACCCGCCACCAATGCCGTCATTCATCGTAACGACATCCGGCGAAACGAATGTCCCGGAACGTAACACCGGCCCGCAAGGCCAGGCGCGAGCAACCCGAGACGGCCAGGCCTGGGCCGCATGGCGGCGCAGTCCTGCGGGTCCGGGCCACCGCGTCGGGCCTTGCGGCGATCGCGGCGCGTCGGTCGGTCAGTCGACCAGCAGCACCGGGCAGCGCATCGCCGACGCGTCGACGAACTCGACTGCGCTGCGAGGGATGACCAGCACGTCGGGCCGCATCGACCGCACAGACTCGAGCCCGGTCGCCACCGGCCGCCTGGTCGCGTCGACACTCGCGATCTCGAGCAGGCCGCCGGGCAGCGCATCGGCGAGTTGCCGGGCCACGCGCAGCGCGTGCTGGTCGGCCTCGCCGCCCCCGCCGACGACCGCGACGACGACCCGCCGGCGCCGCCGTGGTGCGCTTGCGACCGGTGCCCTCGGCGACGTCGCGCCGACGAACAGCAGGTTGGATTCGTGCCACAGCCGCTGGCGTGCCTCGGCGGGGCCGCAGCGCATCACCCGCAGCGACCAGCGCACCGGATGCCGCACCACCATGCGGGCGGCCAGCGCGCGCACCCGTGCCACCTGGGTGCGATAGCCTTGTTCGATGTCGTCGGGACCGAACGGCAGCCACACCGAACCGGCATGCGGCAGCACCCGCGTGAAGGGCAGCGCGGCGGCGACCAGGGCGGCGGCGCTCTCGAGCACCACCACCGACAGTTCGCGCTGCAGCACCTGGGCCAGCGCCGAGGACATCTCGAGCACCGGCTCTCCCGCGGCGGCGTCGTCGATCAACGCCAGCACCTGCGACGACGCCTCGCGGGTGAGGTTCATGAGCCTTCCTTGGCAGGCGCGACAGCAGCCTTTTGCGGCCGGCGCCGGGTGGGGAGGCTCGGCTCGCTGCGCCGCAGCGTGGCGTACTCGCGCAGCCGCCTGGCGATCCGGCCATTGACGGTGTCGTCGCGGGGCACGGCCGCCTCGCCGGCGGGCCAGCCGGTGAGCAGTTCGAGCGCCTCGTCGACGTTGCGCGCCGCGTGGACCGCGAAACGGCCCGCCGCCACCGCATCGATCACGTCCTCGCGCAGCATCAGCTGCGACACGTTGCTGTGCGGGATGAGCACCCCCTGCGTGCCATCCAGCCCACGCGCCCGGCACAGGTCGAAGAAGCCCTCGACCTTCTCGTTCACGGCGCCGATCGCCTGCACCGTGCCGAACTGGTCGACCGAGCCGGTCATCGCCAGGCTTTGCTTGATCGGCACGCTGCCGATCGAGCTCAACAGCGCCACCAGCTCGGCCAGCGAGGCGCTGTCGCCCTCGACCAGGCCGTAGGTCTGCTCGAACACCAGGCTGCCGGCGATCGAGTAGGGCTGCAGGCGCGAGTAGCGCGACGCGATGAATGAGCCCAGGATCAGCACCCCCTTGGCGTGCAGCGGCCCGCCCATCCGCGTCTCGCGCTGGATGTCGATCACCTGCCCTTCGCCGAGGCGGGTGGTGGCGGTGATGCGCGCGGGCGCTCCGAACACCTCGTCGCCGACCTGGTAGGCGGCCAATGCGTTGACCTGGCCGACGCGCGCGCCGGTGGTCTCGATGGCGAGGATGTCGCGCAGCGTCGCCCGGCGCAAGCGCTCGTCGACCCGTGCGGCACGCTCGCGCCTGGCCGCGATCGCCGCCGACACCTCGGCCGCCCCGACCTGGGCGCGTCCGGAAGCGCGCGCCAGGTGATCGGCCTCGTGCAGCACATCGAGCAGGTGGCGCACGCCGGCACTGATGCGCGTCGCATCGCCACTGCGCCGTGCACCGTGATCGACCAGCCTGGCCAGCGCCGGCGCATCCGGCGGCAGCAGCGACGATGCGCGCGCCTGCGCCGCCAGCGTGGACGCCAGCGCCGCCTGCAGTTCGCCCTCGCGCGGCAGGTCGTCGTCGAGGTCGGCGACGACGCGAAACAGCTCGTCGAACTCGGGGTCGTAGGCCTGCAGCAGATGGCAGATCTCGCGCTCGCCGAGCAGGACGACCTTGACCTCCAACGGGATCGGCATCGGCTCGAGCTGGATCGTCGACACCAGGCTGACCATCTCGGCCAGCGACTCGATGCGGACCTCGCGTCGCAGCAGTGCGCGTTTGAGCGCGCTCCAGGCGAAGGGCTGGGTCAGCAGCTTGACCGCGTCGATCAGCAGGTAGCCCCCGTTGGCCCGGTGCAGCAGTCCGGCCTTGACGTGCCGGTAGTCGGTGACCAGCATCCCGAAGTTGGCGATGTGGTCGACGCGGCCGACCAGGTTCTGCACCGTCGGCAGGTCGGCCTCGACGATCGCCGAGCCGTCGTCGCCACCGGCATCCACCACCAGGTTGACTTCGTAACGCGCCAACTCCCCAGGCTGGGCGGGGTTGTTCGCCTCTTCGCTGCCGCGAAAGGCGTCGGCGCTGTCGATCACCGCGACCCGCACCGCTTCGAGGTAGGCGACCACCGCCGGCAGGTCGGCGTAGCGTGCCTGGGTCTCGTCGACGGCATGGTCGACCGCCAGCTGGGTGGTCGATCGGTTGAGCGTGCGCAGACGATCGGCATGCTCCTTCCGCAGGCGCACCGAGGCGCGCAGCGCGTGCAGCAGCTGCTCCTGCAAGGCCGCCACCGCCTGCTGCAGCCGCTGGCGGTCTTCGACCGGCAGGGCCTCGAAATCCGCGGTCGACATCACCTCGTCGCCCTTCTTGGGCGCGAAGGTGAAGCCCACCGGCGTGTGGATCATCACCACGCCGTGCTTCTGGGCCTCGTCGCCGACCTCGACGATGCTGCGCTCGGCACGCTCCTTGAAGTCGGCGTTCAGACGCTCCAGCGTCGAGACGTACTCCTCCGAGTCGAAAGCCGCCGGAATCGTCGTGCGCAACTCGTCGATCAGCGAGTGCATGTCGGCACGCAGTTGCGCACCGCGCCCGGCGGCCAGTTGCAGCGCGATCGGCCGGTGCGGCTGCTCGAAGTTGTTGACGTAGACCCAGTCCGAGCGATGGATGCGTTCGCGCGCCACCTGGGCATCGATCGCCTGGCGCACCAGGCTGCGCTTGCCGGTGCCTGCCGGGCCCATCACGAACAGGTGATAGCCCGGATGGCGCATCGCGACCGCGAACTCGATGGCCGCGCGGGCCCGCTCCTGGCCGACGATCGAGGCGGTGGCAGGCTCACCGGCCGCGGCCGCGGCAAGCGTCGCCGGATCGCAGCGGGTGGCCAGGTCTTGCGGTCGCAGGGCACGGGCAGGCATGGTCGGACTCCAGTGGCCCATCGCTCGAGAGGGGCCTGGGGTCATCCATGCTAGGCGTCGCGCATCGAGGTCGATTGAGTGCGGTCAAGCGCCTGGACGCCGCGTGGCACGCGGCGCGACGATCGCCTCAGCGCGTGGCGCCTGGCGGAGCTGCGCGCAGCCCTCGGGCCCCACGCGCCAGGGCCTCGATCGCCGGCCAGTCGCCGGACGCCAGCGCGGCCGCCGGCGCCAGCCATGAGCCGCCGACGCAGCCGACATTGGACAGCGCAAGGTACGCCGGCGCGCTGTCCAGATCGATGCCGCCGGTCGGACAGAACATCACGTCGGGAAACGGGCCCGCCAGCGCCTTGAGCAGCGCCACGCCGCCTGCCGCCCGGGCCGGGAAGAGCTTGAGGGTGTCGAACCCGGCGTCGCGCGCCGCCATCACTTCGGAAGCGCTCATCACGCCGGGGACGAAGGGCAGAGCGCTCGCCCGTGCCGCCTCCAGCAGTTGCGATGTGGCGCCGGGGCTGACAGCGAAGCCCGCACCGGCGTCGATCGCCTGCGCCAGTTCATCGGCCGTGGTCACCGTGCCGACGCCGACGCAGATCTCGGGAATCGCATCGCGGATCGCCCGCACCGCCGCCAGCGCCACCGGCGTGCGCAGCGTCACTTCGAGCACGCCGATGCCGCCCGCCCACAGGCTGCGCGCCAGCGGCACTGCATCGGCCAGACGTTCGAGCACGACCACCGGCATCACCGGCGAGATCGACAGCAGTTGGCGCGGGTTCACGCGGCCCTCACCCGAAATGAAGAAGAGCCTGGTGCGATCACCAGGCTCCGGGGTACGTAGCCGAATTTGGTAGGCGCGATTGGACTCGAACCAACGACCCCCACCATGTCAAGGTGGTGCTCTAACCAGCTGAGCTACGCGCCTGCGAAGGGCGGCACTATACCATCGGCGGTGGGGCGGTCAGCGACGGCGGGCATGACGAACGCCCGCCACCTGGGCCACCATCCGCAGCACCGCGGCCAGGCGGGTGGCGTCGTTGACCTCGACCGTGAAGGTCATGTGCGCAGTTCCCCCCGAGGCATCCTTGACCGACTGGGTGTGGACGCCGGTGACGTTCATCTTCTCCTTGACGAACACCTCCGAGATGTCGCGCAGCAGCCCCGAGCGATCGGCGGCCTCGACCTGGACGTCGACCGGGTAGGCGGCCTCGCGCGTGGGATCGGCCTCGCCCCAGGCCACCGCGATCACCCGTTGCGGACTGACCTGCGCCATGTGGCAGAAGTTGCTGCAGCTGCTGCGGTGGATGGCCACGCCCTTGCCGCGGGTGACATAACCCCCGATCGCATCCGGCGGCGCGGGCCGGCAGCAGCGCGCCAGCGTGGTCAGCAGCGACTCGACGCCGACCACCAGCACGCCGCCTTCGGTGGTGCGGGCCCGCTTGAGCGGGATCGACTGCTCGGCGTCGGCCGGAGGCTCGGCCGGCCGCAGCAGGGTCTCGATGTTGCGCAGCGAGAACTCGTCCTTGCCGACCAGTTCGAACAAGGCCTCGGCGCCCTTGAAGCCGAGTTGGGCGGCCAGGTCGTCGAGCTTGATCGCCGTGCGCCCCTCCCTCTGCAGCAGCTTCTCCACCAGCTCGCGGCCGCGGGCGATGGTGGCGCTTTGCGCCTGGGCGTTGAACCAGGCCCGCACCTTGGCGCGCGCCCGGTGGCTGGCAAGGTAGCCCAGTTCGGGGTTGAGCCAGTCGAGCGAGGGCGCACCTTCCTTGGTGGTGATCACCTCGACCGTCTGGCCGTTGGCCAGCGGCGTGTTCAGGGGCACCATCATGCCGTCGACCCGGGCGCCACGGCAGCGGTGGCCGAGGTCGGTATGCAGGCTGTAGGCGAAGTCCACCGGCGTCGCGCGCGCGGGCAGCTCGATCACCGTGGCCTGCGGCGTGAAGACGTAGATGCGATCGTCGAAGGCCGGTCCGTCGGTGGCCTGCCCGACGTAGTCGCGCTCCCAGGCCAGCAGCTGGCGCAGCACGGTCTTGCGCGCTTCCGCGATGCGCTCCTCGAAGTTCCCCGCCGCGCTGACCCCGGCGTAGCCCTTGGCCCCGGCCTCCTTGTAGGCCCAGTGCGCGGCGACACCACTCTCGGCATGCTCATGCATGTGCGCGGTGCGGATCTGCACTTCCAGCGGCCGCCCGTCGTCGCCCAGCACCACGGTGTGCAGGCTCTGGTAGCCGTTGGACTTGGGCCGGGCGATGTAGTCGTCGTACTCGCCGGGAACCGCGCGGTAGCGTTCATGCACCCGCGACAGCGCCGCATAACAGGCAGGGACATCGTCCACGATGACGCGCAGCGCGCGCACGTCGAACACGCGGTCCAGTGCCAGATCCTTGCCTTGCATCTTGCGCCAGATGCTGTACAGGTGCTTGGGCCGGCCCTGCACCTCGGCACGCACGCCGACCGCGGCCAGCTCCTCGCGCAGCTGGCGACGCACGGCCTCGATGCCGGCCTCGCGCTCGATGCGGCGTTCGTCGAGCGACCTGGCGATGCGCCTGTAGTCCTCGGGCTGCAGGAAGCGGAACGCAAGGTCCTCCAGTTCCCACTTGATCTGCCAGATGCCCAGGCGGTTGGCCAGCGGCGCGAAGACGTCGCGCGACTCCAGCGCGAGCAACGCCGGGCAGGGCTCGCGCGAGGCGGCGTGCCAGCGCAGGGTCTGCAGCCGCGAGGCCAGGCGCAGCAGCACCACCCGCAGGTCACGCGAGAAGGCCAGCAGCATCTTGCGCACGCGCTCGGTCTGCTCGGCCAGCCGGTCGGCCTCGACCCTGGCCTGCCTCGCCGCGCGCTGGATCTGGACCAGCTTGCGGGTGTGCGCCACCAGGCCGGCGTAGCTGTCGCCGAAGGCCCTGGCCACCGTCTCCTCGGGCCGCTGCAGGTAGTCGCCGGCATAGACCAGGTAGGCCGCCGCGCACATCGACGGCGCCGCGCCGATGGCCTGCAGGATTGCCGCCACGCCGTGGGCATGGCCGAGTGCGTCCTCGCCGGTGTCGAGCAACTGGCCACCGAGCAAGGGCTCGGCAAAAGCCCGCGCACGCGCCAGCGCGGCCTGGCCATGGTCGTCCACCGGATCGCCGGCGATGCGCACGATCGCCGCCACGTCGGCGGTGGCGGCGTCGTGCAGCGGCTGCACCAGGCTTTTCATGCGTCGAGGAGGAAGTCGCGCACCGTCTGCACCTGCCCGGGCTGCACCAGCATCGGCGCGTGGCCGACGCCCTCGAACTCGACCAGGCGGGCCCTCGGACCGCGTTCGGTCATCGCCCGCGCCGTCGCGCTCGACAGCAGGTCGGACTGGGCACCACGCAGCAACAGCACCGGCAGGTGCAGCCGGTCGTAGGCCTGCCACAGCGCCGCCTCTCCGGTCTTGGCCAGCTCCGGCGTGATCAGTCGGAAGGGCACCGCGACCGCCGGGTCGTAGTGCGGCTTGAAGCCCCCGCCGTCGGGCTTGAGCTGTGGCCGCGTCAGCGCCAGCCACTGCTCGCGGGTGTGGGGGCCGAAGCCGGTGGAAATCGTCCACAGGGCGTCGGCGGCCTCGTCGACGGAGTCCCAGTGCGCGGGCATTCCGAGGTAGCTGCCGATGCGCACCAGCGAGGCCGGCTCGATGGTCGGCCCGACATCGTTGAGCACCAGCCGCCGCAGCGGCGAGCCGGCGAGCGCGGCCACGCCGAGGCCGATCAGCCCACCCATCGAGGTGCCCACCCAGTCGACGGCATCGGCATCGAGCCGCGCGAGCAGCGTGACCATGTCGGCGACGTAGGCCGGGATCACGTAGCCCATCGGATCGGCCAGCCAGTCGGATTGCCCGCGGCCGACCACGTCGGGGCAGACCACGCGCCGCTGGGTGCCGAGCGCACGGGCCAGGGTGTCGAAGTCGCGGCCCTGGCGGCTCAGGCCGTGGACGCAGACGACCACTTCGCGCTGGGCCGGGTCGCCCCACTCCCAATAGGCCATCCGGTGCAGGCCCTTGCCATCCAGGCATTGCACGTGGCGCAGGCGGGGTTCGGTCATCGGTGGGCCTCCTGGGGATAATGGCTGCAGTGGATCGATGGAGATTGTCATGCTGAAGGGAAAGACCGCCCTCGTCACCGGATCGACCAGTGGCATCGGCCTCGGGCTGGCGCTGGCGCTGGCCAGACAGGGGGCGAACGTGATGCTCAACGGCTTCGGCGATGTCGAGGGGGCCAAGGCCCAGGTGGCCGCGCTCGGCGGCGGCGTGGCCTATCACGGCGCCGACATGTCCAAGCCGGCCGAGATCGAGGCGATGGTGCATGCCTGCGAGTCGGCCTTCGGCGCGGTGGACATCCTGGTCAACAACGCCGGCATCCAGCATGTGGCGCCAATCGAGGACTTCCCCGTCGATCGCTGGGACGCGGTGATCGCGATCAACCTCAGCTCGGCCTTCCACGCCATGCGCGTCGCGCTGCCGGGCATGAAGCTGCGCAACTGGGGCCGGGTGATCAACCTGGCCTCGGTGCACGGGCTGGTGGCGTCGGCGCAGAAGTCCGCCTACGTGGCCGCCAAGCACGGCGTCGTCGGACTGACCAAGGTGGCCGCGCTCGAGACCGCCACCACCGGCGTCACCGTCAATGCGATCTGCCCTGGCTGGGTGCTGACGCCACTGGTGCAGAAACAGGTCGACGCCCGCGCCGCGCAGGCCGGCATCGGCAACGAAGAGGCCAAGCGCCAGTTGCTCGCCGAGAAGCAGCCCTCGCTGCAGTTCACGACGACCGAGCAGTTGGCCGAGCTCGCGCTGTTCCTGTGCTCGCCAGCGGCCGACAACATCCGCGGCGTGGCCTGGAACGTCGATGGCGGCTGGCTGGCGCAGTAACGGCGCCAGCCCCTACCTCGGCGACATCTGGATGGTGCCGTTGACAGTGACGGTGACGTTGGCCTTGCCGGCTTCGACCGGCAAGGCCTCGTCGGAGGCGACCGCTGCGGTCATCGCCCGCATCCGCGGCACCGGAATCGGCGCATCGCTGCTGCCCACCGCCACCTCGCGGATCGAATAGCCGCCGAAGCCGAACTGGCGGGCGTAGGCTTCGGCACGGTCCTTGAAGCGTCCGATGGCCTGGGCGGCCACCTCGGCCTCGGTCTTCTCGCGGGTCTCGCGCGACAGGCCGTGGCCGACCCCCGAGACCACCAGGCCCGCCAGGCGGCCGGCCAGCTGGCCGATGCCCGGCATGTCGCGGCCCTCGAGGACGAGGTCGGCCCGGCCCTGCCAGCCGCCGATGGCTCCTTTGGTGGAGTAACGCGGGAACAGCGCGAAATTGCCGGTGCGCACCTCGAGCTGGCCGGGCCGCGCCGAGCGGCGCGCCTCGGCCAGCGCGGCATCGAGCACCTGCTTGAGCTGGGCCTGCACGGCGGCCGCGTCGGTGCCGTCGCGCTGCACCGACAGCGTCACCGTCAACAGGTCCTGCGGCACTTCGGCGGTGGCGCTGGCCGAAAGCTGCAGCACGTTCAGGGGCGGCGGCAAGGTCTGCGCGTCGGCCGCAGCGCCGAGCAGGAGCAGGCTGGCGCAGGCGATCGTTGTCTTCATGGGGTGTGGGTCCTGGGCATGCACCACCCGGATGGCGGCGCTGTCGGTGCACAGCGTACCAGCGGCCACCGCGGTTGACCCGCGGCGGCGGCGATGTGCCTGTGGTTCGGCTCGCCGCCGGCGTCTCGATGCACGCCTGGACAGCCTGCGGCAAGCCTGCAGCAAGAGTTGTAACAGTGGGTCTTTCCGACGAGAATCGACCACCGAAGCGCTTGCACAATGCCTCTGTTACAAATTCGGAGCGCTGCATGAACGCACCTGCCAACCCCCGCCAAGACCGCATCGTGGTCGTCGACGACGACGCGCGCATCCGCGATCTGCTGCGCCGTTACCTGACGCAGGAGGGATTCGAGGTGCTGCTGGCGGAAGATGCCAAGGCGCTGAACCGGCTGCTGACCCGCGAGACGGTCGACATGATCGTGCTCGACCTGATGCTGCCCGGCGAGGACGGCCTGTCGATCTGCCGCCGCCTGCGCGCGGCCAACGACGCCACGCCGATCATCATGCTGACGGCCAAGGTCGAGGACGTCGACCGCATCGTCGGCCTCGAGGTGGGCGCCGACGACTACCTGCCCAAGCCCTTCAACCCGCGCGAGCTGCTGGCGCGCATCCACGCCGTGCTGCGCCGCCGGCCGGCCCTCGAGGCCCCGGGCGCACCGTCGAAGGATGCCCAGGTGGTGACCTTCGGGCCTTTCGAGTTCGACCTGTCGCTGCGCCGGCTGTCGAAGAACGGCGAGCCGATGGCGCTGACCACCGGCGAGTTCTCGATGCTCAAGGCGCTGGTGCGCCATCCACGCCAGCCGCTGTCGCGCGACAAGCTCGCGCAGCTCGCGCGCGGCCGTGAGTTCGAGCCCTTCGACCGCAGCCTGGACGTGCAGGTCTCGCGCCTGCGCAAGATGATCGAGGCCGATCCCTCGCAGCCACGCTACATCCAGACCGTCTGGGGCGTGGGCTACGTGTTCGTGCCGGACGGCAGTGCATGACCGAGCAGAAGGTCGCTCTCAGCCTCTTCTGGCGCACCTTCTTCCTGCTCGCGCTGCTGCTGTGCGGCGGCATCTTCGCCTGGGTGCAGACGCTGCGCACGCTCGAGTCGGAGCCGCGCGTGGTGCTGGCGGCGCAGCAGATCGCGGGACTGGTGAGCCTGGCGCGGGAGGGCATGCGGCACGCCGACCGCATCAACCGTGTCGCGCTGGTCAAGGCGATGGGCTCCGGCGAGGCGGTGCGGGTGCTGCCGCGCGAGCCCAAGGACAAATGGGAACAGTTCGAGAAGGATGGTTTCACCAACCGCGTCGGCAATGAGGTGCGCGCGCGGCTGGGGCCGGACACCATCGTCGCCAGCAGCGTCAACGGCGAGCCCGGGCTTTGGGTCGGGTTCTCGATCGAGGCCGATCCCTGGTGGCTGCGCACCGAGTCGGCGCGCGTCCAGCCGCTGACCGGAGGCACCTGGTTCATCTGGGTGGGCATCGCGCTGCTGGCCACGGTGATCGGCTCGGTGGCGATCGCGCGGCTGATCAACCGGCCGCTGCGCGACCTGTCCTTCGCGGCCAGCCGCATCCGCGGCGGCGAATACGACTCCACCCTCGACGAGAACACGCTGACCAGCGAGATCCGCGAGGTCAACATGGGCTTCAACCGCATGGCCCGCGAGCTGGCCAAGGTGGAGGAGGACCGCGCGGTGATGCTGGCCGGCATCAGCCACGACCTGCGCACGCCACTGGCCCGGCTGAGGCTGGAAGCCGAAATGAGCGTCCAGGACGACGAGGCGCGGCGCAACATGGCCTCCGACATCGACCAGCTCGACGCCATCATCGACAAGTTCATGGACTACGCGCGCCCCGGCGAGACGCGCATGCGACCGATCCACCTGTCGATGTTGATCGACAAGGAGGCCGCCGCCTTCCGCGACCCGGCCGACATCAAGATCAACTCGAAGGTCGCCATCGACCTCAAGGTGATGGCCGACGAGGTGGAACTTGGCCGCGTGTTCGCCAACCTGTTCGAGAACGCCCGCCGCTACGGCCGCAGCCCGGTGACCGGCGCCGCCCAGGTCACGGTGAGCTATGCCCGGTCGGGCCCGTGGGTGATCTGCACGGTGCGCGACCGCGGCCCCGGCGTGCCGCGCGAGAAGCTCACGCAGTTGACGACGCCGTTCTTCCGCGGTGACACCGCGCGCACCGCCGCCACCGGTGCCGGCCTCGGACTGGCGATCGTCGAGAAGGCCATGCACCGCATGGGTGGCCAGCTCGAAATCACCAACGCGCCGGATGGCGGACTGATGATCCACCTGCGCTTCAAGCGGGCGCCGTAGAGGTCAGGGGCGATCGGGCGCCACCAGAGTCAGCAGGCACACCGCGCGGGCCTCGATCGCCAGCCCCTGGCCCACCGGGCCCATCGCCTCGGCCGTCTTGGCCTTGACGTTGACGGCCTCGGCGGCCAGCCCCAGCGCCCGAGCCAGGCGCTCGCGCATCATCGGGATGTGCGGCGCCATCTTCGGCGCCTGGGCGATGATGGTGCTGTCGACGTTGGCCAGGGTCCAGCCCGCGGCGCGCACCCGGCGCGCGGCTTCGGCCAGCAGCGCGAGCGAATCGGCACCGGCGAACGCGGGGTCGGTGTCGGGGAAGTGGCGGCCGATGTCGCCCAGCCCCGCGGCACCCAGCAGCGCATCGGTGATCGCGTGGGCGAGCGCGTCGGCATCCGAGTGCCCCTGCAGCCCGTGGCTGTGCGGCACGGTCACGCCGCCCAGCACCAAGGCCCGGCCGGCGACCAGCGGGTGGATGTCCCAGCCCTCGCCCACCCGCAGCCTGGTCGTCATCGAGACTCCTCGGCAGCCAAGCGCTCGGCGAGTGCGAAGTCGCCGGGATAGGTCAGCTTGAGGTTGGCGGCCTCGCCAGGCACCAGCCTGGGCTGCAGGCCCAGCGACTCGACCGCACTCGACTCGTCGGTGACCGCCGCGCCGGCCTGGGCCAGCGCGCGCTGCAACAGACCGAGGCGGAACATCTGCGGCGTCTGCGCGGCCCACAGGCCCGCACGTTCGACGGTGGCCGCGACCCGCCCCTGGCCTTCGCGCTTGAGCGTGTCGGCCACCGGCAGGGCCAGCAGGCCACCCACGGAGTCGCCGAGGCAGGCATCGATCAGCCGATCGACCCACTCGGGCCGCAACAGACAGCGCGCCGCGTCGTGCACCAGCACCCAGTCCTGCGACCGCGCCCCCCGCCCGACGAGTTCGGCCAGGCCATTGGCCACCGTCTGCGCGCGGCTGGGGCCGCCGCAGCGCGCGATCCAGCGCGCGGGGCCCTCGAAGTCGGGCATTGCGTTGGCGAACCAGGCGTCGAGCGGCGCCAGCACCACCAGCAGCGCGCGGATGCGACCCACCGCGGCCAGCGCATCGAGCGTGCGCGCCACCATCGGCCGGCCCGCCACCGCTGCGTACTGCTTGGGCCGATCGGCACCGGCGCGCTGCCCGACACCGGCACATGGCACCAAGGCGTACAGCGAGGGCGGCGCAGCAGAGGCCGGCGGGATCATGGGCGCGATTCTAGAATCCGCCTCCTGGCACGCCCCCCCGCAACCCGCGGCGGGGCGACCTGCTTTTTTCTCGCCCGATGCAACTGCCCTCGATCGCACCCGGAAAGCGGTACACCCTGCCCCGCCCGCCGGGTTCGGCCGACGCGCTGCTGTTGGCGCGTCTGGCGCAGTCCTGCGCCGGCAGCAAGCGGTTGTTGGCCGTCGTCACCGCCGATCCGGCCGATGCGCAACGCCTGGCCGAGGAAATGCCGTTCTTCGCGCCGGGGATCGTGACCTGCGTCTTTCCGGACTGGGAGACGCTGCCCTACGACACCTTCTCGCCGCACCAGGACCTGATCTCCGAGCGCCTGGCCACGCTGTGGCGCATCCACACCCACGGCAGCGCCGACGGCTGCGACGTGCTGCTGCTGCCGGCCACCACCGCGCTGACGCGCCTGGCGCCGCCGAGCTTCCTGGCCGGCACCACCTTCCGCTTCAAGCACAAGCAGCGGCTCGACGAAGCCGCGCTGCGGGCGCAACTCACGCTGGCCGGCTACCACCATGTCAGCCAGGTCGTCTCGCCCGGCGAGTACGCGGTGCGTGGCGGCCTGATCGATCTCTTTCCGATGGGCTCGGCGGTGCCCTTTCGGGTCGACCTGTTCGACAACGAGATCGACTCGATCCGCACCTTCGACCCCGACAGCCAGCGCAGCCTGTACCCGGTGCCCGAGGTGCGCCTGCTGCCCGGGCGCGAGTTCCCGATGGACGAGGCCGCGCGCAGCACCTTCCGCGCACGCTGGCGCGAGAAGCTCGACGGCGACCCCACCAAGTCGCGCATCTACAAGGATATTGCGCAGGGCATCGCCACCGCCGGCATCGAGTACTACCTGCCGCTGTTCTTCGAACGCACGGCGACGATCTTCGACTACCTCGGCAGCGAGGCGATGCTGGTGCTGCACGGCGAGGTCGACCCGGCGCTCGAGCACTTCTGGGTCGATGCCCGAGATCGCCACCGCTTCGCCAGCGCCGATCCGCAGCGGCCGGTGTTGCCCCCGGAGGAGATCTTCCAGCGCAGCGACGAGTTCTACGCCAACGCCCATGCGCTGGCCACGCTGGCGCTGCGCGGCCGTTCGCCGGCGACCGGTGTGGACGCCAGCCCCGACAGCTGGGCCCGGCCGCTGCCCGACGTGGCCGTCGAGCGCGGCGCCACCGAACCGCTGGCCCGACTGGGCGCTCACCTCGAGGCGACGCCGCACCGGGTGCTGATCGTCGCCGAGAGCGAGGGCCGGCGCGAGAGCCTGCTCGACCTGCTGCGCGACCACCGCATCGATCCGCCCAGCGTGGCCACGCTGGCCGAGTTCGAGGCCGGCGACGAGAAGGTGGCGATCACCGCCGCACCGCTGGCCGAGGGCTTCTTCTGGTTCGAGCCGGCGCAGGAGCGGGCGATCCAGTTCATCACCGAGACCGAGCTCTTCGCCAGTTCGCCGCAGGCCCGCCGCCGCCGCAAGCAGGAGCAGGTCAGCAGCGTCGACGCGCTGATCCGCGATCTGTCGGAGCTCAAGATCGGCGATCCGGTGGTGCACATCAACCACGGCATCGGCCGCTACCGCGGACTGATCCACATCGACATCGGTGACGGCGCGTCGGAGTTCCTGCACCTGGAGTACGCCGACAAGGCCACGCTGTACGTGCCGGTGGCGCAGCTGCACCTGATCGGCCGCTACACCGGTGTCAGCGCCGACGAGGCGCCATTGCACCGGCTGGGCTCGCCGGCGTGGGACAAGGCCAAGCGCAAGGCCGCCGAGCAGGTCCGCGACACCGCCGCCGAGCTCCTCGCGCTGTACGCGCGCCGCGCCGCTCGTGAGGGTCACGCGCACCGCTTCGCGGCCCACGACTACGAGGCCTTCGCCGCCAGCTTCGGCTTCGAGGAGACACCCGACCAGCGCGCCGCCATCCATGCGGTGATCCAGGACCTGGTCTCGCCGCAGCCGATGGACCGGCTGGTCTGCGGCGATGTCGGCTTCGGCAAGACCGAGGTCGCGCTGCGCGCGGCCTTCGTCGCCGTGCACGGCGGCAAGCAGGTGGCGCTGCTGGCACCGACCACGCTGCTCGCCGAGCAGCACTACCAGACGCTGGTCGATCGCTTCGGCAAGTGGCCGATCAAGGTTGCGGAGCTGTCGCGGTTCCGTTCGGGCAAGGAGGTCAGGGCCACGCTCGACGGCCTGGCCGATGGCACCGTCGACATCGTCGTCGGCACCCACAAGCTGCTCGGCGCCGAGGTCAAGTTCAAGCGCCTGGGCCTGCTGGTGATCGACGAGGAACACCGCTTCGGCGTGCGCCACAAGGAGGCGATCAAGGCCCTGCGCGCCGAGGTCGACGTGCTCACGCTGACCGCCACGCCGATCCCGCGCACGCTGGGCATGGCGCTGGAAGGACTGCGCGACCTCAGCGTGATCGCCACCGCGCCCCAGCGCCGGCTGGCGATCAAGACCTTCGTCCGCAACGAAGGCAACGGCGTGATCCGCGAGGCGGTGCTGCGCGAGCTCAAGCGCGGCGGCCAGGTCTACTTCCTGCACAACGAGGTCGAGACCATCCAGGCCCGCCGCGAGCGGCTGGCCGAGCTGCTGCCGGAAGCGCGCATCGCGGTGGCGCATGGCCAGCTGCCCGAGCGCGAGCTCGAGCGCGTGATGCGCGACTTCATCGCCCAGCGCCACAACCTGCTGCTGTGCTCGACGATCATCGAGACCGGCATCGACGTGCCCAGCGCCAACACCATCGTCATCACCCGCGCCGACAAGTTCGGCCTCGCGCAGCTGCACCAGCTGCGCGGCCGCGTCGGCCGCAGCCACCACCAGGCCTACGCCTACCTGCTGGTGCCCGACACCGCGACGCTGACCAAGGCCGCGCAGTTGCGGCTCGACGCGATCCAGAGCATGGAGGAGCTCGGCTCGGGCTTCTACCTCGCGATGCACGACCTCGAGATCCGCGGCGCCGGCGAGGTGCTGGGCGAGAGCCAGAGCGGCAACATGATGGAGATCGGCTTCCAGCTCTACAACGACATGCTGGGCGAAGCGGTGCGCGCGCTGAAGGCCGGACGCGAGCCCGACCTGCTCAGCCCCACCGGAGTGCTCGGCGCCACCACCGAGGTCAACCTGCACGCCCCCGCGCTGCTGCCCGACGCCTATTGCGGCGACGTGCAGGTGCGGCTCAATCTGTACAAGCGGCTGGCCAGTGCCGAGAAGCCCGAGCAGCTCGACCGGATGCTCGAGGAGATCACCGATCGCTTCGGCAAGCTGCCCGTCCAGGGCCAGACGCTGTTCGACACCCACCGGCTGCGCGTGCTGGCCCGCGCCTACGGCGTGCACAAGGTCGATGCCAACCCCCGCGCGATGAGCATCACTTTCCGCCCCAACCCGCCGATCGAGGCGGCGAGGATCGTCGCCCTGGTGCAGAAGAACCGGGCCGTCAAGCTCGCCGGCAACGACAAGCTGCGCATCGAGCGCGGTTTCGCCGATCCCAAGGACCGCGCCCAGTACATCCGCGACGTGCTGCGCGCGCTCGGCCAGCCGGCGGCTTAGGCCGAGCGGTCGGCGGGCGCGATGATGCCGTCGAGCCGTGCGTGCGATGCGATCAGCCGGTCCGGTTCGTGCGCCGACAGCAGCGCACTGTCGCCGGCGCCGCTGAGCACGGCGACGGCGCGCACGCCGGCCGCGCGGCTGGCCTGGATGTCCACCGGTGCGTCGCCGACGTAGACCGCGTCGCCGGGTGCGACGCCGAGCCTGGCGAGCGCTGTCACGATGCCTTCCGGGTCGGGCTTGCGCCGCGCGACGTCGGCGCCAAGGATCACGGCGTCGAATCGCGCGAGGAGACCATCGTCGCGGAACAGCTCCAGCACCTCGGGGCGTGCCCCGCTGACGATCGCGAGCGCGACGCCCTTGCGCGCCAGCGCGTCGAGCGTGTCGACGAGGCCGTCGAAAGCCCGTCCCCGCTCGCGCAGCACGCGTGGCCATTCGCGCGCGGCATGTGCGGTCAGCGCCTTGCGCACCGCGACACCGTCAGGGTAGGCCTCGGGCACGATGGCCTTCCAGAAGCTCGCGCCGCTGCACAGCGACTCGCGCACCTGCCGCTCGGTGACCTCGAACCCGTGCGCACCGGCCGCGACACGCGCGATCTCGACGTACGCCCCGACGGTGTCGACCAGCGTGCCGTCCAGATCGAACAGCACCGCCTTCGCCGCCAGAGGTCGGCATCGCTCGACGCGAACGCGCATGCCTTCCTCGAGCGCCAGATGCCGGCGCAGCGGGAGCGCCGCCACCAGCTCCACCTTGTCGCGGGGATAGCCGTCGACCTGCGGGACGACGATCGCCGCCGGGACGCGTCCCTCGACCCGCACCAAGTGGCAGGCCGACTCGCAGGACGACGGGTCCTCGCGTGCAAGTGTCGAACCGCCCTCCTCGCACCAGCTGCGCCATCGACGACGATCGGTGTCCCCGTCGAGCAGCAGGTTGACGGTGCCCGGGTACGGATCGATGCCCGCGAGCTCGACGAGTTGCCGGCGCACCCAGTCGATGCGGGTGAAATGCGCGGCCTGCCCGAGCCCGCGCACCAGCCGTCCTTCGATCATCGTCCACTCCGCTGTCCGACAAGGTTCATCGTAACGTCGATCGCAGCGATGCAGACGTCGGCCGAGTTGCGCGGCCTGCACCGACTCGAACCGCAGCCACCCGATGGGCAGCGCACGGCAGTTACCATAGCGCCTTCGCTCGGCTTCCCGTGCGAGAGCGCAACACCCACGTTGGCGGTGAAGAACCTTTCCCAGTCCGTGCACCAGGGGCCACGCGATCAGGCACGGCGCAGTCACCGCTTGATCACCGAGGACTCGGCGCTGCGTCGCCAGGCGCCTGAATCGACACGATCGCTTGCCGAGGCGCTCGCGCCATGACCGGCGCCATCGAGGTCGCCCCCGGCCTGTTCGTCCGCGGCTTCACCCCACCGCTCAAACTGAGCGACTACCGGCTGATCGCCTTCGACATGGATTCGACGCTGATCAACATCGAGTGCGTCGACGAGATCGCCGAGGTCGCCGGCCGCAAGGACGAGGTCGCCTTCATCACCGAGGCCGCGATGCGCGGCGAAATCACCGACTACAAGGACAGCCTGCGCCGCCGGGTGGCGATGCTGTCGGGCGTGCCGGCCACGGCGCTGGACAAGGTCTACGACGAGCGGCTGCAGCTCAACCCCGGGGTCGAGACCTTCGTGCGGGCGTGCCGCGAAGCGGGCCTGAAGACCTTGTTGGTGTCGGGCGGCTTCACCTTCTTCAGCGAGCGGGTGCGCCGCCGGCTGGGGCTGGACTTCGCGCGCGCCAACAGCCTGGGCATCGTCAACGGCCGCCTCAACGGCGCCTTGCTCGCCCGCCCCTGGGGCGACATCTGCGACGGTGCCGAGAAGCATCGCGTGTTGCTCGAGGTCTGCGAGCTGATGGGCATCGCCACCGAGCAGGCGATCGCCGTCGGCGACGGCGCCAACGACCTGCCGATGATGACCGCCGCCGGCCTGTCGATCGCCTACCACGGCAAGCCTGCGGTGCGCGAGCAGGCGATGGTCTCGATCGAGCAAGGCGGGATGGACCGGGCGCTGGAAGTGCTGACAATCTGATCCCCGATCGGCGCCGCGCTTGAGCGCGCTCAGCGTGCGGCGCGGCGCGGGCCGCGATGCTGGAAGTGCGCCTGCCCCGCCGTCGCTTGCGCAAGGCGCCGCCCCAGGCCAGCCCATGAGGACACACCGACCCACGACCACCGGCCGTGCCGAGCATGGCGGGTCGCAGACTTGGCATGCCTTGCCGGTGGCCGAGGTGCTGTCGCGGGCCGCGACCGACGCCTCGCGGGGATTGGCCGCCGGCGAGGTGGCCGCTCGCCAGGCCCTGTACGGCCCCAACACGCTGCCCGAGCCGCCGCCGAAGCCGTTGTGGCGCATCGTCGCGCACCAGTTCAAGAGCCCGCTGATCACCATCCTGTTCGTCGCCGCGGTGCTGTCGGCGGCCCTCGGTCACCTGGGCGACGCCGGGGTGATCCTCGCGGTGGTGGCGGTGAATGCCGCGATCGGCGCGCTGCAGGAGGGCCGCGCCGAGCGCTCGATGGCGGCGCTGCGGCGGCTCTCGGCCCTGCAGGCGCGGGTGCTGCGCGACGGGCGCGAGCAATTGCTCGAGGCGCGCGAGCTGGTGCCAGGCGACATCGTGCTGCTGGCCGCCGGCGATGCCATCGGCGCCGATGCGCGGCTGGTCGACGTCGCGCGGCTGCAGCTGGCCGAGGCCGCACTCACCGGCGAATCGGTGCCAGTGGCCAAGAGCGTCGCGCCGCTGCCCGAGGCCACTGGCCTGGCCGACCGGCACAACATGGTCTATTCGGGCACCCATGTCACCGCCGGCCGGGCCCGCGCGGTGGTGGTGGCCACCGGGACCGGTACCGAGATCGGTCGCATCGCCGAGATCACCGAGCGCGCCGAGGAGCCCAGGACTCCGCTGGAGCTGCGCATCGCGCGCTTCGGCCGCGCGCTGGTCGGTGCCGCGCTGGCCCTCTTCGTCGTCGTCGTGCTGCTGGGTCTGTGGCGGCAGCTGCCGCTGGCCGAGGTGCTGATGGTGGCCATCAGCCAGATGGTGTCGATGGTGCCCGAGGGCCTGCCGGTGGCGATGACGATCGCGCTGGCGGTCGGCATGCAGCGCATGGCCGCGCGGGGCGCGATCATCCGTCGCCTGTCAGCCGTCGAAACCCTGGGTTCGACGACCGTGATCTGCAGCGACAAGACCGGGACGCTGACCCGCAACGAGATGACGGTGACCACCGTCTGGCTGCCGGGCGAGGCCGGCCAAGGCGGGCGACGGCTGCGCGTCGGCGGCGTCGGCTACACGCCGGTGGGCAGCATCGACGAAGACGGGGGAGCCACGCTCTCAGGCGGCGGCGACCCGGCACTGCAGGCGCTGGTGCAGGCGGCCGTGCTGTGCAACGACTCCCAGCTCGCGCTCGACGGGGGCGCCGGCGGCGAGTGGGCGGTGGTCGGCGACCCGACCGAAGGCGCGCTGCTGGTGATGGCGCACAAGGCCGGCACCGATCCGACGGCGCTGAGGTCGCAGGCCCCGCGCGAGGCCGAACTGCCCTTCGATTCCGACAGCAAGCTCATGGCCACGCGACACCGCACCGCGACGGCGCCGCGGCGGGTGGTCCTCAAGGGCGCGCCCGAGTCGGTGCTGCGCCTGTGTTCGGCCACCGACGCCGCGGCCATCCGCGCTGCGCGCAGCGAGGCCGAGGCGATGGCCGGCCAGGCCCTGCGGGTGCTGGCGCTGGCCACCGTCGACGACGATGCGCTCGACGCCGAAGCCGGCCTCGCGGCGCTGGCCGGCCGGGCTCGCCTGCTCGGCCTGGTCGGCCAGATCGACCCGCCGCGCGAGGAGGCGCAACGCGCGGTGGCCGAGTGCCGACGGGCCGGCATCCGGCCGGTGATGGTCACCGGCGACCACAAGCTCACCGGACTGGCGATCGCGCGCGACCTGGGCATCGCGCGCGACGGCGCGCGGGCGATCGACGGGCTGGAGCTCGAACGCATGGGCGAGGCCGAGCTCGAGGCCGAGCTCGACCGCATCGCGGTCTTCGCCCGCGTGCAACCGGCGCAGAAGCTGCGCATCGTCGAGGCGCTGCAGGCGCGCGGCGAGGTGGTGGCGATGACCGGCGACGGC
>Ga0209797_10000408_pt1 | contig 21399 bp, 20 predicted proteins | sample DOMMetBare3Fresh_2_FD_187472 | JGI IMG/M metagenome (GOLD analysis project Ga0209797, IMG submission 187472) | Wetland sediment microbial communities from St. Louis River estuary, USA, under dissolved organic matter induced mercury methylation -... | ecosystem: Environmental > Aquatic >... | reverse complement strand
GCCCCCCGTCGGCCTCGTCGCGCCCGGGCCGGATTTGGGGCCGGCCTCGGGTCCCCGGGCGTTGGAAGTCGCGCGTGAGATCGCGGGGGTGCGCCCCGGTCAGCCGCCGGAGGGGTTCGACCGGCGCGACTTCGAGCGAGAGCTGGAGAGGCTGCTCCGCGCCTACGCCGATGGCGCCGACAACCCCGGATCGGTCTCCTGCAAGGGGTGCAGGCGCTGCGCCGGATGCATGTTCTGCGAGGACTGCGAGGACTGCTACCGCTGCACCCACTCGCGCGGCTGCCGCCGCTCGACCCACCTCACCCACTGCATCGATTGCGCGGGTTGCCACGACTGCGCCCACGGCATCTCGAGCGAGGACTGCACCCGCTCGAACTACCTGGTGCTCTCGCGCGGGTGCTGCGAGTGCAACTACTGCTTCGGCTGCGTGGGGCTCCAGAAGAAGGACTTCCACATTCTCAACGAGCCCTACTCCCGGGACGAGTACTTCCGGACCGTGAAGGCTCTCCACGCGGAGCTCGGGCTTCCAGGCTGAATCGGGCGTGGCCGTCTCCATCGATGGCCGCCACGGCCAGGATCGACGCGATCGAGTGGCTCCTCGCGAGCGCGATGGACATGACGCCGGTCGAATTCGACGTCCTGATCGGCGAGGCGGTCGCCATGAACAAGGAGCTGGCGAAGGCGGCCGGCATCAAGCCGCAATAGCCCTCCGTGCTGTTAACGCGCGGCCGCTTTGCCTATCATGCAACCCATATCGATGCCTGAACGATGGAGAACCTCATGGCCACGACCCGTCAGGTCAAAGCTGCCCTGGTGTGCCTTGCGATCGGCTTGGCGACAGCGCCTGCCTCCGCGCAGGATGAGAAAGCCTTCTTTGCCGGCAAGACCGTGCGCATCGTGGTCGGCTCCGCGACCGGCGGCGGCTACGACATCTATTCGCGGCTGATCGCGCCCTATCTCGCCAGGGTGCTCGGCGCGACCGTGATCGTGGAGAACCAGCCGGGCGCGGGCGGGCTCATCTCCCTCAACCGCCACTACGTGACCGAGCCGGACGGGCTCGCCCTCACGCTCGCCAACGGCACGTCGGCGGCGTTCGCGCAGCTCACCGACCAGCAGGGCGCCCGCTTCGACCTCGCCAAGTTCGGCTATCTCGCCACCGTCGGGGCGCCCCCTGGGCTATGGCTCGTTGGCCCCAACTCGCCGATCAAGACCGTCAAGCAGGCGATCGACGCCAAGATGAAATGGCGCTGGGCCGCGAGCGGACCGGCCGACGGGCTCGGCAACGGCGCCGCCTTCACCTGCGAGGCGCTCAAGCTCGACTGCCAGATCGTGCCGGGCTACGGCGGCAGCGCGCAAGCCGGGCTCGCGGTGACGCGCGGCGAGATGGACGCGGTCTACGTGCCGGAATCCTCGGCCAATAACTTCGTGAAGGCGAAGCAGAATCTCGCGCTCGCCACCGTCGGGCGCAAGAAGTCGCGCTGGTTCCTCGACCACCCGACCATCTTCGAGGCGGTCGAGCTCAGTGCCGACGCCCACTGGCTGTTCGATTTCTTCACCGGCGTCGAAGAGATGGGCCGCGTCATGATGGTGCCGCCCAACATGCCGAAGGCGCGGCTCGCCTTCCTGCAAGCGGCGATCAAGGAAACGCTGCACAATCCGCAGCTCATCGCCGAAGGCGAGCGCACCGAGCGCATCATCGAGTATCTCGACCCCGACAGCACGCTCAAGAACGTGCAGACCATCGTGTCGAACGTGACGCCGGAGCAGAAGAAGCGCGTGCAGGCGATCCTGGCCAGGAACAAGTGAGCGAACTCAATCGCCTCTTCGTGTCGTCCCCACGCAAGTGCTAAGGCATGCACATACCGTGACACATCGCGACGTGCGTCAGTCCGCCGCCTCGTAAGGCCCTTGCGGATCGGCGAGCGCCGAAAGCCGCAGCGCCGCGGCGCGCGCGAAGGCAAGCAGCATGTTCTTGCGAGTTGATGCATGCAGGCGATGCTCGGGCGCGGCGCAGACAAGCTCGGCCCCGAAGCCATCGGCGACGATCAACCCCGTGTCCGGCGGGAAGATGTCGCACGGCACCTCGGTCGTGGTGGCGAAGAACAGCCGGTCGCAATGCAGCCGGTAGTCCATCCATTTCTGGTCGGCGCGGAAATCGGCGATCGAGGACTTGATCTCGACGATCCAGAGCGTGCCGTCAGCGCCGAGCGCCACGAGATCGGCGCGCCGGCCGGACGGCAGCGGCAGCTCGCTCACCACCGAATAGCCATGCGCATGCAGGAGCCGCGTGGTGCCGCGCGCGACCGCGAGCGCGGTCTCCGATTGGCGGCCGTCGACGGGCAGCGATGCGGCCAGCGAGCTCGCGCTCATCGAATGGAGAATCCCAGGCAACGGAACCGCAATGCTCCGGTGAACGATACGCACGCCACACCCCCGCACGCAAACACACGGTTACTAAAACTCATTCTGCCGCAGCCGCCCGCTCGGCAAAAGCGACTGTAAGTGATTCGCGCGTCGCGGCCAGTATCCCGCGCTCGGTGATGAGCCCGGTCACCAGCCGCGCCGGCGTCACGTCGAAGCCATAATTGGCGACGCGCGCCCCCGCCGGCACGAGCCGCACGGTCTCGATCCGGCCGTCAGCCGTGAGGCCCGAGATGCTCGTGACCTCCTCGGGCGCCCGCTCCTCGATCGGGATCTCGCGCACGCCGTCGGCGACTGAAAAGTCAATGGTCGGCGACGGCAGCGCCACGTAGAACGGCACGCCGTTGTCCTTGGCGGCGAGCGCCTTCAGGTAGGTGCCGATCTTGTTGCAGACGTCGCCGTTCGCGGTTACGCGGTCGGTGCCCACAATCACCAGATCGACGAGCGCGTGCTGCATCAGGTGGCCGCCGGTGTTGTCCGGGATCACGGTGTGCGGCACGCCATGCTGGCCAAGCTCCCAGGCGGTCAGCGCGGCGCCCTGGTTGCGCGGCCGGGTCTCGTCGACCCAGACATGGATGGGCAGACCCTGGTCATGCGCCGCGTAGATCGCCGCGGTCGCGGTGCCGACGTCGACGGTCGCGAGCCAGCCGGCGTTGCAATGGGTGAGCACGTTGACGCGTTCGCCCGGCTTCTTGTTCGCCGCGATTGCCTCGATCAGCGTCACGCCATGGCGGCCGATCGCCCGGTTGATGGCGACGTCTTCATCCGCGATCTCGGCGGCGCGGCGATAGGCCGCCGCGGCGCGCTCCGCGCGCGGCCGGTTGCGTACCGCCGCCATCATCTCGTCGAGCGCCCATTTGAGATTGATCGCAGTCGGCCGCGTCGCGATCAGCGCCGCATAGGCGCACTCGAGCGCTTCGTCCGAGGCGTCGGCGGCAAGCGCAAGCGCCACCCCATAGGCGGCCGCCGCCCCGATCAGCGGCGCCCCTCTCACCTGCATCGTGGCGATCGCATGCACGGCCTGCTCAAGCGTCGTCAGCCGCAGCGTGACGAAGCGGTGCGGCAACTGGGTCTGGTCGATGATGCCGACGGTCGATCCGTCGGCCTCGAGCCAGATCGTGCGCATGGGCTTTCCGTCGACCTTCATGCGGCTGTCTTAACCCGGTTTGATCCGGCGTTCTACCGCGGCGGCTTCATCGCCTCGTTGAGGCGCGCGAGAATATCGGGCGGGGCCGCGTAGGCGTTGCGGATGATCGCCTCGACCCCGGCGCCCGCGACCGGATCGACCTCGATCTGCTCGCGCACCGCGTCGGCCCGGAACGCCGGATCATTGACCGCGGCCGTCATGGCGGCGCGCAGCGCCGCGACGCGCTCGGGCGGCGTCTCGGGCGGCGCCATGAAGGCGTAGCCCACGTCATAGGCCGAGAACTTGAGCTCCAGCATCCGGCGCTCGGCCGGCGTGCGGGTGAGATCGAGGCTGAGCGGAACCTCGGCCGGAATGTCCGGGTGTCGCTTGAGGCCCATCTGGTAAAGCAGGCTGATCTTGCCGTCGCGCAGCCATTCGGCGTTGCGGGTCTTGATGCCGTACCACGCGATATTGGCGCGCCCCTGGGTCTCGCCGCGCTGCATGGCAAGGTCGATGTCGGCGCCGCTTTGATAGCCGGTGATCACGCGATACTTGAAGCCAAGGATATGGCGCATGACATAGGCGTCGCTGGCGCTGTTGGAGGCGACCGACGCCGCACCGACCACGAGTTCCTGCGTGAGCAGGTCTTGCGCCTTGCGCACCGGCGTCGCCGCGTTCCACGCGATTGCCACGCTGGCGTAGCGCGCCGGCCCGCCAAGCCATTTGAGCCGCAGCGGGTCATAGCCTTCGGTTTTGCCGGTGAACAGCGGATCGAACACCAGCGACGGCAGCACGATCCCGATGGTGGCGCCGTCCTTGGGCGCGACCGACTGGATATGATTGAGCACCTGCAGGCCGCCGGCGCCGGCCATGTTGCGCGGCACCACGGTCGGATTGCCCGGCAAGTGCTTGCCGAGATGGCGGGCGACCGCGCGCGAGACCTGGTCGACGCCGCCGCCGACACCGGAGCCGATCATCAGGTTCAGCGTCTTGCCGCGATAGAAATCCTCAATTCCGTCCGCCCGGGCGACGCCCGGCCACGCCAACACGATCAGGCTCAGCCACAGCCAGCGCATGGTTCCTCGGGGCCTCCCTCCCGCGCACTATAGCCAATAGCGCCACGCAAAGGCGACGGTCAGCACCGCCCCCACGACGACCACGAGCGAGCGCGCGACCGCGTTCGGCAGGATGCGGGCGATCCGCACGCCAAGCAGCGCACCAATCGGCACCCCCGCCATCATCACCAAGGCCTGCGGCCAGACGACCAGCGCTTGCGTAGCGAAGAATGCCGACACCACCGCGCTGTTGATGGAGACGACCAGGTTCTTGGTGACATTGGCGGAGCGATAGTCGCCGCCGGTCGTGACCGACACCACACCGAGCACGAGCACGCCCAGGCCGGCACCGAAGTAGCCGCCATAGACTGACACCGGCAGCAGCCAGGCAATCATCCGGGTCCAGTCGTGGCCGTGGTCGCCGCGCGCCGCCGCCCGCTCCCGCAGCCATGTGCTGATGCGCCCCGCAAAGGCGAACAGCACGGTGGCGAAGCCGAGCAGTAGCGGCACGAGCGCCGCGAACACCCGCTCGGGCGTGAGCAGGAGCAGTAGCGCGCCCATAACGGCTCCGATCACCGACGCGGCGATCAGTCCGACGAACGAGCGTCCGAGCGGCGGCAGGTGCGCGCGGTCGTAGAGCACGGCGAGGATATTGCCGGGGACGAGCGCCGCCATGTTGGTGGCGGTCGCGAGCACGGGCGATATCCCGGTCGCCAGCAGCGCCGGAAAGGTGATGACCGCAGCGCCGCCCGCGAGCGTCGAGATCACACCGCCCGCGACGCCGGCGAGCAGCAGGAAGGCGATCTGAACAGGGTCCATTCAATGGCTGATCAATGTCGGCGCCCGACGTCTTCGATCAAAGGCCATAACGATGCAGGCCCGAAAATACAATTGCGGGCCCGCAATCCTGAGAGCGACTATCGATGAGAGGGCGCCGTCACCACTTCAGGTTCAGACCCAGGCGTCCGACAATGTCGGTATTCCTGAAACGGGAGGTGTAGCCGCCCGTACGATCTGTAACGGTTTGCCGGCCGAGGTCGACATAGAGCACCTCCGCCTTGACGGTCAGGTTCGAACTGATGAAACGCTCGATGCCGCCGCCGGCCGTCCAGCCCACTCTTGTGTCATTGTCAGACACCACGCAGCCTGGGTTGCCTGGACACACGAAGGGCGGCGGGAAAGCCCACGAATTGTCGACCCCACCCACCGCGAGGCCGCCCGTGACGAACAGGAGAGTGGGCCCGAACGTCACGCCAGCGCGCGCTCGAACGGTGGCAAGCCACGATAGCTTGGTTGAGTGAATGATTGGAAACCCGAGGCCATTATTGCCATTTTTTTGCTGCGAGCCCTCGGCATCGACCCAGTTCAGGTCGGCTTCCAGGCCATAGACGAAATTCTGCGATTGCCAATTATATCCCACTTGACCGCCGAACGTCGCCCCGGTGTCTTTCGTTTTTGCCGAGTCGTATGCACCGAAACCGTTCAACGTCGTATCGGTGGCCAGCCGGTGCCAAACGACCCCGCCGTTCAAGCCGAGATAGGGCCCCGCCCAGGTCTGGGCGATGACCGGCGCGGGTGGCGCCTTGATCGGCATGTCGGCCGCCGAAGCGACGCCCGTCAAAGCCAGGCAGGAAACCGTCGCCAGCAGTTGGAGCTTCGTTGTGAACGCCATTAGAGGCACCCCCGAACAGGAATCGTTCCTAAGAAAAATACCATTCACCCCTCTCAGTTGCTGTAATCTTTTGGACACACGCGAGGGTTTTTACACATCTCCTCTTCTTCGAAATCTTATCTTCAATAAGACCATGTTTTGGGTGCTCAGCCCTTTGCGAGCTCTTCGGCGAGCCGTCGCCGGTCGATTTTTCCCATATCATTTCGGGGGATGTCGGCTATCCGGATGAACCGGCCGGGCACAAAAGCAGGTGGCAGCTCGCGTGCGCAATGCCGACGAAGCGCCTCTGCATCGAAGCTTGCCGCCACGACCGCCACCGCCAGCTCCTCGATCCCCGCGGCATTCGACACCGCGAAAGCCGCCACCTGCTGGACGCCCGGACATGACGCCAGCGCCTGCTCGATCCGCTCCGGACTGACCTTGTCGCCACCGAGATTGAGGACCGCCTGCTCTCGCCCGGACAGAACCAAGAGGCGCTCGGGGGTCAGCCGCCCAATGTCGCCCGGATAGAACCAGCCATCCCGGAAGGCGCCGCCCTGGGCATCGCCCCGATAGCCCTCGACCGTGAAGGGGCCCCTGATTCGAACGAGCCCCTCCTGGCCCGCGGGCAGCGCGTTGCCGGATCGATCCGCGATGCCGACGGTCACGCCAGGCGTGACGAAGCCGACTGCGCCCAGCGTATCGACGATCGCATGGGCGGGCGCGGTCGCCACGATGTTGGCTTCGGTCGATCCGTAGCAGGCGATCAGGCTCGAACACAGGCGCGCACGCACACGCTCCGACAGCGCCCGCGGCATGAGACCGCCGACCGACAGCACGACCTCGAACGCCGCGGTCAGCGCCGGCGCGCTGTCATAGTAGCCGACGAATTCTGCCAGCGCCGCCGGCGACGCCACCATGGCCTGCACATTATAGAGTGTGAACGCCTGCATGGTCTCGACCGCGTCCGGGCCGCGCACGATGGCGGTGCCGCCCTTGGCCAAGGTGTAGAGCCAGAACAGGAAGCCGATCGCAGTCCCCAGCCCCGGATCGATGAAGATGCGCGAACACGTGGCCACGGTGCGGCCGAACGTCCAGGTGTGACGAGCGATTCTCTCGATCAGCATGTCGTGGCTGAAGGCCACGCCCTTCGGATGGCCGGTCGTGCCGGAAGTGAGAATGATGCGGCAGGCGCCTGTTGCGGGCGGCGTGCCGGGATCTGGCGCCCGCCCGTCGCCCGCAAGCCAGTTCATGTCGGCCAGGATGACCCGGCGCGCATTCCCGAAGATGAGAGACTTGTCGGCGATAACCGCATCGATCTTCAGCTCGGCCGGCAGGTTGGTGTCGCGCACCGAGACGGTTTCGGCGCCCAGATAGGCGAGCCCTAGAATGAACGCCGCATGCAGGATCGGCTCTTCGATCATCAGCGCGACCACGTTGCCGGGGCCGAGCCCCTGCGCCCGCGCCTTCGCCGCGATGGCGTAGATGAACTGCTCAAGCCGCCCATAGCTGACCAGCGGCAGCGCATGACCAGGTGCGCACATGGCGGCAACCGCCACCTGCGTCCTGCAATGAAACAGGATCGGCTCAACGATGTTCATCTCGACCCGCTACGGCGCGTTGTGGTCGTCGAACGGAAAAGGAAGGCGAATAGCAAATGGCGAGTAGCGAATAGGGATAGCAACGAGACTGGCGAGGCTTCATTCGCTATTCGCTATTCGCTATTCGCTATTCGCTATTCGCTATTCGCTATTCGCTATTCGCTATTCGCCATTCGCTCCTCAGCAGAACGCCTGGATACCAGTCTGCGCGCGGCCGAGGATCAACGCGTGGATGTCGTGCGTGCCCTCGTAGGTGTTCACCGTCTCGAGATTGGACATCACGCGCATCACATGGAACTCGTCCGCGATGCCGTTGCCGCCGTGCATGTCGCGCGCCATGCGGGCGATGTCGAGCGCCTTGCCGCAGTTGTTGCGCTTCATCAGCGAGATCGAGGGCGCCGCCGCTTTGCCGGCTTCCATCATGCGGCCGAGCCGCAGCGCGCCGTTGAGGCCGAGCGCGATCTCGGTCTGCATGTCGGCGAGCTTTTTCTGGACCAGCTGATTGGCGGCGAGCGGCCGGCCGAACTGCTTGCGGTCGAGGGCGTATTGGCGGGCGCGGTGCCAGCAGAACTCGGCCGCCCCCATCACACCCCACACGATGCCATAGCGCGCGCTGTTGAGGCAGCCGAACGGGCCCGACAGGCCGGACGCGTTGGGCAAGAGGCTGTCTTCACCGACTTCCACGCCGTCGAGCACGATCTCGCCGGTGATCGAGGTGCGCAGCGACAGCTTGCCCTCGATCGTGGGCGTCGTGAATCCCTTGGTGCCGCGCTCGATCAGAAAGCCGCGGATCTTGCCGTCGAGCTTCGCCCACACCAGCGCAAGGTCAGCGACCGGTGCGTTCGAGATCCACATCTTGTTGCCGGTAAGCCTAAAGCCGCCCGCAACCCTGTCGGCGCGCGTCGCCATCGACGAAGGATCGGAGCCGTGGTCCGGCTCGGTGAGACCGAAGCAGCCGATGATCTCGCCCTTGGCCAGCCGCGGCAGATATTTGCGCCGCTGCGCCTCGGTGCCGTAGTTGAAGATCGGGTACATCACCAGCGAGGACTGCACCGACATCATCGAGCGGTAGCCGGAATCAACCCGCTCGATCTCGCGCGCGATCAGCCCGTAGGCGACGGGGCCGAGGCCCGAGCCGCCATACTCCTCCGGCAGCGTGGCGCCAAGGAGCCCGAGCGCGCCCATGCCGGGAAAGATGTCGCGGTCGAAACGCTCCTCGCGATAGGCGGAGAGGACACGCGGGAACAGGGTGTCCTGCGCATAGCCGCGCGCCGTGTCGCGTACCATGCGCTCGTCTTCGGTGAGCTCGCCCTCGAGGCCGAGCGGGTCCTGCCAGTCGAAATCGATCGCCAGTGTGATCGGGCCCTTCTGAAGCCTGTTCTCGCTCTCGGCGCTCGCGGCTGTCGCCATGACACTGCTCCTTCAAAGCCCACGGATCGGACCGCAATATAGCGCATTTGCGAGGATCGCCGAATTGACTTTTGCCTTGTCGGTCCGAGGCGGGTATTGGACACGGGGCTCGGACAATTGGGGGACAGGCATCGATGGTGGCGGCGCTCGACGGCATCAAGGTGCTCGACCTCTCGCGGATCCTCGCCGGCCCGTGGTGCACCATGACGCTGGCGGATCTCGGCGCCGAGGTCTGGAAGATCGAGAATCCCGACGGCGGCGACGACACCCGCGGCTGGATGCCGCCGTCGGTCAAGGGCATCTCAACCTATTATCTTGCGGTCAACCGCAACAAGAAGAGCCTCGCGATCGACCTGAAGACCGACAGCGGGCGCGCCATCGTGTCGGAGCTCGCCGCCACGGCGGATGTGTTCATCGAGAACTTCCGTCCCGCAAGCCTCGCTGGCCTCGGCCTGTCCTACGCGCAGCTGAGCGCGAACAATCCGCGCCTCATTCATTGCGCGATCTCGGGCTACGGGCGCGACACGCCGTTTGCCGAGCGCGCCGGCTACGATTTCGTCATGCAGGCCGAGACCGGCTTCATGTCGATCACGGGCGAGAGCGACGGCAATCCGATGCGTCTCGGCGTCGCCTTCGTCGACCTCGCAACCGGCATGAACGCCACGCAGGCGATCCTCGCCGCGCTCCTGGCGCGCGAGCGCACCGGCCGCGGCCAGTCGATCGATCTCGCGCTGTTCGACAGCGGCCTGCATTTCCTCGCCAACGTCGCGTCCGGATATTTGAACACCGGGATCAATCCGGTCCGCTTCGGCAATGCGCATCCGAGCATCGTGCCCTACGCGCTGTTCGATACCGCCGATGGCGCGATCGCGCTCGCGGTCGGCAACGACCAGCAGTATCGGCGGCTGTGTCGCGACGTGCTCAATCGCGAAGAGCTTTGCTCGGACGAGCGCTTTCGCAGCAACGCGGGGCGCACCCGCAATCGGGATGTTCTCATTCCGGAGCTGGCGGCGGCGATCGGGCGCTTCGAGACCAAGCCGCTGATTGCCAAGCTCAGGGAGCACGGCATTCCAGCGGGCGAGGTGCGCACCGTCGCGGAGGCGTTCGCGTCGGAGGAAGCGCTGGCGCGCGGCGCCATCATGGCGGCGGCGGACCCGCGCCTTGGTCAGGTGCGGGCGGTGCGCTCGCCGCTGCGGATGTCGGGCACGCCGACCGTCGCGCCGACAGCGCCGCCCGCACTCGGGCAGCACACCCGCGACGTGCTGCGCGAGGTGCTGGATTATTCCCCTGACCGGATCGCAACGCTGGAGCAGGAAGGTGTGGTCCGGTGCGGGGATGACCCACCAAGGTAGCGCGGCGGGAGAAAGCCTGGTGGTCGACCGGGCCGTTTCGGGCACCGGCGGTCCGGCAGAGACGTCACATTCAGCTCCGTTGCCGCAGCCCCGCCGTTCGGCTATCTAGTCGCCTACGCGCGCCCGTAGCTCAGCTGGATAGAGCGCTGCCCTCCGAAGGCAGAGGTCACAAGTTCGAATCTTGTCGGGCGCGCCAGTCAAATCAGTGGCTTATCCAAATCGTCCGAAAGCGCGCGAAGGCCACACTAACCATAAACTCACCAACGAAACGCCCGTATTGGCGTGTGATCGGCGGTGACTCCGTCAAAGTCGAGCGACGCGCCATGCGCCTTTTGACAACGTGCAGTCACAAAAGGGCGTACGGGCACCCTCTGCACGAGTGTTGGAGTGTTTGCCCGATTGATGTCGTGGGCTTCCCTTCCGAGATTCAAGATATGATATGGTCGTCGGCGTCAGCGCGATCACGAAGGAGCCGGAAGCGGCCAAGAGCGGCGACCAACTGCAAGCTGATGAATCGGTATAGACATACTTGGGCAGCCTCACCCAATCTTTTGAACTGTGCTCTCTTAAGGCATGGGCGCTAACAATTCTGGAACGAGTCGATAAACCTTGGGCGCGCGGAAGATCGAGGACAACGCCGAGTTAGTGCCCATGTTTCTTGGCGTCATGCCCGCCCGTAAGGGACCTTACGATCAAGCCAACGAGCAGCGGAGCCAAGCTCATAGCGAGAACAATTCCCCACATTTTCAAATCCAGCGGCGCCATATGAAGCATGAATGCGAAGCTTGGCACATATGCCGCCGTCAGCAGGAGCGCCGTGCAAAGGACAAGCGCGGCCCATATCCATGGGTTCCTGGTGATCTCGTTGTGGAACAGGCCAGAGGCCGGATCGCGCATGTTGAACACGTGCCAGAGCTGGGCAAAGGCGACCGTCAGGAATGTGACCGTCACAGCGGCTCGCTCATCGAGCCCAAGCCAGAAGTGACCCAAGGCTAGCGCACCGAACGTCGCAGCGGTCAGGATTAGGCCATGGAGGACGATCGCGACCCATTGGGGGCGGGCAAGTATCGGCTCCTTTGGGTCGCGCGGTGGACGTCCGAGCACGTTCCGCCCACCCTCGCCCATGGCGAGAGCAAAGGCTGGGAAAACGTCCGTCACCAGATTCAAGAACAAAATCTGCAGGGGAAGGAGTGGCAGCGGTAGCCCAGAGAGAATTGCAAGGCCGACGACCAATACTTCGCTCAGATTGCAGGAGAGTAGATAGGTCGCGAAGCGGCGGATGTTGCCGAAGATGACTCGGCCCTCGCGGATCGCCGCGACAATGGTCGGAAATGCATCGTCCAGTAAGATCATGGCGGCGGCTTGGCGCGCCACGTCGGTGCCTCGCAATCCCATGGCAACGCCGATATCTGCTTGCCGGAGCGCGGGCGCATCATTTACTCCGTCCCCGGTCACGGCAACAACCTCGCCGGCGGCCTGATAGGCGCGAACAAGCTTGAGCTTCTCGGCCGGGCTCACGCGCGCAAAGATCTCAGTCTGCAACAGCCGGCCGGTCTCCTCCGCTGTGAGCTCGGCGAGCTCACGGCCTTCGATCACGCGCGGCGTCTCACCGCCAAGTCCCACAACGCGCGCAATGCTGCGCGCAGTTACTGAATGGTCGCCGGTGATCATGACCACCCGGATGCCGGCTTTGTGGCAGGCGCGTATCGCGTCCGACACATCAGCCCGCGGGGGATCCTCAAGGCCGACCAGGCCCAAGAACGTCAAAGCCTCGAAGGCCGGGCGATCCGGTTCCTCACGAGTGCGCATGGCGAAGGCCAGCACGCGCAGCCCCTCGCTGCCGAGCTTCTCCACCCGCGCGAGCCACTCCGCACGCGTCGTTTCATCGATGACGGCGCTGCCGTCCTCCCCCGCGAGGCGTTCTGCGCTGTCGAGCACTGCTTCGGGCGCCCCCTTGACCGCGAAGAGATGGGCGCCGTCACGGCGATGCACGGTCGCCATCATCTTGGCGGCCGCATCGAAGGCGTGCTCACGGACCTCCGGGCTTTCGTTCAAGAGCCGGCCGCGCTCGAGCCCCGCCAGTCGGCCCGCACGTAAGAGCGCAAGCTCCATAGGGTCACCGCTGTCCTCGTCGGGAACCCGGCCAAGCGTTGCGTTGTTGCAAAGAACTGCAATCTCGAGCAGGCGTGCAAGCGGCAGGTTTTCGCTCGGCTGAACGAGCTTCGCTCCGTCTGACGATGTAAACGCTGTCTTGTCCGCGGTGAGTTCACCCGACGGAAGCCAGACCCTTCGCACCGTCATGCGGTTTTCCGTGAGCGTTCCGGTCTTGTCGGTGAGGATGACTGTCGTGGCACCAAGGGTTTCAACGGCCGAGAGGCGCTCGATCAGCGCGTTCTGGCGGGCCATGCGCCACATGCCACGCGCGAGGGCAAGCGTCGCCACGATCGGTAGCCCTTCCGGGATCGCCGCGATGGCAAGCGCGATCGCAGCCTCAACCATGAGGAACGTGTCCTTATTCTGCGCCAATCCGATTCCGCCGATGAGCCCAGTCAGGATAAGCGTTAGCCACACGAGTTGGCCGGAGAGCCGCGCGAGCTTCTTCTCAAGCGGCGACGCCTCTGGCTCGGCCTCTTCGACGAGCCGTGAGATGCGCCCAAGTTCGGTATCCATGCCAGTAGCGACGACGACGCCAACGCCGCTGCCACGAATGATGCTCGTACCCTTGAAGAGCATCGAGGCACGATCAGAAACACGTGCGTCGACCTCCACCGGGGCAACAGTCTTGCTAACCCCCGTCGACTCACCGGTAAGCGTGGATTCGTCCGCGTCGAGGTTCGACGCCTCCACAAGCCGCAGGTCCGCCGCGATCACATCGCCGGCATCGAGAAGGACGATGTCTCCCGGCACCAGGCGCTCGGCCGGAATGGGGCGTGTACGCCCGCCGCGGCACACCCTGGCCGAACGGGTGCCGAGCGCTCTGAGCGCCTCTATCGAGCGCACGGCCTTCATCTCTGTTAGGAAGCCAATCAGGGTATTGAGCGCAAGCACACTGACGATTGCGCCGCCTTCCGCCCATTCTCGGAAATAGAATGCGATCCCTGCCGCCGCGGCAAGCAGAGCCACCACAAGGCTTCGAACCTGATGGACAAGGATGGCAATTGCGCTGACTTTCCTGCGCGAGCTGATCGCATTTGATCCGTAGAGCTCAAGCCGCAGACCAGCCTCCTCTTCGGAAAGGCCATTGGAAACGGAGACTCCAAGCGCGGCGAGCACATCGGCAGCAGGCAGCCCGTGGGGGGAGTCGGGCAGACGATGAGTTTTATTGGGCGTCGTCATTGCGAGTTACAGTGACCTTGCGCAATATCCGGGCAGACGTTAGCGAATAATGAGTGGTCGGACACATCAAGTGACAGAGAAACCGGCAGAAGCTCTTGTGCCTGTCTCACACACGCCATTGGAGCGCGTGTCATGACAGGCAGCACAGAACCCGCCAATCGCGGCATTAATGCGCTTCCTGCACCAGCGGCCATCCCTTGGGGGCCTTCCCGAAAAGAGTCCATGCCGTATTCGATAGACGATCGGTTTCGCAGTAGCGGCTGCCGAGCAGACCAAGGTCTCCGCAGTCTTTTAGCCTCGCGACGCCGCCGAAGGATTGAGGCGCCAGACGGCGAAGTTAAGCGCGGCGGCAAAGGTGACCCACGCAAGGTCGGGTGGAAGAGTATGATTGTATGTCCCGCCTGTCGATCTTTTGGTCTTCACCGGGCAGGATCGAAGAACATGACGCAAGGGTGCTCTCGGGACCCTGCGCCGGAACCCAGCTGACCGTTATGTGTCCGATCTGATCGTCCCACGCGAAGGCCACACGGCCTGGAATTGCACGGCTCTAGCGGCAAGTGCTGCAATCAGAGACTGGAATCGTGAATGAGTAGCCCAGGCCTTGATACCCCCTATTGGAGCCAAGACGCCGCCGTATTGCGCGCAGCGTTAGGGTCCGGCCCCGGCGGCCTTTCGTCGGAGGGAGCCGCCGCGAAGCTTCAGCTGGTCGGCCCAAACAGCGTTGAAGATGCGTCGCGTATGAGCGCGCTTCGATTGCTTCTGCGACAATTCGAGAGTCCGCTCGTCCTTATTCTCATATTTGCCGCGGTGATCTCGCTGACACTGCAACAGTGGGTGGATTCGGCCATCATTCTGGCAGTCGTAGTCGGAAGCACGCTGCTCGGCTTCTCGCAAGAGTACCGGGCATCAACGGCGATCGAGCAGCTCAAACGCCGATTGGCGCTGAATTGCCATGTGATGCGGGACGGCGTTGAGCAGACAGTGCCCGTTAGCACTGTCGTGCCCGGCGACCTCGTCCTGCTTTCGGCCGGCAATTTGATCCCTGCGGATGGTCTCGTGATCGAGGCGGAGGACTTCCTGGTCAGCGAGGCGAGCATGACAGGCGAGTCTTTTCCCGTCGAAAAACGTCCCGGGATCATAAAGCCGGATGCGCCCCTTTCGGCTCGGACAAATGCGGTCTTTCTCGGCGCCTCGGTCCAAAGCGGCACGGCGAAGGTCCTCGTCGTCGAAACCGGTCACCGGACTGCGTTCGGCGCGATTGCAGCACAGCTCAGAGCACGCCCGCCCGAGACGGACTTCGCGCGCGGTGTGCGCCAATTCGGATACCTTCTGATCCGCGTGATGGTTGTCATCGTCCTGTTTGTCCTGACGGTGAATCTGCTTCTCGGTCGCCCGGTGATTGAGTCCCTCTTGTTTGCCGTGGCGCTCGCGGTCGGCTTATCGCCGGAACTGTTGCCAGCGATCGTCAGCGTGACCCTGTCCGCTGGCGCCCGGGCCATGAGCCGGCGCGGCGTCATCGTCCGCCGCCTGGAAGCGATCGAGAACCTCGGCAGCATGGACATTCTGTGTACCGACAAGACCGGCACGCTGACGGAGGGCAAAATCGTTCTCAACGATGCCTTGGACGCAAGGAACCACCCGTCGAACGAAGTGCGCCAGCTTGCCTATCTCAATGCGGCATTCGAGACTGGCATCGATAACCCGCTTGATGCCGCGATCATTACCGCGGGCAAGAGCACGGAGCTGACGACGCAGGGCTTCACGAAAATCGACGAAATCCCCTACGACTTCCTTCGCCGCCGCCTTACAATCGTCGTGGCGGAAGACGGCAATCAGACGCAGCACCTCATCGTTACCAAGGGCGCGTTCTCAAACGTGCTCGACACCTGCTCATCGCTCGAACGCGATGCCGTCGATATCCCGCTCACGACCGAATTGCGTGCCGACCTCGATGCGACCTTCAAATGCAAAGGGACCGAGGGTTTTCGGGTCCTGGCTGTGGCGACTCGCAGGGTCGCGGCCAAACCGCACTATGGCCACGATGACGAACAGGGCATGACGTTTCGCGGCTTTCTTGTCTTCTCCGACCCCCCAAAAGCGGACGCGCAACGTACGATCCACGATCTCGCCCAGCTCGGCATCCGCATCAAGGTGATCAGCGGAGACAATCGCTATGTGACGGCTCATCTAGCGGAAGCCGTTGGCCTGAATTCAAAGTCAATACTCACCGGCGACGACTTGGGAAAACTCAAGGATGAGGCGTTGTGGCACCGCGCACCACGCACCGATCTCTTCGTTGAAATCGACCCTCAGCAGAAGGAACGGATCGTCCGTGCATTGCAAAAAACCGGGCACTCGGTCGGATATCTCGGCGATGGCATCAATGATGCGCCGGCCCTGCATGCAGCGGATGTCGGCATCTCGGTTGAAGAGGCCGTGGATGTCGCCCGCGAGAGCGCCGACATCATCCTGCTGAGGCGCGATCTCGACGTCTTGCGCACCGGCGTAGAGGATGGAAGGCGAACCTTCGCAAACACGCTCAAATATATCTCGATCACCACCAGTGCGAATTTCGGGAACATGGCGAGCATGGCGCTCGCGACGCCGCTGCTTCCATTCCTGCCGCTTGCGGCCAAGCAGATCCTGCTGAACAACTTTCTTTCCGACGTGCCGTCGATTGCGATCTCGAACGATAATGTCGATCCGGACCGCGTCTCCCAGCCTCAGCGCTGGAACATCAAGGACATTCAGCACTTCATGGTTGTCTTCGGGCTGATCAGCTCGGTCTTCGATCTGATGACGTTCGCGGTGCTGCTGCTCGTCTTTCACGCGGATCAAGCCACGTTTCAGACGTCGTGGTTCGTCGTTTCGCTGCTGACCGAACTTGCCGTGGTCCTCATCCTGCGAACACACAGACCCGCCTTTCGTAGCAGACCCAGTCGCTTGCTGCTGTGGACCACAGTAATAGTCTCGGCCGCCACCCTCGCGATCCCGTTCCTCGGGCCCCTGAGTTCGGTATTTGGATTTGTGCCTCTCTCGGCGATCCAGATGGGCATCGTCATTGCGATAGTCATTGGCTACATTGCAGCGACGGAAGGAGCGAAGGCTTGGTTCTATCGGCGCAAATCAAAGCGGAACCAACGATTGCGGCACCGATGACGTAGTCGCCCGGGACGGGCGGTATTCTTGGATAAGACCACGACCGACGCCGCAAAGCCTGGCAACTAAGTCGCACCAAGAGGACGACGCCGATCGTAACTCGGCCACGACAGCCTTCGCTTCAAGCGGTCGGACCCAGTCAAGGTGCCACCTTTGCTTTAGTGTATGAAATGCTAGATGCCGTTGAGCCCGATCAAGCCTACCACGATGAGATAGATGGCCACGATGTAGTTCAACAGCCTCGGCGTGATCAGGATCAAAATGCCGGCGATGAGGGCGACAATAGGCGCGATGTGACCGGCGGTCAGGACCATTCTAGATCTCCTAGAATGGTGAGAGTGTTCGGGGTTGTAACAACGACACACCGCATTGATGCACGGCTGCTGAGTATGATGCAAAGACCAAGGTGGCGAGGCGACAAACCTGCGACGCGCTCTTTGCTGATTAAGTCGCTCATAAACAGGAGAACGCAATGGAAAGCGCAACATTTCGGAATTGGCTCGCGGAGCGAGGTTGTCGCTTCGATCATCATGAGCATCAGGAACGCGGCGAAGGTCAGGTCATGGTAACGGTTCATCGAGAAGGGCGGACATCGCAGGCGCCTCTGGGTGGTTCGCGCAAGGACCTCGATCCGCGCGACGTGCGCCGGGTCTGCGAAGAACTCGGCCTCGATTGGTCCAAGCTACCTGGACCGACGAGCCGGGTGTGAGGCGCGCAAATACCAGCTCCGCCTCCGCCGGTCAGTTCAGAGCCGGCCCGTGAGAAGAAGCATGACAAGGATGATCAAGATAACGCCGATGACTCCGATGCCACCGTGACCGAAGCCGTAGCCGTATCCGCCGAAGCGGCCACTAAAGCCACCAAGCAAGAAGATGACGAGGATGATGACGAGTATGAGTCCAATCGACATTGTCTATCTCCGATGCAACACCTAACCGAACATTGAACCTCTTCGCACTCCGACTGTGGAGCGCCTGATCGGCATTTTCCGCATGACGCACTATCAAGGGCGCCATCTGGGAATCGCCCGAACTACTTCTTCTCAATGGAAATGCCGCCCTTGCCGAGGTTGATCTCTATGCCGGTTGTCTTCTGTCGCTCCTGATAGAGCTGATAGCCTAAGACCGCGGCGACGGCCACGAGCGCGGCGATGATCAGAAAATAACGTCGCCGGCGCGCTCGTCCGGGCCGCGTTTTGCGGACGGAAGACGCACGTGGCACGGAACATTCCGGAAGAACGCTCGCAATTCTCCGCGGCCCGCCCACAGGAGCGTTTCGCATTCTTGTCACATGACCGTGTAAATTATGTCTAGAATTCTGGAACTATTGAATGATAATAAAATCCGGGGCGGAGCGGCTGCTCCTTAAGAAGGCGGAGCGGCTGCTCCTTAAGAACTGCTGCTCCTTAAGCACCAAGGTGTATGGCATCGATGGCGACAAAAGCTCTTGCAGTGGTCGGGCACCTCGGTCCGGCGGCGGCCGGCAACATGATGTCCGCCCCCCATGCGCTGTCCGCCCTGGCGGCGCTCGGCCAGCCGACGCGCCTCGATATCTTCCGCCTGTTGATGCGCCACGGGCCCGACGGCCTTATGGCCGGGGCCATCGCCGAGGCGATCGGCTGCCCGCACAACACGCTGTCGTCGCACCTGAGCATTCTGGCGCGCGCCGGATTAATCCGGGGCACGCGCGAAGGACGGACGATCCATTATCGTGCGGATATCGAAGCGATGCGCGCGCTCCTCGCCTTTTTGGTGACGGATTGCTGCGAGGGACATCCGGAACTCTGCGACTTTGCAGATTCGACTGGTAAGGCCGATCGCGGCTGCGCACCCGGAAACGGCAAAGGGAAGCAAAGGAAATAGTCATGGCAAGACCGGCAGACGACAAGATCTTCAACGTCCTGTTCCTGTGCACCGGCAACTCCGCGCGGTCGATCCTGGCTGAAGCGATCCTGAACCGTGAGGGACGCAGAAACTTTCGCGCCTTCTCCGCCGGCAGCCAACCCAAGGGCCGCGTCCATCCCTACGCCCTCGACCTCCTGCGCAAAATGAATTTTGACGTCACGCAGTTCCGCTCGAAGAGCTGGAATGAGTTCAACGGCCCTGACGCGCCAAAGCTCGATTTTACGTTCACGCTTTGCGACGATGCGGCCGCGGAAGCGTGTCCGGTGTGGCCCGGCCAACCGATGACGGCGCATTGGGGTCTTCCGGACCCGGCCGCGGCCACCGGCAACGAAGCTGAACTCCGCCTCGCCTTTGCGGACGCGTTCCGGATGTTGAACAACCGCATCTCAATCTTCGTAAACCTGCCGATCAATTCGCTGGGCAAGCTGTCGCTGCAACAGCAGCTCGACGCCATCGGCAAGACCACCCAGGCGGACGTCAAAGCCGCGACCGCGGCCGAATGAGCGATCTCGCCCCGCCCTTGACGCGCCGCCTGCTGGCGGAAGCGCTCGGCACCGCGATCCTGGTCGCCACGGTTGTCGGCTCCGGCATCATGGCCGAGCGGCTTTCCGACGGCAATCAGGCGATCGCGCTCCTCGGCAACACCATTCCGACCGGAGCGATCCTGGTCGTGATCATCACGATTCTGGGACCCATTTCCGGGGCGCATTTCAACCCCACGGTGACGCTGGTCATGGCGGGCCGCGGGACGACGCCATGGGGTGAGGTCGCCCCCTATATCGTCGTACAATGCGCGGGTGGCATCGCCGGAACGGCGCTGGCCCACCTGATGTTCGAGCTGGCGCCGCTGACGATCGGCGCCACGGCGCGCAGCGGACCCTCGCAGTGGCTCGCCGAGGCAGTCGCGACCTGCACACTCATCCTGACTATCCTGGGCGGGCTTCGTTACGCTGCCCATGCCATTCCCTGGCTCGTCGGCCTCGCCATAACGGCGGCGTATTGGTTCACCGCATCGACATCGTTCGCCAACCCGGCGGTCACGATCGCGCGCGGCTTCACCACGACTTTCGCCGGCATCGCCATCGACCATGTTCCGGCGTTCATCGTCGCGCAGATGGCCGGGGCGCTGGCGGGGGCGCTGATCGCGACCGCGCTTTTCCCATCTGTCGAGGAACACCGAGCGACGGAGACCGGCGCCAAGCGCGAGGCGACGACGCCGGGCGAATGACCCGTACGCGCACAGTGGCCAAACTGCATGGTGAAGGTGGCGCGCCCTTGCGACAGCGATCGCACCGCATTCACATAGTTGAACATGTTGGCAGCACGCGGGCTGACACCTCGTGCACGTTCGCTCGCATGCTTCGATTTGAAGCTCCTAAGGTGGCCGCAGCTGCTGTAGGACCTTCCAATTCGGCGGCACTCGTTCCAAGCTGTGGGCGTTCTGTCGAATGCGTCGGCGAGATTTGCGAGTCACTCGTCAGAGCTTGCGGCCCGAGAGACAATGGCATCACTCCTACCCGGCATCGCTGCAGTGATCTCGTTGTGGCTTCTGATCACCCAGCTGTGGATGCAGCAGCCCCCCGTCGCGGAGCAGGCTGTGTCATCCGACGTCAACATCTTCAACTACGGTGATGTCGACAAGACCTGCATCCACTGGACGGACGGTTGCCGCAATTGCAGCCGGGGCGCGGGCCAATTGCCGAATTGCTCCAACATCGGCATCGCATGTCAACCGCAGGGCAAGGTGACGTGCTTCGGCCGAACGCCGGACAGCGCCAAGCCCGACAGCGCCCCTGAGGACGCCAAGCCCTAACGTACCGGGCCGAGATCGGCCGGCACGTCAGGCCGCAAGGTTGCCCATCGTTGGCTCCTTGACGATTGCTTCGCTCGGCCCGGTTTGCGTGACCAGAGCCTCATAGGCAGCCGCCAGGACCAAGTAATCCAGCCTGGAACCGTGTGAGCCTTCCGCCAGCATGCGGAACTTCCGAGCCCTGAATTTGAACGGATCGATCGCCGTGTTTTCGGCTGGCATCGCACGAATCTCCCCAATTCTGAGCTTGAAAGCCCAGCAGGTAATTAGGTCACGTCAATGACGACCTACTGAGATACCTGTGCATAACCTCCAGCCTATCGGAATCAAACGGGATAACTAAGCAGAGGTTCTCAGGCTGTCCAACGGATCGAAGCCAGCAATTGGAAGAGGAATTGGAAGAGGAAGGAGTGAGTTTGCGCGTAGGGTAGCGGGTCGTGTGCAGGAGCCTTTGTTGCTGTCGTCCCCGCGCAGGCGCATAGGCGCTAAATTAGGTCCCTGTGTCCCGGGCGCAGCGCAGCGCGGCCGAGGCATCGGGGAAAGCGCAGAGAACAGCGGCCGCGGTGCGCTGCAG
>Ga0209797_10000406_pt1 | contig 21449 bp, 18 predicted proteins | sample DOMMetBare3Fresh_2_FD_187472 | JGI IMG/M metagenome (GOLD analysis project Ga0209797, IMG submission 187472) | Wetland sediment microbial communities from St. Louis River estuary, USA, under dissolved organic matter induced mercury methylation -... | ecosystem: Environmental > Aquatic >... | reverse complement strand
TTCCCGTCGGCCGAGCGCACCGGCGTGATCATCGGAAGCGGCATCGGCGGAATGCAGACCTACGAGGACAACTGCTCGGCATACGTGCTGAAGGGGCCAGACCGGGTCTCCCCGTTCTTCGTCCCGATGTTCATCCCGGACATCGCGGCCGGGCTGGTTTCCATCCGCTACGGGCTCAAGGGGCCCAACTACGCGACGGTGTCGGCGTGTGCGTCCTCGGCGCATGCGATCGGCGACTCCTTCCACATGATCCGCCACGGCGTGGTGGACGCGATGGTGACCGGCGGCGCCGAAGCGGCGATCACCGGCCTCACGGTGGCGGCCTTTTCCAATATGAAGGCGCTATCCAGCCGTAACGACTCGCCGGAGACGGCCAGCCGGCCGTTCGACAAGGATCGCGATGGCTTCGTGCTGGGCGACGGCGGCGCGATCGCGGTGCTGGAAAGTCTCGAGCACGCCGAGCGGCGCGGCGCGCGGATCCTGGGCGAGGTGCTGGGCTACGGCCTCAGCGGGGATGCGTACCACATCACCTCCCCGGCGCCGCATGGCGAAGGCGCCCAGCGCGCCATGCGCGCATGTCTCGCCGACGGCAGGATCGACCCGAAGGACGTCGGCTACATCAACGCCCACGGGACCTCCACCGATCAGGGCGATGTGGCGGAGACCGAGGCGGTGAAGGCGGTGTTCGGCGAGCAGGCGAGGAAGCTGGTGTTCGGATCCACCAAGTCCATGACCGGGCACCTGCTGGGAGGGGCGGGCGCGCTCGAGTTCGGGGTCTCGCTTCTGGTGGCCACCGGCGGCATCATTCCGCCGACGATCAACCAGTTCACGCCCGACCCCGCCTGCGATCTCGACTGCGCGCCCAACCGCAAGGTCGAGCGCCGGGTCGACGTGGCGCTGTCCAACTCCTTCGGCTTCGGCGGGCACAATGTCACTCTCGCCGTGAAGCGGTGGGAAGCGTAGAGCCCGCTACTGTGGAGTCGGCTGACCCGGCGGCGGGGCCGGCCGGAAGTCCACCGCCAGCGTGACCAGGAAGGCGCCCATGCGATGGGCCTCTTCGACGGTGAGGTCCCGGGGAACCACGACCTGCGCGAGGTGGTCGGGTCGGAGCGGGTAGTCCAGCGCGAGGCCTGGGGAGAGCGCCGCGGCCGGCGGCCGCGCCCGTGAGGCGCGTTCCAGAGCGGCCGGCTGGGAGCGCCTCCGGGACTGCTCAGCCTTTCCCGCGCGTGGGGTCGGGCGGAAAGCGTAGGTGCCGGGGCTCTCCACCCACCGGACGAACTCTTCGATGGCCCGGCCGACTCGCCGCCGGTACTCTCCCACCGATGCCGGCGAGAGCCGCCCGGGGTTGCGGTTCAGGAACGCGCGGAAGGTGGCGTCGACATCGATACGGCGCACGTCGGCCGCGTCCGCGGACGGCAGCTCCTCGAGCACCTTGGTTGTGGCCACCCGCCAACCCTGCGCCGTGGCGGGGTGCACCAGGCTCTTCTCCACCACGAACTCGATGAACCGCCCGAGGGCGGCGCGGGAGTAGTCCGGCTCGGATCCCACCAGATCTCCAGGAAGCAGACCTCCCCAATCTAGGCATCCCAACTCGTAAGGCAAGCGTTTGTGGAGAGGCGTACGCAAACGCAACGCGACACAACTCCAAGGTGGACAGCTGTCGATAAACCAGATGCACGGGATAAGTCGAGGCTGGCTGGTGTGAACGAGGCCAAACGGCGCCAAATGCAACCAAATGCCGGTCGGTATTGGGGACCCGCAAGGGACGGCACGGCCAACATGGGCCAACGCCGCGGTCGGCGATGGCGCTCGCCGTCGACGTTGCGTTTGAGACCGCGATGGCGCGTTCCCCGTACGCGCCGGCCGCTGCGGTCGAGGCGAACCCCTCGGGCGACTGGGCTGGTCCGACACGGCCGCCCGCTGGCCCGGCAGCCTGCCAACCGACTAGATTTGCGCATGCTTACCCGTGCTCTCCCAAGGAGATAGCATGTCCGAAGGCAGCGACACCCTCCGGTTGCGGGACCCCGCCCTCCGTCCGGTGGCCGAGAAGGTGCTCGCCGGCGCCAGGCTGGATTCGGCGGACGGGCTCGCGCTCTATGTCACCACCGATCTGCTTGGCCTGGGCCGCATGGCGGAGTACGCCAATGCCCGGCGCAACGGCGATCGCGTGCTCTTCTCTGCGAACCAGCACATCAATCCGACCAACGTCTGCGTGCTGCGGAACAGCTGCGTGTTCTGCTCCTTCGCCCGGATGCCGAAGGAGGACGGCGCCTACACTCGATCGCTGGAGGAGGTCTTCCACGAGGCGGAGCAGGCCCGTGGGATGCCCACCCGCGAATTTCACATCGTGGGCGGCCTCCATCCCAAGCTGCGGCTCAGCTACTACACCGACCTGCTGCGCGGGCTCAGGGAGCGGCACCCGCACGTGCACCTCAAGGCGCTCACCGCGGTTGAGATCGCGCATCTCGCCAGGATCGAGCGCGTATCGGAGCGTGAGGTGCTGGTGGCGCTCAAGGAGGCAGGCCTGACCAGCTTGCCCGGCGGCGGCGCCGAAGTGTTCAGCACCGCGGTGCGCGCCACCATCGCCGAGCGCAAGCTGACGGGCGAGGAATGGATCCGGGTGCATCGGACGGCCCACGAGCTGGGCATCCCGACGAACTGCACGATGCTCTACGGGCATGTGGAGACGGCCGAGGACCGGATCGCGCATCTCTCGATGTTGCGGGCGCTGCAGGATGACACCGGTGGCTTTCTCACCTACATCCCGCTGGCGTATCACCCCGACCACAACGAGCTGGGTGAGGAGATGGGCCGCGTCGGCACCGCCACGACGGGGTACGAGGACCTCAAGAACGTTGCCGTCGGACGCTTGTTCCTCGACAACATCCCGCATGTGAAGACACATTGGCCGATGGTGACGCCATTCCTCTCGCAGATCGCCCTCAGCTTTGGCTGCGACGACGTGGAGGGAACGGTGGTGTACGAGCGGGTCTACCATGAGGCGGGCGCGCATACGCAGATGCACATGCCGTATCTCGAGCTGGTGCGGCTCATCCGTGGGGCGGGGAAGCGCCCGGTCGAGCGCGACAGCCTCTATCGGGCCGTGCGGGAAGAGTTCGACGATCCGCCGCCCGAGCCGTCGCTCCGCCGTGGCGCCGGACTGCCGGTGGTGCACGCCGCATGAGGCTCGGCCGCATTCCGTGGATCAATTGCTACCCGGTCTACGGCGCCATCGACCGCGGGATCGTACCGGTCCCCGCAGAGCTGGTGACGGGGACGGCGTCCGAGCTGAACGAGCTGCTCGCGGCGGGCGAGCTGCAGGTGAGCGCCGTGTCCGCGGTCGAGTACGCGCGCAACGCCGCCGCCTATCATCTGCTACCCGATCTTGCGATCACCTGCGACGGTCCCGTGCACAGCGTCGCGCTCTTCTCCCGGCGGCCGGTCGAGCGGCTCGATGGTTGCACCGTGCTGCGGACCGCCTCGTCCCAGACGTCGGTGCTGCTGCTCGACTTGATCGCCCGGCACCGGTGGGGCGTCCGTCCCCGCTACGCCACGGCCCGGGCGGAGGCGCCCGATCTCGCTGGGCTGGCGGGGTTGCCCCACGAGGCCGTGCTCGTCATCGGCGACGCCGCCCTGCTGCTCGCCACCCGGGGGCTGTATCCCGTCCGGGTGGACCTCGGGGCCGAGTGGAAGGCGTGGACCGGACTCCCCTTCGTGTTCGCGGTGTGGGCCGCTCGGCGGGACGCAGTGCCCGATGCCGTCCGTGAGGTGCACCGGCGGCTGCTCGAGTCGCGGGCGTGGGGGCTGGCCCACCTCGACGACCTGTCTGCCGAGGCGGCCCACAGCACCGGCGTCTCGGCCGCGGTATGCCGGGCGTACCTCGGCGACTTGGACTATGCGCTCTCCTACCGGCATCTGGCCGGGCTGACGGACTTCTTCCGCCGGCTGGCGCAGGAGGGCCTGGTGCCGGACGGATCACTGTCATTCATCTCGGCGGCGTAGGGAGTGGCGGGCGACGGGCACCAGTGATCAGATAAAGGATTGTCATCATGAGCGTTGTAGATCGGACCTCAAGTGACTTCAAGGCATATCTTGAGCTCTACCAGCGCACCCCCCTGCTCGAGCTCGGCCAGCTCGCCGACGCGGAGCGCTGGCGGCAGCACCCGGACCCGATGGTGACCTACATCATCGACCGGAACATCAACTACACGAACGTCTGTGTCGCCGACTGCCAGTTCTGTGCGTTCTACCGACGGCCCAAGGACGGGCAGGGCTACGTACTGAGCTTCGAGGAGATTGGTGCCAAGATCGACGAGTGCAAGGCGCTCGGCGGCGTGCAGATCCTGCTTCAGGGCGGCCACAACCCCTACATCCCCTTCGAGTGGTATCTCGACCTGATGAGATACGTCAAGCGCCACCACCCGATCCACATCCACGGCTTCTCGCCGTCCGAGGTGGTGTTCTTCAGCGAGCGCTTCGGCCTCTCGGTGCCGGACGTGGTACGCGAGCTCAAGGCGGCGGGGCTCGACAGCATTCCCGGCGGCGGCGGCGAGATCCTGGTCGATCGTATCCGTGAGCGCGTGGCGAAGAAGAAGGCGCAGACCGAGGAGTGGCTCGGCGTGCAGGAGGAGGCGCATCGGCAGGGTATGAGGACCTCCGTCACGATGATGTACGGCCTCGGCGAAACCGAGGAAGACCGCATCGAGCACCTGCTCCGCGTGCGCGATGTGCAGTCGCGCACGGGAGGCTTCACGGCGTTCATCTGCTGGCCCCTCCAGCCCGAGGGTACGCCGGGGATGTCGCACTACGAGAAGACGGATGCGGTGACCTATCTCCGCATGCTTGCCATGAGCCGGATCGTCCTCGACAACGTGCCCAACCTCCAGTCGTCCTGGGTCACGATGGGGCATAAGGTGGGACAGATCGCGCTCCGGTTCGGCGCGAACGACTACGGCAGCCTCATGATGGAGGAGAACGTCGTGTCCGCGGCCGGCACGACGCACCGCACCACGCTCCAGGAGATCGATCGCGTGATCCGTGACGCCGGCTATCGCCCGATGCGTCGGCGGCAGGATTACAGCGTCATCGAGGAGCCGGTCGCGGCGTGACGCGCGTGGGGATCGGCTACGACTCCCACCGGTTCGTGGCGGGCCGCCCGCTCATTTTGGGCGGCGTCACCATCCCCCACCCGCAAGGCCTCGCTGGGCATTCGGATGCCGACGCGGTGGCCCACGCGCTCACCGATGCCATGCTCGGCGCCGTCGGCGCCGGCGACATCGGCCAGCTCTTTCCAGACACTGACCCGCAGTGGAAGGACGCGGACTCGATGGAGCTGCTTCGCACCGCGCACGAGCTCATCCGCGACCGCGGCTACACGCTGGCCCAGGCCGACTGCTCCGTGATCACCGAGCGCCCGAAGCTGGGGCCGCATCTCGGCGCGATGGCCGCGACGTTGGCGGCGCGCCTCGGCGTGGACGCGACGGCGATCAGCGTGAAGGCCAAGACGAACGAGGGAATGGGCTTCATCGGCCGCGGCGAGGGGCTGGCGGTGATCGCCGTCGTTGTCCTGGAGGCCCGCTGATCGAGTCCCTGCTGGACTGGGTCTCCCACCTCCCGCCCGCGGCCATCTACGCCGTGCTCGGCCTGCTCGCGGCAGTCGAGAACGTCGTGCCGCCCGTTCCGTCGGACGCGGCCGTCGCGCTGGGCGCCTTTCTCTCGCACCGCGGCGTCACTACGCCGGGCACGGTCTTCCTCGTGACCTGGGTCGCCAACATTCTCGGGGCGGCCGGTGTGTATCTGGCGGCCCGCCGTTATGGCCGGCGTCTATTCGCCTCGCCGACCGGCCGCCGCCTGCTGGCGCCGCGCTCGTTGGCCATCATCGAGCGCGAGTATCTCCGCTTCGGCGTCATTGGGATCTTTCTCAGCCGCTTCCTGCCGGGCATCCGGGCGGTGGTGCCACCGTTCGCCGGGCTAATCGGTTTGGGTACCGTGCGAACCTTTCTGCCCATGGCGGTCGCGTCTGGCATCTGGTACGGCGGAATCACCATCCTCGGGGCAATCCTCGGCGCGGAATGGAATCGCATCACTGCGCTCATTTCGGGCGTGAACCGCACGCTCGGCATCGCTGCCCTCCTGGTCGTCGTTGCCGGCGGTGCGTGGTACCTCGTCCGCGCCAGGCAGCGCCGGCGTGAGCGGGTCTGGCACGCCACCCGGGATGCGCTGGATCCCGCCGCGCCCTCGTTTCTCGCGGGCACCGACATCGCGGAAGGTTCGGCGCGCCAGGCGGCTGCGCTGGTGGTGCTCGAACTGGCGTACGCGGATCCCGCGCTCACGCCCGAGGATCGGATTCTGATCGCGAACCACCTGCACTCCCGGTGGGGGCTCGGCCCGGCGCGGATCCCGCCGCCGCCGCCACCGGAGGAGGAGCGGCGCACTCGCTTTGCCGACTACGCGCGCCGGCTGAGAAAGCGCGTGGGGCAAGCGGAGCGGCTGGAGCTGGTCGAGCGGATGTGGAGCGTGGCGTTCGCCGACGGGGCCATCGGCGAGCACGAAGCGCGACTCATGCACCTGGCGGCCGAGCTGCTCGGTCTGGGCAAGGAAGAGCTCGCCGAGGCGTCTCGACGCCTGCAGGCGCAGCAGTCCGCATGACCGTCGCGAACCTTCGCGAGCGTGTCGCGCGCGATTTCGGGCTGGAGGGCTTCCGCGACTTCCTCGCCCTCGAATTGGGCAGCAGCGCCAACACGGTCGCGGCCTACTTGCGGGATCTCCAGCGGATGGCGGAGTTCGCAGCCTCCAAGGGGGTGCGGGATCCCGGTCGGGTGAGCCGCGCTCTCCTGCGAGACTTCATCTATCTCCTCAAGGATCTGGGCCTGAGCCCCGCGACGATCCGGCGCGAGGTCTCGGCCATCCGGACTTACTATGGCTTTCTCCTGGGGGAGGGTCGGGTGGCGGCCGATCCGAGCGATCGCCTCGAGACGCCGCGTCGCGGCCGCGTACTGCCGGCTACGCTCACCGTGCGCGAGGTCGAAGCCCTCCTGGCCGCTCCCCGCGTGGATGAGCCGCTCGCCTGGCGGGACCGCGCGCTGCTCGAGCTGGGCTACGGCGCAGGGCTGCGGGTGTCCGAGCTCTGCGGGCTCGCCACGACCGATCTGCTCCTGGCCGAGAATCTGGTCCGCGTCTTCGGGAAGGGAGGGAAAGAGCGGCTCGTGCCGATCGGCCGTGCGGTGATCGGCGCCGTTTCCGTGTACCTCCATCAGCTCCGACCGGAGCTCGACCGCGGGAAGAGCGGCGGACGGGTGCTGCTTAACGCGCGCGGCCACCCGCTGTCGCGCGTGGGCGCATGGGGCATCGTGAAGCGGGCCGCGGCGCGCGCGGGGCTTACCAAGCGCGTGACGCCCCACACCCTGCGTCACAGCTTCGCTACCCACCTCCTCGAGGGCGGTGCCGATCTGCGGGCGGTGCAGGAGATGCTTGGCCACGCCGACCTCTCGACGACGCAGATCTACACCCATGTCGACCGCGAGTACCTCCGGTCGGTGCACCGCCAGTTCCACCCCCGAGGCTAGGCGTGATCTCACGCGCGGGCGTCACCGCCACCCTCCTGCTCGCCGTGGGCGCCTGCGTGCCGTACGTTCCGCGGCCGGTCGAGCCGGCCGCACACCCTGCCGAGTATCGCGCTCGCCGGCTCGACGACCCGAAGCTGGTGGACTGGGTGGCCCGGTGGGCCGCCCGTCCCGAGCCTCGCCGCTGGACCGACCGTCAGCTCGCCCTGGCCGCACTCGGCCTGCGGGCCGAGCTCGAGCGGGCCCGTGCCGACTGGCGGACCGCTATGGCCGCCGCGCGGTCGGCCGCCGCGCGGCCGCAACCTGGCATCGAGGCCGGCGTGGAGCGGGCGGTATCGGGTAGCGAGGGACAATCTCCCTGGGTGGTCTCGCTCGCGGGGCTGTTCGGCATCGAGCTCGGCGGGAAGCGTGGCGCACGGCTGCAGCAGGCGCGCGCGCGCACCGCCGTGGCCGAGGGCGAGCTGCGTCTCACGGCGTGGCGCATCGTCCAAGGTGCCCGCGCTGCGGTAGCGGCCGTTGCCCTGGCCGAAGCCGAGCTGCAGCAGGCGCGCCGCGAGGTGGAGGCACTGGCAGAAGTCCTGACGCTGGAGCGGGCGCGGTACGAGGAGGCGTCGCTCACGCTGGCCGAGCTGGCTCGGACGGGTAGTGAAGTTCAGGATGCTCGAGCGAGGGCCGGCGCGACGGAAGCGGCGGCGCTCGAGGCGCGGGCGGAGCTGGCAGGGAGTCTGGCGCTTCCCGTTCGGGCGCTCGACTCCGTCGTGGTGACCCAGGACGGGGAGAGCGGCTGCGGCTCGCTCGATGATCCGGGGCCCGACTCGCTCATCGCCCTGACGCTGCATCGCCGCCCGGAGGTCGGTCGGGTGCTCGCGGAGTACGCCGTCGCGGAAGCCGATCTGCGCCTGGCCGTCGCTCGGCAATATCCCGATCTCAACCTCGGCCCCGGCTTCACCTGGGACCAGGGCGTCCATCGCTGGACGCTCGCGCTCGCGCTCCCGAACCTCTTCGGCTTCCGGAACCGTGCGGCGATCGACGAGGCCGACGCGGCCCGAACCGCGGCCGCCGCGCGCGTGGCCGAGATCCAGGATGAGCTGCTGGCGGAGGTCGAACTGGCGATGGCGCGCTGCCGTGGCGCGATGCTCGAGCGCGCTGCGGCGGATTCTCAGATGACCGTCGTGCGGCGCGCGGCGGAACTGGCTCGGGCGGCGTACGAGCGCGGCGAGACCTCACGCCTCGATCCGGCGCTCGCCGGGTTAGCCGTGGTCCGGACCGAGCGGGCCCGCCAGAGTGCCGAGCGCCGCCTCCGGACCGCCGGACAGGCGCTGGATGCGGCGTCCGCCGGCTGGAGCGGCGGCACGAGCGAGCGCTGGCCCGACCCCCGCACCGATGACCTCGTGGAAGGAGCGCCGGAATGAGCGTTGTGCTGCGTCGGGTCGTGCCAATCGCTCTCGTCCTTGCCGCAGTGGCGGGGCTCGTGGTGCTCTTTCGCAACCACCAGCGCAAGGTCGCCCAGGAAGCGGAGCGCGAGCAGCCGGTCGTCGCGCCGAGTCGGGTGCGGGATGAGGCCGGTGTCGCCATCGTCAGCCTCGATTCCGCCGAGTTGCGGCGAGTGGGTGTGAGCGTGGCGCCCCTCCGCGCCGTCCGCCGCGCGCCGGAGCAGCGTCTGCCTGGCCAGGTGGTGGCCGAGAGCGAGCGGACCACGGTGCTCCGCGCTCCCGTGTCGGGGCGATTCACGGTGCCCGTGGGCGCGCGCTGGCCGGGCCTGGGCGAGCGTGTGGCCGCGGGTGTCGAGATCGCCCAGGTGTCGGACGCACGGCCGCTCTCGCTCCCTATCGCCGGCGTGGTCACCCACGTAGGTGCGCAGCCGGGCGCGCTGGTCGAGGCGGGGCAGGCGTTGCTCGAGGTCGCCGACTTCAGTCGCCCGCTCGTGCGGGTGGCATGGCTCGAGCCCGCGGGCGCGGCGCCGACGACCAGCCTCAGCCTCAGCACCGGCGCGGCGCGCGTGCCTGCGCGGCTGGTCGGTCCTGCGCCCGAGGCGGACCCGCTCACCCGCCGTCCCGCCTATCTGTACCGCGCCGAGCGGAGCTGGCCCGGTGCCACCCCGGGAACGCCGGTCCTCGCGCTGGTCCCGGGCGGCGGCCCCTCGAGCGCCGGTGTACTCGTGCCCGACTCCGCGGTCGTCCAATGGGAAGGACTGGCCTGGGCCTACGTCCAGCGGGCCGCCGGCCGCTTCCAGCGCGTGCGCGTCCCGGCCGACGGCCCGGCGCCGGGCGGCTGGATCGCGGGGCCGCCCCTCGCTCCCGGCGACACGGTGGTGGTGCGCGGAGCACAGGAGCTGCTGTCCGAGGAGTTTCGTGCCCGCGTGACCGTGGGCGACGAGGCGGGCGAGTGAGCGCGCCCGCCTGCGTATGCTGACCAGCCTGGTCCGGCAGTCGATCCGCCACCGTGGCGTCGTCATCGGCCTGGCGGTGGCCCTGGTCGTCTACGGCACCGGAATTGTCGCCGGCGCACGCCTCGACGTCTTCCCCGAGTTCGCGCCGCCCCAGGTGTCCATCCAGACTGAGGCGCCTGGGCTCTCCCCCGAGCAGGTCGAGGTCCTCGTCACCAAGCCGATCGAGGACGCCATCAACGGGGTCGAGGGGATCGCCGCGGTCCGCTCGCAATCGATTCAAGGGCTGTCCGTCATCACTGCGGTGCTCGCCGAGCGGCAGGACATCTACCGGGCGCGTCAGGCGCTGTCGGAGCGGCTCGGTGAGGCGGCCGGGAGGCTCCCGGCAACCGTTGCGCCACCCGTGCTCACACCGCTCACGTCTTCATCCAGCACGGTGCTGGTCGTCGGCTTCACGTCCGCGACCCGGTCGCTGATGGAGCAGCGCACGTTCGTGGACTGGGTCGTGCGCCCCCGGTTGCTGGCGACGCCGGGCGTGTCCAAGGTTGCGGTGTTCGGCGGCGAGGTGCGCCAGCTTCAGATCCAGCTCGACCCGGAGCGCCTGCGCCTCTACGGCATCGGCGTCGCCGAGGTGACGGCAGCCGCAACGCAGGCCACCGGTGTGCGTGGGGCGGGTGTGATCGACGGACCCAACCAGCGGGTCACCGTCCGGGCGGAGGGGCAGGCGGTTACCCCAGCCGCCCTGGCCGAAACCGTCGTGCGCGAGCGCGAAGGCTCGGTGCTGCGCCTCGCCGACCTCGGTCGCGTGGTCGAGGCGCCCGAGCCCCGGGTCGGCGAGGGCGGCGTCGACGGGCAGCGCGGCCTGGTTGTGGTGGTCTCGGCGCAGCTCGGCGCCAATACGAAGGTCGTGGCTCAGCGCGCGGAGGCGGCGCTGGCCCGCCTCGAGCCGGCGATCCGGGCCGGTGGCCTCACGCTCCACCCGGACATCTTCCGTCCGTCCGAGTTCATCGATCTCGCGCTGCGGAACATCGTCACCTCGCTCCTGCTCGGGGCGGTGCTCGTGGCCGTCATCCTGCTCGTGTTCCTGTCGGATGTCGGGGCCGCTGCCATATCCCTGACGGCGATCCCGTTGTCGTTGCTCGCCGCGCTCATCGTGCTGGACCGGCTCGGGTTCGGCATCAACACGCTGACGCTGGGCGGGCTCGCCATTGCCCTGGGTGAGGTGGTGGACGATGCGATCATCGACGTGGAGAACATCGCGCGGCGGCTGCGGGAGAACGCGCGAGCGGCGGCCCCGCGGAGCGCGGCGGCAGTGGTGCTCGCGGCATCGCTCGAGGTCCGTAGCAGCGTAGTCTACGCCACGTTCGTGGTGGCCCTGGTGTTCGTCCCGGTGCTCATGCTGACGGGCGTTCAAGGTGCGCTCTTCCGCCCGCTGGGCTTGGCGTACATCCTCGCGATCCTCGCGTCGCTGGTGGTGGCGTTGACGGTCACCCCGGCGCTGACGCTGCTGTTCCTCGGTGGTCGGGGCCACCGGGCCCACGAGTCCCCGGCGCTGGCTTGGCTCAAGGCGCGGTATGCAAGGGTCCTGGAGCGACTGGCGGATCGGCCGGGAACGGTCGGGGCCGGGGCGGTCCTCGTCTGCGCCGCGGCGGTGGCCACCGTTCCGTTCTTCGGCGCCACGTTTCTGCCGGAGTTCCGCGAGGGCCATTACCTCATCCACATGTCCGCAGTGCCCGGCACCTCGCTGGACGAATCGTTCCGGCTGGGGGCGCGAGTCACCGAGGCCCTCCGCCGTGATTCCCGTGTCCGCGCGGTTGCGCAGCGCATCGGACGTGCCGAGCTGTCCGAGGACACCTGGGGCACGCACTACACCGAGTTCGAGGTGGATCTCGTCCCGCTGACCGGCGAGGACGCCGAGACTGTCCAGGACGATCTGCGGAAGATCCTGGCCGGCTTCCCGGGGGTGAACTTCGCCATCCGCGGGTTCCTCGCCGAGCGGATCGAGGAGACGCTCACGGGCTCGAGCGCCGAGCTGGTGGTGCGTGTCTACGGGGACGACCTCGACAGCCTCGACGTAGCAGCGCGGCGGGTGGCCGTGACGCTCGGCGGGGTTCCCGGCGCCGCGGACGTGCAATACGACCCGCCGCCGGTGGCACCCGAGGTCACCGTCCGTCTGCGTCCCGAAGCGCTGCCGCTGCACGGACTCCGGGCCGACGAGGTGCTCACCGCGATCGAGACGGCCACCCGCGGCACCCGGGTAGCCCAGGTGTTCGAGGGCAACCGCGCCACCGACGTCGTTGTGACCCTGCTTCCGGGCCGTCGCACTCGCCCCGAGGACCTGCGCGCGCTGCCGGTCACGTCATCCAGCGGTCGCCAGGTCGAGCTCGGCCAGGTGGCCGACGTGGCGCGCACTACTGGGCGGTTCGTCATCGCCCACGTCGGAGCGCGCCGGGTGCAGACGGTCACCGCCAACGCGCGCGGGCGTAACATCGACGCCGTCACCCGCGACCTCGAGACCCGGCTCGCATCCTCGGTCGAACTCCCGGCCGGCGTATACGCCGAGGTCGGTGGCACGGGCGCGGCCCAGCGTGCCGCCCGGCGCGAGCTCCTGCGGGACAGCCTGCTCGCCGGCGCGGGGATCGTCATGCTGCTGTGGGTGGCCTTCGGCGAGTCGAGCCGGCTGCTGCTCGTGCTCGCCAACCTTCCATTCGCTCTGGTCGGCGGAGTCCTCGCGGTGTTCGCGACCGGGGGACTGCTGAGCCTCGGCTCGCTGGTGGGCTTCGTGACCCTGTTCGGCATCGCCACGCGAAACGCCGTCATGCTCGTCTCGCACTTCGACCATCTGGTCGTGGCCGAGGGTGCTGTCTGGGGCCGCGAGACGGCGGCGCGCGGTGCGCTCGAGCGCCTGGGCCCCATTCTCATGACCGCGCTCGTCACCGCGCTGGGTCTCCTGCCGCTGGCGCTGGGAAGCGGCGACCCCGGCCGGGAGATCGAGGGGCCCATGGCGATCGTCATCCTCGGCGGTTTGCTCACCTCCACGGCCCTCAGCCTGTTCGTGCTTCCCACGCTCGCGCTGCGGTTCGGCCGTTTCGGCCGCTTCGATGCGCCGGGTGAGTGACCACCGTCAGGTCACGCTTCAGGCCGCGATCCCCGCCTCCGCAGCGTCGGTTCCTTCGAACACCCGACCCAGCCATCGCAGGATCACCGCCGCCTCGGCGCCCAATGACGCCAGCAAGACTCCGGCGGCCGGCGCGGCGGCCCACCATCCCATGGCGCCCTCCAGCAGTGCGAAGAGCCCGGCGGCCAGCAGGGCGGGCCCGACGAGGCCCGCCGCGAGCAGCGCTCCATAGGCCGTGATCATCAGCATGTTCTGCCCGAGCGCCTCGACGCCGCCCGGTCGCCCGCTGCCCAGATGGGCCCATGCCGGGAACAGCAGCGCGGCGCCATTCTGGATCAGCATTCCCAGGAAGTTGATGCCGGGAAGGCAGACCACCGCGCCGAGGAGGACGGCAGAACGGACGTCGAGACTCGGGTCCATCCGATCGTTCCCCAGAAAGGCGAGATATGCCACGAACAGGAGTCCGAGTTGCAGCGCGGTGAGGACCATCGTCGATGCGGCGGTCTCGGCCGCGACCACGGCCCGGCCGCGCAGGGGATAGCTGCGGAGCAGGTCGAGCTTGAGCAGGTCGTTTCTGAGATCGTTGCGGATCCACTGGGGACCGATCACCAGAGTCAGCGCCGCCCAGATGGCCGCAAGCCACCCGACGACTTCCGCGATCGTGGCGTCGACCTTGAACGAGAGCAGGCCGGCCAGCCCGCCGACCGCCGCGAAGCTCGCGGCCATGCTCCGTGCGCGGCGCGTCCGCACCACTGCCAGCAGGTTCTTCCAGAGGATGGCGCCGGCCGGCCACCCGACCGGGGCAAGCCGCAGCAGGGGGGGCAGGTGGCGATGCGCGAGCCTCGGCGTCCCGCCGGGCCCGCCTCGCTCCGCCGCAAGGCGCGCGCGCCTGAGCGACGCCTCCACAGCGGCTTCTTCGAAGGCGGTGTCGGCGCGAATTACCCAGACGTAGTGCAGCACCAGCAGCAGCAGCGCGGGGCCCATGGCGCGCCGCCAGTCGGCAGCGGAATGCGCGACCAGCGGGCCGATCACCGCTCGGAAGGGCACGAGCAGCGCATGGGGAACCGGCTGGCCGGCCGCCTGAGCCAGCGCGTTCAGAAACGACATCGGGCCCCCCGCCCACCCGGTCGCCAGCATCGGCAGGGTGCCGCGAACGCTCCACACCAGCCCCACGACCATCGTGCCGAGGAGTGTGAGCGAGACGATTCGGTGTCGGAGCGCAATCCGCCCGTGCTCCAGCACGCTGGTCCGCACGAACGAGGCACCCAGGCGGTGGAAGGAGATGGTCGTGAGCAGCACCCAGATGGAGAGCGCGCGCAGCCACGGCGACGTGCCGAATCGCTCTCGCGCCAGGATGAGGGTCCAGAGCAGGGAGTTGAACAGGATGAGGAGCTGATTCCGGAGCAGTTTGTACTGAACCAGCTCGCGGCGCCTCACGGGACCGGCGAAGAGAAATGTCACCTCGGCGGGCGTAAAGGCCAGCACGCGGCGCTCGACGCCGAAGATCCAGCCCCAGAGCACGGCGCCAAGGACCGCGAGGGCCCCGAGCAGCTCGATCCACGGAGCGCCGACCACCGAGGCAGGCGCTGGCTGCGGACGCTGCTGGACGGCGATCACCCACAGATAGCTGACTCCCAGTCCGAGCGCGGCCAGGTAGCGGGGACTGCGCAGCTTCCGGAGCTGCCGGACGCCGCGATGGTAGGCCGAGCGCCAGGCGAGATAGGCGAAAGCCCGGATCACGCTTGCGGCTCCCCGCCGGGGCCGATGAGCGCCAGGAAGACGTCCTCGAGACGGCGGCCGGCCAGCGCCGGCCGGCTCGCCACGATCTCGGCGATCGTGCCGAACGCCACCGCCTCTCCCCGGTTCATGACCAGCACCCGCGTGCAGATCTCCTCGACGACGTGCAGGAGATGGGAGCTCAGAATGACGGCCGCACCCTTCTCCGCGCGCCGGACGATGGTGGCCTTCATCCGCCGGATGCCCACCGGGTCGAGACCGGTCAGCGGCTCGTCCAGCAGCAACGCCCGGGGCTCATGGAGCAGGCCACAGGCAATCGCCAGCTTCTGCTTCATCCCGCGGGACAGCTCGCCCGGCAGGGCCGACCGTTTGGTCGCCAGCTCCATCTCCTCCAGCATCCCGGGGATCCGTTCGCCGACGTCGGCGACCTGGTAGAGCCGCCCCACGAACCGGAGGTGCTCCTCGACGGTCAGATACTCGAACAGGTGCGGCTCGTCCGGAATGAACGCCAGCAGCGACTTCGCGGCCACCGCGTCCTTCGCCAGGTCGTGCCCGCCAATGCTGATCCGGCCCCGGCTGGGGATGATGATCCCGGCGATGCTGCGGATGGTGGTCGTCTTGCCGGCCCCGTTGGGTCCCACGAGTCCGAGCACCTCGCCGGGCTGCACCTGGAACGTGAGTCCCCGAACGGCGGGGATGTCGTCATACAGCTTCTCCAGCTCCTCGACGACGATCACGGGCCCCTCGAAAGCCGCCCGCACTCCCGCACGGGGCCCGGGCGGTGAAACTTTCGACGGTACCTGAACGTCTCTCGTTGGAACATGTTTCCCCTTCGGGTGCGGAACCCTGTGCGCGGCCCTGGAGGCCGAACCTTATGCGAAGCTACTGGATGCGGATCCTGGCCGGCGCCCTGGCCATCTTCGCCATCGGCATGGTCGGCGTCACCCTGTGGAGACGCGGGGTGGTGAAGGTGAACGCGGTCGTGTCCGGCACGGGCCCGCTGAGTTTCCCGCTGCCCTTCGTCCCGTTCCAACTGGACGGAAACAAGCTGGGGCAGTTGGAACGGTTGGTCGTCAATCGTGACACCCCAAAGAAGGTGTCCTCGGTGGACCTCGAGGTGAAGCTCGACGACTCGCTCGTGGCCCAAGGGCTCGCCGGCTGCCGGCTGGCGGCCAATGTCGAGAGCGACTCGAGCGTTCCCGGAGACATCAACGTGCATGTCACCCGTTTCGGCGACCGGACGTTCTTCTTCTGCGCGACCAATGATTCCGCCTTCGTCGAATTTGGCAAGGTCCGGCTCAAGCCCGGGGACGTGATCGTTCCGCTACTGGTGCCGCGGTCCCTGGCCGAGCACCTCCGGAATGGCGATTGGGGCAACGGCGCCGACTCGGCCGACGTGCTGGTGCAGCGGGCCGAATCGCTGGCAGGCAAGGCAGAACAGGCCGCGGATACCCTCGCGACGGCGCGGGAACAGCGCGACGCCGCCATACGGCTCGTCCGCTCGAAGCTCGGCGACTCGCTGCGCGTCGAAGGCAAGCGCCGGGCGGATTCGCTGCGCGAGGCGCTGACCCGCATGGCGGACTCGGCAGGGGGCCGCTAGCTTCGGGGATCATGCTGCTCGTCCTCGACAATTACGACAGCTTCACCTATAACCTCGTGCAATACGCCGGGGAGCTCGGTGCAGATCCGGTGGTTCACCGGAACGACGCGCTGAGCGTGGACGCTGCGATGGCGCTCCAGCCCGCGGCGATCGTCATCTCACCGGGGCCCTGCACGCCACGCGAAGCCGGGATCAGCGTGCCCCTGGTCCGGGCCGCCGCCGAGGCGGGCGTCCCGCTGCTCGGCGTCTGTCTGGGCCACCAATGCATCGGCGAGGCGTTCGGCGGCCGGGTGGTGCGGGCCGATCGGCTCATGCACGGCAAGACGACCATGGTCGCGCACACTCACCACCCGCTCTTCCGGGGGATCCCTTCGCCCTTCGAGGTGATGCGCTACCACTCGCTCGTCGTGGCTCCTGGGGGGCTGCCGGATGAGTTGGAGGCGACCGCTTGGTCCGACGACCGGCCCACCGGGAGCGAGATCATGGCGCTGTGCCACAGGCGGTTGCCGGTCTATGGCGTGCAGTTCCATCCGGAGTCGGTTGGCACCGACCATGGGAAGCGCATCTTGGCCAACTTCCTTTCGCTGGTGGGAGAACGAACCGCCGAAGCCACCCTGTCCTAACCCATTCGCAACACTACCCATAGGCACTCCGCTCCGTCCCCGGCACGACTTTTGACTGGCCCCCCGCCCGCTATTACCTTTCGTGATGCGCGTCCTGGGTGTCATTCCGGCTCGTCTAGGCTCCACCCGTCTCCCCAACAAACCGCTCCAGTTGCTGGCCGGTGAGCCGCTCATCACCCGGGTGATTCAGCGCGTCATGGAGCAGGGCGTCATGCAGGAACTGGTGGTCGCGACCGACTCCCACATGATCGCCCAGGTCGTCGAGCGGGCGGGGGTGCGCGCGGTGCTGACTCACGACGGCCACCTCTCGGGCACGGACCGCGTAGCCGAGGCGGCTCGGCGCCTCGAATTCGCCGGTTTCGAGGTGGTGGCGAACATCCAGGGCGACGAGCCGTTCCTGCCGCGAGAGGCTCTGGCGGGGGCGGTCGAGCGAGTGGCCGGGGGCGACGACATCGGCACGGCCGCCTCGCCCCTGGCCGTCGAGCACGCGGCCGATCCGGCCCGGGTCAAGGTCGTGACGGATGCGCGGGGCCGGGCGTTGTACTTCTCGCGGGCGGTGATTCCCCATCGCCGCGAGCCGACCGATCCGACGGAGGGTCTCTACTGGCAGCACGTGGGCCTCTACGTGTACACGCGCGCGGCGCTCGAGCGCTGGGTCGCAGCGCCGCCGAGCCCGGCCGAGCTGGCCGAGCGCCTGGAGCAGCTTCGGGCGCTCCACTGCGGGCTCACGATTGGCGTCGCCCGGTTGACCGAGCCGGCGCTTCCCGGCGTGGACACGCCGGAGGATCTCCGACGGGCGGAAGCCCACTGGCACGCACTACAGGGGTGAGGCGTATGACCACGGGTCCGAACGCGACCAAGTACATCTTCGTTACCGGCGGCGTCGTCTCCTCCCTCGGGAAAGGCATCGCCGCCGCGTCGCTTGGACGCCTGCTCGTCGAGCGCGGCCTCAGCGTGACGATGCAGAAGTTCGATCCCTACATCAACGTGGATCCCGGGACGATGTCGCCATTCCAGCACGGCGAAGTGTTCGTCACCGACGACGGCGCGGAAACCGACCTCGACCTCGGCCACTACGAGCGGTTCATCGACCGCTCGCTCTCCCAGCAGAACAACATCACTACCGGGCGCATCTACCAGACCGTCATCAACAAGGAGCGGCGCGGCGAGTATCTCGGCTCCACCGTCCAGGTCATCCCCCACATCACCGACGAGATCAAGAACGCCATCCGGCGCACCGCCCCGGGCCACGACGTGGTCATCACCGAGATCGGCGGCACCGTGGGCGACATCGAGTCGCTGCCGTTTCTCGAGGCCATCCGGCAGTTCCGCCAGGAGGTCGGGCGCGACAACGCGATCTTCATCCATCTGACGCTGGTGCCGTACATCGCCGCTGCGGGGGAGCTCAAGACCAAACCGACCCAGCATTCCGTGCGTGAACTCATGCAGATCGGAATCCAGCCGGACATTCTGATCTGCCGAAGCGAGCAGCCAATCTCCGCCGACATCAAGCGGAAGATCGCGCTCTTCTGCAACGTGGATTTCGGCTGCGTCGTCGAGAGCCCGGATGTGAGGTCGATCTACGAGATTCCGCTCCGGTTCCTCGAGCAGGGGCTCGACCGTGAGGTGTGCCAGCGGCTGCGGCTCGAGACGAAGGAGCCGGACCTCCGCGGCTGGAAGGCGATGACCGATCGGATCCTCCAGCCGACGCATCGCGTCCGGATCGCGGTGGTCGGCAAGTACACGGCGCTCCACGACGCATACAAGTCGGTGAGCGAAGCGCTCATCCACGGCGGCATTCCGCACGACGCCAAGGTGGACGTCGAGTGGATTCCGAGTGACCGGTTCACCGATCAGGCGGCGGCCGGCCGGCTGCTCTCCGAATTCGACGGGCTGCTGATCCCGGGCGGCTTCGGCGAGCGCGGCGTCGAAGGGATGATCCAGGCGGTGCGATGGGCCCGCGAGAACGGTCTCCCGTTCTTCGGCATCTGCCTCGGGCTCCAGATCGCCATCATCGAGTTCGCCCGGAACGTGTGCGGGATGCCGGATACCAACAGCACGGAGTTCGAGCCGGAGTGTGCTACGCCGGTGATCGCGCTGATGCAGTCCCAGCGTGACGTGAGCAACCTAGGCGGCACCATGCGGCTCGGCGCGTACACCGCCCGCCTTCGCCCGGGCTCGCGGGTGGCCCTGGCCTACGGCACCAGCGAGATCAGCGAGCGCCACCGACACCGCTGGGAGGTCAGCAACGCCTACCGTGACGTGCTCGCGGAATACGGTCTCCGCCTGTCGGGCCAGTCGCCGGACGGCGGACTGGTCGAGACGATCGAGCTGCCCGACCACGCATGGTTCATCGGATGCCAGTTTCACCCGGAGCTCAAGTCGCGGCCGACGCGCCCGCATCCGTTGTTTGCGGGCTTCGTCGGCGCGGCGCTCCGGCACCGTCAGGGCGGCACACCGGGGCCGGCGCCCAAGGAGCTCGCGGAGATCGGACGCTGATGGCCTGGACCTTTGCGCGAACGCCGTTCCTGATCGCCGGCCCCTGCGTGATCGAGCCGGGCGATGTGCTCCCGCGGGTGGCCGGCACGCTTGCCCAGCTCGCCGCCTCGCGCGGCCTGCAGGTCTGCTTCAAGGCGAGTTTCGACAAGGCCAACCGTGCCCGCGGCGATGCGCCGCGTGGTCCGGGGCTGGAAGAGGGGCTCCGCATGCTCGAGCGGGTGCGTGCCGAATTCGGGCTGCCGATCCTCACCGACATCCACGAGTCGGTGCAGGCCGCGCCGGCGGCAGAGGTAGCCGATGTCCTCCAGATCCCCGCGTTCCTCTGCCGCCAGACCGACCTCCTGGTGGCGGCGGGGCGCACCGGGCGCCCCGTGAACGTGAAGAAGGGGCAGTGGGTCCAGGCGGAGACCATGGCGGGAGCGCTCGACAAGGTGCGGAGCGCCGGCAGTACCGACGTCGCCGTCACGGAGCGCGGCACCTTCTTCGGCTACGGCGACCTCGTGGTGGACATGCGGAACTTCGCACGGCTCCGGACGGCGGCGGGCGCGCCGGTGGTGTTCGACGCTACCCACGCGGTGCAGCACCCGGGGCAGGGCGCGGGCGGCGCGAGCGGCGGGAATCGCGAGCACATTCCGGCCCTGCTCGCGGCCGCGGCCGTCGCGGGCGCCGACGGGTTCTTTCTCGAGACCCATCCCGCCCCGGCCGCCGCATTGAGCGACTCCGCCACGCAGTGGCCGCTGGACCGGCTCGATGCGTTGATTGGGCGGACCCTCGACCTGTGGTACCGCGCCCATGATTGACCCCGGATTGGCGCAGCGGATCCGCCTGCTGGGCCTGGATGTGGACGGCGTGCTCACCGACAATGGCATCTTCCTCGGCCCGGTGGACGGCCAGGTGGTGGAGCTCAAACGCTTCGACGTCCAGGACGGGCTCGGCCAGGTGATGCTGCGGACGGCCGGCCTGCCGGTCGTCTGGGTGAGCGGCCGCCACTCCGCGGCGACCACGGCCCGCGCCCAGGAGCTGCGAGTCGAGGAGGTGCTCCAGGTGCCCGGTCCGCGGAAACTGGAGGCGTTCGGCGGGCTGCTCGAGCGCCGCGGGATCGCCTGGGAAGAGACGGCGTTCGTGGGGGATGACCTGGCCGATCTGCAAGTGCTCCGGCGCGTCGGCTTGCCGATCGCCGTGGCCAACGCGGTGGCCGAGGTGAAGGCGGTCGCAGTCCACGTCACGCGGACCCCCGGCGGGCACGGCGCGGTGCGCGAGGTCGCGGAGACGCTGCTCAAGGCCCGTGGTGTCTGGTCGGAGCTGCTCGAGCGGTACTTCTCGGAACCGGCGGCTGCCCGTGCCGTCTGACACGGCGGGATTGATCGCCCTGGGACGCCGGGTGCTGGAGCTCGAGGCCGCGGCGGTAGGCACGGCCGCCGGACGGCTGGACGAGCGCTTTGCGCGCGCGGTTCGGCTGCTGGCCGACGCGTCGGGACGAGTGATCGTGTCGGGCGTCGGGAAGTCGGGTCTCATCGCGCGGAAGCTCGCTGCGACGCTGACCTCCACCGGCACCGCGGCCACCTATCTTCACCCCGTGGACTCGCTCCACGGTGATCTCGGACTGGTCGGCAGGAGTGATGTAGCGATCGTGTTGAGCAAGAGCGGGGAGTCCGAGGAGCTGTTCGGGCTGGTGGGATCGCTGCGGCGGATGGGCGTGCCGATCATCGCCATCACCGGCGCGACGGAGTCGTCCCTCGCCCGGGCGGCGACCCTGGCGCTCGACGGCGCGGTCGCCGAGGAGGCCTGCCCCCACGACCTCGCACCGACGAGCAGCACGACCGTCGCCCTCGCGCTCGGCGACGCGCTTGCGGTCGCCCTGCTCGAGGTGAAGGGCTTCCGCCGGGAGGATTTCGCGGCCCTCCACCCCGGCGGGTCGCTCGGC
>Ga0209797_10000405_pt1 | contig 21462 bp, 15 predicted proteins | sample DOMMetBare3Fresh_2_FD_187472 | JGI IMG/M metagenome (GOLD analysis project Ga0209797, IMG submission 187472) | Wetland sediment microbial communities from St. Louis River estuary, USA, under dissolved organic matter induced mercury methylation -... | ecosystem: Environmental > Aquatic >... | reverse complement strand
TCTTCGGTAAAATTTTCCATGTACTTCTCCAATAAACTTTTCCATTGCACATAAATACCTGAAAGTAACATAACAGGCCAATCACTTCCAAACATCAAACGATCTGTACTGAATGCATCAAACACAACATCAAGATAGGGATAAAAATCTCCTGCACTCCATTGCTTCCATTTTGTTTCTGTGAATAATCCTGAAAGTTTGCAATGAACATTGGTATGCTGAGCGATTTCCTTCATCAAAACTTTCCATTCATCGATATTCTTTTTTCCGATATCAGGCTTGGCGCAATGGTCAATTACAAATTTCTGATTTGGAAATTTTGAAACAAATTCTACTGCCTGCTTTAACTGGTGATGATAAATAAGTATATCATAAGTGCATTTATAAGTTGCTAAAGCTTTAATTCCATTTTGAAAATCTTCTCTTAATAAAAAATCATCCGGCTCAGATTGTACAATATGCCGCCAGCCTTTAATAATATTATATTGAGAAAAAAACTGCAACCTTTCTTCCAAATTTTTATTTAGCAGATCTACCCAACCAACTACTCCTTTTATTTCAGGATGAGTTTTTGAAAGCTCAACCAAAAAATATGTTTCATACTCACTTTGCCCCGCTTGCACCGCAACACAAGCATCCACTCCATTTCTTTTAAGTGTAGGTAATAAATGCGCAGGTAAATGATCCTGTTTCAGGATCTTCATATCATCAGTGATCCATGCATCACGAACCCTATCATATTTCCAAAAGTGTACATGTGTATCAATGATCATGGTAGTTCAAAAATTTTATCCATCAATATCCATTTCTCGCCGGTCTTTGCCCATGGCAATGCTTGTTGAAATTTCCACATCAGTTTTTCCCATTCATCTACTTTAGAATTACCCGCATCCATTGCCGCTTTCCTTTCAAAACTAAAATCATCATTTGCTTCGATGATCATAAACATTCTATTTCCCGTACGATAAATATCCAGCACTTCTATACCCGAATCTTTAATGCTTTTAATTACATCTGGCCAAACATCTTTATGATAGTTTTCATACTCGGCAATAAGCTTTGTGTCTTCTTTTAAATCTAAAGCAAGACAATATCGTTTAAGATCACTCAATCAAAAGAATTATTAATTCTTAATTATTAATTTTTAATTCGAATATGCCTTAGCAACTTGCCGACTGCTTCCTAAACCATGAATACCTAACTCCATAACATCACCTGGTTTTATATAAACTGGTTCTGGTTTTTGTCCAAGGCCAACACCGGCTGGAGTTCCGGTTGAAATAATATCGCCGGGTAACAACGTCATGAACTGGCTTATATAAGAAACAAGATGCGGTATTTTAAAAACAAGGTTTTTTGTATTGCTATCCTGCATCATCGTTCCATTCACCGTCAACCAAAGTCGCAGATCATTTACATCAGAAATCTCATCTTGTGTTGCTAAATAAGGACCTAACGGTGCAAAGCTGTCACAACTTTTTCCTTTTACCCATTGACCGCTTCTTTCCAATTGAAATTCTCTTTCACTGTAATCGTTATGCAAGAGATAACCGGCAACATAATTCAAGGAATCAGATTCATCAATATATAATGCTTTTTTCCCAATCACAATGGCAAGTTCTACTTCCCAATCGGTTTTCTTACTGTTTTTTGGAATGACCAGGTTATCATACGGACCAACAATAGCAGTGGTTGCTTTAAAAAAAATAACAGGCTCGGGCGGTAACTGCATTTTACTTTCAGTTGCATGATCTGAATAATTCAAACCGATACAAATGATCTTTGATGGTCTTGCCACAGGTGAACCAAGACGAATATCTCTTGAAACTTCTTTTAAAGTATTTTTACTGATAATTGTATTAAGCAGCGAAAGCCCTTCACTTCCAAAAAAATGCTCATCGTAATCATGGATGTGTTCAGAAACATCATACCAGATGTCATTAATAATTACACCGGGTTTTTCTTTGCCGGTTTCACCAAAACGGATCAGTTTCATCTGATTTATTTTAAATCCAGTTGAATAATTGTATCAATATCATCAAGAATAATTCCATCGAGATAAATAAAAGTTCCCTCCGGTTGCTGCTTGAATTTTATTTCCTTATTCCCATTTAGCAAAAATGCTTTTGATATTTTCTCTTTTAATTCAGGAATAAAAATGAAAGCCGGATTTTCAGGTCTATTCAAAATATGCATATAAATCGTTTTGTTTTTTATCGTCATAGTTCCCCAATCTTTTGGCGGAATAACTCCTCCTCTTGTTCCATAAATAGTTTGCCCATATTGCTGCATCCATTTACCAACTGCCTTTAGTGTATCAGCAAATTCGGGTTGGATCGTACCATCGGGCATAGGACCAACATTCAATAAAAAATTTGCATTGTAGCCAGAGGCTTTTACCATGTATTGAATTAATCTCTTTACCGATTTATAATTTCTATCAGTAATATTAAAACCCCAACTATCATTCATTGTTTCGCAAGTCTCCAATGGCAATTCAGAAACCGAAGCCCCACCAAAGCCCGTTGTATTATGCCCCGGCAGATCTTTTTCAAATGCCTGGAAATCTTCTCCGGGAATCGGCATCAAATGATGATTGTTACTGATCAAACATTTTGGCTGTAAACTATGAATGAGTTTATAAATTTCATCATAATGCCAGTTTACCTTTGATTCCTGTTTTTTATCATGATCATTCTCCAACTGATCCCAGTGTCCATCGAACCAGATGCCATCAATTTCTCCATAGTTAGTAAGCAACTCCGTTAGCTGTGCTTTCATAAACCTGACATAATTTTCCCAGTTACTTTTTTCTGTCCTTCCTGTTCCTTTTCCTGTCCTTCCTGTTTCATATTGATAATCGCTGCGGTACCAGTCAAGCAATGAGTAATAGCAGAAAAGTTTCATGCCTTGTTTATGACATTCCTCAGCCAATTGCCTGAATGCATCTTTAGCATAGGGTGTCTTTGTTATTTTCCAATCAGATTGCTTTGTATCCCAATTGCTGAATCCATCATGATGACGTGTAATGAATGTGATGTATTTCATTCCTGCAGACTTGGCAATACCAACCCATTTAGCAGCATCAAAATTTTGCGGATTGAAAATATTGATCAGTTTAGTATAATCACTTACTTTAATATTCCTGTTATTCATCACCCATTCACCGTGACCCAATACACTCGAAGCACCCCAATGAATGAACATACCGAATTTCATATCCTGGAATTCTTTTCTTGCATTTAGGTTTTCAGGTGTTGGGGTATAAGTATTTTGTGCAGTTGAAAAAATTACAGCTAAAACAAATGTTGTAATGAGAAATAGTTTTTTCATATTGAATTCAATTATTTAGTTTAACAAAACCGCCATCGATCAAATAATCACAACCTGATATAAAAGTTGCTTCATCACTGCAGAGATATAATGCAAGAGCAGCGATCTCATCCGGTGTTCCCATTCTTCCGATCGGTTGTGTTTTTGAAAGTTTCTCAAACATCTCAGCTTCTTTACCCGGATAATTATTTTTCAAAAACCCATCTACAAATGGCGTATGCACTCTTGCAGGTGAAATAGAATTGCAGCGGATGTTTTCATGCAAATAATCTTTTGCAACACTTAATGTCATCGCCATTACGGCACCTTTTGCTGTACTGTATGCAAACCGATCCGGTATTCCCACTTGTGCAGCAATAGATGCCATGTTAATAATGCATCCGCCGCCGGATCTTCTTATTTGAGGTATCGCCGCATGAATACAGTTGTAAACTCCTTTTGCATTTACCGACATTACTTTATCAAAATCTTCTTCTTTGGTATTATCTGCTTTACCGATATCGGCAATGCCGGCATTATTTACGAGAATATTTATTGCTCCAATGTTCACAAATATTGCAATGACTTCTTTTTGATCAGCAACATTGCATTTATGTACAAAAGCTTTGCCATCGTTTTGCTTGATCTCATCAGCTGTTTCATTTGCAGTATCCGTATTCCATTCAAGGATATGAACAATGGCTCCTTGCTTTGCAAAAAGTTTTGCAATGGCTTTTCCAATTCCACTGCCACCTCCAGTGATCACCGCAATTTTATTATCAAGACGAAACATTGATCTGTTTTATTTTATAACCTTTCCAACCAAACCATGCAACCGCTATGAAACAAAGTAAAGGTATGATATAGGCTTTTTGCATGCTACCGGTAGAATCTGAAATTCCGCCCATCAGTAATGGCGCCAGTGCGCCGCCAACAATCGACATGACCAATAATGATGATGCCATTTTTGTTTCCTCACCCAGTTCTTTTATACCTAAAGCAAAAATTGTTGGGAACATGATCGACATAAAGAAAGGAACCGCCATTACACAATACACAGCAATTTTTCCCGATGTATTTAATGCGATCAAAAGCAATGAAATATTGATCAACGCATAAATCAGTAAAAGCTTTTGTGGTTTTATATATTTCATTAAAAAAGTTCCGGCAAATCTGCCAACCATAAAACCCACCATGGCGATATAGCCCCACCAATAAGCGGCTTGCTTTTCAGGTAAGTCCATTACTTGTTTTGAAAATTTAATAAAGAAACTATTCACTCCAACCTGTGCTCCTACATAAAATAACTGTGCAATTACTGCCCAACGAACATGACTATGACGAAGCACTTTGAATGAAAACCCCGTGTGTGCATCGGCTGCATCGGATTCTTTAACCTTAGGTAATCTGGCAATTATAAAAAGTATCGCCACCAGGATAACAACAGCTCCAATAATTAAATAAGGGATCTTCACTGTTGAAGCTTCACTTAATAAATATGTGTTCAATTGATCAGGGTTCATGGCTTTTATTTCCTGTTCTGTATGCTCTACACCTGACAAAATAAATGTGCCCCCGATTATTGGCGCCACCACTGCTCCCACTCCATTAAATGATTGTGCAAAATTTAATCGTTGCTCAGTGTTTTCTTTTGGACCTAATACAGTAACATAAGGATTTGCAACTGTTTCCAAAAAAGTAGCTCCCGCTGCCTGAATAAATAATGCGGTCAGGAATAAAGCAAAACTTTGAGAAGATGCTGCAGGGATAAATAAGAATGCCCCGGCAGCAAATAATAACAATCCTATAATGATACCCGATTTATACCCTGATTTATGCATCACATACCCCGCTGGTATAGCAATTGAAAAATATCCAAAATAAACTGCCAGGTCAATAAATGAAGATTGTGTATCGCTTAATTGCAATGCTTTTTGAAAATGCGGGATCAATATTCCATTTGTATTATGCAAAAATGCCCAGAGGAAAAAAAGACTGGTGACAAGTATAAAGGCAAAAAGAAATGAGTTCCTGGTTTGATTCATATAGCTGGTTGATTAATGAAACAATAATGCCGCTGGTATCACTGCTTTCTTACCACCGTCGGGTTGCATAGATACTTTTAATGCATTGCCACCGCCGCTATCAAAGTAAAGCACTTTTATTTTATGAAAACCTTTTTTCAATGCGGCCTTGCCGCTTTTTTCCACGCTGCCATGATCACCATCATTGTTTACTATTTCTTCATCATCAATATACAGTTTACTGCCATCATCAGAATCCGTAAAGAAAGTATAAATGCCATCTTTATCAATTTTAATATAACCGCTGAATTCAAATGCAAACTTATCGGTACGTTTTTTATTTTGGTGAGAGATCACATCCGCAATTCCCGAAGCAGCTGGAGTATTATTTATTGAATTCAAATCAATTTTTCCTGTTGGTTCAAAATATTTATATGTTATTCCTGTTTTTGCATTTGCAATTTTTAAGGCTGTTTTCCACTCATATGTTTTTATTTCTTTTGTTACTATGCCACTTGGAATTTGTTCTGGAAAATTTACAAGCGAACCGCCCATCATTGCAACTGCTTTTATAGTAAACGTTTTCTCTGCAATAAAAGGACCTTTGTATAAAATAGATGATTGATTTGGATCGGATCCGTCTATCGTGTAAAAAATCACATTTGTCATATCTGTCTTCATGGTAATAGTTGGCTTCATTGCATTCTTTGAATAATCAATACTTATTTCAGGTTTTGATGCATACCTTCCAAAATTCTCAATCTTCAATGCATAAGCATAAGGCGATCTTATTTTATTAGGATTGTATTCCGGTAAACTGATCTCAATATTTGCACCACTTTGTTTCCATGTAAGATTTTCTTTTGTCGAAAGAAAACTGATCTTAGTTCCTGCAGGCGGGCTTATATTTTTCAAAACAAGTTTTTTGTTATCCGGATATTTTGGAAAAATTGCATAAAGAGAATTGGAAGTTCGGTTGTAAGTATAAAAAACTTCTTTCACTGCATAACCGGGATCGGGATCAATAGTTAATTTCAGCATGATATCGCCACCGGTTTTCCAATCGCCTGTTATGTGTTCGTTGCTTCCTTTATAATCTCTTCTTCCTTCACTCCATTGCAACGGTGTTTTCCATCTCGATGTATTGTAAATAGCTTCGCCATTAATATTTAACCATTCTCCCATTTCCAATAACCGTTCCTGCATGATGGGTGGAATTTTTCCATGTTCATCAGGACCTATATCCAATAAAAAATTTCCACCACGACTTACTTTATCTATTAAAGCAATAATTAATGATTGGGTAGAATTATAATCCCATGCATCCTCTTCACGATTATAGCCATAACTATAACCCATACCACGGCTTTCTTCCCAATCATGATCTTCAAAATCAAGATCAGGCTGATACTCGGGTGTGTAAATACCGCCATGATTAAACCGGACACCGCTGCCCCATCGATCATTCACTATCACTTTATCTTTTACCGGGCTTTCATTGTATAACCAAGCAAGAAATTCCTGGCTCTTCCATGTTTCAGCAGGTGCATCCCAATCGCCATCTGTCCAGAAAACATCTGGCTGATAAGTATTGATGAGTTCTTTCATTTGCGGCCATGCATGATCGGCTGCATATTTTTTCGGATCGCTTTTCCAAAGCGGGTTGAACCATTCGTACAATGAATAATACATACCGGCACGAACAGAAGTTGTTCTTACTGATTTAAACAAATCTCCTAGCAAGTCTCTTTGGGGGCCTATATCCTTTGCATTCCATGGAAAACCCCATGTTTTATTTGCATTTTCATTTGGCCATAATGTAAAGCCATCATGATGTTTTGATGTAAGCACAATATATTTTGCCCCGGATGCTTCAAATAATTTTGCCCAATCATCAGGATTAAATAGTTCTGCTTTGAAATCATTGGCCAGATCATAATAGCTCCTATTCCCGAATTTGGCCTTATGAAATTTCTGTCTTGCTGTGTCTGTGGTTTGTAAACCCTGCTGATACCATTCGGAATAATTGCCTTTGGTGCTCCAACCCGGCACTGCATAAACGCCCCAATGAATAAATATCCCGAATTTGGAATCCTTGAACCATTGCGGTGTTGGTCGCTTATCAAGCGATTCCCAATTGGGTTGATAATTCTGTGCAGGTAATTGAAGTGTTAAAACCATCAAACAAAATGCTGTGAGATTTCTCATTTGGAGTGATTTATTTCTAAAAATAAAACATTGGCATCAACCAATCTAAAATTGGCGAAACCGTTTGCCGCATTGACTTACCTTTGCGCCGTTATTAAAAAGCAACTAATTTATGGATTACAGGATAGAGAAAGACACAATGGGAGAAGTAAAAGTTCCCGCAAATGCATACTATGGGGCGCAAACCCAGCGCAGCATAGATAATTTCAAAATTGCACAGGATATTAACCGGATGCCGAAAGAGATCATAAAGGCTTTTGCCTATTTAAAAAAAGCGGCTGCTATCACAAATCTTGAAGCAGGTATTTTGCCAAAAGATAAATCAGACCTTATCGGAAAAGTTTGTGATGAGATACTGGATGGAAAACTTGATGATTATTTTCCATTGGTAGTTTGGCAAACCGGAAGCGGCACACAAAGCAACATGAATGTAAATGAAGTGGTTGCTTATCGCGGTCATGTTCTGAATGGCGGACAATTGAGTGATAAAGAAAAATTTTTACACCCAAATGATGACGTAAATAAATCTCAATCTTCAAATGATACTTTTCCAACTGCAATGCATATCGCTGCATATAAAATCTTAGTTGAAACAACTATTCCCGGAATTGAAAAACTGCGAAACACATTAGCAGAAAAAAGTAAACAGTTCATGAAAGTGGTGAAGATCGGACGTACACATTGCATGGATGCAACACCCCTTACGGTTGGTCAGGAATTCAGTGGCTATGTATCACAACTTGATCATGGATTAAAAGCGATCAGGAATACATTATCACATTTAAGTGAATTGGCTTTGGGTGGAACTGCAGTTGGAACCGGGATAAACACACCGGATAATTATTCTGAAAACGTAGCTAAGCATATTGCAAAACTTACCGGCTTGCCATTTATTACCGCCGAGAATAAGTTTGAGGCATTAGCTGCACATGATGCTATTGTAGAAAGTCATGGCGCATTGAAAACAGTAGCGGTTAGTTTAATGAAGATCGCAAATGACATTCGTTTGCTTTCGTCTGGTCCGCGAAGCGGAATTGGTGAAATATTTATTCCTGATAACGAACCAGGCTCATCTATTATGCCGGGAAAAGTAAACCCTACACAATGTGAAGCATTGACAATGATCGTTGCACAGGTTTTGGGAAATGATGTGGCAATAAATATTGGTGGTGCTACAGGTCATTTTGAATTAAATGTTTTTAAACCGGTGATGATCTTTAATTTTCTTCACAGCGCAAGACTGATCGGTGATGGCTGTGTTTCTTTTAATGATAAATGTGCAGTTGGAATAAAGCCAATTGATGAGAATATTAAAAAACATGTTGACAATAGCCTGATGCTGGTAACTGCGTTAAATACAAAAATCGGCTATTACAAGGCCGCTGAGATCGCACAAAAAGCACATAAAGAAGGCACCACTTTAAAGGAAATGGCTGTAAAACTTGGCTATGTAACTCCTGAGCAATTTGATGAATGGGTAGATCCGGCGAAAATGGTTGGAAAGATCTGATCAGACTATTTTTCTCTTGATTGCTTTTACAACTGCTTCTGATTTTGAATGCACTTGCAGTTTTTCATAAATGGTTTTAATATAGCCTCGTACTGTTTCAATGCTGATAAAACATTTATCAGCTGCCATTTTATAACTCATTCCTTCTACAAGGCATTTTAATATTTCTTTTTCTCTTGCAGAAAGATTAAAAACATTTCCCGATTCGGCTGAAAGATTTTCCCGGAACATGTGCATCACTTTAAGTGCAATGACCGGTGTCATAGGTGCTCCGCCACCATAAATTTCTTTTATTGCATCGAGTATCTCATCCGGTGGAGTGTTTTTCAGAATATAACCTTCTGCTCCATTACAAACGGATTGAAAAACTTTATCATCATCTTCAAAAATGGTTTCCATTAAAATTTTTACACCCGGAAATTTTTCTTTGGTCAGGCGTACCGCTTCAATTCCATTGATGCCGGGCATTTCAATATCCATCAGCACAACGTCGGGCTTTGTTTCCTCAACGTTTTCTAATACACGTTTGCAGTTAGAAAACGCCCCACCACAAATAAACCCTTCGCTTGAATCGATCAGGTTGAACAGACCTTCCCGCAATTGAGTATTGTCTTCAAATATGGTAACACGAATATTTTTCATGTTTTTAAATTTAATTCAATGCTCGTTCCCTTTCCAATTACTGACTCTATTGAAAGAACCGCATCAATTTCTTCAGCTCTTTTTTTCATATTGCCAAGGCCATTACCTGCAAACTCCTGTGTATTGTCAAATCCCACACCATCGTCCCGGACAATGCAGGTGATACTCCTATGCTCACGGGATATGAGTATGGAAGCATGTGCTGCCTGAGAGTATTTTACAAGATTGTTCAATGCTTCTTTGAAAATAAGATAAAAATTGCGGCGGATCTCCATTGGTAGTTTTATACCGGATAAATTTTCATCGGCACTGAAACTACACTCAATTTTTTTAGCTTTCAAAAGATTATACGATAGCGAACGCATCCGGAAAATGATTTTATCCAGGCTGTCATTATCCGGGTTGATGGACCACACAATATCACTCATAGAATCGACAATTCTTCTTGAACTTTCGCCGATCATCTGTAAAGCATGGTCTCTCTTAGCACTGTCTTTTTTTGCAACTTCGCTGAAAACGGAGATACTATTAAGTGTTGAACCAATGTCGTCGTGAAGATCGATGGCAATTTTATTCCGGATCCTATGCAATAAAAGTATTTGTCCAATACGATACCGATAAAATAAATATAAAGCTGCCACCACTGCCATCGCAACTAAAATTCGGAACCACAGTGTTTGCCAAAAAGGTGGGGTTATAATGATTTTTATTTCAGCAGGTATATCGTTCCAATGACCATCATTGTTACTGGCTTTTACTTTAAAGACATAACTGCCCGGTGCAAGGTTGGTATAATTAACAAAACGGCGGGATGCATCGGCAATGATCCAGTCTTTATCATAGTTCTCCAGCATGTATGCATATTGATTCTTTTCCGGGTGAATAAAGTTGAGAGCAACAAAGGAAAAAGAAAGAATATTTTGCTTGTAATTCAGTTTTAGTTCTTTGGTAAATTCAACAGGGGCTTTTAATACACTCCCGGAATCAGCGGCAGTAACAGGTTTATTCATTAAATTAAAACCAGTAATATGAACCGGCGGACTAAACTGGTTATCCTGCCATTCCTTCGTATTTAAATAAAAAAAGCCTGCTGTGCTGGTAGAGAAATACAAAATACCTTCCTCGTCTTTGTGAGCTCCCAAAAAATTCAGGTCGTTGGATGGTAAACCATCACTAATATCATAGTTGCGGAAGTTTATTTTTACATTTTTATCAAAAGGATTCTGAGGCAGCTTGCAACTAGCCAGACCATTATAAGTTCCCATCCAGATTTTACCATCATTATCATTTATCATACTTACAACAGCATTACTTGGAAGATCATCCTTCATTGTAAATGTTCTGAATAATTCTTTTGAAGGGTCAAATACATTTAGCCCGCCACCCACCGTACCTATCCATATAAATCCATTCTTATCTTCATAAAGAGGCCAGGTTATATCATTGCTGATTGTGTTGGGGTTGGATGACTGATGCCGGAAAATTTTAAATGTTTCTGTTGCAGGGTTGAACTGTATCAATCCTCCATGCCAACTGCCGATATAAATGATTCCATTGGAAGCTTTGAACAGTTGTTGCAGGTAATTGGTGCTTACAGAATTTTCTTTGTTGCTTGCTCTATAGGATTTGAAAGTTTTACTTAAAGGATCATATAAGTCAAGCCCTCCCCCAAAAGTTGCTATCCATATTTTACCATTATTATCTTCAGCGAAGTTAGTGGCGGAATTGGCGCTTAAAGAAGTTGAATCGTTTTTATCGTGACGGAAGTAACGGTGAATTTTTGTTTTCGGATTGTACATCACTAATCCATTAATGGTACAAAACCAAAAATTGTTTTTGCTATCCTGATTTATCTTCCAGGTAATATTGTTGCTAAAAATATCCTGGCCCCCATCTATAATCTTAAAAGGTTGCAGCGTTTTCGAAGCAGTATTAAACAGATACACTCCCTTTCCGCCATAAACGAATAATTCGTTATTATGAAATGGATAAAACCCTGTCAGGAAGTTTGATTGAAGTAAATCGTTTTTATCCGGGCTTCGTTTTATTATTCCAATCTTTTTATTTGCCGGATCATAGGTGTAAACTCCTGCATCGGTTGTAGCCATCCAGATTTTACCGTCCCGTGTTTCAATTATTGAACGAACTTCTGATTTTACCTGATCTGAAAAATAGAGTCCACCGGAAGCCGCTTCATAAAAATAAAGCCCGTAATTAAAAAGCCCGATCAGCAGGTTGCCTGCTTCATCTTCATAACAGACATTGAAGCCTTTATTTTTCAACGAAACATTATTTCCGACTTCATTAAAAATATGTTTCCAAGTCTTGGTTTTTCCATTATATCCATATAAACCATTGTCTTCGCTCCCGATCCAGATATTACCGTTCCTTCCTTTAAATACTGTATATAATCCGGGCTTACTTTTATTTCCGGGCATTCCTTCGGAACCAATAGCAAACCGCGCCGTTACTTTTTTGCCTGTAATACTAAATACATCCACTGTATTGGCAGATGTAACTGTCCAGATATTGTTCTCATCATCTGCGCAAATCCATAAAATATTGTCTGAGCTCAATGATGCAGGGTCATGCTCTTTATGCCTAAACAATTCAAATTTCTTTTTTATAGGTTCAAAAGAATTCAGACCTGCCGATGTGCTTATCCAAATTGTTCCCGAGGAATCAATTGTTATACCTCCTTTGTGTATATCGCCTGCTAATGAATTAGCATTGCCCGGTTGGTGATAATAGCGGGTAAATTTTTCAGTGCGGGGGTCAAAAGAATAAAACCCGCTTGAAGCGGTAGAAAACCAGATAAGGCCATTCTTATCTTCCAGCATTGAATAATACCAGCCCGGTGAAATAGAATTGCTATCTGCTGGATCATAATTATAAACTTTAAAGTTGTAGCCATCATAACGATTCAGTCCGTAAGTAGTAGCGATCCATATAAAGCCGCGGCTATCCTGCAGCAAGCAATTGGCTTCATTGTTTGAAAGACCCTGCCTGGTAGAAATATTTTCAATTCGTGAGAAATCATAACTGGCATTTTGAGAAAGACAATAAGAAGCCTCTACCAAAAAGCATACACAACAGATAAAACATCTGATCACTTTATAGTAAGGTGGTTTCATAAAATTTCAAAGCTATAGGAAGTTACAAAGTTTTTCGACCCCATGAATGTGGGGTTTTGCTTAACACTTCAACATCATTATGGGCTTGTTATACTTTTTCAATTAATGCACCTTCGGAAAAGCATTTCTCTTCCACCTTAAAAAATAAACAATGAAAAAGCGATCTTTAAAAAAAAATTTTGCTTTCACAACAACTGTAGTTACGATGTTTCTTTTTTCAACGGCGGATGCACAAGATATTTATCCTTCTGCAATCTTCCAGATACAGAAAGCTGATGCGGAGAAGGTGAAGAAATTATCGTCACAGGCCTCCAGCAATTATGAAAATGAATTTGTGGAAAAATTCAGCAATGGAAAACGAAGAATAAAAAAAAGCTCAATAGAACATCCTCCAAACAATTCTATTTTACTTCCAGAAAAAAAACCCCGCATTTGCTCACCCATTGTGCAAGGGGGTTTTGAAGGTAACCCGCTTACCCTACTTTACCTGCTGCCAGTGGGGTATGGTCCGTCTGAATGTGACATTGCCGTTTCTAATGCAGGAAAGATCGTCAGCATTTCAAATTCCTGGATTCGTTATTATAATGAAAACGGCAGTTTGGTTTTTTCTGATAGTCTGTATGACTTCGGCAACGGCATAATTGATGTTCATGTGTTATACGACCCGAAAGGTGACCGGTTTGTTTTTTGTGCCAGTTATGGTATTTACAATGCTGACCCGTTTATTTTGAATACTCACGGAACGTTGATCGGATTCTCTAAATCCAATGACCCGATGGATGGATGGAATTTATACCAGTTGCCCTTTACTGACTTCCATGATAATTCTGGTGGAGATTATCCGCTTTTAGCAATGAATGACAACGAAATTTTTATCACCCTTGATTATTATAACTCAGGAGACAGGTATAAGCATATAGAGGTAATACAAATAAACAAAGGAGAGGGTTATGCAGGTTCCGCATCTCTTATCTCGCAAAAATATGATGCTACTATATCCGGAAACACAAAGGGAACCATGGTGCCGGCCCAGGGAGGCTCTACTACTTACGGACCCAATATGTATTTTATCATGGCAAATGAAAGCGGCAATTCTCCCAAAAATAAATACTATGTATATGAAGTTACCAATACGATTGCTTCCGGTCAGGCAGTTTTAAAAAGGTATGGACCGGTTACATCAAATATTTCTTATTCTGCCCAGGGAACCTCTTATCAGCCGGGCGGTCTTCCCTTATGGAACCCAAATGCATCGCATGATGTTTATATGGAAAACGCATTTTATGAAAATGGATTAATTCAGTTCTCTCAACATACTAATGTAAATGGAAAAGCATCAGCGTTGATTGGACGCATCAGTGGCATTCCATATAATCTTAATTGCACTGCAAAAACAATCAGCGATCCTAATCTTTACTTAAGCTATCCCAAAATTGCTTATGCTGGCAATTCTTCCACTGATAACAGTGCAATTTTAGGGGTTGAGCATTCAGGTATTAATACATATCCCGGGCTTTCGTCAGTTTATGTGAACAGCAATTTTGATATAAGTGCATTAACAACTGTAAAAGCAGGCTCCGATACTATTAATGGAATATGGGGCGATTTTTCTGGTATATGCCGCAGATACAATCATCCCGGTGAAGTTTGGTTTGAGGGTCAGTATGGAAGTACTGTATTTCCTAATATCAACTGGATCGCAAAGCTAAACAGCCCGGCTAACTGCGAGGAACAAACCATTGTTTCTAAGAATATTTCAACAGAAAAGTTGAACCCTGGTTTAAAGATCTATCCTAACCCTTTCTCAAATTCCACTTCCATTTCATTTACACTTGATGAACCACAAAATGTTTCTGTAAAAATTTTTGATGCCAATGGAAAATTGATAAAAGTATTGGCTGATGCAAAATTTGAAAAAGGGCGATATGAACTTAAATGGAATACGGAAGGGATCAGTGCGGGCATATACTTTCTCAGGTTCGATTCAGGTAGCTATTCAGACACAAAAGAACTTTCTGTAATTAAATAATCAATTTATTAAACCTAAAAAAATGAAACACGAATTAATTCAAAAGCTTTTTGCCTTCATCATTTGTATGATGTTTTCCTTTTCTTTTTTACATGCTCAAAAATGCAATGGCCCCAATAAAATATTAGTGTGTCAGTGTTCCCGGGCTTCAGATTTCTATTGCGTCTATGTTTGCAAATGTATTCATGTGAACCAACTTAAAGAACATCTGAAAAATGGATGGAAATTAAGTGATCAGTCAGATGCTGCAAAAATCAACACCACTTCATCTGATCTTGTTTCTGTTTCAGCGATCAATTCAACATCAATAGACGTAGCGTTGGACGAATCACAAAGTGTATCACTCAAAATTTATGATGCAACAGGAAGATTGATAAAGACAATTGCCAACGGTAAAATGCCACAAGGCTATCACCAAATTGAGTGGGATAATAAAGATGAAGGTGGAAAGAAAGTATCTGCCGGCATTTACGTTTTACAGATTGTCTCAAACGGTAAATCAGAGACAAGGAAATTATCGATCATAAAATAAAAGCAAACCTTAAAAGAGCTATTTCATGATTGTGGTGATGACATAAACTCGGCGATTAAAACAATTAAAATGTAAAATCGTATATCTACTTTAAAAGACCGGGGAATTTCCCGGTCTTTTAGTTTAAAATTACCTATTGGCTTCACCATAAAATTTATAATTTAACGTTTCCAATATCTATGAAACTTTTATCACCAAACCCGTCCCATATGAAAAGCTCAAGCCGACCTAACTTTTATTTTTCAGCGTACCCACTCAAAGTGCTGAATGAGAAGGAACCTGAAAAAAAATCTTACCTCCATATTTATACAAATCCTAAAAGCAAAAAGAAATATGCAGAGGGATTGAAAATTCTTCCAATGGTAAATCCTTATTCTAAAAAAGATGAGGAAAGATTAGAAAATTCAGGTAAGCAAATTCAGCCTGATAATATAGAGCATAGAGACAGTGATTGGTTTGCCAGTTACGAATAAAAATCCTGAACTTATAAAAAACAAAAGTCCCGCTGATGCGGGACTTTCTTGTATAAAAAGGTTTTATTAATAAACAACAAGCCGTCTCACATTCTGCTCATAAAGAAGTGTATTAGAATTATCAAAAAGATCCTGCTTTATCAGGCCCTTATCTCTTGCATAATAACTATCAAAATAAGCTGCAAGCACCCAGCTTGTTCCAACTAATTGTCGTAGTTCCGATTTTACCCGAATAGTATTGGGATAAGAAGTAGGAGTACCGGAAGCAGGGGTTACCGTAGTAGTCACATTCTGACCAGTAATTGAAAACTCCCATCTTAATGTCAATGTGCTTGTCATTCCACCCTGATCTGTGTATGGTCCTGAAAACTGAGCCGAGGTCCATGTGGCACCAGTGGTCAAATTATCTTTTAGAAAAGTCCATTCCATCCAAAGCGGATCATCAAGGCCAACATAACTGCCCATGTCTATCCACTCAAAATAATCAGCACCGGATCTTCTGTAGTAACCAAAAGTATCTACCGGAGGAAAGCCGTCATTATAAAAGAAAACATTATACGTATTGCCGTTTTTTGTAACTGTTGGGGCAATCACATAGATCAGTAATGAATCATCGGGGTCGCCGTCAAAATCATAACTCCAGTTGCTGAATGTGGTTCGAGGGAAATAATCCGGCACTACAACCGAGGTAACAGTGCATTGAAAAGTACAGGTCCCGGTTCCGCCAGTTACAGTAAAAGTAAATGTTCCTGCTGCGGCAGGTGTGCCGCTTCCTGTTAGTACAATTGTCTGAGCACCGGTAGCGGTAAATGTTCCGGTGCCACTAAATATTATTCCATTCACTGCCGGCGCTGTAGTCACACTCCATGAGCCAATAACAGTTACAGTTACGTTCAGTGTAATTGTATTTGAAGCAGTAAGAGCAGTGCCCGCAACATAAGTGCCCGTCGGTGTTGCACCGGTACAGTTTACAGTAAATGCTGAACTACCACCGGAAGGCGCAGTTACAGTAACAGTAAAATCACAAAAAGTTCCGTTGTATGATACGGTAAAAATATTTGTGCCAACAGCTAATGGTTTACCACCGCCGATCAGGCGAATTACCTGTGCGCCGGTTGCAGTAAAAGTTCCTGTTGCTTTGAAATAATAACCATTAACTGTATCTGAAGAAATTGAATACGTACCTGCGGTATCAACCTGCACACTTATATCTACATAGTTTGATGCTTTAATAGCAGTGTCTTTATAATAAACACCGGAAACAACGGCGCCTAAACAATTGCCCGATCCGTCAACCGAAAGAGAGCCGACAGAGGCAGTTGAATTGCCTTTTTCAAAGCTTACTTCCTTTTGGCAAGCCATGAAAATTACTGATGCGACCATGAGCAAAGAGGATATCCTTAATAGGGTCTTCATGAGGTGATATTTGGGTTATGAAAATACTGCTTTTTTCTCAATGTAGGGGAGTATGACTTGTATAAACGGTTATAGTTTATTGGTTATTGTACCTGGACTTTGTCACTGATATCAGCGCTGGTTTCAATTGTTGCATAAGTTTCCTGGGGCTTTTTCCTTTTGAAAAATCTTTTTTGAAACAAAAGAAGGGTGATAACCCCAACAGAAATAGATGCATCAGCAATATTGAAAATAGGGCTGAAAAACTCGAACTGATCGCCGCCCCAAAAAGGGAACCATTTTGGAAGATTTACATCAAACAAGGGGAAGTAAAGCATATCAACTACACAACCGTGTAAAAAAGATGAATAACCATTAGTAGAAAACGCAGCAACGCCGGTATATGCGATATAATCTTTTACTGATGGGTCATATACCAATCCTTTGTCAAATATCATTCCGTAAAACATGCTGTCGATCAGATTCCCTAAAGCACCGGCATAAATTAAGGATGCACAAATAATAAATCCCTTGTGGTAATGGTGCTTTACAATTCTGCCCAAATACCATGTACCAAAAATTACAGCGGCGAGACGAAAAAGGGTTAGGATCACCTTGCCAGTTTCGTTCCCGAATTTCCAGCCCCATGCCATACCGGGGTTTTCAATAAAATGCAAATGAAACCAGGGAAGAACCTCATCTACTTTTCCAGTTGAATAGCTGGTTTTGATCCAGATTTTCAAAAACTGATCAACAATTATGATCAAAGCAATAATGAAAACTACATGTTTAAGTTTCACCAATAGGAATTTAGTGGACAAATATAAGCGTTTCGAATTTGGGGTTTGTGCTTTAATGGATGTTAAAAATCATTCACTCTTCGTAATAAACTCTTTTTACTCTCTGCGAAATACCGGTCATTATTTCATATGGAATTGTACCCGCCCAATTAGCAAGATCTTGAATAGAAATTTCTTTTCCAAAAATTATCACTTCATCACCTTGTTTTACTCCCGGAATATCAGTTACATCAATCATGGTCATATCCATACACACTGTGCCAATAACGGGAGCAAGTTGCCCTTTAACTAACATTTTTCCGGCGCCATTTCCAAACCGGCGACTAAAGCCATCAGCATAGCCTATACTTACAGTAGCGATCACCGAATCTTTTTCAATAACTCCTTTTCGATTATATCCAACTGTTTCGCCAGCTTTCAAATGCCTGACCTGAGCTACAGTAGATTTCAATGTGGCTACTTGCTGAAGGTCGAGTTGTCCGGAGGCAGCACTATCGATACCATACAAACCGATACCTAACCTTACCATATCCAGCTGCATTTGTGGTTGCCGAAGTATCGCTGCCGAGTTTGAGATATGACGAAGAAAATTATAACCAAGATAAGTTTTCAATTCGGTACATCCTTTTACAAATGCATCATATTGCCTGTTGGTAAATTCGTCCTGCATCGGGTCTTCACTTGCAGCAAGGTGCGAAAAAACAGATTGTACCCTAAATGATGAAGTGCTTTTTATCTCCTTGCACAACTTATCTATTTCATTCACTGCAAAACCGAGACGATTCATTCCTGTTTCAATTTCAAGATGAACAGGATAATTTTTTATTCCTTCTCTTTTTAAAAAACCATCCAGCGACTTCAACATCGTGAATGAAAAGATCACAGGTTCGAGCTGGTTGTTTACAAGCGTTTCAAAAGTTTCTTTTTCTGCGTTCATCACCATCATTGGTAATGTAATGCCAGCTTTACGCAGCTCTGTTCCTTCATCTGCATAAGCTACTCCCAGGTAATCTACTTTATGATATTGTAATGTATTTGCAATTTCCGCTCCCCCGCTTCCATAAGCAAAAGCTTTTACCATCGCCATCAATTTCGTTGATGGTTGCAAAAGCTTTTGGTATTGCTGAAGATTATGTGCAACAGCATTCAGGTTTATTTCGAGCTCTGTCTGGTGAACTTTTAGTTCAAGTAATTGTATGATCTGCTCAAAACAAAAAACTCTTGCACCTTTTACAAGAATTGCCTCATCCCTGAAATCTGAAAAACGGAAACGTGAGATAAAATCCTCGGTTGAAGGATAAAATTCGTTTTGTATTGTGTGAGAGGTTAAGTCACTTCCAAATTTGAGGTATTTGGAAATATTTAAACCGATACCGATCACACGATCTAGCTTATGCTGGTTTATATCTGCAGCTATCCGTGCATAGAGTTCTTCATCATTCATTCCGGTTTGAAAAAAATCTGAAAGAATGACTGTTTTCCTTGAAACACCGCTCATTTGTTTTAAAAAATCCAATGCTATATGCAATGAATTAAGATCAGCACTATAGCTATCATTGATAATTGTGCAATGATTGATCCCCTTTTTTAATTCCAGCCGCATGCTCACCGGTTGCAGCAGCTTCATTCTTTTTGCGATCACAACATCAGTAATTCCGAAATGAAGCATTACACACCAGCAACTAATTGCATTTTGCACAGAAGCATCATCAATAAATGGAATTACTATTGCCGTTTCTGCATTTTTATAAACAGCAATGATCTCCGTCTCTGTTTGTTTTTTGTTTATTTCCAGTATCTGCAGATCAGCTTTCTGAATTTTGCCCCAGGAAAATATTTTGAATGGGTGTTTTCCTGTTTTATGAAGGATAGACTCGTATTTTAAAACGATAGCTTTATCAGCCTGCCATTCATCGCTGCAATAAATAACAAGACTTGCATTGTTAAACAACTTTATCTTCTCTTCCACTTTTTGATCTGCACTTTCAAAACCCTCACTATGTGCTTCGCCAATATTTGTAAGGATAGCTATAGTAGGTTGAATGATCTCATTCAGCTTTTCCATTTCACCAGGTTGTGAAATCCCGGCTTCAAAAATCCCCAATGTGTGAAATCTATTCATCTCCCAAACACTAAGAGGCACGCCAATCTGCGAATTATAACTTTTCGGACTTCTTACAATATTGAAATTGGGTTGAAGTAATTGGTAAAGCCATTCTTTTACAATTGTCTTTCCGTTGCTCCCGGTTATTCCGATCACCGGTATATGAAACTGCTTTCGATGAAAAGCTGCCAATTGCTGGAGTGCTGTCAAGCCGTTTTTTACAAACAGGATGTTTGCTTCGGGAAGGTCTTCTATGTTTATTTCCTCGCAAACAATAAAATTTCTTATCCCTTTTTTATATAATTCGGGAATGAAGCTGTGTCCGTTTCTTCGCGGGCCTTTGAATGCAATAAATAAAGAGGTGGCTGGAAAAAAAACTTTGCGGCTGTCAAAAAAAATATACTCAATCGAGTTGTCGGAAACAATTCTTGCGTTGGCACCAACTGTTTTTGCAATATGACTGATCAAATAGCCCAAAAGAAATAAAATGTAAATCTAAGATTTGTGGTCTTCGGTTTTTACCTCAGGCGGTATCCCTTTTTTCTGAACGAAAATTGAATAAAAAATCGAGCCAGATAAACAAACAAGGATTATACCAAGAGAAATAAATACCTGGGTGGTTTTATCAAGCCATTGATCAACCCAATGAGCACAAAGCATTTTTAATCCAATAAAACCAAGAACGATGGCGATGCCCTGTTGCAGATAATCGAATTTGGAAACTGCACTGCGTAACAAGAAAAATAATGAACGTAAACCCAACACAGCAAAAATGTTTGATGTATAAATAACAAGCTGCGCATCTGCCCGGTGAGCCGGTGAATTATCCACCAGACCCATAATGGCAGGAATAGAATCAAGCGCAAATACAAGATCAATAGCCGCCAGCATAATTATTACCACAAAAAGAATGGTATAACGTCTTTTACCATGCTCGTCTTTTAACCAATATTTTCCTCCGTGATCACCGGGTATCATGGGTAACACCTTTTTCATGAATCTATAGATCTTTGTTTCATGCGGATCAAATTCCTCATCATCACTTGCTGTAAACATTTTATATCCGGTATAAACCAGGAAGGCACCAAATAAGTAAAGTATCCAATGAAATTTATTTACCAATGCCACACCTGCAGTAATAAAAATTATCCTGAATAATATTGCCATCAGGATACCGATCAGCAATACTCTTCCATAATATTTTTCTTTGACCTTAAATGAAGAAAAGATCAAAATGAAAACAAAAATATTGTCTATGCTGAGGCTCCATTCCATCAGGTAGCCGCTGATATACTCCAG
>Ga0209797_10000403_pt1 | contig 21507 bp, 18 predicted proteins | sample DOMMetBare3Fresh_2_FD_187472 | JGI IMG/M metagenome (GOLD analysis project Ga0209797, IMG submission 187472) | Wetland sediment microbial communities from St. Louis River estuary, USA, under dissolved organic matter induced mercury methylation -... | ecosystem: Environmental > Aquatic >... | reverse complement strand
GACCCGCGGTTCACCGCCACCTACGAGGCCGCGCGCACCGGGCTGGCGACGTACCTGCGCGACGCGATCGCGGCCAACGCCGCACGGGCGGGTGGACCCCGGGGCTGAGCCGGCGCATCTCGTGGGGCGGCGCCGTGACCCGATCGGGCGTGATCACGTCGTCAGGGCCCTGACTTCCTGTCGCCCGGCGCTGATTCCTGTCGGACCCCCTCGCTAGCCTTCGTACACACGTTCGAAAGCGAGATCGGGAGGTCCGGTCATGGATCCGGCGGTGGCTGCGGCGATCGAGACGTTGCTGCGCGCCGAACCGTCCGCGTTCGCGTCCGGGGCGGACGATCCCGCCGAGGTAGCCGCACGCCTTCAGGCGCTGATGGAGCGGGTGTCCGCCGCGCGGGCGGGCGCCGTCGTCGAGGTCGAAGCCGGGGAAGCCTGGCGATCGACGGGAGCGACGTCCCTGGCCGGGTGGGTCCGCGGCTCGCTGCGGCTGTCGGCGTCCGCCGCGTGGGAGGTGGTGCGCACGTCGCGCGCGCTGTCGGCGGCGCTGCCCGCGACTCGCACGGCGCTCTGGGCCGGGCAGTGCACCTGGGCGCACGCCGTGGCCATCACCCGTCACACGCAGGCGACGGCGACCCGGCGCGCAGCCATGGCGAACCCGGAGATGGAGCCGGCCATCGTCGCGGCGGCCGAAGCCACCAGCGTGGAGGATCTCGGCGCACTGCTGCGAACCTGGGTGCACCAGGTCGACGTCTCGGGGTTCGCGGCCGACGAGTCCACCGCGTACGAACAGCGCCGGGTCTCGCTCGCGCAGACCCTCGGCGGGATGTGGCACCTCGAAGGGCTGCTGCCGCCCGAGGCGGGCGCGGTGCTCGCCACCGCGCTGGACGCACACATCGGCTCGTCCCTGGGCAGCGGCGACGACCGCACAGTCGTCCAGCTGCGAGCCGACGCGCTCGTCGATGTCGCCGCCTGGGCCCTGCGTGCGGGAGCCACCCCCAAGGCGGGAGGGCTGCGCCCCCAGCTGGTGGTGCTGACCCCTGCCGACACCATGATCGGCGCTGCCGGAGCCGCTCCCGGGCAGCTGGCCCACGGGGGCGGGCTGGTGAGCGCGCGGACGGTCGAGCGGCTCGCCTGCGACGCGCTCGTCACCCCCGTGACAGTCGGCGGCGACGGCCTGCCGCTGGCGATCGGCCGCACCACCAGGGTCGTCCCGATGCACCTACGGCTGGCCGTGCTGGTCCGGGACCGACGATGCGCCTTCCCCGGCTGCGCCCGGCCCCCAACCTGGTGCGATGCGCACCACATCGAGCACTGGGCGCGCGGCGGCCCCACGGATCTCGCCAACCTGGTGCTGCTCTGCCGACATCACCACACCCGGGTGCACGAGCTGGACGTCTCGATCGAGCGAGCCGGCGCGGAGTGGCTGTTCACCCTGCCCGGCGGCACGCCTCTGGGTCGTTCCGACGCGGGACTCCGCCTGGCCCTGCCATTGCCCCGCGGCGTGCGGCGCGCCGGCGGGCGGCGTCGGGTGGCCGCATGAGCCAGGGGACTGACCGCCGGTCAGACCGGGCGGCCCTTCCAGGTGAGCTGGCCGCGACGGCGCCCACGCCAGGACACGGCCGTGAGATAGCCGAGCAGCCCGATCGACAGCGGGTGGGCCAGGCTGTCCGGCCAGACCCGCCCGCCGACCCGTCGCGCGACCATGGCCCGGCCGGCCACCCCAGCGGCGAAGCCGACGGCTCCGGCCCGGGATCCACGCAGGGCGGCGAGCGGGGGCAGCAGGTAGGCCAGGCTCAGGACGGCGACCGCTGCGGCCGCCCCCGCCGGCGAGCCGAACGCCGACCACAGCGACTTGGCGTAGCCCTGCCGCAGGTCGGCCCACCCCTCGTACATCCGGCAGGTGGCCAGGTGGGTGCCGTCGACGACGCTGCCGCGACCCCCGGTTCGCTTCATCGCGCGCAGCAGGGCGACGTCGTCGAGCACCTGGTCGCGGACGGCCTCGTGGCCGCCGGTGCGGTGGTAGGCGGCCGCGTCGACCGCGAGCAGCTGGCCGTTCGCGGCGGCCAACGACTCCCTCGGCGACGACTCGGCCACCCGCAGCGGCAGCGTGGTCAGCCACGACCACTGCAACAGCGGCTGCACGAGCCGCTCCGCGGGGGTGGTGGCGAGCTGCCGGGGGTAGGGGCACACCAGGTCGAGGCGGGCCGTCCGCAGCAGGGCGGTCGTGGCCGCGACGGCGTGCGGCTCGAGCACGACGTCGGCGTCGACGAACACCAGCAGGCTGCCGCTGGCCTCGGCGGCCAGCCGGTGGCAGGCCCAGGGCTTGCCGAGCCAGCCGGATGGTGGGGCGTCGGTGCCCCCGTCGAGCAGCCGCACCCGGGGGTCGTGGTCGGCCACCGCCCGGACGACGTCGGCGGTGCCGTCGGTCGAGCCGTCGTCCAGGACCAGGATCTCCAGGTCGGGCACGCCGCGCTGGGCGAGCAGGGCACGCAGGCCGCCCTCGACCCGGTGCGCCTCGTCGCGCAGCGGCAGCAGCAGCGAGACGCGCTCGGCGGTCGGGGGCGGGTCGTCCGAGGGCACCCGCAGCCGGGTGAGGTTCCACGCCGTGTGCGCGGTCAGCCCTACGGCGAGGCCGGCGCCGGCGCGCACCAGGCCGCGGCCGAGGGCGGCGCCGGACCGCCGACGGGTCAGTCCCGGCCGGTCCACAGCACCCAGGCGTACGGCAGGGCCACCAGGCCCATGGCCAGGCCGCCGTAGACGGCCACCCACGGCCGGTCCCAGAACAGCGCGTTCGCCAGGATCGACGACGCGTAGGTCCACAGGTAGAGCAGCGCGGGCGGGCCGTCGGGGGAGCTGCGGCGGGGCAGCCGGTCGAGCAGCACCATCATGACGAGCGAGGTCGCGAACCAGCCGACGTAGTTGAGCGCGGGGACCGCCGGCACATGAGCGAGCGACGGCGTGGGGTCGGCGAAGGTCCAGTAGCCCTCCGCGGTCATCATCGGGTCGAGGAACAGGTCCCAGGAGGCCAGCGCGAGGGCGGCCACGAGCGGGGTGACCAGGACCGACCGGCTGAGCCGGCGGGCGACGAGCAGCGCGGGGTAGGCCATCATCGCCCAGGCCAGCGGGATCACCGCCGGGACGCCGAGCACCTGACGACCCAGGCCGGTGCCGTACGAGTAGTCGCCGAACGGCAGCCCGGTCTGCACGCCGACGGCCTCGACGGCCAGCCCGCCGCCGACGGCCACCAGCAGGAACCCGATCAGCCACCACGCGCCCGCCCACACCAGGGCGTGCACGGCGGAGGCCAGGAAGAAGGTGGCGACCGTGACGATGACGAGCGTCGTGCGGGTCCGGCCGTCGACGAGCGGATAGGCGATCTGCAGGCCGACGACCGTGAGGGCGAGCAGCCAGGGCAGCCAGGTCAGGCCGGGCGCGCTGCGACGAGACCGGCGGCGATCGGCGTGCGGGCCCGTGTAGGCGTGGACGCTCACGGGTCGGTCACGTCGTGCACCGGTGGAGCGCCGGACCATCGGGCCCGCAGGTCGGCGAAGGCCCGGCGGACCCGGCGCCACAGGACGACCACGAGGGTGGCGCCGAAGACGAGCAGGACGCCGGCGATCGCGGCGGCGGCCCACGGGTGCTGCCAGGCCAGCAGCGCGACGCCGGTGACCGCGCCGTCCTCGACCACGCTGGTGGCCACGTTGGTGACCGGCTCGGGCGAGGCGTTGACGCCCAGGCGGAACCCCGCCTTGACCAGGTGGCTCACCAGCGCGGTGCCGCCGCCGGTCACCGCGCCGACGGCCTCGTTCAGCGTGCCCGCGTCGCCGGCGATGAGCGCGCCCACGATCGCGCCGATGGTCGGGCGGATGACCGTCGAGACGCCGTCCCAGATGCTGTCGACGTACGGGATCTTGTCGGCGACGAACTCGAGGGCGAACATGACGCCGGCCGCCACGAGCACGTCGCTGCGCTGCAGCACCTCAGGCACCAGGCCGACGTCGCCGTACCGGCCGACCAGCCCGGCGATGAGCACGACCAGGTAGGCGTTGACGCCGCTGGCCCAGCCGCTCGCGAAGACGAGCGGGAACACGTCCATCTAGGTCCCTACCTCCACCCGGGTGCCGCCGACCGACCCTACGGCCCGGACGACCGCGAACCGGGCGAACAGCTCCTCTGCGTACCAGCCCGTGTCGCGCGTGCGCCGGATCACCTCCCGGTGCTCCGGTGCGCCGTGGGCGAAACCGCGCAGCGCCTGGGCCGATTCCCACAGGCTGAAGGTGCCCTGCAGCCCGATCGGCGCCTCGCCGATGCCCACGGCCAGCAGCAGCCCGGGGGAGCGCCGCAGCGCCAGGCTCACCGGCGGGACGGCGCGCCAGAACGTCGCCGCCAGCCGGGGTCGCAGCCGTGCTCGGGTCACGGCGGCCACCGGCCCGTCGTACGGCTGCGCGACCGGCCGGCCGAACGGCTCGCGGCCGGACCAGCGACCCTGGCTGGACAGGGGCGTCATCCGCACGGCCAGCCGCTCGTACGCCCGGGCGTTCCATCGGCTGACCACCCGCGAGGACTCGAACCGGTCGGCGGCCTCGATGTCGGCCCAGGTCGCGATCAGCCCCCAGTGGTGGGGATCCGCGTCGCGGGCGGTGAACGTCCGGCCGTCGCCGGTGCCGAGCAGCTTGGCGAACGTGAGCCCGGGCGTGCGGCGGACCGGCCGACGGTCGCGCGCCATGGCGACGACCGCCGAGGGCACCCGGCCCCGGCGCACGCCCCACAGGTCCAGCGTCACCAGGGCGGGGACCGGTTGGCTCACGGTGCCTGAGCCTAGGCCCGCTCGCCGCTAGCCTTCGCTCGTGGAGCCGCTGCGCGCAGGCGACCTGGCCGAGGCGACGCCCGCGTCGCGGGACCGCTACGTCGACCTGCTGCGCGTCGTCGCGCTGCTCGCGGTCATGGTCGGCCACTTCCTGATGACCGGGGTGATCGTCGCCGCGGACGGCGGCGTCCGGGTGACGAACACGCTGGCGGTGGTGCCGCAGGCGCGGATCCTCACCTGGGCCTTCCAGGTCATGCCGGTGTTCTTCGCGGTGGGTGGCTTCTCGCACGCCACCGCCCTGGCGTCGCTGGAGCGCCGCGGCGGCAGCTACGCCGACTTCGTCGTGTCGAGGGTCGACCGGCTGCTGCGTCCCACTGCGGCGTTCGTCGCCGTGGGCCTGGCCGCGGGGATTGTCGTGGAGCTGCTCGACCGGCTGGACGCCCGAGCGGTCATGGTGCTGCGGGTCGTCGGGCAGCCGCTGTGGTTCGTCGGGATCTACCTCGCGGTCGTCGGCTTCGCACCGTGGATGCTGCGGGCCCACCGGCGGTGGGGCTGGCGGGTGCTGGCGGTGCTGGCGGCGCTCGCCGTCGTCGTGGACGTGCTGCGGGTCGGGCTGGACGTCCCGTACGTCGGCTACCTCAACTTCGCGTTCGTCTGGCTGGCCGTGCACCAGTGCGGCTACTTCTACGCCGACGGTGTCCCGCAGCGCGGCGGGCGACGGTTCGCGCTGGTGCTGGCGGCGTCCGGGTTCGCCGTCGCAGCGCTGCTGGTGGCGGCGCTGTCGTACCCGCTGTCGATGGTGAGCCTGCCGGGGGAGCAGGTGTCGAACATGACGCCGCCGTCCGTGGCCCTGCTCGCCTTCGCCGCCGGGCTGCTCGGGCTGACCCTGTTCGTCCGCGGCCCCGTGTCACGTGCCCTGCAGCGGCCCCGGCTCTGGACGGCGGTCGTGGCGGCCAACGGCGTGGCGATGACCGCGTTCCTGTGGCACTTCAGTGCGATCGTGGCGGTCAACGGCCTGCTGTACGCCGCAGAGGTGCCGGTGTTCCCGTCGGTGGGGTCGTGGCCGTGGTGGCTGCTGCGGCTGCCGCTGGCGCTGCTGGTGGCCGTGCTGCTGGGCGGGCTGGTGGCTGCGTTCCGCCGGTTCGAGCGTCCGCGGCGGTTCGCCGTCCCCGAGCCCGGGACCGCGCCCGCGCACCGCGACGGGCTGGCCGCCGCGGGGCTGGCCCTCGCGCTGCTGGGGGTCCTCGGGTTCTCCGTCGCCGGGTTCGCGGGCGTCCTGTCGATGCGCACGGCGACGCTGGTCGTGCTGCCCATGACTCCTGCGGTGTCGGCCGCGCTGCTGGCGCTGGGGACCTGGGTCAGTCGACCTCGGCGGGCTGCCCGCCGGTGATCCGCAGCAGCTCGTCGTAGGACGTCGGGAACACCGTGTGCGGGTGGCCGGCCGCCGCCCAGACGACCGGCCAGCGCGCCAGGTCGACGTCCACGAGGGTCCGCAGCGGGTGCGGGTGCCCGATCGGTGCGACCCCGCCGATGGCCATCCCCGTGTGCTGGCGGACGAACGCCGGATCGGCCTTGACGACCTCGCTCACCCCGAGCAGGCCGCCGACCTGGTTGGTGTCCACCCGATGGGCGCCGGAGGTGAGCACCAGCAACGGCTCGCCGTCGGCGACGAAGACCAACGAGTTGGCGATGGCCCCCACCTCGCAGCCGAGCTGGGCGGCGGCCGCGGCAGCGGTCGTGGCGGCGTCCGGCAGGACGACGGGCTCGCCGGTCGCGCCGGCCGCGCGCAACGCCTGGGTGACCGAGGTGACGGTGGGGTGGCGCAGCGGCATGGGCCGGAGGCTATCGGCTGGCCCGCCGCGGACGAGGTCAGCGCGCCGGAGCCAGGTCGGCCGCGCCGAAGCCGACCGAGAAGCGCTGGCACCAGACGACGACGCTGGCGAAGGATGCGGGGTCGACGTCGGCGGGGATCGGGTAGTTCTGGTCCCCGCGGTTGCCCTTGAGCCGGCCGAGGTCCAGGTGTCCGGCGGCGAAGGCGTCCTCCCCGGCGGCGGTGGGCATCGGGGAGATCCAGACGTGCAGGTCGGGGCCGTTGGTGGTGTCCAGGCCCTCCAGTCGCAGCAGCAGCGTGCCGTCGGCCGAGCGGACGACCCGGGCGGCGCCGGTCGTGGGGTGGGCGAGGCTGACGAACGACCCGGAGGCGAGCGTGGTCGACGTCGGACCGGCGGGTGCCTGCTCGACGACGGTCTGGTCGACGAACAGCTTCCATGGCTGGAACAGCGCCAGCGCGACGACCGCCGCGAGGACGGCGACGAGGGCGGCGGCCAGCCAGCGCGGGCGGATCCCCATGCGGGGGCGTCGGTTGGCGTCCCGGGTGGCTCGGTCGTCGCGGGTGCTGGTGTCCATCGCTGGGCCTCTCCGAGGTGTGTGGGGCTGCGTCAGGGGAACGCCCGGGTGTGGTCTGGGCTTCCGGCGTCGGCGTTACGGACCGGTGACGGCGCCCTCTTGACGAACCTGTCGGTGGGGGGTTGTACTGTTCTCCTGTTCGAACAAGTGTTCGAACAGCCGGGGCGGGTCTCGCGGCCCGATCCGGTGCGGCGGAGCCCCGTCCGGGCGCCGTGGACCTCGACCCCCACGGCGTCCTGGACGGGCCCCCGGCCCCAGGGTGAGGCGTGGGGAAGCGCCGATCCCGGGGGCCGGGCTCCGCGTTCGGTCGGCGGCTGGGACGAGGACGGCAGGACGAGGACCGAGGGGGCGACGGTGACGCGCAGGTACGGCGACCCGGTGCGCGACGCGGTCGTCGTGCGGCGAGCGGCTGGGGCGCCCACGCAGTTCTCGTGGCGCGGGCGGTGGTACGTGGTGCGGGCCGTGCTCGCCCACTGGGTCGAGGTGGGCGCCTGGTGGCGCCGGCGGACCCCCGACGGGCTGCCGGCCCGCGTCGACGAGGCAGGCAGGCAGCTGTGGCGGGTGGAGGCCGACCTGGCGTACGGCGGGCCGGAGCGACGTCGACGATCCCTCGGTGTCTACGACCTGGCCTACGACGAGGCCGACCGGGCGTGGACCCTCGCCCGGGCGCAGGACTGAGAGCGACGGAAGGAGGCGCGGTGTCGACCACTCGGGTGAGCACCCGGTACGCCCCGCTGCCCACGGCCGCGCACGAGCTGCTGGCCTCCGCCCGGCACGGGCTGGCCGAGGCGGCGACCACGCCGGCCCCCACCGTGCGCTACGCCACCGCGCACCTGGCCGCGCTGCGCGCGGCGGCGGCGGTGCTGGCCGCGCGGGCCCGTCCGGCCGGTGGGCGGCGGGGGCCGCGCAGCGTCTGGTCGGTGCTGCCCCAGGTCGCCCCCGAGCTCACCGAGTGGGCGGCGTTCTTCGCGGCCGGGGCCGGCAAGCGGGCCGCGGCGGAGGCCGGCCTGACCCGGGCGGTGCAGCCCCGGGAGGCCGACGACCTGCTGCGCGACGCGGGCACCTTCCTCGCCCTCGTGGAGACCACGCTCGGCCTGCCGCACCAGGCCGCGTTCCCGCTCGTCGGCTGACGAGCGGACCGGCCGACCGAGATGCCCGGCAGCACCGTCGGCGACCCCTTCGTCCACCTGCACGTCGCGTCCGGGTACTCGCTGCAGCACGGCGCTAGCCACCCGCAGGCGCTCGTCGCCCGGGCGGTCGAGCACGGGCAGGACGTGCTGGCCCTCACCGATCGCGACGGCGTGTACGGCGCGGTCAAGTTCGTCAAGGCCTGCCTGGCCGCGGGAGTTCGTCCGGTGCTCGGCGTCGACCTCACGGTGGCGCCGTCGGGACTGCTGCCGGCGGGCCGCGCCTCGGTCCGCACCCTCGGCCGCACCCTCGGCCGCACGCCGGTCCGCACGCCGGTCCGCACGCCGGTCCGGGGCGGGGCGCAGGTCGACCCGCGGCACCCGCGGGTCGTCGTCCTGGCCCGCGGCCGGGCCGGCTGGGCGGCCCTGGTCCGGCTGGTCTCGGCCACCCACCTGGCCGGGGAGCGCGGCGACCCGGTGAGCACCCTCGACCTGGTCGCCGAGCACGCCGCCGGCGGGCACCTGCTGGTCCTGCTCGGCCCGGCGTCCGAGCTCGGCCGGGCGCTGGCCGCCCGCCGTCCCGACCTGGCGGGGGCGGTGCTGGCCGCCTGGCGGTCCCGGGTCGACCCGGGGCAGCTGCTGGCCGAGGTGGTCTCCCACCGCGGCCCGACCGACAGCGCCGACCCCGCCGCGCTGTCCGACCCGCAGGCCGCCCGGATGCTCGGCTTCGCCCGCGAGCAGGGGCTGACCGCGGTGCTGGCGAACGCGGTCCGCTACGCCGAGCCGGACGGCGCGGTCACCGCCGACGTGCTGGACGCCGCCCGCCGGCTGGTCGCCCTCGACCTGCGGCACGTCGACCGGCCGAACGCCGAGGGCCACCTCAAGTCCGGGCCGGCCATGCGGGCGGTGGCGCTCGAGGTGGCCCGGCTCGCCGGGGGTGCGGGCGAGACCGAGCGGGCCGCCGTCCGGCGGCTGCTCGGCACGACCCGGGCGGTCGCCGAGTCCTGCGTGCTCGACCCGTACGCCGACCTCGGGCTGGGCGGGGTGTTCTTCCCCGAGCTGACGGTCACCCAGCCGGCCGCGGTGGCCGCCGGCCGCAGCGCCGACGCGGTGCTGCGCGAGCGCTGCGCGGCCGGGCTTGGCCGCCGGTACGGCGGCACCCCGTCGGCGGAGGTCCTCACCCGGCTGGACGACGAGCTGGCGGTGGTGGGGCAGCTGGGCTACGCCACCTACTTCCTCACCGTCGCCGACGTCGTCGACCTGATCCGCTCGATGGACGTCCGGGTGGCCGCCCGGGGCAGCGGGGCCGGGTCCCTGGTCAACTACCTGCTGGGGATCAGCGGGGTCGAGCCGCTGGCGTACGGCCTGATCATGGAACGGTTCCTCTCCCCGCTGCGGCGGGCGCTGCCGGACATCGACGTCGACGTCGAGTCGGCCCGGCGCACCGAGGTCTACGAGCGGATCTTCGCCCGCTTCGGCGGGGAGCGCAGCGCCTGCGTCTCGATGATGGACACCTACCGGGTGCGGCACGCGATCCGGGACGTGGGGGCCGCCTTGGGCCTGCCGCCGGGCGAGGTCGACGTCCTCGCCAAGGCCTTCCCGCACATCCGGGCGCGGGATGCCCGGGCCGCCCTCGCCGAGCTGCCCGAGCTGCGGGCCAGCCGGATCGGCTCGGCCGCGGAGGGCGCCGGGCTGGAGCGGATGTTCACCCTCGTCGAGCGGCTGGACGGCCTGCCCCGGCACGTCGCCCTGCACCCGTGCGGGGTGCTGCTCTCCGACGCGACGCTGCTCGACCGCACCCCCGTCGAGGCGAGCTGGCTGGGCTTCCCGATGAGCCAGTTCGACAAGGACGACGTCGAGGACCTCGGCCTGCTCAAGCTCGACGTCCTGGGCATCCGGATGCAGTCGGCGATGGCGCACGCCGTCGCGGAGGTGGCCCGCGTCGACGGCCCGGAGCAGGCCCCCGACCTGGACGCCGTCCCGCTGGACGACGAGCCGACGTTCGAGCTGATCCGGTCCGCGCACACCCTGGGCTGCTTCCAGATCGAGTCCCCTGGCCAGCGCGAGCTGGTCGGCAAGTTCGGCCCCGAGACGTTCGGCGACCTGATCACCGACATCTCGCTGTTCCGGCCCGGCCCGGTGAAGTCCGACATGGTCACCCCGTTCCTGCGCGCCCGGCAGGGCTGGACCGAGGCGGAGTACCTGCACCCGGACCTGCGCCCGGCGCTGGAGGAGACCCACGGGGTGGTCGTCTTCCACGAGCAGGTGATCCGGGTCGTCGCGGTGCTCACCGGCTGCTCCCTCGCGGAGGCCGACGAGGCTCGGCGCAACCTCGGCTCGCCGGACACCCAGCCGGAGGTCCGCGAGTGGTTCTACCCGTTGGCGCTGCGCCGTGGGTACCCGCTGCCGGTCGTCGAGCGGGTCTGGGAGGTGCTGCGCGCGTTCGCCTCGTTCGGGTTCTGCAAGGCGCACGCCGCGGCCTTCGCGCTGCCGACCTACCAGAGCGCCTGGCTGAAGGCCCACCACCCGGCCGCGTTCCTCGCCGGGGTGCTCACCCACGACCCGGGCATGTACCCGAAGCGGCTGATCCTCGACGACGCCCGGCAGATGGGCATCGCCGTGCTGCCGCTGGACGTCAACGCCAGCGACGCCTGCTACCGGGTGGAGAAGGTCGGCCGCTACGACGAGCCCCCGCCGGAGATCCTCGGGGCGCCGCCCCGGTCCGCCCCCGACGTCCCCGGGCTGCCCGACGGCCGGGCCTACGGCATCCGGCTGGCTCTCGCCGACGTCAAGGGCATCGCCGACGCCGAGGTGGCCCGGGTCGTCGCCGGCCGGCCGTACGGCTCGCTGGCCGACTTCTGGCACCGGGCCCGGGTCGCCCGCCCGGTCGTCGAGCGGCTGGTGCTGGCCGGCGCGTTCGACTCGCTGTACGGCATCGGCTCACCCGTGCCGGTGCGCCGGCGCGGCCAGGTCACCCGCCGCGACCTGCTGCTGCAGGTGGCCGACCTGGACCGCTGGGCCCGGGTGGCTCGGCGGGCCGGTCCGCGCCCGCTCCGGCCGCCGGGGGCACCCGCCGGGGACGACGTCGTCACGGCGGCGTCCCGCCAGTCGCAGGCGGCGGCCGCGGTGCGCGAGCCGGACGTCCAGCTGACCCTGGACCTCGACGACTCGCTGGCCGGGGCCGGCACCGGGTCCGGCCTGCCCGAGATGACCGGCGCGGAGCGGGTGCGCGCCGAGCTGGAGGTGCTCGGCCTGGACGCCAGCCGGCACGTCGTCGACTTCTACGTCCCGCTGCTGGACGCCCTCGGCGTCACCCGCTCCCGCGAGCTGCTGACCCGGCGCAACCAGGCCGAGGTGCTGGTCGCCGGGGTCAAGGTGGCGACCCAGACCCCGCCGATCCGCTCCGGCCGGCGGGTCGTGTTCCTCACCCTGGACGACGGCACCGGACCGGTCGACGCCACCTTCTTCGAGGACGCCCAGGGCCCGTACGCCGCGACGGTGTTCCACTCCTGGCTGCTGCTGGTCCGCGGGCAGCTGCGCCGCACCGGCCCGCGCGGGGTGTCGGTGCGGGCCACCGGGGCCTGGGAGCTGTCCGGGGTGTTCGCCGCCTTCGAGTCGGGCGGGCTGGACGCCGCGCTGGCGGCGCTGGTCGAGCCGGCCGGCTGGGCGGCGGTGGTCGACGCCGAGGCCGCGGTGGCCGGCGCGGCGGAGTCCCGCTCGACCCGGCCGGTGCTGGCCCGGCCGCCGGACCGGCCGCTCACCGCCGGCGGGATGGGCCAGCGCCGGGTGCTGGTCCACCCCAGCGGCTTCCGGCAGTCGCCGTACGCCGACGTCGGGACCCCGGGCGAGGACGTCAAGCGGGGCACGCCGCCGCGCAAGCTGTGGCACGCCAGCCCGGGCAGCTCGGGCGGATGAGCCTCGGGCGCCTGAGCCTCGGTCGCGCGGACGGACGCCTGCGGCTAGGGCAGGGCGGCGACGACGGCGAGCAGCCGGTCGACGTCCTCGGCCAGGCTGTAGTGGGCCAGGCTGGCCCGCACCGCGCTGCCGGAGTCCCGGATCCCGAGCGCCGCGGTGACCTCCCAGGCGTAGTTGTGCCCGTGCCAGACGTTGACGTCGGCGTCGGCGCAGGCCCGCGCCACCTGCTCCGGGGTGCTGCCCGCCACCGTGAAGTAGACCGTGGCGGTGCGGTCCTTGGCCGCGCCGTACAGGGTGACCCGGTCGTCGGCCTCCAGCCCGGCGAGCAGCCGGTCGAGCAGGGTGTGCTCGTACGCCTCGGCCGCGGTGAGCGAGGCCACCAGCCGCTCCCGGCGGCCTCCGGTCGCCTCCGGGTCGAGTCCAGCGAGGTGGTCGACCGCCGCCGCGACGCCGGCGTAGTTCGCGAACGACGGCGTGCCCCACTCGAACCGGTGCGGCACGGTGTCGTCGGACGACGCGAGCTTCATCGGGCGCAGCGAGTCGAGCAGGCCCGGGTCGGCGACGACGCAGCCGACGTGCGGACCGTCCCACTTGTAGGCGCTGGTGGCGTAGAAGTCGGCGCCGAGCGCCGCGGCGTCGGCGACGCCGTGCGCCGTGGCGTGCACCCCGTCGACGTAGGCGAGGGCGCCGGCGCCGTGGGCGAGGTCGGTGATCGCCCGGACGTCCGGGCGGGTGCCCAGCACGTTGCTCGCCGCGGTGACCGCGACCAGCCGGGTCCGCGCGTCGACGAGGTCGGCGAACTGCTCCACCGGCAGCTCGCCGGTCTCCAGGTCGACCTCGGCCCAGCGGACCTCGACCCCCGCCCGGCCGGCCCACTGCACCCACGGGCGGACGTTCGCGTCGTGGTCCAGCCGGCTCACCACGACGGCGTCGCCGGGCCGCCAGGTGTCGGCCAGCGCCTGGGCGAGGCGGTAGGTGAGCGTGGTCATGTTCGGCCCGAGCACCACCCCGCGCGGGTCGCCCGCGACCAGGTCGGCCACCGCCTCGCGGGCCGCCTCGGTGTACGCGTCCGCGCGGCGGCTGCTGGCGAAGACGCCGCCGGCGTTGCTCGTGCCCAGCCGGTAAGCCTCGGCGACCGCCTCGATGACGGACGTCGGGGACAGCGTGCCCGCCGCCCCGTCGAGCCAGCAGGTGCCGGACTGCAGAGCGGGGTAGCGCGCGCGGACCCGCGCGACGTCGTAGACCATGCGGGAAGGGTGGCACAGTGACCGGTCGGGCGGAGCGGCCTCGGGCGCAGCGGCGTGGACGGGTCGCGCGCGGCGGCGTCGGGGCGGACCGGCACCGAGCCGTGCGTTGCGTCCGGCTCCCGGGCGGAGCAGCATCGGGGGCACCGGCCCGATCGGGCTGGCGGAAGGGGGCGGGCCATGCTCGGCCACGTTCCGGTCACCACGCTCCTGCCGGTCACCGGATGACCAGGGTGATGAGGGCCGGATGAGCCGGAGCCAGCTGCACCGGCCCTCGGCACCCCAGCGCGGCAGCGGTGACGACACCGGCTGCACGGTGCTGCACGTCGACATGGACGCGTTCTACGCCTCGGTGTCGCTGCGCGACCGCCCGGAGCTGCACGGCCGGCCGGTGATCGTCGGCGGCGGGGGCAACCGCGGGGTCGTGCTGTCGGCCACCTATGAGGCCCGCGCGCTGGGCGTGCACTCGGCCATGCCGATGTCCCGAGCCCGCCGGATGGCCCCGCAGGCCGTGGTCGTCGAGCCCGACCACCAGGCCTACGCCCGGGTGTCCGACGGCGTGATGGAGGTCTTCCGCTCGGTCACGCCGCTGGTCGAGCCGTTGTCCCTGGACGAGGCGTTCCTCGACGTCTCCGGCGCGGTGCGCCGGCTCGGCTCCCCGGCCCGGATCGGTGAGCTGATCCGGGCCCGGGTCCACGACGAGCAGGGCATCACCTGCTCGGTCGGCGTGGCGACCACCAAGTTCGTCGCGAAGCTGGCGTCCACCCGGGCCAAGCCGGACGGCCTGCTCGTGGTTCCCGCCGACCAGGTCGTCGCGTTCCTGCACCCGTTGCCGGTCGGCGCCCTGTGGGGGGTGGGGGAGCGGACGGAGGAGCAGCTGACCCGGCTCGGCCTGCGCACCGTCGGCGACCTCGCGCACACCCCGGAGGCGACCCTGCAGCGGGCGCTCGGGTCGGCGCTCGGCGCGCATCTGGCCGCCCTGGCCTGGGGTCGGGACGAGCGCAGCGTCGTCCCGCACGAGCCGGACAAGTCGATCGGGGCGGAGGAGACGTTCGCCACCGACGTCGACGACCCGGAGGTCGTGCACCGCGAGCTGCTGCGGCTGTCGGAGCGGGTCGCGACCCGGCTGCGCCAGCAGGGCTACCGGGGTCGCACCGTGTCGATCAAGGTGCGCTTCGCCGATTTCACGACGATCACCCGGGCGCGTACCCTGCGCGACCCGACCGACGTCGGGCGTGAGGTCTACGGCACCGCAAAGAGCCTGTTCGATGCCCTCGGGCTGCAGCGGGCCCGGCTCAGACTGGTGGGGGTGCGGGTCGAAGGACTGGTCGACACCGACACGGTCGCCGAGCAGCTGCTGCTCGACGCTCCCGAGCACGGCTGGCGCGAGGCCGAGCTGGCGACCGACCGAGCCGCCCAGCGGTTCGGCCGGGGAGCGGTCCGCCCGGCTGCCCTCGTCCGCCCGGCCGCGGGTGACGAACCCACCCGGCCGGTATGACGACGACGTAACGGGTCCTTCAGCCGGGTTTCGCAACCGCCGATGCCTGCTTATGCTGGTGGCTGCCGCACCACCGCAAGGACGCCGGGAGGGACCGTGCCGCTCTCCGAGCACGAGCAGCGACTGCTCGAGCAGATGGAGCGTGCGCTGTACGCCGAGGACCCCAAGCTGGCCACGACGCTGCGCAGCGCGAGTCTGCAGTCGCACTACCGGCGCCGGCTGCTCAGCGGCCTGATCGGCTTCGCCCTCGGGGTCACCCTGCTCATCGTCGGCGTGGCCAGCCAGCTCGTCCCGGTCAGCGTGGCCGGGTTCCTCGTCATGCTCGCCTCGGCGCTGTGGGCGGCCAGCACCCGTCGCGCCGGACCACCGGCCGGACCGGCCGGCCGGTCCCGCCCCGACGCCTCCGCCCGGAAGACTCCTCGCGGCCGAGGCAGCCGGTCCTCGCTCATGGAGCGGCTCGACGAGCGCTGGCGGCGTCGTCGCGAGGGCGACGGCCGCTAGCCGGCCCGGCCGGGCGCCGGCCGAACCCTAGTTCGCCCGGCGGGGCAGCAGTCCCCGCAGCCGCTGGCCGGAACGCTCGCCCCACCGGTCGACGGCGTCCAGCGCGTCGGCGATCCGACCCGCCGCCACCGCGAGCACCGACGCCGGCAGCAGCACCGCCCGCAGCCTGGCCCGCCGGGAGGCGCCGGCCTCGAGGGCGGCCAGCACGGTCCGGGCGTCAGCGGCGACCGCTGGGAACCGATCCCCGCCGGCGGCGTAGCGGACCCGCTCGACGACGTGCGCGAGCCGGTCCAGGGCCGCGCCAGCGTCGGTCGGCAGCCGCCGGCCCAGCACGGCCGCGGTCGCCCGAGGCGTACGCGACGCCGGCCACGGATCCCCGAGGTCCTGACCGGTGTCGGCCAGCTCCTGCCAGGCGGCGAGCGCGGCCTGGGCGCCGGCGTCCGGCCACCCGGTGGTACGCAGCCGGCGGCGCCGCCGCCAGCGACGCGCCACCACCGGGGTGATCTGCAGCGCGACGGCGACCAGCAGCGTGACCAGGACGGGCAGCGGCACCGGCAGCCCCTGGCGCGGGCCGGACGCCCCGCTGGCGGCCTGCGCGTCGGCGAGCTCCTGCCGGGAACGGCGCTGCTCCTCCCGGTCGATCCGGTCCAGCTGGCTGCTCGGGTCGTCCGGGCTGATCGCCCCACCGCCGCCGCCGCTCGGGCCGCCGGAGCCGTCCTGGACGCCCGGGGCCCACCGCGGGACCTGGATGCCGGTCGGCCCGGGGGTCGGCTCGAAGCGCACCCAGCCGGCGTTGTCGAAGTACACCTCGGGCCAGGCGTGGGTGTTGCGGCGGTTCACGACGAACGTGCCGTCCTGTCCCTGTCGGGTGCCCGCGGTGAACCCGACCGTGACCCGGGTGGGCAGCCCGATGCTGCGGGCCAGCACAGCGAACGTACCGGCGAACTGCTGGCAGAAGCCCTGGCGGTCCTGGAGGAAGGCGACCACGGGGGAGCCGGGCCGGTTCGGCACGTCGGTCTGGTAGCGGAACTTGTTGACGGGATCGAGGAAGAACCGCTGGAGCGCCAGGGCCCGGTCGTAGTCGGTGGTGCGGCCGGCAGTCAGGGTGAGGGCGAGCTCGTCGACCGACGCGGGAAGGTCGTCCGGGAGGCGGGTGTACCGGTCGACCAGGTCCGCCGGCGGGCGGCCCGAGGAGCGCAGCTGGGCCGGGGTCGGACGGACCGCCTCCGCCTCCACGTCGTAGGTCTCGTCGAGGCTGCCGCCGCGCAGGGCGAAGATGTCCCGAGTGGCCGAGTCGTAGACCCACGCCGAGCCGAGGCCGTCGATCCGCCGGTACGGGTGAGGGAGCGGCAGCCAGGTCTGGTCGAGGGCCCGCAGGTCGAAGCTGAGCCTCAGCCGCCGACGCTCGGCCGGACCATCCGCTCCCGGGGGCGCCGGCAGGTCGTCGGTGGCCCGCCCCGCCGACTTCAGCACGGCCGGCTTCCACACGTTCCCGTCGAAGGTGTCGAGGGTGACCAGGCGCAGGTAGTCGTCGATCTCGCCGCCCTCGCGCACCCGGTAGCGGAACACCTCGGTGTTGTCGCGGGCGTCGAGCTCGCCGCGCAAGGTCACGTAGGGGTTGACCGTGATGACCACCCGTCCGCCTCCGGCGCCGCTGCCGGAGCCGCCGCCGCGGCCGAACACGCCCTCGTCCAGGCCCGGCACCAGGGCCGGGACCAGGATCGCCACACCGAGCGCAGCCGCGCCGATCCGCCGTCCGACGACGCCGAGGGGCTCTGCGCTGCGCAGCGTCACCAGCTGGTCGGCGGCGGTCCGGCCGTCGGCCCGGGTGCGCCGGCCCAGGGCCCGCCCCCACAGGGACAGCCGTTCGCGCCCCTCCGCCAGCAGCAGGCTGAGCCAGCCGAGCGCCCCCAGCAGGAACAGCACCCACGGCACGCCGTTGCGGACCACCGCCACCGGGACGGCGTACAGCGCGAGCAGCGGCAGCCCGGCCAGCGCCGCGGAGCGGGCCGCCACGGCGAGGGTGTCCACGGCGATCGCGACCAGGCCGACGCCCGCGGCGGCGATGAGCACCAGGCCCGGGTCGACGGGCACGGGCGCGGCGTAGGCGTTCATGACCTCCAGGCCGCCGTCGGCCAGGGCGCCGAGCTCGCGCCAGGCCGCCGGCCCTGGGAACACCTTCCAGACGGCGGGATCCCGCGCGTACGCCCAGGTGAGGTAGCCGACCAGGGCGGCGACGGCGACGACCGGCACGAGCCCGCGGGGCGCCCCCAACCGGCGGGCTGCCGCGCCGGCGAGGGCCACGGTGAGGACGGCGCCGGCGACCGGCCAGAACCAGCGGCCGTCGGCGAACGTCGGCCCGAGCGACAGCGCGGCGAGCAGCGAGGCGACCGCTGCGGCCGCCGCGATCCGCGGGCGGGCGCTCATCGGCGGGCCCCGGCCAACCCGAACGCGGACTGTCCCGCGAACGGCCACACGTCGGCGAGCTGCTGCCCCGCCGCGAGGGTGACGACCCGCCAGCCGCCGGCCCGCAACAGGGTGGTCGGGCCGTCCAGGTCGATGTCGAGGCCGCGGCCGCGGGCCTGCGGCGAGCGCCAGGTGTTGACGTCGAGCAGGATCGCCACGGCGGCCCCCGAGCCGTGCCGGAAGCGAACCAGCTCGGCCGCCTCGTCCGCGGTGATGCCGCCGAGCACGGCCACCGTGAGCCCGTCCCCGGCGTGCCGCAGGGCGGTCGCGGCCGACCGCAACGACGAGCCCCCGGACGGCTCGACGACGGCCAGCGCGTCGAGCAGCAGGTCCTCCTGGCTGCCGGTCGGGTCGTCGCCGCGGGCGCCGGCCAGCCGGGTGCCGGTGTCGGTCAGCAGGTCGACGGAGAACCCGGCCCGGCCGAGGTGCACCCCGACGGACGCCGCCACCGACACCGCCCGCTCGAAGGACGACGTCGGCCCGTCGCCGCGGTGCGCGATCGGGCGGGCGTCGACGAGCAGCACCGCGCGGCTCTCCCACGGCTGCTCCTCGCGTCGCACCATCAGCTCGCCCACATGCGCGGTCGATCGCCAGTGGACCCGGCGCAGGTCGTCCCCCCGGCGGTACTCCCGGGTCGCCACGTCGTCCTCGCCGGCGGCCGCGACCGATCGGGCGCGGCTCTCGCCGGTGCCGGCCCAGTCCCCGCCGAGCGGCACCGACGGCAGCGGCTCGACGACGGGGGTGACGATCAGGGTGTCCCGGTGGCTGAAGCCGCGCACCATCTCGCACATGCCGAACGGGTCGGTCAGCCGGATCGTCAGGGGGCCGATGGAGAACCGGCCGCGCTGCTCGGAGCAGACCGGGTAGTCGACCTCGCGGGTTCCTCGGGTCTCGACCCGGTCCAGGACGAACCGCGGCCGCCCGCCCAGCGAGTAGGGGATCCGGTCTTCGACGAGCAGCAGGCCCGTGGGCAGCCGGGACACGTTCTCCAGGCGGAGCACGACCCTGGCCTCGGTGCCGACCGCGATCCGGGACGGCTCGAGTCGGCGGCTGCTGGCCAACCGGAACCGGGTGCGCGCGACCGTGGCCGCGGCGATGAGGGGGAGAACCGCCACGAGCAGCGCCACCCGGAGCAGGTCGCGCTGGCCGAAGGCGACCGCGCAGAGGGCCGCGGTCACCCCGGCGCCGAGGAAGCTGCGCCCCCTCGTCGTCAGGCCGCGCAGCGCCGCGCGCACGGGCTCACCCCCTGACCGGGACCGGGACCCTGGCCACCAGGTCGCGGACCACCTGCTCGGGGTGCCGCCGGGCGATCTGCGCCTCGGCCGTGGGCAGCAGCCGGTGCGCCAGGACCGGAACGGCCAGCGCCTGGAGGTCGTCGGGGAGGACGAAGTCGCGGTCGTCGAGGGCGGCGGTCGCCTTCGCCGCCCGGATCAGGTGCAGGGTGGCCCGCGGGGAGGCGCCGAGCCTCAGGTCGGGGCTCTCCCTGGTCGCCGCGACGAGGGCGATGGCGTAGCGCCGGACGCCGTCGCTGACATGGATGGTGCGCACCGTCTCGATCAGCCGGGTGATCTCGACCGCGTCAGCGACCGGCCGCAGGTCGTCCAGTGGCTCGCCCCGGCCGTGGGTGTCGAGCATGGTCAGCTCGGCCTCAGCCGCCGGGTAGCCCATGGAGACCCGCGCCATGAACCGGTCGCGCTGGGCCTCGGGGAGAGGGTAGGTGCCCTCCATGTCGATGGGGTTCTGGGTGGCGATGACCATGAACGGTGCGGCCAGCTGGTAGGTGGTGCCGTCGACGGTGACCTGGCGCTCCTCCATGCACTCGAGCATCGCCGACTGGGTCTTCGGGGAGGCTCGGTTGATCTCGTCGCCGAGGACGATGTTGGCGAAGACGGCGCCCGGCTTGAACTCGAACTCGCGCAGCTCCTGGTTGTAGACCGACACCCCGGTCACGTCGCTGGGCAGCAGGTCCGGCGTGAACTGGATCCGTCGGACCGTGCAGTCCAGCGAGCGGGCCAGGGCCTTGGCCAGCATGGTCTTGCCGACGCCTGGGACGTCCTCAATGAGCAGGTGCCCCTCGGCGAGCAGCACGGTGAGTGCCATCCGGACGACCTCGGGCTTGCCCTCGATGACGGTCTCCACCGCCTCGCGGATCCGGGCGGCTGAGGAGCCGAGCTCGTCGAGGTCGAGGGTGGCCGGCTCGGCGTCGGTCGTCATGCCGACGATTGTCACCCGAGACGACCCGTTTGGCCTAAGGAAGTCGTCCGAGCGACGGTCAGCCGACCGCCACCGGCCGCAGCCGCTGCGCCTCGTCGAAGAGCGCCCGCTCGCCGACCCGAGCGGTGACGAGCCCGGTGACGGCCGCCGCGGCGAGCAGCATGTACATGACGACGATCTGGTAGCGGATGGCGGTCAGCGGGTCGACACCGGCCAGGATCAGCCCGGTCATCGCCCCCGGCAGGCTGATGATGCCCACGACCTTCGTCGTGTCGATGGCCGGGATGAGCGCGGTGCGGACCGTGTCGTGGACGTGCGGGGCGAACGCCTGGGCGGCGGTCAGGCCGAGCGACAGCCGGGCCTCGACCGCCGACCGTTGGGTGGCGGCCGCCGTGCGCAGGCCGCGCAGCACGAGGGCCGCCACCTGCATGCAGCCGGAGACCACCATCCCTCCGACCGGGACGAGCACCCGTGGATCGGTGGCGATCACCTGCAGGACGACCAGGATCCCCAGGGTGGTGGCCGCGCCGACCCCGATGCCGGTCGCGGCCGTACGCAGTGCTCCGGGCAGCCCACGGGCCCGGCGGGCGGCCTCGACGCTGGCGACGCTGACCATGACCGACAGCCAGCCGAGGGCGCCCAGCCGGCCGGCGTTGTCGAACAGGAACGACAGGATCGCGCCGACGGCGACGAGCTGAACGAAGGCGCGCACCGCCGCGACGACCACCTCGCGGGTGACGCCGAGGCGACCGCGCCAGGCCACGACGGCGGTGAGCGCGACGAGCGCGACCGAGGCGGCGACGCCGAACCAGGTCGGGACCTGCGCCGTCATCGCTGCGCCTCCGGGTCGGCGTCGTCCCGGCCGAGGACGGCCCGCAGCAGGTCCACGTCGTCGGTCTCGCCTCTGGCCACCAGCCGGCCGTCGCGCAGGACCAGGACGTCGTCGGCGACCGCACCGGCCCGGTCGAGGTCGTGACTGACCAGGACGGCGCTCAGCCCGCCCCGCACCAGGTCACGGATCACCGCGTCGACCGCGTCCGCGCTGGCCGCGTCGAGGGCCGAGGTCGGCTCGTCCAGCAGCAGCACCTCAGGGCCGACGGCCAGCGCCCGGGCCAGGCAGACGCGCTGGGCCTCCCCGCCGGACAGGCCGTCGGTGGCCCGGTCGAGGAAGTCGCCGCTCAGCGCGACCCGATCGAGCAGGGCGCGCGCGAATTCAAATTGCCGTGGCAGCGGCCGGCGGGATCGATCGCGCGGCCTCGGACAACTTCGATTCGAGGACGGCCAGCGTCTCGGCCCGAGCCAGAACCCGTCGGGGCGCGATGCAGGTGGCGC
>Ga0209797_10000401_pt1 | contig 21533 bp, 18 predicted proteins | sample DOMMetBare3Fresh_2_FD_187472 | JGI IMG/M metagenome (GOLD analysis project Ga0209797, IMG submission 187472) | Wetland sediment microbial communities from St. Louis River estuary, USA, under dissolved organic matter induced mercury methylation -... | ecosystem: Environmental > Aquatic >... | reverse complement strand
CAGCAGGTCCTCGAAGCCGAGCCGGCCGGTGGCGCGCCGCTCGCGGGCGAACTCGGCGGCGGCGCGCTGCAGGAAGCGCATGACGGCGGGATAGCGGTGCTCGCGCCATTGAGTCAGCACCTCGGCGAGGTCGCCATCCACCAGCTCCGCGAACCTCTCGCCCAACGCCCTCGCTGCCGCCTTCCCCTCCCTAGTGTCGCTCCAGCGGTTCTGGATCGGCTCGCAGTTGCCCGCGGTCACGCCGGCGACGGCCCTGCAGAACGCGGCAACGTCATTCCAGTCCTGCGTCCGCTCCAGGAAGTCGAGCCGGCGCACGATCCACTGGAGCTTGTCCCACCCGCTCGCCGGCTCCTCCCGCGGCATCAGCTCCCGCGCCTCGCGCAGCAGCTTCCCGAGCTTCGTCCGGCACTTCGCCACATCCGGCGCCGGCCGCTCCACCAACGGAAACTCCACATCCGGGTACTTCACCACCACCTCGAACCCCTTGAGCATCGTCCGCGGGTCGATGCCGAGCCGGCGCAGCTCCTCCAGCGCCGGGTCCCCGCCCCGCCGGCAGCGCTCGAGCCAGCGTCCCCAGAACTCGCGCCGCACGTCGGGCCACTCTTCCTCGCTCACCTCCTCGAACCCCGGGTCGAGCCCCGCCTCGAGCGGGTGCTCCCGCAGCAGGCGGGCACAGAAGGAGTGGATCGTGCCCAGGAACGCCCGGTCGAGGTCCTCGAGCGCGCCGGCGAGCCGGGCGGCCGACTCGGAGCCGTCGTCCCGGTCGCGCGCCCTGGCGACGGCCTGCTCCAGCTCCTCCTGGAACCGCTCGCGCAGCTCGGTCGCGGCCTTCCGGGTGAAGGTGACGGCGGCGAGCTGCTCCACCGGCGTCCCCCGCCGCACATAGGCGAGCAGCCGATTCACCAGTTCGGTCGTCTTGCCCGAGCCGGCGCCGGCCTCGACCAGGAAGTTCGTGTCCAGGTCGGTGACGATCCGGTCGCGCGCCGGCTGGTCGGTCGGCGTCCGATGCGTCATGGCGCCGACCGCCGCTGCAGCATGGACCGGTACTCCTCGTGCCGCTCGGCGTTCGCCTCCGCCCACTCGGCGCGGGGGGAGACGATCGAGTTGAAGCTGCCGTCCGCCACCCGGCAGATCGGCCGGGAGTCACAGTACCTGCAGTCATCGGAGTCGGTGGTGGCGACGAAGTGCCCTTGCTCCACGTGCTCCAGCAGCACCGCGATCAACTCCCGCGCCGACAGGATTTCCGGCCGGCCGTACCGCACCACATCGTTCGTTCCCTTGAGGGTCGGGAACCGGTACTCGAACCGCGCCACTTCCGCGCGGAGCAGCGCTTCGGCGGCGGCGGCGTAGATCGCGGCCTGGAGCCGCCGCCCGCCGCGGAACGGGCCGGCCTTCGGGTCCGAGCGGTAGTTTCGGGGCGACCCAGTCTTGTAGTCGATGACCACGAGCCGCCCGCCCTGGAGCCGGTCCACCCGGTCGATTCGTCCCTGTACCGGGATCGCCATCCCGGGCGCCAGCTCGTACGCCACCGGCGGCTCGACGCCGAACGGCAGCTCGACCCGGAGCCACTCGCCCGCTCTGCCACTGGCCAGCTCCGCCCGCTCGAGCTCCAGGAACGCCACCGCCGCCTGGCGCAGCTCCGCCGCCTCGGTCAGGTACACCGCCTCGCTCGGCGGCGGCACGTCGGCATGCCAGCGGGCGAGCGCCTCGTCGGTCAGGGCCGCCATCCGCGCGGCGGCCTCCTCGGCCACGATCTCGCGCTGCCGGCGCTGGTAGGCCCGGGTGAATCGCTCGTAGATCTCGTGCAGCAGTGTGCCGCGATCCAGCGCGTCGAGCCACGACTCGGGGTCGTACTCCGGGTCGGCCGGCGGGCGTACGCCGAGCCCGTACTTGTAGAACCAGGCGAGCGGGCAGGCTGCCAGCAGCTCGAGCGAGGAGGGCGAGACCGGCCGGCCCCCGCTCCGCCGCGGGTCGAGCAGACCGGCGGCGGCGGAGACCATGCCGTGGTGCTCGGTGAGCCGGGCGCCGAGCCGGGCGGCGTGCGCCAGGAGCCCGTGGTCGAGCATCGGGTAGGCGGCCCGCACCAGGGCCTCGCCCTCGAGCAGCACCGGCCCCTGGGCGAGCGCGCCGAGCCATGCCTCGCGGCCGTCGAGCGCGCCGCCGGGGCGGCCCGGTACCGCGCACGCGGGCGCGCCCAGGCGCTCGCGGAACTGCTTGTAGGTGAGGCCGGGCGCGCCCTCGAGCAGGCGGAGCGCGCGCAGCAGCACCGGCGCCGGCCCCACCTCGCGCCCGTCGGTGCCGCCCGCCACTGCGTACGACAGCGTCGCGCGGCCGCGGAGCCCGCCTATGGCGCGGGCCAGCGTCATGGCCTGCTCGCCGCGGCGCAGCGCGGTGGTGGGCAGGAGGTCCGCGCCGATCGCGGAGCGCACGGCGTCGGTGAGGATCGGGTCCTGAACCCGGGGACCAGCGGCGCGCTCGGCGTCGAGGCCGACGACGAACGTCCGTGGCCGCCCGGTCGTCCCCGCGTGTGCCAGGCCGGTCAGGTGCACCATCCCGCCGGCGGCGCTCCACGGCTTCCGGTCGTTGGTCATCCCGGGCCAGGCGCGGAGATCGGCGATCCCGTCGCGCAGCTCCGCCATCGCCCGCGGGAAGCTCACCTTGGCCGATGGCACCGCCGCGAGCTGCTCCAGCCGCGTGCGCACCCGGGTCAGCGTGCTCTCCTCCGCGGGGCCATGCGGCGGGACGAGGTCGAGGTAGCCGAGCGTGGCCTGCGCGAGCGCGTGGCAGGAGGAGGCCACCGGCTCGTCGCGGCCCCGCTCGGGCACCGGCGGAGTGACCGCGAGCAGCCGCTCGAGCAATTCCGCCAGCGCGCCGAGCGCCCGCGCCCGCGCCGCCTTGCGGATGGCGAACGCGTCGTCGTCCTCCTCGTCCCGCTGCCGCGTGCGTGCCGCCTCGGTGCCGTCGCCGAGCCGGGCGAGCGCCGCCTCGTAGCGCGCGCGGCCCCATCCGATCTGGAGGCTCCGGAGCGTGCGCGCCAAACCCGCGGACACGGTGCCGTCCCCGGCCGCGGTCAGCTCGCCCGCCTCCAGCGCCTGCCGCAGCGTATCCGCCGGGAGCCCGTCGGAGAGCCAGTCGAGCCACCGCTCGAGTGCGCGGCCGATGCGGGTCCGGATGAGCGGCACGCCCTGGAGCGCGGTGGCGGCGAGCCCGAGCTGCTGGCAGACGGCATCGAGCGCGATGCCGTAGGTGTCCATGTCGGTCGCGACGATCTCCACCGCGTCCCACGGCAGCCCCTCGGCGAGTGTGCGGCGCAGCAGCTCGCGGATCTCGTCGGTCGGGGTGGCCGCCACGAAGAGGTCGGAGGTGACGGCGTCCGTGTCGGCCAGCGCCTCCACGCCCATCAGCGGCTCGTCCGGCAGCACCCCCGCCCCGTGCTCGATCAGCCGGGCGAGCAGCCGGCCCGGCAGTCCCCGCGCCGTGAGCCCCGGCGCCACGACCACCACGCCGTCGAGCACGAACGGCGTCTCGGCGTCGAACCGCTCCAGGGCGAGCGCGAAGACGGCGGCCGGGTCGGCCAGTGCGCTGGTGACCAGGGCTTCCTCGTAGTGCTCGAGCGCCGCCGCCAAGTCGTGCGCGGGCGTGGCCGGGCCCGTGGCCGCACGGAGCCGCGGGGCCGTGACACCGGCGGTCCGGAGCTCGAGCAGGGCGTCGCGCACCGCGTGGCGGAAGCCGAGGCCGCCGGCCAGGCCGGCGAAGCCGTCGCCCACGGCCCGTCGCGCGATGGCCAGGTCGATGGCCTCGCTCACCAGGGCGCCGATCTCGACGTCGGTGGCGACCCGACGGTCCCGCTCGCCGAGGGCGGTGAAGGCGAGTTCCCCGGCGATGCCGCGGAGGGTGGCCGCCTCCCAGCCGATCCAGCCGCCGGTGCGGCGGGCGTGGGCAAAGAGCAACTCGCGACCGTAGTTGAGGTCAGGGCCGAGGAGAAGCTTCCTGGCGTCGGGGTGGTCGCGGTCAACCGCGGCCAGCGCGGCGAGCGGCGCGGACGGTTGGTGGCTAATCTGGGGTGCCGGGGTGCGGGTTGAAGGGACGGGACGAAGTTAACGCGTGATGCGTCCTGGATGAACGGGCGCATCCAAGCTGGGGTGCGGATGTGACAGGTGCGGGAGCACCGGGATGGGCGACGGGGGCAGCGGTGCCGGTCTACCTGCCGGGGAACGGTCGCGTACCGAGCATCGGTGCCTGCTGCTGCCCGGGGAACCGATGGCGGTCGGGCTCGACAACTCGCCACCCAAGGGCTACGGATCGCCACCCGGGGGTGCGCATCCGGCGGATCTCCCTGGCAAGGCGGGTCCTGCATTCTTTCCGGATTCGGCTGCAGAGGGTAGCATAGCAGTGATAGTCCAGGCGTCGAACTGGTCGTTAGGCAGACGCCCGAGCACCTCGTAGGACGGGCGAATACTCCAGAAGTCGGAGTTCTAATGGAAAATCAAGTCTTCGCGCTAATCCCCATCTTTGCGCTGGCCATCCCGCTCGCGGCCATCGTCCTCTTTGGGCTTCAGAAGCTGGCCCGGACGCGGCTCGAGGAGGCACGTCTGCGGGCTGGGGGGCTGGAAAGAGGAGCCGAGGTCGAGATCACGGCGCTTCGGGATGAGGTTGCGGAGTTGCGACGCGAACTCAGCGAGGTACAAGAGCGGATGGACTTCGCTGAGCGCTTGCTCAGTCAGGCCCGCGAACCGGAGCGGCTACCTGGCCGAGACCCTTCATGACAGGAGACCGCTTGTCGCATCGCGCTGCCTAATTCCCAAATGCAGCGAATTTGCCATCCGTAAGCTCGACGTCCGGCCCAGCCCAAGGGCTACCGCCCTCTGCGCCGGCGCCGCTCGAGCCAATCAGCGTGGAATGTCGCGGGGGGAGCGAACAACCAGACCACGAGCGCCAGACAGCGGACCGGCAGGGGGCGCACGGACCCTCCGGTTCCACCCTGCGCGCGACGAGGCCCAAACGGGCGTCGACTCGGCAGGAGGGGAACAGAGTAGCCAGGGCCCATCCTCCCGGTGCGGTCCTGGCTGTGACCTAGCGGACGCCCTTCCCGCGGCCGGAGCCGCCAATGCGGCCGACAACCGCGGACTGGCCGGAGTGCCCCAAGCCTCCGTGTGGCGATAGGGAACGACGGCTGTCAGAGGTCGTTTGCAGCTCGTCAGCATTTCGTCAGCCGGACAGCCGTGACCGACAAGTGTGAGCACGCGGAGGAAGAGATGTCCGAATCACCGGCGGCACGAAACACGGGCACCCCTTGGCACCTATGGGTGATCGGCGGTATCGCACTCTTGTGGAGTGCCATGGGTGCAATGGACTACGTCATGACGCAGACGAAGAACGAAGCGTACTTGAGCGACTTCACTCCGGAGCAACTTGCGTTCTTCTCCAGCTTTCCGGCCTGGGTGGTTTCAGCCTGGGCCATCGGCGTCTGGGGCGAAGTCCTCGGCGCACTGCTCTTGCTGGTGCGGAGGCGTCTTGCCGTGTGGGTGTTCCTCGCCTCACTCATGGGGGTGGTAGTCACAATGTTCCACAATTACCTCTTGTCCAATGGAATGGACGTCCTGGGAGACGCCTTCTCCCTAGGCTTCACCGCCGTGATACTCGTTTTCGCACTCGCACTATTTCTCTACGCCCGCGGGATGCGTAAGCGAGGCGTTCTTGTTTAGCCTGGGATCGGCACAATCCAGGCGATGTTTGAAGGATAGACATTGCCACCTAACCCGCATGCAGCTGACGAGGGCGCGCTCGCGGCGCCCGCATGGCGCGCCCGCAGCTGATGTGCCATTCGTCAGGTGCAGCGTCGAAAGGGCACCGTGACTACTCGCGCCATCGTCCGATTTGGGGGGCTCTGTCTCGCCGGTGGCGCCGTGGCGTTCCTTGGCGTCTTCGCCTACCTCGCGGTGCGCTTCAACTATCCCGACGTCCTCGATGGTCCGGCTGGCACGGTGTTGCCCAACCTTCTGGCAACCGGCCGGCAGGGCCGCCTCGTTTGGGCGGTCTACGCGTTCCTCCCGCTGATATGGCTTCCTGCTGGCGTCGCTGCGTACGAGGCGTTGGCCCCCGTGCGGCGCGGGCCAATGCGGCTTGCGTTGCTCTTCGCCGTGGTCTCGGCGCTCGCCATGATGCTGGGCCTCATGCGGTGGCCGAGTCTTCATTGGCACCTCGCCTTGGCATTCGAGAACGCTGCCCCGCAGGAGCAGGCAGTCCTCGCTGCCGTCTTCGATGGTCTCAATGCATACCTGGGCAACTACATCGGTGAGTTTCTGGGTGAGCTCTGCTTCAGCGCATTCTTCTTGCTGACGTCGATCGTGTGGCTGGAGTCATCACGCCCGCACAAGTGGATCGGATGGGTGGGCGTGGGCACGGCAACTTCAGGGCTCGCTGGCATGTTCCGCAACGTCACGGGCGTCGTGGCTCCGATCGCGACTCTGAACAACTACTTGCTCCCAGCCTTCATGATCGTTCTCGGTGTCGCGCTCGTGCGGTGGCCGGTGGTCACCGATTCAGCGGGCGCCTGACCCGCGCATACAGCCGATGCGCCAGTCGTCCGGCGGCGAAGCGAGGTACCGAGGGATCAGCAGGTCAATGCGCGGCCGCGTTGTGAGCTAGATCGTCCTGGCTTTGGCGGGAGGCGTTGCGATTCTCAAGGGTGGCTGCGTGATGTTTGTGCCGGTCGATCCGGGTGGTGGTTTCGTAGGCGAGGGGATGTTCTATGCTGGAGCCCTTCAGTTCATCGGGGCCAGCCTGCTCGCGGTCGCTCTCTTGGCTTGGTGCCTGGCCGTTCTTGTGGTTCGGCCGCTACTCCCCGGCTCGACTATTCCGAACGTGCTGATTGGGATGGTGTGGAGCGGGGTGGTGGCGTCTCCGTTTCTTATCCTCTACTTCCGCAGCAGGAACTTGATCCACCTCGGGATGTTCGCACTGCTATGGGCTGTCTTGCTTCCATGCCTTTGGGGAAGCACGAGTTGGTTGGCTCGGAGAAACCGTCGCCAACCTGCCGCCTGACCGCCGGGTTCATGCGGCGGTGACGCGGCGGGCGTGCAGCGGCTTGGCGCCCGCAGTCGCCTAGAGCGGGTTCGGCGAAGCGTTAGGCGGCGGCGAGGAGATCCGGGTGTCGCCAAGCCAACTCAACAAACGGGCGCTCACGCTTCCGGTCCTCGTACCGGTTACCCTGCCGCCGCTTGCTGTGAACTGGCGGACCGTTCCCGCGGCAGTCCAGTGGGTGCTTCAGGTCTTCGTCTTCTCGCTCGGGTACGGTGGCCGGCCGTTCTGGACCCACGAAACGGTGGGGGTGGACGACGCGGCCGCACTCGAGGTACAATCGGTGTCACCGGAGCTCGGCTCCCGGCTGCTTCGCGGGTGCGACCATCCCATTCCCAAAAGGAGCCTCACATGCGCCATCGGATCGGGGCAGGTCTCTTGATACTGGCTGCCGTGGCAGGCTGTTCGTCGGAGTCCTCTGGGCCGAGTAGTCCGGACCAGCTGAACATCCTCCTCAACAACCAGACCGGGCGGGGCATCACGGTGGTGCTCACCATTGGGGGCAGTGCCAAGCCCGGGATCAGCGTCAACAACGGAGCCTTCGTCACCGAGGAGTTTTCGGGAGGCTCCCCGGGGACCCCGATCACGATCACCGCCACCTCCAATGACGGGAACCCGGTGGAGGGACCGGCCAGCCGGCAATGCACCCCGAAGAGCACCATCTTCGGCGGGACCGTATACGGACAGATCGATTTCGCCACGCTTGCGGTGGACGGCAGTGGCATCCTGTGCCAGGATCCCAACACCTGGCAATAGTGAAGAGGAGCGGTGCGCTGCGGCGCGAGTACTCGTGCCGCAGCGCCTTCACCGGATCCATCGGGGCGGTGCGACCAATCACTGGCTCAAGTGGATCCTGATCGAAGCGGTCCAAACCCTGAAGCAGGTGCCCGGGCCCGTGCGCTTTCACAACGAGCGCCTGCTCCGTGCCAAGGGGAAGCCCAAGGCCACCGTAGTCGCGGCGCGCAAGCGGTGTACGTATATCTACTGGATGTGGACGCAGGAGCTGAGCTACGCGGCATGGCTGGAGACCGAGACGAAGCGGGTGGGGTGCCCGATGCATACGCTGGCGTCGTCCGCGTAACCGCGCGGCATTACTGATTAGCCTTTTGTGAGGCCGAGGACAACATAGACCTATCTTGGCGGACCAAGCCCGTGTTCGACATCGAGTTGATCGGTCGGCCGGAAGGCGAAGGCGATGGCCTCTTCAACTGGGGCCGCATTACGCTGGGCCACTTCCGGGAGGAGTTTCAGGCCCCGCTCTACGACTGGGCCCCAGGGGACTACGCAGCGCACTGGCTGGAATCGGCGGAGCGCCTGGTCGCCGGGGCGCCCGTGGCTGTCTTCCTGACGCACATGGTGGCGCCGGATGCCGCCTACTACGTGGGGTGGCCCGCCTGGCGCGAGGGTGACCGTGTGTGGGTGCAGGAACGCCTGTTTCTGCCTGAGCACCTCACCGGAGCATTCGATCCGGAACACCCCGAGGTCCATGCCGGCCCCCGGCAGGAGCTCTCACCCGAGGGCGAACACATCGCGCAGTGGCAGGTCGGGCTAGGTGACGTGGCTGCCTTCGTGGAGCGACGGCGGCATCCCACCGTCCCTGCCTGACTAGCCCATGCAGCCACCAAACGCGGGCGGCCCGAGGCCCCGCCTGCACCCAGGCCCCCGGCCCCCGGCCCGGCGATACGGACCGTAGGTCTTCAGTGGTCCTTTGCAGAAGGGGTGCCTCCATGTCCAGTCCTCCATGCCGCTCCCGAACCCCGCTCGGCCTGCTCCTTCTGGTTCCGCTGGCCGCGTGGGTCCAGACGCTCTCCGCTCAGACGTGCTTCCCCGGCCGACCGCTCCCGGCGTGCCACTCGTTCCCGATCACTGAAATCGGCTACGCCCATCGGCTGGACAAGACTCCTCTGGCGACGGGTGGGAATCCGCAGGTCCACTACTTCAATGGTGAATTGGGCTGGATGTTCAATCGATCACCTCGGCTGGCCATCGGTGGGGCCTTCTTCGCCGGCGCACTCGTCGATTACGCGTTCGAGTTTCGGCCTGGGGTCAAGGCTCGGGTCCGCTACTGGATCAATGGCCGTACCGGACTCGATCTCGGCGCGGGCCTCGTACTGGGTCGAACGCCAGTCGATCGAACCATCGGTGCCCCCGCCGAGCACCGCCTCGGGGGCGCTGGGCATGTGGGCCTCTCGTTTCGCGATGCGGCCCTACTGATCCTGCACGTCGAGTATCTGCCCAACCCCGCGGATCGCGATCTGGTGGGTTACCTGGGCGCTCGCCTCGGGTCCAAGCCCGCGGCGTGGACCGCCTTGATCGTGGGGCCACTCCTGGGACTGGGCGCGTTGCTGGCCTCCGATTAGTCCGGCCCCGAGCACGACCGAGGGCCGTGGCCGGCACCGCCCTTACCGCACGAACACCGCACCGTGCGGCATCGCCATCCCCGTCACTCCGTTCGGCCAGGTCGCCCGATGGTAGCTCACGCCCGGTGACGTCGCGCCTGCGTCCTTGAACCGTTCATCCCACGACAGCCGCCCGGTCGCACGGTCGAGGCGCGCGACCTTCACCATGGGCGCGCCGTCGCCTTGGTCGGTGAAGACGAGACGATCGCTCCCGGGATCCGCCGAGGCCCAGTGCGGGAAGAACGTGGCGTCCGTGGGAAAGGAGGCGACCTCCTTGGGATGCGCGGGGTCGGAGATGTCGATGGTGGCGTACCGATGCGCGTAGGCGATCGGCATGACCATGAAGTGACCGGCGATCACCGGCACGGAACAGCCGATATTCGCCGGACGCGGAAGTGCCATCACCCGGTCGATCCTTGGATCGCGATCCAGGCCCGAAATGCGAAAGAAGCCACAGAAATAACTGTTCAACATCACCGTACCATCATCCAGGGCGCGCACCTCGAACGGGTACGTGTGCGCCGAGTCCCCGGCGATCTCGGGCACGGGCAGCGTCTTGAGCAGCGTGAGATCGGACAACCGCCACACCTGGATGACGTGCGCGGTCTTCTCGCTGTTCATGGGTGAGCTCGTAGTCACGACACGATCCGCATCCGGAACCACGGCGAGTGCGTAGGTACGAATGTGGGCCCCCGGGAATGTCGAATCACGTGACCAGGCGCTGCGCACCAGATTGCCATCCCCGTCGAATTCCGCGAGTCCGCCCGGGTCGCCCGGTACGGAGCCGTCGCCGAACTGGACGGTGGCCAATACGTGCCCGTTCGCCAGACGCGCGAACGAATGCAGCCGGCGGCCGCCCGGCACGCTCGCGAGCCGGCGGGTGAGGCGTGGCGATGCCGGCGTGCTGAAATCCACCAGGAAGGACTTGTCGCCGCTGAAGTCGTTGGCGAACAACGATCCCGTCGGGGGCGCGCTGAACTCGGTGTGGTGCGGCATCCGGCCGCTCGAATCCACCGTGAGCACCGAGAGGACCGTAGCGTACGCGGCGCTGGACGGGTCGGCATCCAGCACGGTCATCATATCCACGCCATTGGTGGAGTCGTTGCCCGTGCCCGCCCACACGTACAGGTAGCGCGCCGGCCCATTGCTCACCCGCCGTTCGCCCTGACCGGCGCACGCGACGAGCAGGATGGCGAAGAGGAGCGGCGTGCTGAACCGATTGGGAATCATGCAGCGAGCTCCGGAGAGAGGCCTGAGTAAGCTATTGATGGGCGAACGGGATTCTTGCGCTTGCCACCTTTGGCCCGTTCACCCGCCACCCAGCCCGCATTCGCCGCTCCCGGGGAGCGTAAGCGCGAGGCCAGCGGCGCAGTATATTGTCCTGTCGGGGCGCCGTGACGCCAGGTACGATGTCGGGCGTCGTGCCCCCACTGCGAGCGCCCAATGGAAGACCCCCCACGCTGGCTGGCCGCGTACGGCGAGGTGCCCCACCATCTCGTTTATCCCGAGTGCTCGCTCTATGACGTCATCATGGCCACGGTCCGGCGAGTGCCGGACGCCGTGGCCTATGACTTTCTGGGCGCCACGGCCACGTACCGGGAATTCGGCCGCCTCATCGACCAGGCGGCCGACGGCCTCGCGTCGCTCGACATGGGCGCGGGCGACCGGATCACCATCGCGCTCCCCACCTCTCCCCAGGGCGTGATCGCCTTCTACGCCGCCAACCGGCTCGGCGCCATCAGCGCGATGATCCATCCGCTCTCGACCGCACAGGAGGTGGAACGGCTGATCACCCTGAGCCGCTCACGGTTCGCCCTGACCCTCGACGTCCTGTACGACCGGTTCGCGGGCGCGCTGGGCCGCACTCCGCTCGAGACGCTGATCCTCACCCGCGTCTCCGATGCGCTCACCCCGATCCGGACACTGGCCTTCTGGCTGGTGCAGGGTCGGAAGATCCCGGCCATCCCGCGCGACGCGCCGGTCCGATGGTGGAAGGATGTCGTTGCCCGCTCCTCACCCCCGGCACCCCGCCCCGCGCTCGACACCAATGCGATGGCGGGCATCCTCTTCTCCGGCGGGACCCTCGGAACGCCAAAGGGGATCATGCTCTCCCACCGGAATTTCATCGCCGATGGGATGCAGCTCGCGGCCTGGGTAGGATTGAAGGATGACGACAGGATTCTCGCGGCCCTTCCGATCTTTCACGGCTTCGGACTCGGCGCGCTGGTCAACGCTGGTTTCGTGACCGGGTGCCGGGTGATCCTGGTGCCCCGATTCACGGCGGAGGTAGTGGCAAAGCTGGTGCGGAAGAAGCAGCCGAACATGATCGCCGGTGTGCCCACGCTCTACGAGGCGCTGAGCCGCGACCCGAACTTCCGGCGGGCCGATCTCTCCTGTCTCAAGGCGGCATTCTCCGGCGGCGACACGCTGCCCGCTCCGATCAAGGAACGCTTCGAGCGGACGGTCGCGGCGCGCGGCGGTTCAGTGAAGCTGCTGGAAGGGTACGGGCTCACCGAGGCAGTCACCGGTGTGATGGTGATGCCGCTCCATGCGGTCCGCGAGGGGAGTGTCGGCGTGCCGCTCCCCGACATGCTCGTCGCGATCTGCCGCCCGGGCACCGACGAGGAGCTGCCGGATGGAGAAGATGGCGAGATCTGTGTCCACGGCCCTCCGGTCATGCTGGGCTACCTCGACGACCCGGCGGCGACGGCCGTGACGCTCAAGCGGCACTGCGATGGGCGGACGTGGCTCCACACCGAGGACATCGGGCACCGCGATGCGGACGGCTTCTTCTATTTCCGCGGCCGGCTCAAGCGGATGATCAAGTCCTCCGGCTTCAACGTCTATCCCGCGGAAGTGGAGCAGGTGCTCGGCCAGCACTCCGCCGTGGCGGAGGCTTGCGTGGTCGGCGTGCCGGACCCGTCCCAGGGCGAGCGGGTCAAGGCATTCGTGGTGCTCCGGGCCGGGCAGGCGCCGAGCTCGGCGTTGGCGCAGGAGATCATAGCGCACTGCCGGGATAGGCTGATCAAGTGGTCCTGCCCTCGAGATGTCGAGTTCCGGACCGAGTTTCCCCGCACCCGCCTCGGCAAGGTTGACGTCCGGGTGCTGGCGCGGGGCGAGCCGGCGGCGGCGGGGCTCTGATGACGCGCGGCTCCTTCACCGGCAAGGTGGTGTGGATCACGGGTGCTTCCTCGGGGATCGGGCGCTCGCTGGCCCTGGCGTTCGCCGCGGCCGGTGCCCGGCTCATCCTCTCGGCGCGTCGCGCGGAGGCGCTCGTGGAGGTGCAACGAGCCTGCGGCACCGCGGAGGTCCGTCTGATCCCCTTCGACCTGGCCGATCTCGACGTCCTCCCGGCCCGGGCAGCCGCGGCGCTGGCCTGCTTCGGCGGCGTTGACATCATGGTGCACAACGCGGGGCTCGCGGCGCGGGATCGGGTGGCGAACACGACCCGCGACGTACACGAGCGACTCCTCCGCACGAACTACCTGGGTCCCGTCCTGCTCACCCAGGCCCTGCTGCCCTCGATGCTCGAGCGGGGCGGCGGGCACTTCGTGGTGATCAGCAGTCTCTCGGGGAAGTACGGCGGGCCGCTCCTCGCCGCCTACGCGGCCTCCAAGCACGCCCTGCACGGCTTCTTCGAGTCGCTCCGGGCAGAGGAGCACGAGCGGGGCATCGTGGTCACGTTCATCGTGCCGGGATTCATCAAGACCGACATCACCGCGCACGCGCTCACGGGGTCCGGCGGCAGCTTCGGGCGCGTGCTCCCGATCTACCGGAGCGCCATGAGTCCGGACGAGTGCGCGCGTCGGATTCTCCGCGCCGTCGCCCGCCGGCGGAAGGAGGTGCTGGTCGGTGGGGCCGAGGTCTGGACGGTCTATCTCAAGCGCTGGTTCCCGAGTGCGCTCGCGGTCGTGGTCCGGAGCCACCCGGTGCGGCTGCGGAACAAACTGCTCGGCTGGATACCCATCCTCGGACGGCGGTGGCGCCCGCCCAAACCGTGAACGCGAGCCAGTGAACTCATCGCGACCTTGAGCCGCAACAGGAGCCGGACAAGACGGAGCCCGCGATGTCGAGTCGGCATGCGGCAGTCTCTGGAGCGGATGGATCCTGGCCTCAGGCGCTCGATGCCCCGGAGGGCACCCCCTACTTCGCCCCCGGCGTCTGCTCCGCCTGCCGCCGGGCCTGGGCCACCAGACTGTCGGCCCGCTGGTTGGCCTCACGGACGATGCCCGCGGCCTTGCTGTCGGCCTGCTTCCGAAGCTGGTCGGCGGCGGGCTTGGCGGCGAGCTGGAGCATCGGATTCGTCGCCTTGGCCGTCAGCGAGTCCGCCCGCTGGTATCCCTCCTGCTTCACCTTGTCGGCCAACGTCTGGCCTTCCTGGCGGATCGCCGCGGCCTTCTGCTCCGCCTCCTGCACCAGCCGCGCCGCCTCGGCCGACACCTGCTTCGTGGCCGCCTGCTGCACCGCCTGCTGCACGCCTTCCTTCACCGACGAGGCGACGCTGCCGACGTCGACCTTGACCGAGGGGTTCGTCACCGTGCCGGCGAGCTGAATGCCAAGGTCGATCTCGGGCGCCGCGTTGAGATCGATCCCGGCCGTGCCCGCCTTCGACACCAGGCCGGCGAGGGCCTGATTGGCCGCGCCGCCCAGCTCGGAGCGCGGGACGCGTAGGCTGAGGGCGTACTGCAGCGACTGGTCGAAGCCGTTGGAGCCGGACACGTTCATCGTGGTCTGCCCCAGCTTCACCGCGAACGGCTCCACGAACAGCCGGCCGTCCCGGATCTGAAACGCCGTGCTGAGGCTCTGGAGCGTCGGATTGTTCAGGAACTGAAGCTTGGTCACGTCCACGACCTTCGTCATCGCCGGAAAGTCCTGCAGCACGAGCCGCGAGGTCAGGAGCGTGCCGCGCCCGCTCATGGCGGGGAACAGCGGCATCATGTTCTTCCCCAGCGCGCCGTTCACGCGCAGGTCGGTGGTCACGTTGCCGACGGCGTACTTGGCGACGGGGGCCAGCATCTGAATGGTCGTGAAGGCCTGGAAGGCCGACGGGATGTCCACCTTGGTCATCTTGAGGCCCACGTCGAACGTCGGCTTGGCCACGTTGGTCGTCTCGTAGAACCCGGTCACCCCGATCTCGCCGCCCAGCGTGTTCATGCGGAAGTCTTCCAGCGTGACGCGCTGGTCCTTGAGGCGGAGACGGCCGCGCACGTTGGTCATCTTCAGCTTGTCGTACGTCAGCTCCGCCACGGTCGCGTCGAGCCCGAAGTCGATCTTCGGTGGCACCGGGATGACCTGCAGGTCGCTGTCGCCGGAGCGCCACTCGTCCAGGTTGAAGCGGTTGCTCCGTACGGTCGCGGTGCCGCGGAGCGTGTCGTCCCGCATCATGAAGCCGAGCAGGTTGACGATCGTGCCCGTGGCCTGCACGTCGCTGCTGCCGATGGTTCCGTTGAACGACCGCAGCTCCGCGCGCTCGGGCGCCAGCCGGAGCGACGCCTGCCGGATCGCGAGCGGCTTCGGCAGGCTCTGGCCCTTCACCGTGAGGTCGGCGACGTCAACGGTGCCGCTGGCCGCAACCCGGTCGTACTGCTTCTTGTCCAGGTACGACATCCGGGTGCGCACCGCCGCGTCGGCCGCGACGGTGCCGGCGAGCTGGTCGATCCCGTCGAGCTTCAGGGTGCGCCGGACGTCGGCGAGGTCCACCTTGCCCTTCACGTGCAGATCGACGTCGGGATCGGAGATGGGCGTCCGGAGCACTGCGTTCGCGTCGACCGGATTGCGGCCAAGCAGCAGGTGGAAGCGGTCCAGCCTCACCACGGTGCTGTCGGCGCTGCCGCCGGGGTTGGTGAGCGAGAGATCGACGAAGATGTCCCGCGCCGGGAGCGGGAGATCGGGATACTGGAAGGCGGCGTTGTCCACCTTGGCGTTCAGCGCGAACAACGGGAAGGCGCTGTCGCCGTACTCGCCCTTGACCCGGCCGTTGACCGCGATCGTGCCCGCGGTCTTCACCTTCTCGAAGTCGTGGGCGTAGACCGCCGGCACCAGCGAGAGGATGCTGCGGAAGTTCGTGCTGGGCGCGTCGAACACCAGGTCGAGGCCGGTGTTCTTCCCGGCCGTGTTGGCCGTGCCGGAGACGCCGAGCCTCAGATCGTTGAGCCGGAGCTCGGTGCCCTTGAGGGTGTAGGTCTTCTTCGCCAGGTCGGCCTGCACGTCGGCGGTGAGGCCGAGCCGCACGCGGTTGAGGTAGGGGATGCCGGCGAAGGTGACGCTGACTGTGTCCGCGTCCGCCTTGGTCTGGATGCCGACCAGGTCGCGGCTGAAGTCGCCCGAGAGGGACTGATCGTAACCGCTCAGCGAGGCGTTGAGCTTCGCGTGGCGATCGTCGAACGTGACGGCCGCGTCGTGGATGGCGAACTTCCGCAGGCTGATCGCCATCGACTTGGTCGCGCCGGCCTGCGGCTTCGTCTCCGCCGTCTTCCCGGTGATGTCCCAGTTGGCCGCGCCGTCCTCGAGCTTGACCAGCCGGAGCCTCGGCTGGTCCAGCTCGATGGCCCGCACCACGATCGGCCGGCCGGCGGTCACGTTCCCCAGCACGCTCGCCAGGTCCAGCACCACCCGGAGATGGCGCACCGCAGCGAGCGTGTCGCCCTGGAACCGCCCCACGTTCGCGGCCGTGAGGTCGTCGAGCGTGAGGGTGAGGTTGGGGAAGTTCCGGAAGAACGAGAGGCCGACGTCGCGCCAGTCCACGCGGGCGTCGAGGTTTCGATTCACCTCGGTCTTGACGCGTTGCGCGATCTGGTCCTTGAAGAGGAGCGGCAGGACGAAGAGCAGCGCGAGGACGAGGACGAGCACCGCCCCCGCGATGGTCGGGATTCGAGTGGGTCGTTTCATGACCCGAAAGGTACTATGGGCGAGAGCGTTCGTCCGGCCGGGTGGACTGCCTACCCTTGATCCTCCCGCCGCGCGCGCTCGAGCAGCTCCGCCAGCTGCCCGAGCTCGCGCCGTGTCATGTGCCGGAGTTGGCGGGCGTGCATCTCCGCGACGGGGCCGTCGAGCGCCTTGAGTATCCGGAGCCCCTCGCGCGTAATCCGCACGGTGACCACCCGCCGGTTCTCCGACAGCCGCTCGCGCTTCAGCAGCCCGTGCTCCTCCATCCGCACCAGGAGCCGCGTCACGTCCGGCTCGCGGCTCGCCACCATCCGGTCCCCCACCTCGCCCGTGGGCAGGCCGGCCGCCCCGGCGCCCCGCAGGATGCGCAGCACGTTGTACTGCGGCTGCGACAGCCCGTGGGGCTTGAGCAGATCGACCAGGTCCTGCACCAGGGCATGCCCCGTGCGGAGCACCTCGAGGAACACCTCCTGCTCGCGGCTCGCGAACGGCTTTCGCTGCTTGATGGCCTGCCGGAGACGACGCATGCGTGGCGACCGTTGGTGAAGGGTGCGAGGTGGAACGTGGGACAGAGTGGCCCGTTCGACACCTGTGATCACAGATGTCTTGACGAGAGCTGTGATAACAGATAAGGTGGGCAGGCCAGCCAGTGCGGGCAAGCACCGCTGGCCCGGATGCGCGCGACACCAGCGCGTCCGGACCCATTGACGGAGAGTGGAGGACGGATGCACCGCACACGCACTTCGCTGCCGGCCCTCGCGGCCGCGCTCGCGGCGGCGATCACGCTCGGCTGCTCGAGCAGCAGCACCACGGGGCCGAGCGGCGGGGGCACGGGCGGCGGCCCGGTCGGCTCGGTCAAGGTCGGCAACAACTTCTTCGAGAGCGGTCACAACGGCACCCGGAATCCGGCGAAGGACACCGTGGCGGCCGGGCAGACGGTCACCTGGACCTGGACCGGGACCGGCGGCACGGCGCACAGCGTGCGCTCCGACGGCAGCTTCGCCAGCAGCCAGACCATGACCGGCAACGGCGCCACCTACCAGGTGACGTTCCCGACGCCCGGCACCTACCGCTACGATTGCGCCGTGCACGGCAGCGCGATGAGCGGCACCGTCGTGGTGCAGTAGCGCCGATGGCCCCGGGCGCCCGGGCCGCGGTCCGGAACTTCGCCTACGTGCCGCCCACCCTGTCCGTGCGGGTGGTCGTCGAGCCCTGAACCCACAGGACGTGCCGATCGCTCGTTGCCACGATGGGGCTGCTACCGTGGAGCGACAGATCGGCACGCGCCAGGCGCTCAGGCCGGCCCGCCCCTCGAGCCGCTCCTGAGAAGCCGTGCGTCGTAGGCCCGGTGAGTCACCCTGCCGCGGACCGGGCGCAGGGGATGGCAGGAACGCTTTGATCGACTTGCAACAGAACGTTCCAGGCCGTCTGCCCCGGGGACTCGCATGGCGCGGTAGTTCCATCCATGGCAACTCCCAGCGAGACAAGCGCTTCCACCGCGGTAGCGGCCCAGATAGGGCGTGGCACATCGCCTGCTTCCCTCCTCGGCGTCCCGCGAAGGCATGCGGGGCCAACCAGCTCCCGAAACGCACACCCGTCGTGAGGCGGGGCCGCAAAGCCAGGAGTCTCCCGAGGGAGATCGTCCGGCTGCCGATGGAAGCATCGGCCTCCCGGGAGCGACTTGCCGGCTCGGCCGGCATCACTTTCTCAGGAGGCTACCGTGTCCGCTTCATTCTCTCGTCGCATCCTTCCCTGCCTGCTTGGCGCCGGTCTCGTTGCCGCGTGCAGCGACGGCAGCGCGCCGACCGGCGGGTCGCAGGGGACCCTGTCGTTCACCAGCGGCACCGGCGCCCCGGCGGCCGCGGCCGCCGTCCACCCGCTGTACAGCGCCGCGCCGATCTCCGCGAACGGGCAGACGCTGGACATCAGCAAGGTCGAGCTGGTCCTCGCCGAGGTCGAGCTCAAGCAGGCCGACCACGCGGGGCTTTGCGATGGCGAGGGCCCCGGCTGCGAGGAGTTCGAGGCCGGCCCGGTGCTGGTGGATCTTCCGCTCGGCGGGGGCGTGATCAGCCCGCTCAGCTCGCCGGTGGCCGAGGGGACCTACTCGGAAGCCGAGCTCAAGGTGGACATTCCAAGCGAGGATGACGCGGCGACGACGGCGTTCCTCGCGGCGAACCCCTCGTGGCCCCAGACCGCGAGCGTGCACGTGGCCGGCACCTTCGACGCCAACGACGGCACGGGCCCGCAGCCGTTCGACATCTATCTCTCGACCGAAGCCGAGCTCGAGCTCGCCTTCAACCCGCCCGTAGTGGTGGACGCTTCCGGCGCGTTCAACGTGACCGTGGCGATCGACCCGAACGCCTGGTTCACGGCGGGCGACGGCAGCCTGATCGACCCACGCGCGCTGGCGACGGACGCCAACCTGAGCGAGGCCGTGGCGGCGAACATCGACAACTCGTTCCACGCGTTCGATGACGACGACAAGGATGGCATGGAAGACTGAGGTCGGGGGGCGACGCAGGTCACCCTGAGCGAAGCGAAGGGGCCATGCGGTGACGCATGGCCCCTCTGCTTTCCGTGACTCCCTTAGGAACTTCGATCGAACCGCGCCATCAGCCAGCTCACCCGAACAGCAGCCGCACCGACCAGACCGCGAAGAACATCGCGGAGATGTCGGCGGCGAGCCCCGCCGGCACCGCGTGCCGCGTCTTCCTGATGTTGATCGCCCCGAAGTACACCGCGATCACGTAGAAGGTCGTCTCGGTGGACCCGAACATCACCGCCGCCATCTTCACGTAGATCGAATCCTCCCCGTACCGGTTGATCATGTCCACCACGATGGCGGCGGACCCCGAGCCGGTGAGCGGCCGGATGATCGCCATCGGCAGGACCTCGGCCGGGAAACCGAGCGGCGCCAGGATCGGGCTCAGGACTTTCGCCAGCAGATCCATGGCCCCGCTGGCGCGGAACATCGCGATGGCGAAGAGGATCGCCACCAGGTACGGGATGATGCGGACAGCGACCTGGAACCCCTCCTTCGCCCCCTCGACGAAGCTCTCGTACACCGGCACCCGCTTGACCAGCCCGTAGAGCGGGATCCCCACCAGCATGAGCGGGATGACGAAGTAGGAGACGAGATTCATGGCGTTGCGGACGGCGTCCATGGCGGCCTCAGCTGTTCGGTGCCGCGGCGGAAGCCGGCGGGAGGAGGTTGGGATCGGAATCGCGGAAGGTGCGGAGCCGGCCGAAGAGCTTGGCGGCCACGATGGCGACGATCAGCGAGAGGATCGTCGAGATGAGGATCGGGAAGATCAGCCGGTTGATCTGCAGGCCGAGGAGCGCCAGCAGCAGTACCGGCGGCACCAGCTGCACGCTGGCGGTGTTGATGGCGAGGAGCATGACCATGGAGTTGGTGGCGGTGTCCTTCGAGTGGTTCAGCGTCTGCATCGACTCCATCGCCTTGATGCCAAACGGGGTGGCCGCGTTGCCGAGGCCGAAGACGTTGGCGGCCAGGTTGAGGGCGATGAGGCCGAGCGCGGGGTGGCCGGGCGGGATCTCGGGGAAGAGCGGGCGCAGGACCGGCTGGACCACCTTGACCAGGGCGTACACGATGCCGGCCTGCTCAGCGATCTTGAGCAGGCCGAGGAAGAGCGCGAGCACGCCGGTGAGGCCGATGGCGATCTCGGCGCCCGTCTTCGCGAAGTCGAGCGCCGCGGCGGCGATGGCGTTGAGCTTCACGAACGAGACCGGCTCGAACACCACGCCGGACGATGCCAACGCTGGCGCCGAGTCCACCGCCGGCGCGGGCGGCATGAACCCTGCCAGGCGGCCCTGCAGCTCCTCGTCGCGCGACTTGGAGACCTTCGCGATCGTGGCCAGCGGCTCGGGGAGCTTGGTGCCGGCGGCGAAGCGGAGCTGCGCCCCTTCGCGTGTCTGCAGCAGGTAGCCGGGATAGCTCGCGGCTGAAGTCTCCTCCGTCCGGTAGAACCCCGCGTACTGCCGCGGGTCGATCCGGATCTCCACCGGTACCCGTCGGGCCGCGGGGTCGTAGCCCTGGGGGAACGCCAGCGCGACGGGGAGCGGCTGGCCGTTCCGGTAGCGGTCGTGGGAGATGTCGCCGGCGTCGGCGCCGAGGGCGAAGAGGAAGGCGGAGATGATCAGCCCTGCCCAGATGTAGTTCAGCATTGTGGGGCCTGGGTGACGGGGGTGTGCGGGGGATTGGGACTAATATGACCGGTCGCCGTGCCGGCGCCCACTGGGGCGCGGGATAGCCGGGCGAGGGGGGCGATCAAGCGCTTGATCTTCGGAGCGGTCTTGGGGATCGGGAGATCTAAGGATTCCAGCCGCGCGAAAGTGATGAAGCATGGCAATCACGCCAGGCCAACAAAGGCGTATGTCTATGTCACGAGTTCGCGCGGCTTCTCTTCCGCCATGAGGCGATGGTGGCGCAGGAGCAGGCGATCGTGCGGGAGGAGCTGCTGGGGAGCTGCTAGAGTACTGCAAGAAGGAAAGGCTGGGAATGGTGCGGCTGTTGGATTGTCTGCTCCGCGTCGTCGCCCCGGACGGGACTCAACTGATCGGGTCGACGGCCTCAGATGCGGAAATGATGCGGAAGCGGAACCGCTGCTCGACGAGCTGGCGGACGGTCTTTCCGGCGCGCTTGGCCGGCCGGAAGCGCATCCCGCCGAGCGCGGTGAGGACGGACTCGGTGAAGCGGGGGTCGTCGCTCTGCAGCACCTGGATCGTGGTCGGGTCCACCCGGCCCGTGGTGTCCACGACGTAGATCGCCCGCACCTGGCCGTCTTTCCCTCGATCGGCCAGCTCGCGCGGGTAGGCCGGCGCGGCGCTTTCGTCGTACCGCTCCACCGTCTCGTCCACCTCGAGCACGCTGAAGGCGGTGTCCGGCACGAGCAGCGGCGGCGGACCGAAGGGCACCTCGCCCCGGGCCCGGCTCCGCTCACCCGGCCGCGGGGGGCCGTAGGAGCGTGCCCCGGGGCGCAGGCCGTCGCCCGGGCCGGTGAGCTCGATCCCGTCCTCGAGCGCTCCGCCGAGCTTCCCCAGCTGGATGATGTCGGATTGGCGCGGTCGCTCGTCCACCCGGTCGGGCGGGAGGAGGAAGAACACCCGGGCCTCACGCTCGTCCACCGGGAGCTGCCGGCCGCCTTGGGT
>Ga0209797_10000400_pt1 | contig 21546 bp, 22 predicted proteins | sample DOMMetBare3Fresh_2_FD_187472 | JGI IMG/M metagenome (GOLD analysis project Ga0209797, IMG submission 187472) | Wetland sediment microbial communities from St. Louis River estuary, USA, under dissolved organic matter induced mercury methylation -... | ecosystem: Environmental > Aquatic >... | reverse complement strand
GCAACATATGGACGAAGTGGCTACAGTTTTATTTCCCGAGGGCAAAATTGATATTGATACAAATGAGGATTATGAAGCGCTGAAAAATTCATAACCATCTGCCGAGCCTTTTCAAGCTTTCAACATTATGAGCAGGGGCAAATACATCAATAAAAGGTAAAGCAGCTTTCATGGCCGATACATGTGGTTTATAATCTTCAAAACCCGCCAGCGGATTTAACCATATCAGTTTTTTTGATTTTGCATGGATAAACTCCATATTGGTTCTGATCAGGTCTATATTACCGGTATCCCATCCATCACTCAGTATAATAACAAAGGTTTTTGAATCAATCAGTTTTTTCCCGTATTCATTCACAAATGTATTCAGCGATTCACCAATTCTTGTTCCACCGCTCCAACCACTATTCTCATTACTCAGTTGCTGCATGGCTTCGCTAAAGTTTTTTTGTTTCAATAACGAGGTCACTCTTTTTAAGGATGTACTGAAAACAAATGTTTCCATTCTTCTATACACTTGCTGAAATGCATACATGAATTGAATCAGAAATGCCGAGTACAATTCCATTGACCTGCTGACGTCACAAAGCAAAACCAGTTTTAAACGATTGTGTTTTGGTCTGCGATGAATAATATCCAACAACTCGCCGCCACGACGTAGATTTTTACGCAAAGTTTTTCTCAGATCAGGGATATCTGTTTTATATGAGAATTCGTATCGCCTGTTTGTTTTAGATGCTAATCTTTTTGCAATTTTTTTTATTGCTTGCATTAATTCTTCTACCTCATCTTCCGGTACAGCTGCGAAATCTCTTTTTGAAAGACTTTCCTGCATGCTGTATGCAGCAGTTTCTTCTGTTTCTTTATTTTCATTTCCATGTAACCATTTCTTTAATGCTTTGTATGAAGCTTGTTGCTGAAAAGCAGTTTTATTTTTTGTGTCTTCTTTTGTTTTGGCATCAACAGCTTTTTCTAACTCTTTCCAGTATTCATGAAATAAATTATCGAATTCATCTAATTGAGTTTTATTATGACAAAGAGTTGCTTTTAATGTTTGCCGGAAAACATCGTTGTCATTATAATCGATGAATTGCAAAGCCTGAAGCGATAATGTTTCTTCTTCTATCGTTACGCCAAATCCTTTTTGCCGGAGAAAACGACAAAACTGTACAATATTTTTTGAAAGCGATGTTTGTCTTGTGATCATAACTTAGAATGAACACCAGTCTTTTCCATTAACTCGCTTAATGACATCTGCACCTGTCTTGTATCTCTCCAGTCTTTTAAAACAACTCCCAAAGTTTGTTCAATAATATTTTTATCAAGATGGTCGATATGCAAAGCAGATAAAGCCGCAGCCCAATCAAGTGTTTCTGCTATGCCCGGCGTTTTTTCCAGTTTGATAATTCGCAGTTGCTGGATGAAACCGGTGATCTGTTCGGCAAGTTTTGCATCAATACCCGGCACTTTATTTTTTACGATCATCCATTCTTTTTCAAAGTCAGGATAATCAATGTATAAATAAAGGCAGCGTCTTCTCAACGCCTCACTTAATTCTCTTGTGCGGTTGCTGGTCAATATCACTTGTGGAATATGAGTTGCTTTTATTGTTCCGATCTCAGGAACTGTAATTTGCCAGTCGCTTAGTACTTCCAACAAAAAACTTTCAAACTCTTCATCGCTTCTGTCTATTTCATCAATAAGCAAAACAGGTCTTTTATTATGTGTGATTGCTTGTAACAGTGGTCGCTTCATTAAAAAGCTATCGCTGAAAATCGTTTTTTCTTTTTCTTCTACTGGCTGATTATTGTGCTCTACCATCTTTAAGTGAAGCAATTGACGTTGGTAATTCCATTCATATAAAGCATGTGTGGTATCAAGACCTTCATAACATTGAAGACGGATCAGATCTGTTTGCAATGCTTTTGCCATCACTTTTGCTATTTCAGTTTTGCCAACACCGGCAGGTCCTTCAACAAGTAACGGTTTATTTAATTTCAAAGAGAGAAATACAGACATAGCAACGCTGTCATCGGTGATGTAGCCTTGCTCATGTAACATTTTTTTTATGTCTTTCAATTCAGGCATACATAAAATTATTTATGATGGGCTAAAGCCCGAATTTTTTTTATTCTTCAATTGCCGCTGCCTTAAGGCCTGGGCAAATCATTCTGTCAGTATTCTGAGGGCTTTAGCCATTTTAGTAACAAAGAAGGCGGCATTACTACCGCCTTCTTTCTGTAAAATATTTTTTATCAAGAAACAGCCTGCAATGCTTTTTTCAAATAAACTTTTGCTAAGTGTTGGCGATATTCAGCTGATGCATAATGATCACTTAAAAAGATCACACCTGATAAAGCAGTTTCACCACTATTGGCAAGAAAGGCATTATCCGAAATACCAGTGAAAGCAATATTTGTTTTACCATCAGGAAATTTCATAATTGCACAACCAACTATTGCAAATCTTGATGCCGGTTGTGAAAATTTTTGATAAGTTGCTTTTGTTCCTTCTGGTGGAATTGGAACCCGGATAGCAGTTATGATCTCATTTTCCTGCAATGCAGTTGAGAATAATCCGGTAAAGAAATCTGCTGCATTTATTCTTCGCTTGCCATTTTTTCCTTGTGCTTCAATTGTAGCATCAGCAGCTAAAACCAATGCCGGCCAATCACCAGCAGGATCAGCATGTGCAAGACTACCTCCGATGGTTCCATGATTTCGAACCTGTATATCACCGATCATCGATGCCCCATCTGCAAAAAAGGAAAGTTTATTGTTGATGAGTTTATCGTTGGCGATATCTGCATGAGTGGAAGCTGCGCCAATCACTATTTCACCATCTTCTTCTTTTATTCCTTTTAATGCTGAGATACCACTGATATCAACAAGTTTTGATGGCTGACTCAAGCGGAGTTTCATAGCTGGTAATAGGCTATGACCACCGGCTAATATTTTACTATTACCATTTGATAAAGCAGCAATTGCTTCATCAACGGTTTTTGCTTTTTGATAATCGAATGCGGTTGGGATCATAGAAAAAAATTAAGAATTAACAATCAAAAAATTGCTTTTGGTTAAAATGATACTCATTTGTCGAATAGAAATTCAACAGTACAAGAGTGCGACGCAACAAAAGTTTAATAGTAGTACTTGAGTTGGGTACATTTAAAAAATACTTCTTTACAAAGAACTATTCCCATACTCCCCTTTAGGGGCTGGGGGTTACTTCATTGCTCTCCACACTCTTTCCGATGTCAATGGCATGCGGATATCTTTTACTTCATATCCACCGCTCCAGAGTGCATCTAAAACTGCATTCACTACAGCAGGTGTTGAACCGATAGTTCCTGCTTCCCCAGCGCCTTTTACACCAAGTGGATTGTGCGGACAAGGTGTAACCTGTGTGGCAGTTTCATACATTGGGAAATCATCTGCTCGTGGCATGCAATAATCCATGTAGGATGCATTGGTGAGCTGACCATTATCATCATACTCGGCGCCTTCAAAAAGTGCTTGCCCAATTCCCTGCGCAACGCCACCATGAATTTGTCCCTCGACGATCATCGGGTTAATGATATTGCCAACATCATCAACAGCGATGAAACGTTTCAATACAACCTTACCTGTTTCTTTATCAACCTCAACAACTGCAATATGACAACCGAATGGATAAGTGAAATTGGCAGGATCATAAAAACTGCTGAAGTCAAGACCTGGCTCAAGATCTTTTGGATAATGATGCGGTACATAAGCCGTGAGGGCAACGTTACCAAAAGCGATCGACTTATCAGTTCCCTTCACAGTGAAATTGCCATTTGCAAAATCAATATCATCAGCGCTGGCTTCAAGCAAGTGTGCAGCGATCTTCTTTCCCTTTTCAATTACTTTTTCAATACTCTTTACAATAGCGGTGCCGCCAACTGCAATACTCCGCGAACCATAAGTGCCCATACCAAACCCTATCTTTTCTGTATCGCCATGAATTATCTCAACATCGTCCATGCCGATGCCAAGTTTATCGGCAACTACCTGGGCAAATGTTGTTTCATGTCCTTGCCCATGTGAATGTGAGCCTGTATAAACAGTCACCTTTCCTGTTGGTTGCACCCTGATTTGTCCAAACTCAAATAAACCTGCTCTTGCGCCAAGCGAACCAACAACTGCTGATGGCGCAATGCCACATGCTTCGATATAAGTGGAGAACCCAACACCAAGCAGTTTGCCATTCTTAGCGGATTCTTTCTGTGCTTTACGGAAATCTTCATAGCCCAGCATCTCTAATCCTTTTTCCAATACACCATGATAATTACCGCTGTCATATTGCAATGCAACCTGTGTTATATAACCGGGTTGATTCACTCCATCAAATGGAGGAATGAAATTTTTAAAACGTAATTCTGCCGGATCAACTTTCATTTCATGTGCAGCAAGATCCATCAAACGTTCAAGCAAATAAGTTGCTTCTGGTCTTCCGGCGCCACGGTATGCATCCACTGCCGTTGTATTTGTAAATACTGCCGTTACATCAACATTTATTTTTGGGGTTGTATATAAACCTTGTAATAAAGTACCATGTAAATAAGTAGGAACACAACTGCCGAATGTTGAAAGATAAGCGCCGAGATTAGCATAAGTCTTTACCCGCAGTGCAACAATTTTTCCATCACTGTCAAAACCCATCTCTGCTTTTGTTATATGATCACGGCCGTGAGCATCGAGTAAAAAGCTTTCTGTTCTTTCAGCGGTCCATTTTATTGGGCGGCCAATTTGTTTTGTACACCATGTAAGCAATGCTTCTTCTGTATAATGAAATATTTTACTGCCAAAACCTCCACCTACATCAGGACTTATCACTCTTACTTTATGTTCAGGGATGCCCAATACAAATGCACACATCAGTAAACGAATGACATGTGGATTCTGACTGCTGGTGTACAAAGTGTATCTATCATTGATGGCATCGTAAGAACTATTGTAACAACGCGGCTCAATTGCGTTAGGAACCAAACGCTGATTTACAAATTCAAGAGTTGTTACATGCGATGCACTACTTATAGCCGCATTTACTTCATCAATAGGATTTCCTAATGCCCAGTCATAACAAATATTATTGGGTACATCATCATGTACTAATGGTGCACTGGGTTGCACCGCTTTGAATGCGTCTATTACACAAGGCAGTTCTTCATATTCAACATTCACAGCCTGTGCTGCATCAACCGCTTCTTCTTTTGATTCAGCAATAACGATCGCAATTGCATCACCTGTATGTCTCACTTTATCTGCAACAAGCAATTGATGCTTTGGCTCTTTCATCGCATCACCATTTTTAAAATTCACCTGCCATCCACAGGGCACACCATTTACAGCAGCTACATCTGCTCCGGTATAAATAGCAACTACACCGGGCATTGCTTTCGCCGCACTCGTATCAACACTCAAAATTCTTGCATGAGCATACTGGCTGCGAACAAACGCAGCATAGGTTTGACCCGGTAATACAATATCATCAGTGTAATTACCGTGACCCATCGTGAATCTTTTATCTTCAACCCGTTTAACTGATTTACCAATGAGACGACCAGCGTCTACGCCATTTCCATTATTTGTACTCATACTGCAGCCTCCTTTTTAGTTTTTTTCTTTGAAGACATATTATCCGCAGCATATTGTATTGACTTCACAATATTCTCATAACCGGTGCAGCGACAGAGATTTCCTTCCAATGCTACACGAATCTCTTCTTCACTTGGTTTCTTGTTATTCTTTAAAAGATCAGAAGCAGTCATGATCATTCCCGGTGTACAAAAACCGCATTGCAATCCATGGCATTGATTGAATGCTTCCTGCAATGGATGCAATACGCCATTTGTCGCCATTCCTTCGATCGTTGTGATCTTGCATTTATCTGCTTGCACTGCAAGCATCGTACAACTTTTCGTTGCCTTACCATTTACGTGAATTGTACAGGCACCGCATCCGCTTGTATCGCAGCCAACATGTGTACCCGTCAGTCGCAGCACATCACGCAGATAATGCACAAGCAATAATCGTGGTTCCACTTTATCGGTGTGTTTAACACCATTAACCGTTACGGTGATTTTAATGCTCATGGAATTGAAGTTTATTTTTTATCAGAAATATTTTTTGAATACCAGCTTTGGTTTTTCATGACATCAGGCCTCACCCTCTTATCCCCCTCCTTCAGTAGAGGGAGGCCAGGGTTCAGCTACCTTTTCAACTTCTGTAATTAAGCATTTCAGTTTTATACTTATTTCAACAAATAAAAAAAAGTTCAACCTAAGTTCCCCTTTAGTGGACAGGGGTTTTTAATTCACGATCAAGATTTGCAAAAAACTGTTTAGTGAGTGTATTGGCTACACTGCCTAATATTCTTTGCCCCATAGAAGCTAATAATCCCGTTACCTTAACTTCTCCATCAAAAGCAACTTCTGTTTCTTCCGTGGTTAGCGGAATCAGTTCGATCTTAATTGCAGCATTTGCATTTCCAACACTGCTGTTTTGCTGCACTTTAAGTGTAAATCCCTTTTGCTCTTCGATATTCTCCATTTGCAAATCGCCTTTAAAAGAACCGCCAACCGGGCCGATCTTTATTTCAAGGATTGAATTATAAGAATTATCTCCTGTTTTTTCTAATCGTGAAATACCGGGAACTATTTTAGCAAGTGTATCAGTATCCATCAACATATTCCATAAAATTGCCGGAGTAGCGGTTACCTTGTGCCTGCCTGTTAGTTGCATAGCAATCGATTAATAAGGTGAGAATGAGAACCCGCCAGTAATTTGATGACCCCGCGGGAAATTCCACCTTAAGGTATAGAAAAATTCTTTACAATACCTTTTTGTTTAATTATAAATGGCAATCTTCTGAATCATAATCAGGTTTTTTAAAATACCTGCCAAATTCAGCTCTTAATCCCAAAAGATTTTTTTTAATAATCGGGAAAGTATTTAGATTGGTATAATTGAAAATTATTTAATCTTTTTTTTAAAGACCGGGGAAATATTGTTTTAAAATGTTACTCGTGTTATATGATTAACTTTTCAAAAGCAAAAGTCGATTGTGAGCCATGTCAAAAGGGAAAACTGGTTTCTGGAAGAAAGAAGCCTTCAGGGCTCTTGACTACCATTCTTCTGATATTACTACCCAAATGTCCCTTTTGCGTAATGGCTTATTCCAGTACATTTATTCTTTGTGGAAAGGCCGGGGTTATATCAGAACAAACTCATTCCTTCGCGTCTCCGGCTACAATATTTATTACATCTATTCTTTGTTTAATCGTGCTATTAGGCATTGCTCTTAACTACAGAGATACCAGAACCAGATATGCGTTGATACTGGCGGTTGCAGGATGTCTTCTCATAATGTATAGTGTTTGTGTTGACGGGGAAGAATCAGTTTATTTTTCAGGAGTGTTCCTTATATTTATTGGGGTATGGTTAAATGCAAGCCTGCTTTATATTCTCAATAAGCTGAGAAGAAGATTGAAAATAACTTAATGAATAACTTTTAAGATTATAGATGAAAGGATATTACATTCAATAACAAAAAAAAACACAACAAATGATTGCGGCCAGTTTTGAATACGATGCTCCCTCCACTCTGGAGGAAGCCATTGGTCTTCTTCAGCAGCATGGAGAAGATGCGAAAATTCTTTCAGGCGGACACAGCCTGATACCGATGATGAAACTCCGGCTTGCTTCACCGGAAAGAGTAATAGATATTAATGGAATTCCTGGTTTATCCTATATCAGAGAAGAAGGCGGTGTTTTAAAGATCGGCGCAGTTACAAGAGAATCAGAACTTGAACATTCGGAACTGTTGAAAAAGAAATTCCCCATTTTCGCTGATGTCACAAAACTTATTGCGGATCCCCAGGTTCGCAACATGGGAACAATAGGCGGAAACCTTGCACATGGTGATGCAGCAAATGATCATCCGGCTGCTATGCTTGCACTTCGTGCTACTGTGATCGCTACTGGTCCAGGGGGAAAACGTTCGATACCTATTGATGAATTTTTCTTAGGTTTTTATACAACTGCATTGGAGCAAACAGAAATTCTTACTGAAATTCAGATACCTGTTCCGTCTAAAGGAACCGGCAGTGCTTATCATAAGCTGGAAAGAAAAGTTGGCGATTATGCTACAGCTGGGACAGCCGTGCAATTAACCATTAACGACAAAGGGATCTGCACCACTATAGGTATAGGACTCACGAATGTAAATCCGATACCACTCCGGGCCACAAGATCTGAACAAGCACTTTTGAATAAACCATTGACAGACGAGAACATTGCAGCAGCGGCACAAATGGCTTCGGAAGATTGCAATCCATCTGCCGACCTGAGGGGAGATGTAGAATATAAACGGGCCATGGTCGCCGTGCTGGTAAAACGAATGATTAAAAAAGCTATTGAGAGGGCAAAATAAAATGAACTATCATCCTTGGTTTTTAAAATTTAAAATATGAATAAGCAAATAACAGTAACGGTGAATGGCACTCAACAAACATTGGAAGTAGAGCCGCGAACATTATTGGTTCATATGATCCGTGAAATATTGAATCTGACAGGCACACATATTGGTTGCGATACAACTAGCTGTGGAGCCTGTACAATTTTAATGGACGATAAATCGGTAAAATCGTGTACGGTTCTTGCCGTGCAGGCTAATGGAAAATCAATCACCACTATTGAAGGTGTTTCGACGGAAGGAGCAATGAATCCTTTACAGGAGGGATTTAAAGAAAATCATGGTCTGCATTGTGGCTTTTGTACACCTGGCATGATAATGAGGGCAACTGAACTACTGGTGAACAACCCCAATCCTACTGAGGATGAAATTCGCTGGGGAATTTCAGGAAACTTATGCCGTTGTACCGGCTATAATAATATAGTAAAAGCTATTTTATATGCTTCTGCTAAAATGCGGGGAGTGCCAACAGCTTCTACTGAACCTGAATTTGTATAATAAACCTATTCATCGCATATAAATAAAATAACGATATGATACAATGTAAAACTTCAAAGGCAATCAGCGGCATGGGACATTCCATGAAAAGAAAGGAAGACGTTAGGTTTCTTCATGGTAAGGGTCATTATGTAGATGATATAAAACTTCCCGGGATGCTGTATATGGACATTGTGAGAAGCCCTTATGCCTATGCAAAAATCAAAAAGATAGATATTGAGGCTGCATTGAAAGTTCCAGGCGTAGTAACTGTAGTGACCGGAAAAGATCTTGAAAAATATAACCTGCACTGGATGCCCACACTTATGTCGGATACTCAAATGGTATTGCCAACAGACACGGTGATGTATCAATCACAGGAAGTAGCCGCCGTTATTGCCACCAGCCGTTATGCGGCAAGAGATGGAAGAGAAGCAGTGAAAGTGGAATATGAACCGATGAAACCGCTTATGGATCCATACAAATCGCTGGAACCCGGATCTCCTGTTTTAAGAACTGATAAGCCCAATAAAAAAGATAATCACATCTGGCATTGGGAGGCGGGCGACAAAGAAAAAACAGAGAAGGTTTTTGCATCGGCTGATGTAGTGGTAAAACAAGAAATGTATATTCCACGGATTCATGTTGTATCTATTGAGACCTGCGGCTGTGTAGCTGACTATGATAAAGTGAACAATCATCTTACAATGTATATGACCACACAAGCCCCACATGCTATCAGAACTGTAATTGCACTGGTGGCCGGGCATGTTGGATTAACAGAAGAAAAGATTAGGGTGGTATCACCGGATATCGGCGGTGGATTTGGCGGAAAGGTTCCGGTATATCCTGGTTACGTCATAGCCATTGCAGTTTCTTTTCTGACAGGAGTTCCTGTTAAATGGATAGAAGACAGAAGTGAAAACCTGCAGGCCGATTCATTTGCACGGGACTATCATATTACAGCTGAAATGGCGGGAACAAAAGAGGGAAAGATACTGGCAACCCGTTTCAAAGTTTTATGTGATCATGGCTACACAGATGCTGCTGCCAATCCATCGAAGTTTCCAACAGGCTTATTTTCCATAGCAACAGGTTCTTACGATTACGACACAGCTTATATGGAAGCAGATGCTGTTTATACCAATAAACCACCTGGCGGTGTTGCCTATCGTTGTTCATTCAGGGTGACCGAAGCTGTACATGCCATTGAAAGAATCACAGACCGGTTTGCATTGGAAATTGGTAAAGATCCTGCAAAAGTCAGGATGGAAAATTTTATTAAGAAAGAAGATTTTCCCTGGAAGTCACCAACTGGCTGGATATATGATAGCGGCGATTATCATGCAGGTCTTAAAAAAGTAATGGAGGTGGTCGGTTATGATGCCTTGCGAAAAGAGCAGGCAGAGAAAAGAGCAAAGGGTGAACTGATGGGAATAGGCCTTTCTACTTTTACAGAAATTGTGGGTGCGGGTCCGTCAAAGGATTTTGATATTCTGGGAATAAAAATGTTTGACAGCGCAGAGATTCGTGTTCATCCTACAGGAAAAGCGATTGCAAGATTTGGAACCAAATCACAGGGACAGGGACATGAAACGACCTACGCACAGATAATTGCTGAAGTGCTCGGTATTCCTGCAGAAAATATACAGGTAGAAGAAGGTGATACAGATACTGCACCGTATGGTTTGGGAACATATGCCAGTCGCAGCACTCCAACTGCAGGCGCAGCAGCAGCAGTGGCCGCAAAAAAATTAGTAGACAAAGCCCGGAAGATTGCCGCCTATCTGCTTGAAGTAAGTGAGGATGACCTTGAATGGGAACCAGGAAAATTTTCTGTGAAAGGGGCGCCTGAAAAAACAAAGACCATCCAGGAAATTGTATTTGCAGCTTATACCAATCACCCTCAGGGAATGGAGGCTGGTTTTGAAGCTACACATTATTATGATCCGCCAAATCTTACATTTCCGTCAGGTGCATATATCTGCATAGTCGATATTGATAAAGAAACCGGTGGCATTCATGTACGTCGTTTCGTTGCTATAGATGATTGCGGAAATATTATCAACCCAATGATCGTGCAGGGTCAGGTACATGGAGGGTTGACACAGGGCATCGCTCCGGCTATGTATGAAGAACTTATTTACGATGATGATGGAAATATGCTGAATGGTACACTTATGGATTACCTGGTTCCCACGGCTGTGGAATCACCCAAATGGGAAACCGGGCATACGGTAACACCTTCTCCACATCATCCCATTGGTGCCAAAGGCGTAGGTGAGTCACCCACTGTAGGGGCGCCACCGGCTATTGCTAACGCAATCATAGATGCACTGTCGCCATATGGTATCAAACATCTTGATATACCCATCACACCGTACAAGGTGTGGAAGGCATTGAAAGAAAAAGGTGCGATATAAAAGATTTACTTTTTATTGGGAATATTGAATGAGGAAGATTTTTTTCAAACATTCAATATTCCCTTATTATTCAAATGATAAAACTATTTTGAATGACAACAACAATCAATAAATCATTCCATTTGGATCATCCTGTTGACCAGGTATGGAATAACCTGACCGATCCAAATAAAATTGTGGTCTGTGTACCGGGTGCACACCTTACCGAACAGGTAGATGAAAATAATTATAAAGGTGGTGTGGAATTAAAATTTGGTCCTGTAAAAGCAAAGTATGACGGCATGGTAACCTTCTTGGAAAGAGATGTGGCAACAAAAAAAATGGTTTTGAACGGAAAGGGTAACGATAGTAAAGGGAAAGGCAATGCGGAGATGACCATGAACGGGCAATTAACAGAAAAAGATGGCGGTACTGATATTAATGTTTCTATGGAAGTTAATATTTCCGGCATGCTGGCTCAGTTTGGTTCGAGACTTATCAATGATGTATCCAACCAGATCTTTGATCAGTTTATCAATAACTTTAAAGCTCAGTTATCCGGTGGTGAAGTGGACAATACATTGAGTGCCGGTTCACTGGTTGGTGGCGTGATTAAAGGAATTTTCGGAAAAAAATGAATGCAAGTGTTGATAATTAAGGACCCCTCAGAGATTGTACAGGCTTTAAACAAATTCAATTATGTGGCAGATGAAGAATTTGCAACAGCTCTTTTTCTTTTAATAAATCTTCAGAAGCCATTACTGCTCGAAGGACCACCGGGAGTTGGTAAAACGGAAATTGCACTCGCATTATCACAACTACTGAATACTAAACTCATCCGCTTACAATGTTATGAAGGTTTAGATATCAATTCTGCCGTGTATGAATGGAATTATCAAAAACAATTACTGGGAATCAAACTGTATGAAAACAGTAGTTTAAGTATACCTGAAAAAGAAAAACATATTTTCGGTGGCGACTATTTATTGCAGAGGCCTTTGCTACAATCCATTTCTTCAGAAGAGAAGTCACCGGTATTACTGATAGATGAACTTGATCGTTCGGATGAAGAATTTGAGGCGTTCCTGCTGGAACTGTTATCCGCATTTCAAATAAGTATTCCGGAAGTTGGCACGGTCAAAGCGAAACATAAACCGTATGTGATTCTAACCTCAAACCGGACAAGGGAATTAAGTGATGCATTAAAAAGACGTTGCCTTTATTACTGGATTGATTACCCGGATCTGGACAAAGAGATGACTATTGTTAAAAAAAGATTGCCGGGCATTGAACAAAATCTTTTGACACAGGTTGTAAAATTTGCGCAGGAATTCAGGAAAAGAAAATTGAGCAAAACTCCGGGTGTTTCAGAAACCATAGATTGGGCTGAATCGCTGATGGCACTGGGATACAGGCAAATTGATAGCCGTGCATTTGAGAGGACGTTGGGTACCGTATTGAAATCATCAGAGGATATTCAGCAGGTGAAACAGGAAGGGATGGAAGCTTTTACCTGATACTATATAAACAGTGAGGAAAATGCTGAGGTACTCCAAAATAAGGAGATTATTATGAAGATACAGGCATACGCTGCATCAACTATTACCGAATCTATTGTATCATTTTCACAATTTGCCAGGATGCATGGTTTGAATATTGGTATCCAGGAAACGGAAACTGCTTTACTGGCGGCAGAAAAAAATTTATTGGCTGACAGAAATAATTTCAAAAATTCACTTAAGATAATTTTTTGTACTAATCCGGAAGAGCGACAGATCTATGAAAAATTATTCAGCCTTTATTGGGATACTAACCCAATGGATCTGCGGGAAGAAAAAAACAAAATGAATGTGCAGGGAATGGTAAATAAAAAGGCTAATAGATCTTTGGTAATGCTGGGGAGTGGAAAAACTGATGAAGCATCTGCGGAAGCGAAAAACATTTCGGGAGCCAATGAAACAGAACGATTACAGAAAACTGATTTTTCCAAAATAAATGGAATTGATGCCGGACTGTTGGAGGAAATTGCTGAAAAGCTTTTTAAGGAAATGGCCATCCGGTTACGAAGAAGAATGAAGGAAAGTCGCAAAGAAGGCCAGATCAATTTACGAAGAACAATCCGGAGAGGCATCGGATCAGGTGGCGAGATGATTGACTTATATCACCGGTCGAAGAAACCCAAAAAACACAGGCTTATTGTATTGCTGGATGTTAGCGGGTCAATGGATAAATACAGTTTTTACCTGTTGCGGTTTGTCTGTGCATTACGTGAAAACTTCAGGCAGGCAGAAGCATTTGTTTTCAGCACATCCCTGATAAGGATCACCAAGGCACTTCAACATAATTATCTTGCAGCGGTCTTAACAGCCATATCTCAAAAAGCAGATAACTGGTCCGGGGGTACAAAAATTGGCGAATGTTTAAAGCAGTTCAACGACCTCTATGGCAAAAGAATGCTGAATGGCTTGCCATTTGTCTTAATTTTAAGTGATGGTTTAGATACCGGTTCTCCCGAAATCCTGGGACAGGAATTGCTGAAAATAAAAAGAAGGTCTAAAAAAACAATCTGGCTCAATCCGCTGAAAGGTATGAAGGGATATGAACCAACAGCAAGAGGTATGAAAGAAGCATTGCCTTCTATTGATGATTTTCGCACGGCACATAACCTTGAAAGTTTGCTTGCACTTGAAAATATTTTAAAAGATGTATGAGGAATTTTTTGATAAGCTGGCAGAACTTCGAAGAAGAAATGAGCCTTTTGTAACTGCTACAGTGGTACGCAGGGAAGTACCCAGTTCCGGTAAAAGCGGTGACAAAGCAATTGTTGATAAATTCGGAGTTATTACAGGCTGGATCGGTGGCGGCTGTGTAAAAGGAATTATTCTTAAAGAATCGGATGATGCCTTGAAAAGTGGAAAGTCAAGGTTGGTTAAAATTGGGCAATCCTTGGCTGCTGAAAAGCAGGAAGGAGTCAAAGATTATAAAATGACATGTATGAGTGAAGGAACCGTTGAAGTTTTCATTGAACCGGTATTACCATCGCCACATTTGGTAGTGATAGGCAAAACAGCCATTGCAAAAGCATTGGTAAAAATGGCGAAGATTGCTGGTTACAGAGTGACAGCTGTAGCGTCAGAAATAACTCCAACAACTTTTGAGAAAGCAGATGAGTTGATAACCCAAATAAACTTAGAGCAGGTTAAACTTTCATCTTCATCATCTATTGTAGTTTGTACACAGGGAGAGCAGGATGAAGAAGCATTGGAACAGGCGTTAAAGAAAAACTGTGCTTATATTGGTTTTGTAGCAAGCAGGAAAAAGAAAGCCGGTGTTTTTGACAACTTACAACAACAGGGCATTGATATAAAGAAATTAGAAACAATTAAATCACCTGCCGGCATCGACATTACTGCAAAACGACCGGAAGAAGTTGCGATCAGCATCCTTGCAGAGATCATACAAGTACAAAATAACCGGCCAGCGATGTTGGAAGGATTTGTTGACATAAAGGATGACAGCAGCAATGGAACCTCCGTCAAACCCTCTTACTATATTAACCCTGTTTGTGGAGTTCCTGTTGACCGGAATGCCCCAAAACATATTATAGATTACAAGGGGGAGAAAATATATTTTTGTTGCGATGGCTGCAAAGTGAAATTTGAAGCAGAACCAGAGAAATACATGACTAAATCCAGTTAAACGAGCCAATGATTGTTGATCAATATAATCGTGTCCATAACTATCTCCGTATCTCACTTACGGATAACTGCAACATGCGTTGCTTCTATTGCATGCCTGAAGAAGACTATGAATTTACTCCAGCAAGCCGGCTGATGCAGGTTGATGAGCTTGAAACGCTGGCAAAAATTTTTGTAAGTCTCGGAGTGAATAAAATAAGACTTACCGGGGGCGAACCATTAGTCCGTAAAGACGCTGCTGATATTATTATGGCCTTATCAAAACTCCCGGTTAAACTAACTATCACAACGAACGGAACAAGACTCCATGAATTTGTGGATACCCTCGAGCAAGCTGGAGTTCATTCTCTCAATATCAGCCTGGATACATTACAACCGGAAAAATTTCAACTCGTTACCAGGAGAGATCAGTTTCAGAAAGTATATGATAATATCCATCTCTTAATGCAAAGAAATTTTCATGTAAAAGTGAATATGGTAGTGATGAAAGGATTAAATGATAATGAGATCAATGATTTTATCGAATGGACAAAACATGAACCTGTTCATGTCCGCTTTATCGAGTTCATGCCTTTTACCGGTAACCGATGGACAAGTAATAAAGTATTTTCCATGCAGGAAATGCTGAAGGTGATACAGGAAAAGTATGAAGTGATAAGATTGCAGGATGAAAAACATGATACGGCAAAAGGATATAAGGTTGCTGGTCACCAGGGAACATTTGCTATCATCAGTACTATGAGTGCCAACTTCTGCGGCGATTGTAACCGGATGCGATTGACTGCCGATGGAAAAATGAAGAACTGTTTATTCTCAGAAAAAGAAACAGATCTGTTATCGGCATTACGCAGAGGCGAAGATGTGGTTCCCTTAATTCATCAGAGTATCCGAAGCAAAGCAAAAGAACTCGGCGGACAGTTCACTACTGATTTTGAACACCTTCATCCGGAAGATATTCATAACAGGAGCATGATAACTATTGGAGGATAAACAACCCCCTGTCCCCCTGAAGGGAGGACTTAAGTTGAATAAACTTTCTTGAAATGATTTCTGTTTCTGAAGCAAGAAAAATAATTAGTGATAACGTTTCTTTTTTGCAACCTGTGACTTTGGCGTTACAGGAGTCAGCCGGATTGATACTGGCAGAAGATGTTTATGCCAAAACAGATATCCCAGCCTTCCCGCAATCATCAATGGATGGTTATGCATTTTCTTTTGAAGGATGGAAGCAATATAAAAAGCTAAAAATATCGGGTGAAGTTGCTGCAGGGAGCAATGAAACATTCTCTCTTACTCCTGAAAATGCGGTACGCATATTTACTGGAGCAGCAGTTCCGCCAGGTGCTGATACGGTAGTAATGCAGGAAAAAATAAAAACAATAAACGGCGAACTGATAATTGAAGATGAAATTTTAAAAGAGGGAAATAGTGTACGTCCAAAAGGATCTGAAATCAAAGCAGGAGCATTGGCATTAGAAAAAGAAAACATATTATCTCCCGCAGCCATTGGTTTTTTAGCAGGCATTGGAATAACAGAGGTAAAAGTTCATCCCAACCCTTCTATAAGTATTATTGTCACCGGCAATGAATTGCAACAACCCGGACAACCATTAAAGTATGGACAAGTTTATGAATCGAATTCTTTTACATTGAAAGCAGTTTTGAGGCAATTGCAAATTGAGAACGTACAAACTCTTAAGACAAAAGATAAACCTGAAATAGTAACAGCTACACTAAATAAAATGCTGGGACAATGTGATGTCGTTTTGTTAACCGGCGGAGTCAGTGTTGGCGATTATGATTTTGTTTTACAAGCAACAAATAAATGCGGGGTTGAAAAATTATTTCATAAAATAAAACAGCGACCCGGCAAACCATTGTATTTTGGAAAAAAAGGGAACAAACTTGTTTTTGGTTTACCGGGAAATCCAGCTTCTGTACTCACTTGTTTTTATCAGTATGTAATTCCTGCTTTGGAAAAATTATCAAAAAGACTAATCAGTTTACAAATTTTAAAAGTTCCTTTGGCAAATTCATTTCAGAAAACCGCAGGACTTACACATTTCTTAAAAGGAATTTATAATGGGAAAACAGCAACACCGCTTGATGCACAGGAATCATACAGGCTTAGTTCTTTTGCAAAAGCAAATTGCCTGATACAAATTGATGAGGAAGTAACATCTTTGAAAGAAGGTGAATTGGTTGATGTATATTTATTGCCTTAAAAATTTTAGGTGGAAACGATTGTCCTTTTTTACATACTCTTATTCCTTGTAGCATTTCTCTATTCTTCTGTCGGGCATGGCGGTGCCAGCGGTTATCTGGCTTTAATGGCCATCTTTAGTATTACGCCGGATGTGATGAAACCAACTGCGTTATTGCTGAACCTTTTTGTATCGCTTACATCGTTCATCCAGTTTTATCGGGGAAAACATTTTAAGTGGAAAATATTTTTGCCATTTGCGATCACGTCGGTGCCGATGGCATATGTAGGCGGGTTGATAACTGTGGATGATAACATTTACAAAAAAATTCTTGGCATACTATTGATAATACCTATCGTTAGATTTTTATTTTTTGCAAATATTAAGGTTGAGGAGATAAGAAAATCGAATTTTATTTTATCATTAGTGATCGGTGCAGCCATTGGGTTTCTATCTGGTCTTATAGGCATTGGCGGAGGAATTATTTTATCACCTCTTCTTTTATTATTGAAATGGTCAGACATGAAACAAACAGCGGCTATCAGCGCTTTATTCATATTTGTAAATTCATTAGCTGGACTTGCGGGGCAATTTAATAATGGTATTAATTTCAGTCCTGATATGTATGCCTATGTTGGGATTGCTTTTACTGGAGGACTCTGCGGTGCTTATTTTGGTTCATTGAAACTCAAACAGAATTTTTTAAAATATTTGTTAGCTGTTGTACTAATTATAGCAGCTTATAAATTATTATTTACACATGCTTAAATTAAACTTTATGAAACCGATCTTGCTTTTAGTTTTTGTTGTTACCAGTTTTTCATTATTGGCACAAAAGCCAATTCTCACAACTGAGAATTTTACAATTGAGGGGAAAGTAAAAAAAAGTCTTGCTGTTTCCCTTGCTGACCTTTCATCATATAAATCATATTCTATTGACAGCATTGTTATCAAAAATCATTTGTATGAAAAGAAGAGCACATTGAAGAATGTAAAAGGTGTTTTATTAAAAGATATTTTGGAAAAAGCAGAGATTGATGTCGAAAGTCCGAAACTGCTCAGCGAGTTTTATTTTGTTTGTATCGCTTCAGATAATTACAAGGTCACTTTCTCCTGGAATGAGATCTTTAATAATGACCTTGGCAAATCAATATTTATTCTGACAGAAAATAATGGAAAGCCTGCAGCAGCATTAGATAATCGTATTGCACTTATTTCACAACATGATTACACCACAGGCCGTCGCTATGTAAAAGGATTACAGCAGATAATTATAGAAAGGGTTAAATAAATTTAGAAGCAATCGGCGCAGGCAATCCATCCATGCTCACCATATTTTTTTCTTTTTTATATTCTTTAAGCCCGTCTTCACCTTTCTTTTCCGCCCATTTAAAAGCATGGTCTCTTTCGCCTTCATAATTATATAAGGGGACACCAAAACCACATGAGGATTTCACCATGAAAATGTCGGCAACAATGATCTGCCTAATAGCAGGAAGAATAGCAAACTGTTCAGATAATTCATTCCACTCATTATCGCCGGGTAAAATAGTTTTTCCTTTTCCATAAAGCCTCAAAATTTTGGGTGATCCATCAAAAGCACAGAACATAAAAGTGATACGACCGTTTTCTAAAAGATGAGCTGAGGTTTCATTTCCGCTTCCTGTAATATCAAGATAGCCTACACAGGTGGGGGATAGTACACGAAAACAATCAAATCCTTTTGGAGAAAGATTAATATGACCCTCAGCATTTAGTGGAGAAGTGCAGACGAAAAACATGCGTTGGCTTTCAATAAATTCCCTGTGCTCTTCAGAGATTTGATTGTGTTCTTTACCCATAAATACAATTTGTCGCAAAGGTAAATTTTAAATATGCGATTCGTGATAGTATGAGTAAATTTGTTGTCCCGTAATTATTTTATGAGCATAAAAATTATTTTGTTTGGAAAACTTGCAGATATAGCCGGAAACTCGGTTTCTGTCGACAATGTTGCAGATACCGACAGCCTGATAAATTCTTTGCATAAAAAATATCCTGCATTGACCAATACTAAATATGTGATAGCGGTAGACAAACAAATAATAAAAGAAAATACAGTTATTAATAATAATAGTACAGTGGCTTTATTGCCACCATTTTCAGGCGGATAAAAATGAGTGTTCAAAATTTATATGATCGTTACCATCGCCAGATCATCTTACCTGAATTTGGCGAGGAAGGTCAGCAAAAATTGCTGAAGGCAAAAGTATTGGCGATCGGCGCCGGTGGTTTGGGTTGTCCTGCTTTACAATATCTCGTTGCAGCGGGTGTGGGAACAATTGGTATTGTTGATGATGATGTGATAGCATTGAACAATCTTCACCGGCAGGTTTTGTATTCGGTAAACGATATTGGTTTATCAAAAGCGGAAAGAGCTGCAAAGATATTACATCAACTGAATCCTGAAATAAAAATTATTGCTTATAACGAAAGACTGACTACTCAGAATGCATTGATGATAATTGATGAATATGAAATTATCATTGATGGTACAGATAATTTTTCAACTCGTTATATGATCAACGATGCTTGTGCATTATTGAATAAGTTTCTTGTATATGGAGCCATTTCACAGTTTGAGGGACAGGTAAGTGTTTTCAGGAATGACAATGCAGACGATGTTAATTATAGAGATATTTTTCCTGATCCGCCAAAAGAAGGTGAAGTATTGAATTGTGCAGAGGCAGGTGTGCTGGGAGTTTTGCCCGGTATCATCGGTACAATGATGGCAAATGAAACAATAAAACTGATTACCGGGATTGGTGAGCCGTTAATTAATCAATTGTTTACTTATAACGCATTAAACAACCAGGTTTATCAACTCAGTTTATCTGCAAGAAAAGAAACAGGATCATTGATACCAAAAGATGAGTCAGCATTTTTAAAAATAGATTATGAATGGCTTTGTGCAGCGCCTATTCAACAAAACGAAATTGATTCGGATATTTTTAATGAAATGATGGCAAAAGGACATATTGATGTAGTTGATGTAAGAGAGCTACATGAAATGCCGGCTGTAAATGAATTTAAACATATTAAAATACCATTAGCACAAGTGGCTGAAAATGCATCATTGATCAAATCTGATACCGTTATCACATTTTGTCAAACAGGCAAAAGAAGTTTGCAGGCAGCTAAAATTTTATCCGGTATTTTTGGAGAAAGTAAAAAAATCTACAGTCTTCGTGGAGGGATTGTAGAATGGAAGAAACAGAAACAAACCGTATGAAACGTCAGTTCCACCTGACCAAAAAGCAATAAAAAATAACAGGTGAAAGAAAGAAAACCTAAAAATATTTTTGTGCAAGGACCAATCGCCGCTGCTTTTATTGCTGATAGTATTGAAAAGCATAAAAGCAAAACAGGTATTGGCGGGCATAGTATTTTTTTAGGACAGGTGAGGGCTGATAAAATTGATGGTAAGGAAGTAACTTCTATAGAATACACTGCTTATGAAGACATGGCTTTGGAAAAAATGTATGCTATACGGGAAGATATTTTTGCAAAATACGATCTCACATGTATGCATGTGTACCATAGTTTGGGTAATGTAAAAGCCGGGGAGATCAGTTTATTTGTATTTACATCATCAGCACACCGCAAAGCAGCGATTGATGCCTGCGAAGAAACAGTGGAAAGATTAAAAGCAGAACTGCCTGTGTGGGGAAGAGAATTATTGACAGATGAAACTTATCATTGGAAAGAAAACCCCCAAAACCCCTAAAGGGGGCTTTACATGTTCTAAATTGAAACCTTGGTATAAAAAGCAAATGTTATTACAAGAGAAAAAATATTTATTAAAAATACTCCTTGGACTTTCGGAGTGTAAAAGTCCCCTTTAGGGGATTCAGGGGCAAATAATCATGGTAGATATTACTCATAAATCAAACAGCTTGCGCAAAGCAATTGCTATGGCGATAGTTTCTGTCTCAAAACAAGAAACGATTGATGCAGTAAAAAATAAAACTGTCCCCAAAGGTGATGCATTTGAATTTTCAAGAGCCGCAGGTTTATTAGCTATTAAAAAGACTAGTGATGTTATTCCTGATTGTCATCCTCTGCCTGTTGAATATGCTGCAATCAAGCATGAATTGGATGGATTAAATATTGTTATCACAGTTGAGGTTCATACTATTTATAAAACAGGGGTTGAAGTGGAAGCGATGCATGGTGCTGCTATTACAGCATTGACAATCTATGATATGCTGAAACCTTTGGATAAGGGAG
>Ga0209797_10000398_pt1 | contig 21581 bp, 21 predicted proteins | sample DOMMetBare3Fresh_2_FD_187472 | JGI IMG/M metagenome (GOLD analysis project Ga0209797, IMG submission 187472) | Wetland sediment microbial communities from St. Louis River estuary, USA, under dissolved organic matter induced mercury methylation -... | ecosystem: Environmental > Aquatic >... | reverse complement strand
TGCCGTGAACTGCACCCCGACCGGGATGCTGAGCGAGTCGAACCCGGCGCGAACAGCACAGGCGGGAAGGCCGACAAGATCCTGCGGCGTCGTGTAGCTCATCACCAGCTCGCGAAACGTCAGCTGCTCGCCTCCGTGCAGAACGGTCTCGTCGCCGATTGGCAGAGGCGACCCGGCGCTCACGGGAGTGAGAAGGACATCGCACCCGCCGAACAAGCGGGAGAAGGCCGCGCGCACACGAAGCCGGTCTGCCGACGCCGCCAGGTACTCCTCGAGTGTCACCTCTGTCGCGGCATCGAGCCGTTCGCGCACGTCCTCTCCATACTCGGCTCTCCGTGCGGGATAGAGCCCAGCTCGGCGGTGGGTGTCCAGTGCTTCCGCTCTCTGGATGGTTACGAACGCTGGATAGATGAGCTCGGCCTCGGGGAGGGCGAGCTCGACGAACCGAGCGCCACCCGCCTCGAGGGTGCTCAACGTCGCCTCGTAGACCTCCCGGACATCAAGGGCGAGAGGCACGACGTGGAGGTCGGGACAGATCCCGACCGTGAGCCCGTCCAGCCCGTGGCCAAGCTTGCCCTGGACATCCCCCAGGGGGGCGTCGATCGTCGCCGGATCGGCCGGATCGATCCCAGAGAGCGCCTCGAGCAAGAGAGCGGCGTCGGCCGGCGTTCTCGCCATCGGCCCTGGATGGTCGAGCGACGCGGCGAGCGGCCACGCCCCGTGCCCGCTGATGCGTCCGTATGTCGGCTTGAGACCAACAACGCCACAGAATGCTGCAGGGACGCGGATGGAGCCGCCGGTATCGCTTCCGATCGCGAGCGGCACCTCGTCGGCGGCGAGCACGGCGGCCGAGCCCCCGCTTGACCCACCCGAGACACGTTCGAGCGCCCAGGGATTGTGGGCTGAGCCCATCTTCTCGTTCACCGAGGTGATGCCCCAGGCAAACTCGTGCGTCTGGGTCTTGCCGACCAGGATCGCCCCGGCGGCTCTCGCGCGGCGCAGCGCCTCCGCATCGCGCAGCGGCACATGCGATTCGAAGATAGGCGACCCGTACGCCGTCCGTACGCCCTCCGAGTCGAACAGGTCCTTAGCGCCGAACGGAATCCCTTCGAGCGCCCTTGCCCTACCCCGGCCCCACGCAGCCTCGGATGCAAGCGCCTCCTCACGCGCCCGGTCGAGACAGAGCGCCGTGAACCCGCCCACCTGTGGATCGACGGCTTCGATCCTTGCCGCGACGGCGTTCAGCACGTCAACAGGGGAGACCCGGCGAGTGGAAAAGGCCTCCAGAAGCTCCTTCACGCCGAGACGCGTAAGCTCAGCCACGCGCCGGAGTATCACGGATTTCGTTGGGTAGACGGTCATTGGGACGCGAACTACTCACGTTGTGTCCGCGCGCGGCCGTCGACGGATCAACGCGTGATGCGGGCGCCGTCCAGGTCATTCGGGCTACGGCTGGAGGACGTCGCCCCAACTCGGGATCGGCGCGCGAAGCGGTTCGTCGATCCACAGGAACTCACCGTTCACGTCGCTGTCGATGATTCGCAGGACGAGCTCGACGGCCTTCGCTGGCGGATCACCTCCTGTCTCGTCGACCCAGGCGGCCCACCGAGCGAGGGGCATCGCGACCTCGCCGAGGTGTTCGGCCTCGTCTCGGATCTCGGCCCACATGGCGGTCCTGAGATCACCCGGATGAATCACGTTCGCGGTCACGCCTGTTCCCTCGATGTCGGCCGCCAGATGGCGCGTGAGCTGATTGAGCGCAGCCTTTGCCGTCGCGTAGGCGCTGGCAATCGGACCGGGTGGATGCAAAGAGGCAGCCGAGGTGACGTTCACGATGCGTCCCCATCCCGCTTCGAGCATGCCGCCCAGAAATGCTCGACAGGTCAGGTACGGCCCGATGGCGTCGACCATCACCGTCTCCACCCACGCGGCGGGATCGTTGTCCCGGAAGCGCCCGAGGGGGCCGAATATGCCGGCTGCGTTGACGAGGATCGTGGGCGGTCCGAACTCAACCTCGACCTGTTTCGCCAGCTCGGACACCTGCTTCGGATTGCACACGTCGACACGGAAGCGATCGGCGGTCCGCGCCACTGAAATCACTTCCGCGCCTCTGGTAACGAGCGCTTCGGCGACCTCCTTACCCACTCCCCGGCTGGCACCGGTCACGACTGCGACCGCACCTTCGATGGCGCTCATCGGGCGCGCGCTCCGATCGCACTCCCGAGCCGACACGCCCCAAACAGGTCAGCCTCGTCGACGATTCGCTGACCGTTGGATCCGATCACCGTGATCAGTCCTTTCCGCCGAAGCCGGCCCGCGAACTGGGTTGAGAACCCGTATCAGAATGAAGCCTTGTGCCGAAGCGTCCTTCTGATTCGAGTTCTAACGCCTGTCATTGCCCGAGCGCAAGGCCGCCACCACTCAGGGATGTTGGCTGCGGATCGGACTTCTTCCGATCGGACGCCGAGCGCCCGGGCCGGAATCGAGGCAGCGCATGCGGTCGAGACTCGAGCTCTGAGTGTCGAAGTGACTGCTGTCAGTAACACTTCCTCGATCGTTGACGACCGTGGCCTTGCCTGAAGGCTGGATAAGCAGGAGGTACCCCGTCGACCGCCGGCAGAATGCCCTCCGCGAGACCCTCCGCAGTCCTCGGGCTGGATCGGCGACGACAACGTGTGTGGGAGTCCAGCGATGGATCACTACGAAGTGCCCGCCGCCGATCCAGCGGCGAAGATGGGCGATCACCGGCAACGTGCATTCCGGGATGGCGTCGTACGACGCTTTGACGCCTTCGGCCCTGAAACCGAGGCGCTCGGCGGTCCGTGCGAGGGTCAGTAGGTCCGTACCGTGGCGGTCAAGTGCCAGCTCGCTCGCGAGGTCGGCACAGCCGACGGAGCAACCGTGGCTGGCCGCGACGGTCGCAAGCGCTGCCGGCCCGCAGTCGTTGTCCCAGGCCTGGTAGACGACGTGCAGCTCTCGCGAGAAGGCACCAAGCAACCTGCCGCGCGCGTTCACTGCAGGAACCTAGAACTTGCCCTTGATACCGATCTTGTTCAAGCCAATGACGACGTGATCCTTGACCCACCTGGCAGCGGCCTTCACTCGACTCCAAAACGACCTACCCCCGCGCACCAAGCGGAGCTCATCGTCGGTGACCGGCTGTATTCCTCGTCCGTTACGCCTCATGTGACACCCCTTAGCATCGGTTTTTCAAGCGGTCCACCGCTCCGTCAACGGCACGGTCACAACCTTTCGTGTGTGCGACGCGAGTGCACGTTGACTCGGCCCAACGTGTGCGCGGTTCCAGGCGCGGAAGACGTCCCACCGTTCCAAAGGCGGGTAGTGCAGCGGTATGACCCGACAGCTCGCATACGCCCCTCATTGCTGGAGGAGCCGCAGACAGGCGTCATACCATGCTTGTGACTCTTGCGTCAATCACCCACTCGTGCCGGGTCGTCCTCAGCGCTGAGCCCACTGCTCAAAGCCCGCGAAACCCGGGACGGTATGCACGGGCGCCGGGCGGCTAGGCGACGTTGCGGGAGCCGGCCATCATCAGCCCGAGCGCCTCGCGTGTGCTTTCCCGCGGCCTCGCCTCGGCGATGATCTCGCCCTCGTACATCACGAGCACACGGTCGGAGAGCGAGAGCACCTCGTCGAGGTCTTCCGAGACGATGAGGATCGCGGTGCCGGCGTCGCGCTGCTCGATCAGCCGCGTGTGGATGTAGTGCCCGGCGCCGACGTCGACGCCCCTCGTCGGCTGCGACGCCAAGAGCACGCGCGGACGGGCTGACAGCTCACGCGCCATGATCAGCTTCTGGATGTTGCCGCCGGACAGGTTGCGTACCGGCGTGTCGAGGCTCGGGGTCTTGACGTCGAACTCGACGACGAGCTCCTCGGAGTGCCGCCTGATCGCGCGAGAGCGGAGGAATCCCCACCGTGAGAACCGCGGCGCGCTGTTGTCGATCAGCAGCAGGTTCTCGGCGACCGAGAACTCCGGGACGACGCCGTCGCGCATCCGCTCCTCCGGTACGTAGCCGAGGCCCATCCTCCGCACCTCCGCCGGATGGAGCCCGACGAGAGACGCGCCCTCGATCTCGATCGCGCCCCCGACGGCCGGCCGCAGTCCCGCGATCGCCTCTGCGAGCTCACGCTGCCCGTTCCCCGAGACCCCCGCGATCCCGACGATCTCGCCGCCGCGCACCTCGAGGTTGAGGCCGCGGACGGCATCGACGCCTCGATCGCCCTTAACGGTGAGGTCGCGTACGACCAGCCGAGCGTCACCGTGGCCGATCTCTGCGAGCGGCTCCTGCGTCGGCAGCTCATGGCCGACCATCATCTCGGCGAGAGCGTGGCGCGTCACCTCGGACGGAAGCACGGTCCCGATCTTGCGCCCGTTCCGGAGCACCGTGATCCGGTCCGAGAGCTCGAGCACCTCGCGGATCTTGTGGGAGATGAACACGAGGCCCCGGCCGTCGGCGACCATCTGCCGCAGCACGGCGAAGAGGTCGTCGACCTCCTGCGGCGTCAGGACCGCCGTCGGCTCGTCGAGGATCAGCAGCGAGACGTCCCGGTAGAGCGCCTTGATGATCTCGACGCGCTGCCGCTCGCCGACCGAAAGCTGCCAGATCACGGCCTGCGGGTCGACACGCAGGCCGTACCTCTCCGACAGCTCCGCAACGCGCCGCGAGACTGCCTCGAGATCGGTCAGCGGCCGTCGGGTGGACCGCGTCCCGAGGGCAACGTTCTCCGCCACGGTAAGCGTGTTCACGAGCATGAAGTGCTGGTGGATCATCCCGATCCCGTGCGCGATCGCAGCGGCCGGGGAGGTGATGGCAACCGGCTCCCCGCGGAGGCGGATCTCGCCTTCGTCCGGTTTGTAGAGGCCGTAGAGGACGCGCATGAGCGTGCTCTTGCCGGCACCGTTCTCGCCGAAGAGGGTGTGCACCTCCCCGGCCCGCACGTCGAAGTCGACACGGTCGTTGGCAACCACCCCGGGGAACCGTTTCGTGATGCCGCGCAGATCGAGCAGCGGCGTCGCGTCGCGTCCCGCATCGGCGCTGTTCCCCGGGGTGGCTACCTCGACTGTCATGTGCCGGTCGAAATGACGATCTTGCCGCTCACGATCTTCTCGACGACCTTCTTCGCCGTCTCCTGGATCGCCTTCGGCGTTTTCGCCGCCTTGTTGAACTGGATTCTCTCGCCTCCGTTCTTCAGCGAGATCCGGTACGAGACACCGCCGAGCTTCCCGCTCTGGACGCGCGTGATGATCTGGTTGAGGGCCGGCATCCAGTCGTACATCTGAGTTGCCACGACGTTCCCGGGTGCAAGCGAGGCCTGCGTCCACTGCGTCCCGAACCACTTGAGGTTGTTCTCGCGGACGACGCTGAGCGCACCGACAACCGACTGCGAGCTGCCGGTCAGCACGTCGGCCTTCTGCGCCACGAACACACTGGCCTGCTTCGACATCAGGCTCGGGTCGCTGAACGAGCCGGTGTAGGCGACGTTCACGACCGTCTTCTTCGACTGCGCCTTCGCGCCGGCGACGAAGCCGTCGACGTACAGCTTGGCATCACCGACCGCGATCGGGCCGATCACGCCGAGGACCTTCGTCTTGCTCATCAGCGACGCGATGTAGCCGTTGACGTAGCCGCCCTCCTGCGAGTTCGCCTCGTACGCGTACACGTTGGGCTGGCCGAAGGTCGCTCCGGCCGTGCCCCATGCGAACGACGTCTTCGGGAACAGGGGTGCGAGCTGTTCGATCGTCCCTCCGTACTGCGATCCGTGCGCGATGACCAGGTCATAGCCCTGGTCCGCATACTGTCGGATGATGTTCGCCGCATTGGCGACGACGAACTGGTTCTCCGAGACGGAGAGCTCGAAGCCGTACTTCTTCTGCAGGTTGAGAAGCGCGTGGTGCATCGACTGCGTGAACGCGAGGTCGGTGCGCGCGCTCGGCGCGATCAGCGCCACTTTCAGCTTCGTCGCATCCGTCTTCGACGGTGCGCTGACGACCGGGACGGCGAGTACGAGCGCCGCCACCGTGGCCAGCATGAGCAAGAGCTTGCGCATTGCGAATCCCTTCTTTCCGGACCTGTGTTGGGTCTGTCGTCCTCTCGGTCTCCTGTGACGTCGGTTGACTCAACCTCCTCGTGTGTAGGGCGTGGCCAGAGCGGCCGGCTGCCGGAAGCGCCGCGCCACCGTGAGCAGGGCGAGGACGGTGATCACCGCAGGCGCCGCCGCGGCGAGATCGGAGAGGCTGACCGGGATGATCCCGAGGCCCTTCCACGAGAGCACGAGCGCTTGCGTCAGGCCGTAGAGGAGTGACCCGAGCATCACCCCGACCGGTCGCCACGCCCCGAAGTAGACGAGGGCGACGGCGATGAAGCCCACCGCGTTCGTGATGTTCTGCTGGAAGATGCCGACGTCGATCAGCAGCGTCGCGCCTGCCAGGCCGGCCAGTGCACTGCCGATCGTGACGGTCGCGTAGCGCGTCCGCGCGACACTCACGCCGAGGCTGTCGGCGGCCGCCGGGTTCTCCCCGACGGCCTTGACGTTCAGACCGAACGTCGTTCGGTTGAGCACGAAAGCGACGACGGGGACCAGTGCGAAGGCGAGGTAGACGAGCGCGTCCTGCCGGAACAGTGTCTTGCCGACGAGCGGCAACCCGTGCAGGTACGGAACCTCGATCTTCCCCGGCTGGTCGATCGGCAGCGGCGTCCCCACGAGCTTGAGGAAGAGCAGCGAGGTGAGCCCCAGCGCGAACAGGTAGACGCCGATGCCGCTGATCCCCTGCTCCGCGCGGAGCGTCACGCTGATGAAGGCGGTCGCCAGCCCGCAGGCTGCGCCGACGGCGATCCCGGACAGCACTGCGAGGCGCAGGTCGCCGGTCTTGAGCGCGACGTAGTAGCTCGTGAACGCGCCGAGGAGCATGATCCCGTCCACACCGAGGTTGAGCACGCCGCTGCGTTGTCCGAGCGTTTCGCCGAGGGAGGCGAGCAGGAATGGAGCCGCGAGCTGAATCCCCGACGCGATCGTCGCGGTCAGGATCGCCGTCGTGAAGAACTCGCTCACGCGGATCCCCGGGTCGCGGCGGGCTGCTCGACGTGCTCGGCCGACCACTCGGGCGGCTCGATCGGTATCGCCACCGGCGCCACACGAGGGCGGCGGCGCAGGAACTCGACCGAGACGACGAACACGACGACGAGACCGTTCAGCGCCACGATGAGGTCGGACGGCACGCCCGTCACCACCTGCATGGCGTCGCCACCGACGAGCAGTCCCGCGAAGACGAACGACGACAGGATCGTCCACAGCGGATTCAGCCCGCCGAACAGCGCCACGACGATCCCGTTGAAGCCCGCCGAACCGGTGAAGCCGGTCAGGCTGCCGTCGGTGACCATCCGGTGCGAGATGCTGCCGAAGACGAGCATGGAGCCGGCCATGCCGCAGAGCGAACCGCTCAACGTGAGCGCAAGCGTTGTCGTGCGGGCGACCGGCATCCCCGCGTAGGTGGCCGCGTCGCGCGACAGCCCGACGGCGCGGATCCGGAACCCGAAGCTCGTCCGCCAGAGCAGCACGTAGACGGCGAGGGCGGCCAGCAGGGCCACGAGCACGCCGAGGTGAAGCTGCGTGCCGTCCTTCAGGATCGGCAGCCACGAGCTCTCGGGGAGGAGCCGCGTCTGCGGGATCAGACCTCCCACCGACTGTGCCGTAGTGTCGTGCAACGGGCCTGCCAGGAGGTAGTTCATCACCTGGACGGCGACGAGATTGAGCATGATCGTGCTCAGGATCTCGTTGACGCCGAGATAGCCCTTGAAGGCGCCGGGTATCGCACCCCACAGGCCACCGCCAACTGCGCCCGCGAGGATCGTCAGTGGGATCAGGAGGATGGCCGGAAGCCCCGGCAGCGCGAGCGCAGTCGCCGTCGCAAGCAGTGCGCCCATCGCGATTTGGCCCTCGCCGCCGATGTTGAAGACGTTCGCGCGAAACGCGATGCAGATCCCCACGCCGACGAGCAGCAGTGGGACGGCCTTCACAGCCGTCGAGCTGAGGGCGTAGCTGTCACCGAACGCCCCGTCGAGGAGCGCGCGATAGCCGGTCACAGGGCTCGCGCCGAGCGCGAGGAGCATGACGGCTCCGACGAGGAGTGCGGCCAGCGCCGACCCCGGGAACGCGAGCCAGGTCAGCCTGAACTGCCGCCAGTCGAGCCGCGAGCCAAGCCGCCCACCGCCTACTGGGCCGGGCTCTGGGCTCCCCTCCCGTCTCGTCATTGAACCTCGCGGAGTGGGTGATCGACGCGGAGTGCGCCGTAGGTCCAGGAAGCCGCATGCGCGGGGTGTAAACATCGGTAATCGCCCGTACGGCGGATGGGGAACTACCGTAGGCGGGCGCACCAGGCGAGCGCGGCCGAGAGTCAGGTCGCCAGGAGTGTTGTGCGCTCAGCGCATGCCTGTGGCCCTCGTCGGAGTTGAGCCGGCTGCTCGACGAGCGGGTCAGGTTAGACCCGCTCCGCGGCCCATCCTTCTTACGAAGTCACGAGGTCGGCGGGATCGCATCTGAATCTGAGCGTTGACAGGTGCACCGATAATACCTAGATTATCTATGTATGGAGCTGCTCAGGGGAAAGCTCGACCTGCTTCTGCTCGCAACGATTGCGCGCCTGCCGCTCCACGGGTACGCGATCATCGCCGACCTCCGCGAGCGCTCCGACGGGACATTCGATCTCCCGGAGGGCAGCGTCTATCCCGCGCTCCATCGCCTCGAGCGAGCCGGTCTGATCGCGAGCGAGAGCAAGCTCGTCGACGGCCGGCGGCGACGCACCTACCACCTCACGACGACCGGTCACGCGACGCTCGCCTCCCAGCGGGAGGAATGGCGCGGCTTCGTCCGGGGAGTCGACGCGATCGTCGCGGGAGGAGCGGCATGACTGCAGCAGGAGACCCGGTCGAGCGCTACCTGGACGAGCTCGCCGACCGACTGCGCTCGCTCCCGGGGAGCGAGTTACGGCGCGTGCTCGCTGAAGCCGACGACCATCTGCACTCGAGCGTCGTCGCCCTGGTCGAGTCGGGAATGGATCAGGACGACGCCGCTGCGCAGGCGATCACGCAGTTCGGTGCTGCGGCGACCGTGGCGCGAGGGGTGCGAGTGCAGCACCCCGCCGGAGTGGCAGGACTGGTGCTCGACGCCGCCCGCAAGCTGTCGCTGGTCGTCGTCGCGGGACTCTGCACGATCGGTTTGTCGGGGTGGCTCAGCGTCGCGCTCGGCGCGATCTTCGGTAAGGCATTCATCGCCGGTGACGGCCCCGGCGTCAGCTATACGGCCCAGCGCTGCGCCGACTTCCTGTCGTTCCATCCCGAGGCGGCCTCGTGCGCAGCCGCAGCGACCGCCCACCATTTCGACGAGGTCGTCGGCTACCGCCAGGATCTCGGCGTACTGGGCCTAGTCGGCGCGGTCGGGCTGCTCGTACTCGCCCGCCGCGGGGTGGTGAGCCGCTGGCTCCGGACAGGCCCGCTCCCCGGCAGCGTCCCGCCCATCGTGTCCTCTGTGCTGTTCGGCGCCTTCGCCGCAGGGCTGACCGGGTTCGCGCTGATGTCGATCGCGTTCGGCGTCACGAACGGCGCCGGCTCACTCCTCAGCGACGGCGTGGTCGCCGGAGTCGCGTTCGCGCTGTCGGGTTGGTGGCTTGTGCGCAGCGTGCGCGGCGACGCCTCTGCGACCTGACAAGCCCGGTTCCTGGCGTTCCCGCGGAGCGTCGCTTCAGAGCCCCGCAGCTGCGGCCGCGGCGGTCTCTCCCGGCACGGCGAGTGGGCCAGGCTGCGCAGCGCGGGCGACTCGAGCGGTCGCGACGACGAGGAGCACGCCGAAGCTCGCCTGGAAGAGGAGGATCCCGATGCCCAGGATCGGGAGCACCTGCAACTGCGAGAACATGGCGATGAGGCCCCCGGCGAGCTGGATCACGAAGAGGGCGGCGCCGAACAGCGACGGAACGGCGGTGGCCACGAGCACGATGCCGAAACAGAACTCGAACAGGAACAGCAGGGTGCTGGCGACGTTGTGCGCCCAGTAGAAGAAGCCGTTCACCGTGTCGGGTGTGGCCAGATCCAGGAGCAACAAGAGGGCCAGCAGGCGTAGAGCCCCGGCGAGCTGGGGGGCACCGGTCAGCTCCAGCAGCCGGGCCGAGCGTCCGAGCAAGAGGATGAGCACGAGAAAGCCCAGCATGTACGGCAGAAACGTCTCGGAGCGCCCGCCGTAGTAGCTCCATCCATGGTTGTCGTTGAGGCCGGCACGGTCGATCGCCACGCAGACCGACAGGCAGGCGAAGAACCCGAGCTGGCCGAGCAGGAGCTGACGGGCCGGAGCCGGCATCACAGCGCTGGGCCTCACGGAGCGAGACCGGTCAAGGTGCCTCGCCCGGAGCGGAGGATGGGGACGCGACGTGCGGCTCGAGCCCGCCGCCGTGGCCGAGCTCGGCGCCGCACTCGGGGCAGGCGGCCCTCACAGGCCTGCCGCCCTCCCTGTTCCACGGCTCGAGCTCGCGGGGGACGGGGGGCTGCAGATAGGCCGTGGTCACCGTGCCGCAACGAGAGCAAACGACCTCGACGAGCTCCGGGGGATGGGTCACACAACCACCTCTCTGCACCCAGGCTTGCACGCGCGGGCCCGCCCGTCAACGGGGGCGCCACCGAGCCGGGTCGCCCGCCTTGACCAAGCATCGCCACCGGGGATCAGGGTGCCGCGGGAGCGGCCGGTACGTCCCTGAGCGTCCGGTGCTGCCAGGCGAGCAGCGCGACGCCCACCGCCGCGAAGGCGACGCCGAGCCCGACCGACGAGCGCCAGCCGTGCTCGTCGATCAGCCAGCCTCCGGCGATCGCGCCGCCGGCGAAGCCGGTCGACACGGCGGTGCCGAACCACGAGAAGGCCTCGGCCACCGATCCGCGCGCCGCGACCCGGCCGATGATCCCGTAGGCGGCGGCGACCATCGGGGCGATCGGCAGGCCGGCCAGGAAGAGCAGCGCCGTCATGGCGACAAGCGAGGTCGAGAGCAAGGGCAACGCCAGGACCGCCGCGAGCACTGCCCCCCCGAAGAGCAAGCGACGCGGCTCGTTGCTCGAGGGGCGCAGGCCCGCCGCGAGCCCGCCGACGAGGCTTCCACCGGAGAAGCCTGCGAGCGCGATCCCGGCGAGCGCCCGCCCGCCGTGTTGCTCGGCGAAGGCCGGCACGGCGATCTCGACACAGGCGAAGGCGAGGCCGAGGAAGAGCGCCAGCGAGGTGATCGTGCGCACGCCCGCCGAGGAAAGCGCGCCGAGCGGCGATCCGTGCCGGTGGTCGGCCGGCCCGGCAGCGCGCACCGGCCCGAGCCTGACGAAGGCATAGGTGCCGACAGCCGCGAAGCCGGCCGCACCGAGCACGCCGGCCGCGGCCCAGAAGGCCGCGAGCACTGCGACCATCAGCGGGCCTCCGACGAAGATCACCTCCTGCAGCGCCGCCTCGAGCGCGTAGGCGGTACGCGCGTCGTCCTCGCCGACGACCCGTGGCCAGATCGACCGGAGCGCGGACGAGACGGGCGGCAGCGTCACGCCGGCGGCCGCCGCCGCCACGGCCAGCAGGCCCAGCGGGGCGTCGACCGCCCCGAGCACGGCCAGCAGCGCGAGCAGCCCGGGGAACACGACCATCCGCAGCCGGAGCGCCGGCACCGCACCGCGACGGTCGACCTGGCGCCCCGCATACGGGGCGCCGACGGCCACGGCAGCGGTGTAGGCAGCCGCGACGACCCCGGCCTCGCCGTACCCGGCTCCCGTGGAGCGCACGAGCAGCACGAGCGCCAACCCCGTCATCCCGATGGGAAGACGCGCGACGATCGCCCAGCCGAACAGGGCCGGCACCGAGGGACGCTGCAGCAGCGCACGGTAGCGTGCGACCCCGCGCGACTCGGCCCCGCCGGGCACCTCTACGACGGCAGCTCGACGGCCGACGGCGGCGGTCCCGCCGGCTCCACGATCCGGCGCCGCCGCTCGGCGAGCCAGTCGACGATGAGCACCTGGATCGACCCCGCGATCGGGATCGCGCCGAGCGCGCCGATCACGCCGGCCAGCTCCGCGCCCATCAGGACGGCGATGAGCACGACGAGCGGCGACAACTGCACCGTGCGGCCGTACACCAGCGGCTGCAGGACGTGGTTCTCGAGCTGCTGGTAGAGGATGAAGAACCCGATCAAGACGATCCCGGCCGTCGTCGAGTGGAGGAAGCCGACGGTGCTCACGAGCACGGCCGCGATCGACGCGCCGGCGAGCGGGATCAGGTCGAGCAAGCCCACGATCAGCCCGAGGGCGACGGCGTAGGGGACGCCGAGGACGAGCAGCACCACCGTCGACGCGACGCCGGCGATGAGGCTGATCGTGAGGTTGCCGGTGACATACCCGCCGACCGTCCGGTAGATGTCGCTGCCGACCTTCCGCCAGCGCGGCTGGGACGGCTCGGGCATGAGACCGTAGGCGCGTTCGACCCAGGCCGGGCCCTCGAGCAGCATGAACAGCGTCAGGAAGGCGATGGTGACGATGGCCACGATCGCGTTGATCACGCTCTTCGTCAGCGAGAGCGCGGTGGTGGAGAGGCCGAGCACGCCGCTCGCGCCGCTCTTCTCGATCGCGTCCCGCACCTTCTCGACGATCTGGTAGTCGCGCTCGAGGAATCCGAGCCGGCCGCGGCCACGCGTGAGATCGTCCAGGTAACCCGGCACGGCGTCGACGAGGTCGTTGACCTCTCGCACGAGCGTCGGCACGAAGGTCGCCGCGATGCCGGCGATCACGAGGATCGTGCCCACGAAGACGATCCCCACAGCGGCGCCGCGCCGGATGCCGCGGGCGGTGAGCCAGTCGACGGCGGGGTTCAACGCCATGGCCAGGAAGATCGCGATCAGGACCCAGATCAGCACCGAGCGCGCCACCCAGAGGACCTCGAGCACGACTGCGGCCGCCAGGATCACCCCGAGCACGACCAGGACGGCGCGCGGGCGGAAGCGGATCAGGCGCTCTTCCATCGGTCGAGCATACGGGCCGGTCCCGACATCCCTGCCCCGGGGCGAACGCCCGGCGCCCGCTGCTCAGCGCGCGCGCACGACGAGCGGTGCGCAGACCGCGCCGGTCTTCTCCGCCACCCGGGCACCGGCGGCGGTCTTGGGCGTGACCGTCAGCGTGGCGGCGGTGACGACGACCTCGCTGTAGCTGAAGACGTCGGTGGCGGCGCACTGCATGCCGATTCCGCGCGGCGGCGGCGGCTTCAGGAAGAGCGCGGTGACGAAGTCGCCGGTGCCGGGAACGCCGATCACGGCGTCGATCTCCTTCGCGTAGGTGTTCGTCGCCACCGGCCCGGTGACGACCTCCCAGATGCCGGTGCCGACCGGAGGCCCCTCGAGGGTCTGCAGGCGGATCTCGCCGATCATGTTCGCGTGGGTGTCGGTGGTGAGGAAGACGACGTTGCGGACGCCCTTGAGCGCCTGCAGCAGCCTCGTGCGCGCCGCCGCGTACCCTTCCCAGCGGTCGTAGGGCAGCTGGTAGAACTGCTGCATCGGCACCTCGTTGACGACGACCTTGAAGGTCGCCGTCGAGGCGCGGATCGCCTGGAGGAACGCCGCCTCCTGGCCGGGGCCGAGCATCGTGCGGGCAGGATCGGCGATCGCGTCGAGGCACGACTGCGCGACCACCTTGCCGAGCGGCGGGATCAGCGTGGCGAACGCGGCGCGCACCGCCGGCGGGGCGGTCGGGGCGAGGTCGCCGCCGCACTCGTTCGCCACCTTGGCGCTGCGGAAGGAGCGCTCGTCGAGGAAGAAGAGCTCGAGGTGCCGGCCCCAGCGAAACGTGCGGTAGAAGCCTCGGCTCGGGCTCCAGGAGACGGGGGCGTAGTCGCCGAAAGCCTTGACGCCGGCCTGGTAGAGGGCGGTGCCGTGCTCGGGCACGGAGAAGTCGTTGACGTACTCGTGATCGTCCGGCTGGCTGTAGAGGCCGGTGCCGGCACGCAGGGCGCGCAGGCCCGGCAGCGCCAGCCCGAAGCGGTACTTCTCCCATTTCGCAGGCACGGTGAGCGCCGGCTTGGAGCCGGAGAGCTCGCTGTCCGAGTAGATCGTGTCGCCCAGGTTGATGTTGAAGTCGTTGCGCTCGGCGGCCATGCGGCCGTACACCTCAAAGCGGTTGAAGCCGGGCTTGCCGTCGGGCCCCGGGGTCGCGTCGGCGTCGCCGGAGACGGCGAAGCGCACGGTCGCCGACTGCGTCGGCAGTGGCGCGGTGCGGAAGCTGCCCACCGGGCTCACCTGCGTGCCCTGCCGGAAGCGGTAGAAGTAGCGGCTCGCGGGCGTGAGACCCGTCAGCGAAACGCGCACCGTCAGATCCGAGGCCGCGACCGCCGTCGCCTGCTTCGTGATCGGCAGCCCGGCGAACGAGCGGCGCGCCGACACCTCCACGCGCAGCGGCCCCGCTTGCGGCGCCCGTGTCCACAGGATTGCTGCCGCCGGCCGGACCTCGCCCGCCGCGACGCCGTCCGCGAAGCCGGACGCGACCGCCGCCTGGGCCGGCAGGGCACAGGCGAGCAGGGCGAAGACGACGAAGGCGCGGCGCACACGTTCGAGCCTACGGAGCGCGCTGCCGCGGGTCAACGCTGCTCTCCGGATCGAAGATCGTGCCGGTCCTGCTCGTGCAGGAAGCGGATGAACCAGTAGGCGAAGAAGGCGAAGAAGACAACCGATTGCTCGGACGCCATCCCGATGCCGCCGTACTGCTGGTCGGCGATGCGGGAGAGGCCCCACAGCCGCTCCGGCGCCGACGCGTAGAAGTCGTAGAGCGGCTCTGGCACGAGCGCCAGCACGAGCCCGAGTGGTGCCGAGAGCACGAAGCCGGCGAACACGTAGGCGGCGCGGCTCTGGCTCGAGAGGCGGTGAGGCACGTCCTGCCAGACGGGCCACCACATCGCGATGCCCGTGAGCAGGTAGAGGGCGTGCTCGACGACGAGCAGCGAGTGCGGGTGGCGCAGCGACGTGTCGTAGAGGACGGGCACGTGCCAGAGGGCGTAGTTCGCAATCCAGACGGGGAGCGCCACGAACGGATTCGTGAGCGCGCGCACCGCCGCGGGTCGCGCCAGGCGTGCGGCGAGCGCGGCAGGCAGCCCGAGCACGAGCAGGAGCGGCGCCCACTCGGCGAGCACGACGTTCTGCCACAGGTGCACGACGAGCAGGTAGTGGAGCGCGACCGTGTCCATCGGCGTCACCCAGATGAGGACGAGCAGGGTGCAGCCGGCGAGGAAGCAGGCGACGCGCCACCGTTCGACCGCGCGCTGCCGGATGGCGAGGAGGTAGCCGGCCGCGAGGAGGGCGCCGACGACCGCTTCGGGATTCCACGACCAGTCGGACGGGCTCACGCCGCAACGCTACGTGCCGGGGCGGCAAGGCGTGAGGAGCGGCCTACCGGGATCGAACCGGTGACTCGAGCTTGGAAGGCTCACGTGATACCGCTTCACCAAGGCCGCGCCCCTGAAGCGTAGCGTCGCCCCAAGGCGTCCGGACGATTCGTACGCCTCGCAGCGGTTGCGCATGGACAGTCCCGCCCCCGTGCGCCCGAACTCCCGTCCGGTGCCGGCGATAGTTTACTGATGTGAAAACGGAGGAGCGATTTCGGGCGAGGGCTCTCAGACTCGAAGAAGGACGGTCCATTCGCGACATCGCAGCAGCTCTGGGAGTGTCACGCTCGACGGCGAGCCGCTGGCTGCGGGACGTCCCGTTGACGCACGCGCAGGAGGGGAGGCTCAGAGAGCGCAATCCGGCGATCTCGGGACAGATCGCAGGCGCGCAGCGCAACGCGGAGCGCGCACGAGAACGCCGGCGCGGGTACCAGGAGCACGGCCGCGCGCTCGCCCGCCGCGGCGAACCCCTCCACATCGCCGGAGTGACGCTCTACTGGGCCGAAGGAGAGAAGGCCAGCCGCAACGCCGCACGTATCTCGAACGCGGATCCGGCCTTGCTGAGGCTGTTTCTGGCCTTTCTTCGTTCGACGTTCGCGGTCTCCGACGAGCAGGTGCGCGTGACGTGTCACCTCTTCACCGATCACGCGGCCCACCAGGATGCGATCGAGCACTACTGGCTCGACGAACTCGCGCTCCAGCAGGCGAGCCTGACGCGCTCGATCGTCAACCAGGCGTCGCGCCGAAGCAGCGGCAAGCGGGCACGCATGCTCCCCCAAGGCACCTGCCGCCTGACGGTGAACAGCACGTTCGTCGTCCAGAGCATCTTCGGGTCGATCCAGGAGTACGGTGGGATGGAGCGCCCCGAGTGGCTCGGCTGAGACGAGAGGTGTCCCGCAGCGGCGACCGCGTCGTCGGACAGCCCAGCGTCAGCGCCCCGAGGCGGAGAAGTGCTGGTAGTCCTTCGCGCCCGACCAGCGGCCGCCCCACCCCCAACCGGCTACGTCGAAGGCGCGCACGAGTGCGTGCCCCTCCGCGGCCATCCCGGGCCGGAACGGCGTCCGCCGCACGTAGGGTCCGCTGGCCGCGTGCGACGACGTGCCGGACGAGCCGACGTACGGGTTCTCGATCGGGTTGACGTCGATCGCCCGGCCGTACGCGTGCTCCGACCAGCGCGTCGTGCCGTCGACGAAGCGGCAGTTGAAGGCGGACGTGTTGTCGGCCTCGATCGAGCGGAAGTCGCTGCCGCCGTATGCGTCGACCGGAGTCATGCGCCGGATCGGGAAGCCGTCGACGTAGAGGCGGTGCAACACCGCGAGCAGCTGCCGGGCGACGTCGCGGTGCACGATCACGGCGCCGGCATGGTCACGGCCGTCAAAGCCGTGGTGGGTGGCGCGGACGACCCGGAGGTCGCGCAGCGGCACCGGGCAGCCAGGCCGCCACGAGACGCCGGTCATGCGCTCGGCGAGGGCGGGCGAGATCAACGCGACAGAGCCCCGGAAGCCGGCAGCCGTGTGAGCATCGCCCGAAACCGCGAACCCAGCAAGGAGAAGGGAGACGCAGGCGAGGGTCCTCATTGATCAGATCGGGGTGGTCGGACTCGAACCGACGATCCTCCCGCCCCCAAAGCGGGCGCTCTACCAGACTGAGCTACACCCCGTGCGCGTTCGTACGTTCGGACAGCATGACAGTTTGCACATACGAGCTCGCACTTCGCGATTTCATCCAGGATGAGACGGCGGCTGTGACCGTTGATGAGTCGGCCAAGATCCCCGCGCTTCGTCGCGCCGGGGAGATGATCCCATTGCATCGCGGCGTGATGGAACTTGCCGCCACAGTCGACGCATGGAGCGTCCTTCAATTCTCGGTACCACTCGACAAGAGTTCTGTGCCGTCGGTACGCCTGCTTTCGCCTGACGGCCGCGCGACGCCCGTGGTACTCGGCGTCGTACGCCCTGCGACAGGCCTTGCACCACGCCTGGCGGCCTCTCTTGGTGGAGCGGTGGAACTCCGACTCGGGCTTGCTCATCTCGCAGCGTCCACAGCGACACATGCCCTCCATGTTGTCATTATGGACGACAACTCGGATGGCTCAACTCGAGAGGATCACGACGAGCCGGCGAGGGCCGTGCACGCCCTCGACCCGCTCGAGGCCGATGTCCGATGTCGCCGACGGGCCGGAGACGAGGACGATCGGCCGGCCCGCCCGCGCGCTCGGCTCGAGGCACGCGATCAGCTCCGGCACCGTCTCGACGACCTGGTCGGCCCGCACGAGGCAGACGTGGAGGTCGGGCACGAGGCTGATCGCCCGGCGCCCCTGCCCCGGGCCGCCGTCGAGCGCGATCGTGCCCGTGTCGGCGCAGGCGGCGGCGCAGGTCGTCAGCGCCCCGTCGAGCGCGTCGAGCTCGGCCGCGCCCAGGCCGTCGTCTTCGACCAGCTCGACGCCGGAGGGACGAAGGGAAGACGTCAGGTCGGGCGCGACGACGATCCGCACCGCACGCTCCGCGCGAAGTCGTTCGGCAGCGGCCTCCCGCGGGTCGCCCGTGACGACGACCGTTGCACCGTAGTCGCGCACCCTCACGACGAACTGCGACAGAAGGTCCGCCTCGCCAGCCTCGCCTCCCGTGCGGTACGCCCGCGGCACCTCGACAGGCCCGGGCGCATCCCCGAGGGCGGCCCGGACGCGCGCGAGCACCGCCTCACGGCCGGGCACGGGACTCCCACCACTCGCGGAAGGTCTCGTCGGGCACTGCCGGCAGGTCGCGCGAGCGGCCCCACGCCGCCAGGGGACCCGGCGGGAAGTGCCGCACCCACCCGTCCCGCACGACCGGCCGCTGCAGCCGGCGCGCAAGCCGCTGCGCGCGCTCGTAGCCGGCGCGCGAGGCGAAGGCCCGGGCAAGTCGCCGCAGCGACATCCCCTCCACCCCGGCCCGCTCGGCGCGCACAGCCTTCGCCCGCTCATGCACGAGGATCGAGGGGATGTCGATCTTGACCGGGCAGACGTCGTAGCAGGCGCCGCAGAGGGACGAGGCGAACGGCAGCGAGCCGGCCGCGCCCCGCTCGCCCTCCAGCTGGGGCGTCAGGATCGCTCCGATCGGGCCCGCATACGGCGTGTGGTAGGCATGGCCGCCCGTCTGCCGGTACACCGGGCACACGTTGATGCAGGCCGAGCAGCGGATGCAGCGGAGGGCGTCCCGGCCCACACGGTCTGCGAGCACGCGCGTACGGCCCCCGTCGAGGAGGACGAGGTGGAAGGCATGCGGCCCGTCGCCCTCCCGCACCCCCGTCCACAGCGAGGTGTACGGGTTCATGCGCTCGCCGGTCGACGACCGCGGCAGGAGCTGCAACAGCACCCCGAGATCGCGCCACGCGGGGATCACCTTTTCGATCCCCATCACCGTGATCAGCACCTCGGGCAGCGTCGTGCACATGCGGCCGTTGCCCTCCGACTCGACCACGCAGACGGTGCCCGTCTCGGCAACCGCGAAGTTGGCGCCGGAGATCGCCACACGGGCGCGCAGGAATGCGGCACGCAGATGCAGCCGCGCAGCCTCGGCGAGCTCCGCCGGATCGTCGGTCAGCCCGGGCAGGCCGAGCCGGTCGCGGAACAGGTCGCGGATCTCGGTCCGGTTCTTGTGCAGTGCCGGCACGAGCAGGTGCGACGGCCGCTCACCTGCCAGCTGCACGATCAGCTCCGCCAGGTCCGTCTCGATCGGCGTCACGCCGGATCGCTCGAGCGCCTCGTTGAGCCGGATCTCGTCGGTCGCCAGCGACTTGACCTTGACCACCTCGTCGGCTCCCTCCGCAAGGACGAGCGACGCCACGACCGCGTTCGCCTCCGCGGCGTCGCGCGCCCAGTGCACGACGCCACCGGCCGCGATGACCGCCTGCTCGAGCTCCACGAGCGCCTCGTCGAGCCGCCACAGGGCGGCGTCCTTGATCGCAGCCCCCGCGTCGCGCAATTGCTCCCAGTCCCGCAGCTCCGCCGCGACGGCCGCGCGGCGCGCACGAATCGAGGTGGTCGCGGTGCGCACGTTCCGTCGCTGCTGGGCGTTCGCGAGCGCGGCGGGTGCCGCGTGCGGGAAGCTCTCGACACGGGCGTCCCGGGCCGAGGCGCTCACGAGGCGAGGATCTCCGCCAGGTGCAAGGGTCGCGTCGCCGCTCCCCGTCGGCGCAGGCCGCCCCCCATGTGCATCAGGCACGAGGCGTCGCAGGCGCACACGACATCGGCGCCCGTCGCCAGCACGTTGCCGAGCTTCTCCTCGAGCATGGCCGCCGACACGTCGGCGTTCTTCACGGCGAAGGTGCCGCCGAAGCCGCAGCACTCCTCGGCCCCCGGCAGCTCCACGAGCTCCAGCCCGGGGACGGCGCGCAGCAGCCGCAGCGGCGCGTCGCCGACCCGGAGGTGACGCAACGAGTGGCACGTGGGGTGGTAGGTGAGGGTGCCCTCGAAACGCGAGCCGGCGTCGTCGGCGTCGAGCACCCCGGTGAGGAACTGCGAGAGCTCCCAGACACGGGCCGGCACGCCGCGGTCGTCGCCGTCGAGCAGTGCCCGATAGTGCCCGCGCACGAGCGCGACGCACGACGCCGACGGCGACACGACCGCGTCGAAGGGCTCGAACACTTCCACGAACCGGCGCGCCAGCGAGCGCGCCTCGTCCGGGTAACCGGAGTTCAGATGAATCTGGCCGCAACAGGTCTGCTCGGCAGGGAAGACCACCTCGACTCCGAGACGCTCGAGCACCGTGACGGTCGCCCTCCCCACCTCCGGGAACAGGGTGTCGGCGAGGCAGGTGACGAAGAGACCGACACGATCGATCATCGATGATCAGCCTACTCGGCCGAGGAGCTGCGACGGAAGGGATAGCCTCGCCCCATGGTCGAGATCGCCTTCCCTGCCGGCAGTCCGGCGCACCGGCGGCGCCCGCGGGTCGGGTACGCGATGACGCTCGCGGCGGCGTCGTTGTTCGCGGTCAACGGCGCCGTCTCGAAGATCGCCCTGGGCGCGAGCGGGATGGGGACGCTGCGCTGGACCGAGCTCCGCTCCACGGGTGGCTTTCTCGGACTGGCGATCGGGATCGTGCTGCTCTCGCCCGGACGACTGCGGGTGGGCCGGGCGGAGCTCGCGTCGCTCGCGCTCTACGGCCTCTTCGGGTTCGCGCTCGTGCAGTGGCTCTACTTCGTCGCGATCAACCGCCTCCCGATCGGGATCGGGCTCCTGTTCGAGTTCACGGCACCGGTGCTGATCGCGCTGTGGGCGCGCTTCGCCTGGCACGAGCCCGTGCGGCGCAGGGCCTGGGCGGCACTGACGCTCGTGATCCTCGGTCTGATCCTCGTCGCCCGCGTCTGGCAGGGGGCGACCCTTGACGGACTCGGCGTCGCGGCGGGTTTGCTGGCCGCGGTGGCGCTCGCCTTCTTCTACCTCCAGGGCGAGCGGCTCGCCGGCAAACGGGACTCCCTCTCCGTGGTGTGCATCGCGCTCGGCTTCGCGGCGCTCTTCTGGGCCGTCGTACAACCCTGGTGGAGCTTCCCCTTCGACTCGCTCACAGTGGACGCGTCGCTGCCCGGCGACCTTCTCGGCAGCGCACCCGTGTGGTCGCTCGCGCTGTGGACGATCGTGCTCGGCTCGATCGCGCCCTTCGTGCTCTCGATCGGAGCGCTGCGCCACCTGCCGGCGACGACGGTCGGCATCGTCGCGACGTTCGAGCCGGTGGCCGCCGCGGTCGTCGCCTGGGCCTGGCTCGGCGAGTCGCTCGTCGCAGTGCAGATCCTCGGCGGCCTCGTCGTGCTGGTGGGGATCGTCCTCGCAGAGACCTCCCGCTAGTCGAGACGAGGCCGCGCTCGTTCGGCTCGCCCTCTCGCCCGATACCCTGTCCCCATGGTCGAACGCGTCCTGCTCGCATCGCCACGCGGCTACTGCGCCGGCGTCGAGCGCGCCGTCGAGTCGGTCGAGCGGGCACTCGAGCACTACGGCGCCCCCGTCTACGTGCGCAAGCAGATCGTCCACAACATCCACGTCGTGCGTGATCTCGAGGCGCGCGGCGCGATCTTCGTCGAGGAGGAGACCGAGGTGCCCGAGGGGGCAACGGTCGTCTACTCGGCCCATGGCGTCGCGCCCACCGTGCACGCCAACTCGTCGC
>Ga0209797_10000396_pt1 | contig 21602 bp, 12 predicted proteins | sample DOMMetBare3Fresh_2_FD_187472 | JGI IMG/M metagenome (GOLD analysis project Ga0209797, IMG submission 187472) | Wetland sediment microbial communities from St. Louis River estuary, USA, under dissolved organic matter induced mercury methylation -... | ecosystem: Environmental > Aquatic >... | reverse complement strand
CGCCTTTGCCGTGATGTGGGGCAACGCCGTGCAGTTCTACCAGGAGTCGGAGTGGAAGAACCAGATCGATACCATGGCGGCGATGACGAAGTCCAAAGTCGCGATCATGAGCCACACGCAACTCGAAGCGGGCCAGACCGGCACGGACAACTACGGCAAATCCGTCAGCTTTTGGCAGGCCCTGTGGTACTCCCTCGGATCGTTTGCCATGGGCAAGAACGACACCTTGAACAATGCCTACTTCATGTTCAACGGCGGCAGCGGCTACAACAAGATCTGGTGGTTCGACGAGTACGGCGTGAACCTGACGAGTGGCGCGACCGACACCACGCGCGCCGCCACGGGCTGGCTCGGCCAGCCGCTCGACGGGCCATACCAGATGATCTGGGTGGGCACGAACCCCGACGCGGTCTCGAACCCGGACTTCGAAACCGACGCCACCAGCGGCTGGCAGTTCTCGAACGCGGTCAGCGCGACGCTCGCGCGCGACGACGTCACCGCGGCGCACGGCTTCGCCTCGGCCCGCATCACGGTGCCGAGCCCGGCTCCGGCCGAGTACTGGGTGTCGTACTCCACCACCGGAAGGCTGTCGGTGTCGTCGGGCGCTCTCTACTCGGCCACGTTCTGGGCCAGGGCCTCGCGGCCGTTCTCGCTGCCGGTGGTGGCGGGGGTGTCCGGTTCCGGGCAGGTGGCCTCGCGCACGGTGGCGGTCGACACCACGTGGCGCCAGTACCAGGTCGCGCTGGTGCCATCGAGCAGTGCCAGCGTCCAGCTGCAGTTCTACGTCGGCCTGCTGCAGGGCAGCCTGTGGCTCGACGACGTGCACTTCCAGGCCGGCGCGAGCTCGGTCTGGCGCCGCGACTTCCAGAACGGCACCGTGCTCGTGAACCCCGCGACCTCGACCATGTCGGTGCCGCTCGAGCGCGAGTTCCAGCGCATCCAGGGCCTGCGCGACCCGGCGATCAACAGCGGCGGGGTCGTGACGCAAGTGAACCTGCCGCCCAGCGATGCGCTGTTCCTGATCGGCCGCGATCTCATCCCGCCGGCGCCGATCACCGACCTGCACCCGACGCCCGAGCCGTAGGCCGGCCCGCTGCCCGGGTGGCGCCGCCCGCCGGCCCCCGAAAGCCCCCCCAAAACCCCCGGACCCGGCTGTCGGACTGTCAGTTGCAAACGACGCACGTTGTGCTAGCGTCCCGCGCCGTTCCACCGAACTTGCGCCGCGCCCGGGTGATCGACGGGCGCGCGGCTTTTCCCCGGCGCCGCCGGCCGGGGTGGGCGTCCCCGTCGCCGCGGAACGCGCCTTCTCGAGGAGTGGGAACTGACCTCCGCCCGCGACTTCCGAATCGCCAATCGTCTCGCGTTCGCGACCACCGCGCTGATGTTCGGGCTGATCGTGCTCGGCTCCGTGGTCCGCACGACGGGCTCGGGGCTCGCCTGCCCCGATTGGCCGCTGTGCCATGGGCAGCTGATCCCGCCGCTCCAGTTCAACATCATGCTCGAGTGGGTGCACCGGCTGGTGGCTCTGCTCGTCAGCGTGCTGCTCGCTTCCACCGCGGCATGGGTCTACGCGCGCGGCGCGGTACGCGCCCGGCTCGGCGGACTGGTGACGATCGCGCTGGGGCTGCTGGCGGCCCAGGTGCTGCTGGGGGCGCTCACGGTGTGGAAGCTGCTCGACCCCGGCGTGGTGGGCGGTCACCTCGCGGTGGGGCTGCTGCTGTTCTCGACGAACTTCCGGAAGTTCAGGCTGGACGCGGATGCGCTGAAGGATGTTGCGGTTACCGACATCACGCAGCAGACCATTCCACAGGATTTCGAGCGCGACCAGCGCGCTCATCACTGCTTCGAGATCCGCCTGGCGCCCTGATCAGGCACGCTTCTGAAGCAGACGAGTGCGCAGATACATCGCTGCGCCGAGCAGTCCCGGCGTGGCATGCGTGATCACCCCGATCGTGGCGGACTCGACATAGGCGGCCATGCGGCCCTTGGCGAGGAAGCGTTCGCGAAACGCGCTGCTGCGCAGGAACGGGATGAAGCGCGGCACGATGCCGCCCGCGATCATGACCGTGCGTGCGCCGTGGATCAGCGCCGCATCGCCGGCGACGCTGCCGAGCACGGCGCAAAAGCGGGCAAGCGCGCGGCGCGCGACGAGGTCGTGGCCGGCGAGCGCGGCGTCGACGATCGCGGCCGGATCGCGGAACGTCGCGCGCTGGTCGGCCGCCCGGGAGAGGTCGCCAGCGGACGCCAGTGCGGCATCGATGTGCGACAGCCCGGTACCGCTCAGCAGGCGCTCGTTCGAGACGCGGTCGAATCGTGCATTGAGCCACGCCGCAATCTGCTTCTCTTCCTCGCCGAGCGGCGCGAAACTGACATGTCCCCCTTCGGTTTCGACCACGTTCCAGCCGCGTGCGGCGTCCCCGGTCAGCAACGCAACACCGAAGCCAGTACCAGGCCCAAGCACGCTGACGGGACTGGATGGCGGCACGCGGTACTCGCCGTGCAGTGTCTCGACATCGGCCGGCGCGAGTGCCGGCACCGCCCAGGCGACGGCGCCGAAGTCGTTCAGCACGTCGAGCGCGTCCAGACCGAGGCTCTTCTGCAGTTCGCGCCGGCTGAATGACCAGGCGCGATTGGTCAGGCGGATCTCGTCGCCGCCGCCCGGCGATGCGACCGCGATTGCCGCGCGCGTGGGCTTCTCACCGACGCTTTCGAGGTAGTACTCAGCCGCGTGCTGCAGGCTCGCGAATTCGGCACAAGGCAGCGAGCGCTGCTGCGAAAGGGGCATTGCCCCACTTTGCAGATTGGCCAGGGCAAAGCGCGCGTTGGTACCGCCGATGTCGGCGACCATCGCGAGCGGCGCACGCCTGGAGCCCGCAGTCATGGTCCATCCGCCGCGGCGGCGAAGCGGATCGCCTGGCCGCCGCCGGGCGCCAGTGCGAGCTCCCAGACGTCGCCGTGCTTCGCTGCCCGGGTCTCTAGCACGATCGAATGGGCATTGGTCTTCCAGTCCGCGTCGTCGCCGTCGCGGTAGACCTGCGCGGTATAGCTGCGGCCGGGGTCCAGGAAATCGAGCGGAACGCGCAGGCGGCGCGCCTGTTCGTCAGTCACGCTGCCCAGATACCAGTCCTCGCTGTTGCGGTCCTTGCGTGCGATCGTGGCGTAGTCGCCGACTTCGCCGTTCAGCACGCGGGTATCGGCCCAGTCCACCGGTACGTCGCGGATGAACCGGAACGGTCCGGGGTACTTCGCGTAGTTCTCCGGCAGGTCGGCCGCCATCTGGATCGGACTATAGATCACCACGTAGAGCGCCAGCTGCTTTGCGATCGTCGACTGGATCGGCTGGCCGCCACGGCCGACCAGACTCAGCACGCCGGGCGTGAAATCCATCGGGCCGGCCAGCATGCGCGTGAAGACGAGATTTGCCTCGTGCTCGGGCGGGTTTGGCGGATTGCCCCAGGCGTTGTACTCCATGCCGCGCGCGCCCTCGCGCGCAACCCAGTTGGGATAGGTGCGCCTCAAGCCCGTGTCCTTGATCGGCTCGTGCGGGTTGACCATGATGTGGCGCTTCGCTGCCTCGGTCACCACTTTGAGATGGTGCCGCGACATCACCTGGCCATCGTGCCATTCGTAGCGGATCGCACCATCGGGGCCACGGGCCTTGACGCCGCCGGCATCGGCGACATATCCCGTCTTGACGCTGTCGACGCCGAGGCGCGCGTAAAGGTCGAGCGCGTCCGCGAGCTGATCCTCGTAGTGGGCAATGAATCCCGATGTCTCGTGATGGCCGATCAGGTGCACGCCGCGCTCGCGGGCATAGGCCGCGACCGCGGCAAGATCGAAGTCCGGATACGGTTCGGTAAAGCTGAAGGAACTGCCATCGGCGAACCAGTCGCCGTCCCAGCCCTTGTTCCAGCCCTCGATCAGTACGCCACGGAATCCGTTCTCCGCCGCAAAATCGATATAGCGCTTCGCATGCTCCGTCGTCGCACCATGCAGCGGTCCCGAAGCCCAGGTCTCGGTGCCGAGGTGCAGGCTCCACCAGATGCCGACATACTTGAACGGCCGGACCCAGGAGACGTCACCCAGTGCGTTCGGCTCGTTGAGATTCAGGATCAGGTCGGACATGTAGAGGCCGGCAGCGCTGTCGGCGATCTGCAGCGTGCGCCACGGCGTCGTGAAAGGAGCGGTGCGCCGCACGCGGGCGCCGTCGGCAGACGGAGAAAGCGTCGATTTGAGGCGCTGGCCGTCGACCCGACGCAGCCACATCGAAGCGTAGTCGACCAGGGCGGCCTCGTGGATCGCGATATGCAGGCCGGTCTCCGAGCGCATGGTCAGCGGCGTATGGGCCTGGCCCAGCTCGGGCAGTGGCGTCCGGCGGTAAAGGTATTCGTAGCGGTTCCATTCACCGGCAGGGATCCACCACGCCGTCGCGGGCTCGACCACGTCGAATTCGGTCAGCTCGTCGGCAATGTTCACCTGTTTGAGCCCCGCCTGGTCCGGGAATTCGTAGCGGAAACCCACCCCGTCGTCGTACACGCGAAAGACGATTTCCAGGCTGCGCTTGAGCGCCGTCTTTTCCCGGAGGCGGACCCGCAATTCATTGAACACGTTGCGAACGAAGCGGCGCTCACCCCAGGGCTGCTCCCAGGTCTCGTCGACGCTGCGCGTGCGGCTGTCCGTCAGCTCGAAATTGCGTTCGAGTTTCGGCGCGTCGGTCAGCAGGAAGCCGAGGCGGGACTCCTCGATGATCGGCTTGCCGTTGCGATCGATGGTGTAGCCGGGTCGGCCCTCGCCGTTGATTGTTATCGTTACCGTCAGCGTGCCGCCCGGGGAGGACACCCTGGCAACGGGTTCGGCGTTGGCAGCGGCGCACAGTACCCAGGCCAGAGTGTACAGAAACCACAAATGGCAGCGATGCATATGCAGCTATTATCCCGTACGGTCGGATGTATACGTATGCAGTGTATTGCGGCCGCAACTACCGCTGCCTAACATCATCGGAATCCGGGGACCGAATTCATCTAAGGGGGATCCAATGGGCAAGTATCAGCATCGGACGAATGCCGTCCTTACAGGTTCGGGGGTTGTCGGCTCAGGTCTCGGCCGCCGCGGCATCCTGTCGATCGCGATCACCGCGGCTCTGGCCGCATCGGCGAGCGCCGCCGCCCAGGATCAGCCAGCCGGGTCGGCCGAGCTCGGCGAAGTCGTCGTTTCCGGCATTCGCGTTGGCATCGAGAAAGCAATCGCGGTCAAGCGCGATTCAGGCAGCATCGTCGAGGCGGTCTCCGCCGAGGACATCGGCAAGCTGCCGGATACCAGCATCGCCGAGTCCATCTCGCGCCTGCCGGGCCTCACCTCCCAGCGCGCCGAGGGTCGTGCATCCGCAATCAGCCTGCGCGGCACCGACCCGGGTTTCACCACCGCATTGATGAACGGCCGCGAACAGGTCAGCACCGGCGATAACCGCAGCGTCGAGTTCGACCAATATCCCTCCGAGCTCCTGAGCTCGGTGGTCGTCTACAAGACGCCGGATTCGCAATTGATGGGCCAGGGACTCGCCGGCACCATCGACTTGCGTACGGTCCGGCCACTGCAGTACGGCCGCCGCGCTGTGGCATTGAATATCCGAGGCGAAAAGAATTCGAACGATAATCTCGGCGCAAACGCAGACGATAACGGCTACCGGGCAAGTTTCTCTTTTATCGACCAGTTCGCTGAAGGCAGGGTCGGCTTTGCCTTCGGCTACGCGCACCTCGACTCGCCGTTGGCGACCAAGGGCTTCGGCACTTACGAGCCGTGGAACCCGTCGGGCGGCGGCGACACCACGTTCGATTGCCCGGGCGGGAATGCGGGCGCGTGCCAGAACAATCCCGGCGTGGCGCCCGGCCAGTTCGCGACCAACGGCATGAAGGTCCGCGCCGACATGGGTTCGACAGAGCGTGATGGCGTCATGGCGACCCTGCAGTTCGAACCGAACGACGTCTACAGCGGCATCATTGACCTGTACTACTCGACGATGAAGCAGACGGACAACGCGCGCAGCCTCGAGGTCAATCTCGGCGGTTACCCGGCGCCGTGCTGCGTCCCCGGCCCGTTCGCGGACGGTACAGTTTTTGGTTACTCGGGTACGACGATCGAGAACGACACCGTCGTTGCCGGCACACTGAACAATGTCACTCCGCTGGCGCGGAACTTCCTGTTCACGACGGACGACGAAATCGTGGCCGGTGGCTGGCGCAACGAGTTCCAGATGAACGACACATGGTCGCTGATGGCGGACGTCAGCTACTCGAAAGCCACGCGCGACCAGCTTCAGCCGGAGATCAACGCGCAGCTCGGACCGGCCCTTGTCTTTGACACTGGCACATTCCAGCTGCGTGGCAACCACGACATGCCGTCTCTCTCGTTCCTGTTGGACTACGCCGACCCGACACAAGTGCTCGTCGGACCGACCATCTACGGAGCCGGATACACCAAGAAGCCGCACATCGAGGATGAGCTGACCTCTTTGCGCGTGGACGCAACACGTGCCGCCGACATGGGCTGGTTCACGAGCACGTCTTTCGGCGTCAACTACAGCGACCGCACCAAGGACAAGACATCGCCCGAGTCAGGTCTCAGCACCATTGATGGCCTGGCCCACGTGATCGATCCCCAGTACCTGCTGAGTCCGACGAACCTGAGCTATGCGGACGCCGGCAGCGCGCTTGCTGTGGACGTGTATGGCGTTCTGAGAACGTACTTCGCCCCGATCACCTACGGAAACCCTGAGACGCTGCCATATCTCGCGCCCAAGTACTGGGGCGTCGATGAAAAAGTCCTGACGGGTTTCGTGCGCGGCGAGATGGACCATGACATCTCCGACACCGTCACCCTGAAGGGCAATGTCGGCCTCCAGGTCATCAACACGGACCAGAGCTCGAACTCGTTCCTGGCCGCATACGCCTTCACGCCGGACCAGGTGGTCTTGCCGGTGTCGGACGGCAGGAAGTACACCGACGTCCTCCCGCAGGTCAACTTCGCGTTCATCCTCCCGAACGAACAGAGTTTCCGGATCGGCGTGGCGAAAGAACTGGCCCGCGCCCGCATGGACGAGCTCAAGGCCACGGAGGAAAGCGGGTACGACTTCAACACCGGCATCCCGGGCGGCAGCGGCGGCAACGCGCGGCTCGAGCCGTGGCGCGCCTGGGCCCTGGATGTTTCGTACGAGAAGTACCTCGCGGACAGCAAGGGCTACGTCTCGGTCGCCGCTTTCTACAAGGACCTGGAGAGCTACATCTACAAGCAAACTGACCCCAATCATGACTTCTCTGAATTACGCGCCGCGACCCCCGATGCGTTATTCAACGTCCCCCTCGACCAAGTCCAGACGACGGGCAACTTCTCGCTGCCGGTCAATGGCCAGGGCGGCTACCTGTACGGTTTCGAGTTCTCGGCCTCCTTGCCGTTCGAGATGTTCTCCGATGCGCTGGACGGTTTCGGTGCGATCGTCAGCTACTCGTACACCAAGAGCGACATCGAGATCGTGGGTGCAGTCAGCTCGGTGTCGAACGACCACATTCCGCTGCCGGGACTGTCGCAGGACGTGTGGAACGCGACGCTGTACTATGAGAAGTACGGCTTCGGCGCGCGCATCGCAACGCGCTACCGTTCCGAGTACATCGGCGAGGTGACGAACTTCGCGAACGAACGTGGGCTGCGTTTCGTGGACGCCGACATGATCACGGATGCGCAGTTGAGCTACCTGTTCGAAGACGGCATGCTGAAAGGTCTGCAGATCCTGGCCCAGGTCAACAACCTGACGAACGAGCCGTACATCGCCTATTCCCAGAACAAGTCGCGCCTAATCGACTTCCAGGAGTACGGCACGCAGTACCTGCTCGGCGTCAACTACAAGTTCTGATTTTCGGACAGCCGGTTGGAAACATGCCCCTTGCCAGTTTGCTGGCAAGGGGCTTCTTTTTGGGTGCCGGGTCGGGGGTTTCGGGGGTTTGGGGAACACTACCGACGACAAGAGGGGTGGTGCCTTGCCACCAGCTCCCGTAACGATGACTCGTCTCGATGCAGGTGGCGAGCCACCTCCGAAATGCTCGCTATCCGTCGCGCGACGGCCTGGTGGGCGATCCATGCGCGCACCGTCGTCAATCGTCGCTGGCGGATGTCCGACACAAGGTCGTCGAGTTCCACTTCGTGCGTCCGGCAAGCCTCTTCGATCAACTGGGAGAGGGACCCAATTGAGCTTGCTTGTCCGATCGGTACCCCGATGCTCTTGCGAAACTCGTCATCACCGAGTATTCGAGAGTCATCAGGGTGGACATTAGAGAAAGGCGAGGAAATATTGACCGCGTGCGGCCCTTCGACGAATGCCCGATAACCCGCAACGGCCTTTGCGCGGCTGGGCCCCCACAATCTCAATGCAAAATCCGTTGTGACCCACGGCTCTGATCGGGTACCCACGTAGACAGGATGGCTCGACCAGGGATAGTCGCAGACTTCGGCGACCAGCCCGGCGCGGACGGGGTTGAGATGAACATAGCGCAGCACGGCCAGCAGGTACCGGTCGGCATCGACCATCACTGCATGGTACCTGCGCTCGAAAAGGTGCCCGGTTGTCGAGAGCCGGGCCTGGACAGTCCTCGCGTACCGACTGGCGATGCGGAGAATGACGCGTCCAATGGGCATGTCGCCCGCCTGGATGAGCAGGTGAATGTGGTTGCTCATCCAGCAATAGGCGTGCACCCGGGCAGGGAAGCGCTCGATCGTAGCGGCCACGATGTCGCCGAGCAGCTGCCGGTCATCCTCGCAAAAGAAGATAAGCTGCCGGTGATTGCCTCGCAGTGTGACGTGATAGAAGGCGCCTGGGACATGTATGCGAAGCCGGCGGGGCATCCTTGCCTCTGCAGGTTTCAGTGAAACGTCTAGTGATCATGCAGCGATCGCCGCCGGCTCAGCCGCCAACATTCTGACGCGTCCCTTCAGAAACGCCGGGTATCGCCGGAGTCGCTGCTATTCGCGAAAACCCCGAAACCCCCGACCCGGCACCTGACTCACGGCACCTGACTCACCTCACCCCCGAAACCCCCGACCCGGCACCTGACTCAAGCAGGAACTTCAAGGGCACGTCGACGCGCGCGCGCCAGTCCCTTTCTGAATGCTCGTCGCCCTGGTACTTCCTGGTGATCCAGTTGACGCCCTCGGCATAACCGGCCTCGCGCATCAGCCCGTCCACGCGACTCTGGTAGGGCCCGTAGTCGGCGTCGAGCGTCGACGTGCCGAAGTCGAAGTAGATGCGATGTTCCGCAGCAGGCGGCAGATGCTTCGCGAGGTAATCGATCACGATGCCGTCGCCGATCGGAAAGTGCGTCGAGACGCAGCCCGCACCGCCGAAAACCCCGGGATACTCGCTGATCGCGTAAGCCGACATCAGCCCGCCCATGCTCGAGCCCATCACGAAGGTGTTCCCCCGGTCGGGCAGCGTGCGATAGGTCGAATCGATGAACGGCTTGAGCTCCTCGACGAGGAAGCGAAGGTAGCGGTCACCCAGCAGCCGCTCGGCCTTCATGCCGTCGACCCGGCTGCCGGTGACCGCCTTCTGCGGCATCAACTCCTCAAACCGCTTCGGCGTGGTCCAGACACCGACGACGATCGCTTCGCGAACCGCTCCCTGGCGGACCAGCCGCGCCATGGCCGTATCCACGCCCCAGTTGACACCCGAGATCGATCGCCACGGCGATGCGTCGAACAGGTTCTGGCCGTCGTGCATGTAAAGGACCGGGTAGCGATGCGCCGCGTCCTGGTCGTAGCCTGGCGGCAGCCAGACTTCGATGTTGCGGGCGTCCACCTGACTCGAGGCAAATTGCTGGTGGAGAACGATCCGGCCCGCAGCGCTGTCGCCCGCGGGCGTAAGTTCGAGGATCGTCGCGCTGCGGCCCGCGACCTCGAGGCCCTGGTCGAGCCGCTGCTGCCGCCCCGAAAGGACGTCGGTCGCAAGCGTATCGCCGCCGATCACTTCCTGGAACCGCGCGGTGTCGAGGCGCTGCGCATCCGGCGACTTGTTGATCACGACCATGAGTTTCTGCCGGTCGGACTGGCGGAAATAGACGTAGCTGCCATCCACGGGCGCGAACTGCGTCAGCCGGCCACGATGAATCGCGTCCGCACCCTTCCGCCATTGCAGCAATCTACGCGTGTACTCCCGGGCCTCGCGCTGCGTAGTCTTCAGGCCCTCACCTGTGAAGCCGCTCACCGGGTCTCCGGCCCAGCCGCCGGGAAAGTCGCTGCGGATCACACCGTGAGCCTCGGTTCCCGCGTTCGACATCAGGATCTCGTCGCCGTAGAACAACTGCGGGATGCCGCGGGTGGTCAGGAAGAAAGCAAGCGCCATCCGCGCAAGCTCGGGCCGCCCGCCGAGCTGCGTCAAGATGCGGCTCATGTCGTGATTGTCGGGGAACACCACCAGGTTGTACGGATCCGCATAGAGGGAGTCATCCGCAATTGCGCGATAGATCCTCACCAGGCCCGTCGTCCTGCCCTCTTCTTCCGTGATGGCGCGGATGGCGGCGTCCTGCAGCGGAAAGTCCATCAAGCCCGGTAGTTGCGACGCATAGCCGTCGGCCCGGGGTCTCCCACGTTGCCAGTACGAGACGATGGCCGGGTCCGTGCTCCATTCCTCGCCGACGATGTTCAGTGCCGGGTACTCAGCCAGCACGCGTCGCGTCCACTCGATGAGGAAATCCTTGTCGGAGTAGGGCCAGGTGTCGACGCGCAGGCCCGAGAGCCCCGCGTACTCGATCCACCAGAGGCTGTTCTGGATCAGGTATCGCGCCAGCAACGGGTTTCTCTGGTTGAGGTCCGGCATGGTCGGCACGAACCAGCCGCTGCTCATGGCTTCCCGATCCGCGGCGGCGCCGTGGGGATCCTGCAGGGCTTCGCGGTTGTGGCTGGTGGCCACGAATTGACCGCCGTGGTTGATCCAGTCGCGGGCAGGCAGGTCGCGCATCCACCAATGCTCCGAGCCGCAATGATTCAGCACGATATCCATGATGAGCCCGATGCCCCTGGCGTGCGCCTCGCGCGAAAGCGAACGATAGAGCGCGTTGTCACCGAAGCGCGCATCGACCTGGTAGTAGTCGGTGATTGCATAGCCGTGATAGGACCCCTGTGGCTGGTCGTTCAGGAGCACGGGATTCAGCCAGAGTTGCGTGAATCCCATGCCGGCGAGGTAATCCAGGTGATCGAGCAGGCCCTGGAGGTCGCCACCGTGGCGGCCATTGGGGTCGCGGCGATTCGGGGCCTGCCGGTAGCCCGCGATGGCGTCGTTCCCTGGAACGCCGTTCGCGAAGCGGTCAGGCGTGACCAGGTAGATCACGTCAGCAGGGCCGAAGCCGGCCCTGTCGGCGGAACCGGACTCGCGTGCGAGGAGTTCGTAGTCGTGGCTCAGCGCCGGCACGCCGTCGCGGCGGAAGTCGATGCGGAATCGGCCAGGGCGCGTATTCTCCGCGAGCGTCAGGTCAATGAACAGGAAGTTCGGGTTGTCGGTCCGAGTGACGCCGTCGATCGAGACACCGGGATAGTCGAGTGCCGGTTCCAGTTCGGCGATCTGTTCGCCGTGCACCATCAACTGCAGGTGGCTGTCCTTCATGCCAACCCACCAGAACGCGGGCTCCAGGTGCTCGATGCCGTTCGCCGCGCCTGCGCTTGAGACGAACAGCCACAGCGCGGCGGATAGCAGCCATTTCGTCATGGTCAAAGTGCCTCCCGGCATGCGCGACAGTGAATCATCCGGCACACGACCCTTCAAGCCCCTGAATACGTATGCATCCGGGGCGGCGACTGATCCGGTCCGGCTTTATTGTTAGACTTCTTCGCCGAGGTGCCTGGTGAACATCCGCATTCTGCTGGTCATCGTTTCGCTGGTCGTCAGCGTCCTCATCGGCCTGACTCTGGCAAAGGGCGGACTCGACGTTGCCGGCCCGCGCAAGGCCGGCATCACGATCGGGCTGTCACTCGATACGCTGAAGGAAGCGCGCTGGCAGGCTGACCGGGACATGTTCGTCAAGCGCGCCGGAGAGCTGGGCGCGCGCGTGCTCGTGCTCGCCGCGAACAGCGACGACACGGTGCAGATCGGCGATGTCGAAAAGCTGATCACGAACCGGGTGGACGTGCTGGTCGTGGTCCCGCATGACGGCACGGCCATGGCGAAGGCAGTCGCGATGGCGCACGACGCCGGAATTCCGGTCATCGCCTACGACCGCATCATCCGCGACAGCGATCCGGACCTGTATGTCAGCTTCGACAACGTGCACGTCGGCGAGCTGCAGGCACGCTACCTGATCGAGCACCTGCCGACGCCGGGCAGGGGCAGGATCGTCCGCATCTACGGCGCCAAGACGGACAACAACGCGGCGCAGTTCAAGCAGGGCCAGGATCTCGTGCTCGAACCCCTGATCGCCCGCGGCGAGATCAAGGTTCTCCACGAGGACTGGGCCGAGGACTGGAAGCCCGAGAACGCGAAGCGCATCGTCAATGCGGCAATCACCGCGAATGGCCCGGACATCGACGCGGTGCTCGCGAGCAACGACGGCACTGCCGGTGGCGCAATCCAGGCGCTCAGCGAAGAGGGCCTGGCGGGCAAGGTGATGGTGACGGGCATGGATGCCGAGATCGTCGCGCTGCAACGCATCGCTGCCGGGACGCAGACGATGACCATCTACAAGCCGCTGCGCACGTTGGCGCAGGGTGCAGCGGAACTTGCGGTCCGCCTCGCCGGACGCCGCGTCGTGGTGGCACGCCAGACGGTGAACAACGGCCAGACCGACGTGCCCGCAGTGCTCTATGACGTGGTCACCGTCACGAAAAACAACATCATCGACACCGTCGTCCACGACGGGCTCGCCAGCTACGACGAGGTCTACCGCGGCATTCCCGAATCCGCGCGACCACCGCGCCCGTGAGCGGTGACGTCATTCTGTCGGCCCACGGCGTCATCAAGCGTTTTGGCGGCGTCACGGCGCTCGATGGCGTGAGCTTCGAGCTGCGCGCGGGCGAAGTGCACGCGCTCTGCGGCGAGAACGGCGCGGGCAAGTCGACGCTCATCAAGCTGCTGGCCGGCGTGCACGTCCATGGCAGCTACGAAGGCGAGGTGCAGATCGACGGGAAGCCGGCGTCCTTCCGCTCGACCCGCGACGCCGAGCGTGCAGGGATCGCCATCATCCACCAGGAACTCGCACTGTTTCCCGAGATGTCGGTCGGCGAGAACCTGTTCCTCGGCGCGCTGCCGCTCCATCACGGCTTGATCGACTGGGACCAGGTGTATGCGCGTGCGGCCAAGACTCTCTCGGAATGCGGCATGCGTCTCGACCCGGCGACCCGCGTCGCCGATCTGGGGGTTGGCCAGCAGCAGCTCGTCGAGATCGCGCGCGCGATTGCGCGCAAGCCGCGCGTGCTGGTGCTGGACGAGCCGACGGCGGCGCTCGCTCAGCACGAAATCGACGCGCTGCTCGGCCTGGTCCGCGAACTGCGCAAGCGCGGCACGGCCTGCATCTACATTTCGCACAAGCTGGACGAGGTATTCGCGATCGCCGACCGGATAACGGTGCTGCGTGACGGCGCCGCGCAGGGAACCCTCGATGTCCGCGCCACCTCCGTCGATGAGGTGATACGGCTGATGGTCGGCCGCCGGATCGAGGACTTCTTCCCGCGCCGCCAGCCCGCGCCGGGCAAGACGCTGCTTGCCGTCCGCGGGCTCAGCGTGGCGCTGACGGAGGAGTCACCGCCGCTGTTGCGCGACATCGGATTCGAGGCGAAGGCGGGCGAAGTACTCGGCATCGGCGGGCTGATGGGTGCCGGCCGCACGGAGCTGCTGCTGCACCTGATCGGGCTCTGGGGCACCCGCACGGGCGGTACCGTGGAGCTCGACGGCGCAACACTCGATGCACATGGGCCACGTGCGGCATTGCGTGACGGGCTGGTGCTCGTGTCGGAGGATCGCAAACGCTACGGACTCGTGCTGCCGCAAGGCGTGGCATTCAACGTCTCGTTGTCCTCGCTGGCAAGATTGTGCCGCGGGCCATTCATCGATGACGACCTCGAGATCAAGCAAACGAAGGCCACCGTCGCGGACCTGCGCATCAAGGCACACACACTCGACCAGCCTGTCGCCACGCTGTCGGGCGGCAACCAGCAGAAGGTCGTCCTGGGCAAAGTACTGATGACCTTGCCGAAGGTGCTGTTGCTCGACGAGCCGACGCGCGGCATCGACGTCGGCGCAAAACTCGAGGTTTACGAACTCATCAATCGCCTGACCGGCGACGGCAAGGCCATCGTGCTGGTGTCGAGCGAACTCGGGGAACTCATCGGGATGAGCGATCGCATCGTGATGCTTTGCGAGGGCCGGATCGGTGGCGTATTCACGCGCGCCGAGGCGACCCAGGAACGGCTGCTCGCGGCCGCGATGGGCCGGCTCAACCAGGCGGCCTGAGTTGAAGAAGATCGCCACCCGCGAGCTGTCGATGGCGATCGCGCTGATCGCGATCTGGGCGTTCTTCGCCTGGCAGGAGCCGGTATTCCTGTCGCCGCGCAACCTGTCGCTGCTGTCGGTCGAGCTCGCCGTAACCGCGATCCTCGCGCTTGGCATGCTGATCGTGCTGTTGCCGGGCCAGATCGACCTGTCGGCTGGCAGCGGCGTCGGGCTTGCGGGCGCGGTCGCGGCCGTGCTCGTGTTCTGGCACGACGTGCCGGCGCCGTTCGCGCTCCTGATCGCCACGATCGGGGCCGTGGTGGTCTGGGCCGGCATGGGCGCGCTCGTCGCGATCGAACGGATCCCGGCCTTCATCATGACCCTGGGCGGGCTGCTGGTGTTCCGCGGCCTGCACTGGCTCACGATCCACAACCAGACGGTCCCGGTCGTGGAGGGCGGCAACCAGAACCTGTATTCGCTGCTGACGACGTACTACCTGCCGGCCGGCGCGGGCTACGTGCTCGCGACCGCAGTCGTGCTCGCGCTGGCGGCATCGATGCTGCGCGCTCGCGCGCGTCGCAAGGCTCATGGCTTCGAAATCGATGACGGCGAGCTGACGTTCCTCAAGCTGTTTGTGCTGGCGCAATTCGTGTTACTGGTCCTGCTCGTGACGAACAACTATCGTGGTGTGCCGCTTGCGCTCGTGATCCTCGGGGCCGTTGCCACACTCGTGCATCAGCTGACGACCAATACGCCGTTCGGCCGGTATCTGTACGCGATTGGCGGCAATGAAGACGCGGCAACGGTTTCGGGCGTGCCGGTGCGCGCGACCATCATCGGCGCCTTTGCGCTCATGGGAGGCATCGTCGCGCTGACTGGATTCATGCAGACCGCGTATTCCGGCGCATCCACCTCGACCGTCGGTTCATTGATGGAGCTCGATGCCGTTGCCGCCTGCGTCATCGGCGGCACGAGCCTGCGTGGCGGGCGGGGCACGGTACTCGGCGTGCTGTTCGGCGCGCTGATCATGGCGAGCCTGCTGAACGGCATGACGCTGATGGCCGTATCGCCCGAGGCCAAGTACATCGCGCGCGGGCTGGTGCTCGCGCTCGCGGTATGGCTGGACCTGCGAATGGCGAAAGGCAACTAGGCGCTGCGGGAAACCCTGTCGTCCTTCAATGAACCGGCCTGCGCTGAATCGGGTACGAATCGCGGCAATGCTGCTCGGAATCGTCGGGCTGCAGGCCGCCGCATGCGCCGAAGCGATCCTCTTCGTCGGCAACAGCTTCACATTCGGCGGGGACTCGCCGCCGGTGCAGGCCTATCGGCCAGAGACCGTGACGGACCTCAATCACGAGGGCATCGGTGGTGTACCGGCATTGTTCAAGTGCTTCACCCGCGAGGCGGGCCTGGCCTATGAGGTCAGTCTCGAAACGGCCCCCGGCACGAACCTGGATTTTCACCATGAGCAGAAGGCAGCGCTGATCGCAGGCGCCTGGGATCACGTGGTCCTGCAGGGCTACAGCACGCTCGATGCGGATTCGCCCGGCGATGCCGGCAAGATCATCGACTACTCGGCGCGGCTCGCAGAGCTGTTCCACGCTGCGAATCCAAAGGTCGACGTGCGCCTGGTCGCGACCTGGTCGCGGGCCGATCAAACCTATCTTGCATCCGGCCACTGGTTCGGCAAGCCCATCGAAACCATGGCGGTCGATGTGCGCGCCGCGTATGACCAGGCGGCCGAGCACTCTGCACACATCCGCGCCGTGATACCGGTCGGCCAGGCCTGGAACCGGGCCATCGACCAAGGAATCGCGGCACGTAATCCCTATCAGGCGATTGGCCCCGGGCAAATCAATCTCTGGGCCGCCGACAACTACCATGCGAGCGTGTACGGCTACTATCTCGAGGCGCTCGTCATCTTCGGCAGCGTCACCGGCCACGATCCGCGCAGCCTGGGACGCAAGGAACAGGCCGCGGCCCAGCTGGGGATTTCACCGGCCATGGCGCTCGCGCTTCAGCGCATTGCTTTCGAAACGCTCGCGGGCGAACGAACGAAAAAAGTGAATCCGGCGACCGTCGACGCCACGCCCATCGGAAAATGGAATCTGGTCGTTGCAGCGTCGGATGAATTCGACGGTATCACTCTCGATGCCGCCAAGTGGAAGAAGGGCCTTTGGTACGACACATCGGGCGTTCTGGCGTTCAGGCAGGAGAACATCGCCGTATCCGGCGGCAATCTGGTTCTGACCGCAAGAAAAGAAGCGTTCAATGAAAAATCCTACACCGGTGGTGCTGTGGAATCCCTTTTTGATGTGCCGGGAGTGATCGGTTACGTGGAAGTCCGGGCCAAGGCGCTGCATCGCGATGCAAATGTGCTGAGCGCCATCTGGTTGCAGTCTTCACCCTTGACCTTGGCTGACAATCCAAATCCCGAAATAGACATTCAGGAAACCTTCAACTACGACGGCGTGGTCAGCACCCTGCACACCTGGGCCATCGGTCCTGAAACTCCTGCCCCGACTGCCCCGGATGAATATATTCATACCCAGACTGCCCCGAATGAATTCAAGACAGGGGTGGACGTCAGTGCGGGCTACCATGTCTATGGCCTGGAACGAAGCCATGGGAAACTTCGCTTCTATTTCGACGGAAAACTGGCCTGGGAAGTCGTGCCGTCAGATCCTTCGTTCGTGAACATGCCGCGCCATGTGGTGCTCAGTCTCGAAGGCCATCTGGGCGACCCAGTGGATAGGTATCTGCCCCAAAGTTTTCTGGTGGACTACGTGCGTACCTACATCCCCGCGGCCGATTAGGCTGCTCCCGGAAAGGAATTCATGCCTCCAATACTCGCCGCGGCAGCAGACGGGCCAGCAGTGCCGGAGCGCCCGTGGCACGCAGATGCGGATGATCCGCGAGAAAGCTGCGTCGCGCGCTCGCCGCCGTGTGCGACTCGTCGCCGGGCGCCCAGCCCGGCGGCATCACAAGGTAAGCGAGCCGCTCGCGCCAGCCGCGCGCGCTGCGCACGTCGCGCGCCAGCAACAGCAGCTCGCCGAAGTAGAAATCGACGAAGCTGGTGACATTGATGTCGCGCGTGATGCCGTATTCGATTTTCACTTCATCGCGCAGCGGCTGCAATGTGCCGAACATCCAATCCCACAACGGCAGCAGCGTGCAGAAGTTGGTGTCCATGTAGAGCGGGTTGCGGGCGTGATGAACCCGATGGTAGGACGGCGTGATGATGAAATAGCGCGCCGGGCCGAAGCGGCCCGTGCGAAACGAGCGTTCACCGGCGTGGATGAAGGTTCCCCAGGTAACCTCGAAGGCCATGATCACGACCAGCATGGCAGGCTCAACGCCGAGCAGCATCAACAGCGGCGCCTGCACCAGCGCGGAGTAATAGCCTTCAGCGAAGAAGTGCACCCAGGCCACCGTCATGTTCAGATTCTGGGGAGCGTGGTGTGGTGAGTGCAGGCACCACAGCAGGCGCACCTTGTGCGCGCCGTAGTGCCAGATCCAGGTGGACAGCTCCCACATCAGCAGGGCATAGAGCCATCCGTACCAGTGGTAGCCGACTCGAAACAGTGCAAATGGCTGGAAGTAAGGCAACAGCAACCAGAACACATCGATGACGATCAGCCGCGGCAGCAGGCCGAGCAGCAGTCCGGTAAAAAAGGTGGGCTGGTATTCGAGCGCCGTCGCCCGAAACAGCCGCGCCGCCATGCCCGGGCCGCGCCCCTGGGCGCGCTCCTCGCGGGCCAGCACGATGAGGAAACGCAACAACTCCCACAACGTGAGCAGTGAAATCAGCAGTCCCACCACTGCCAGCACACTGTCGTGGTAATGCCCGTCATTGAAAGGCTTGAGCAGGTCGGTGATGAAACCCTGGCCCGCTGCCGTCGTTTGCGCATAGTGCACGAGGCCGGCGGCGAGACCCCAGGTGGTGTAGACGAACACGCCGGCGAATAGCAATGCTTCGAGATGCCGCCATAACGGCGGCGTGTGGCGCCACGCCGGAACATCACGCTGTGTCATCTGATGCGCGCGAATTCGACCGCGTCGATGTGGACCGCTCCCGACTCGTCAAAGACCTGGCCGAAGGCCAGCGACAGCCGGGCCTCGACCGCTCCGGCCGGGGCCACCGCTTCCAGTTCGTAGTCGTGCCAGGCATCGGTCGGCGTCGTCCCGTCGGCAATCGCCCGCTCCTGGAATCCGAGCATTGCCGGGCCGCCGAAGTAGTCGCCCCAGTGGTTGTAGAACTCAATCTTCATCGTGGCGTGGTCTTGTGAGCCGGCCAGATCCTCTGCCGAACGCACGAACGCCGAGAGCCTGGCACGAACCCGCTCGCCGCCGGTGACGCTGATGCTTTGAGTCACGCCGGAATAATTTACCTCGCCAATCGCCTGACCGGAAATCTTCAATGCGTAAGTGCCATCGCGCACCACCTGCCGATGCACGAGCACATTCGGTTTGTCGTCGATGCGATTGCCGAAGATGTGCCAGCCGGCCAGCGAGCCGCCGTGCTCGTCGAAACCGCCGTTGCGAAACGTGCGGCTGCCCGGTTCGTCGGTGAGCTCGTAGACGCGGACCCAATCCACGAGCATTCGCTGCGGCCAGGCCGTCGTTTCGTTCGGCGGCGGCAGGAAGTCGCCGCCGATCGCCGTATCGATGATCAGTCGCATCGGCACGGTGAGTTTCGGCAGGAAGTATCCGACTTCGTCGTTGTAGAAAGTGCCGTGGTGGATGTCATCCACGTAGAACCGGAGCTGGTTCTCGACCCATTCGCAGGCGAACGTGTGAAATCCGTCGGCGTAAGCGACGAGTTGGTCGGCGATCGCCGCTTGATGCTCGACCGCGAACGAATCCTGCGAAGCGGGATCATGCGTCGCCCAGCGGAATGCGCTCGACACGACCGTGGGCCGATCGCCGCGATGCTCCAGGATGTCGATCTCGCCCGCGGTCGGCCGCGGTGCGTCGGGCAGCAGCCGGATCGCGGGCCACAAGCCCCTCGAACCGGGCAGCCGGGCTCGCACTTCCCAGCGGCCGAACCGCTGTGCGCGCCGGCTGACGATCCGGCCCGAGCGATAAGGCAGGGCGCGCGACGGCTCGTTCTCGGACAGGATCTCCAGCTTGCCGTCCATGACGCGGATCTGTTCCGGCCGATAGTCCTGCAGCGAGGTATTCGTCGGCCGGCTGTCGTCGATCACATCCCATTTGTCGCGATCGAGCGTGTCGAAGTTGTCGCTCCACGCCAGGTGCCACTTGGGCGGCGGAACAACGACCGACTCCGCTTCATCCGCGCCGATCGCCTGCGCCGCGCCCCACAGCAGCAGGCCAAGGGAGGCAAGGCCGGAACATGATCGCGCCATCAGCGCCAGCGCACCACGACTTCCGGCGCATCGTCGAATTCGAGCGTCGCCTGCGGCTTCATCGGCTCCATCTGCCGCAGGCGCTCGAGGTACTGCTTGTCGTAATAGACGTCGCTCAGGGCTTCCAGAGGATCGAGCATGCGAACGACGCGCGATTGCACGGTAGCCGCCACCCCATTGACGGTCGCCCCGGTGACCGCATCGAAGCCATGCAGGATCACCTGGATCCTGCGAAACGGCGAGGAATAGTTTCCGTCAGGGCGCGAGAAGCTGAGCTGCCTCGTGGCCGGATCGAACGCGATGAGCCGCCTGCGGAATTGCCCCTTGCGGTAGTCCAGCGTTTCACCGTCATCGTCGTAGTAAACGAATTCGCTCCGCTCGGCGCCGTTGAACAGGTGCACGGTGAGCACCGGTCCGGGATCGTCCCGGGTCGATTGCACCTTTCGCTGCATGGGAATGATTGCGGAAGCCTTCGCGAAGATCGGGATCCTGTGGCCCGCATACTCCGAGCGGATGACGCGACCGCCATCGAGCCGTTCGTCGGTGAAGAGATCAAACCATTGCCCGGCGGGCAGGTACGTGGACTTCTCCTGCTCCTTGCTGGTCATGGGATTCACCAGGAGCCCCGGACCGAACAGAAATTCGTACTGAAAGTCCGGCTTGAATACGTTGGCGTCGAAGGAATGGTCGATGCTCAAGCTGCGGCTCACGGGCATGCCGGTCTGAGTGGCTTCGTAGAACGCCGAATAGAGATAAGGCATCAGTTGGTACCGGAATCCGATATAGGCCTTCGAAATCGCCTCGACTTCCTCGCCGTAGGCCCAGGGCTCGTTGGCGGCGGTGAACTGCCCGCGATGATTGCGCAGATACGGGGCGAAGACGCCGACTTCGACCCAGCGACGGAACAGGTCCTTGTTGCCATCGCCGATATAGCCGCCGAGGTCGGGACCGGTGAACGGCACGCCGGACAATCCCATCTGGTTGACGAGCAGGGCGCCGAGCAGGATGTGCTCGTCCTTGGCCTGATTGTCGCCGCTCCACACCGCGGCGTAGCGCTGAATGCCCGCGAATCCCGAGCGGCTGAGCACGAAGGGACGCCGGTTGCCGCCATATTGCTCGGCCGATTCGAACGCGGCGCGCGCCATCAGCATGCCGTAGTAGTTCTGCGCTTCGAGCGCCGAGGTCTTCTGGCCGTCGAAATTGAACACCACGTTGTCCGGCATGGCCTGGCCGTCGATTGCAGGTTCGTTCATGTCGTTCCACAAGCCGTGGATCCCGAGATCCTGGTAAAGCTTCATATTGTCGATCCACCAGCGCCGCCCGCGCGGATCGGAAAAATCCACGAAGTGATTGGTGTTGGGCGCGATGTCCGCGACCCACAGCTCGCCGTCAGCGTAGCGCAGGAACACGTTCTCCTTCAGACCGCTCTTGTATTGTTCGTACGTGTCGTCGATGGCAATGCCGGGATTGACCGAGGCAGTGAGTTCGACGTTCATGCCGCGCAGGGTATCGGCGAGGCGCCGCATGTCCGGGAAGCGCTCGCGATTGATGCGAAACGGCTGGTATCGGTGCAGGTAGTCGGCATCGAGTGTGATTCCGTCCAGAGGAATCCGCTTGGCGCGAAATGTGTTGGCGATGAACATCACCTGTTCTTCCGGATAGTAGCTGCAGCGCGACTGCTGATAGCCGAGGCTCCAGCGCGGCGGCAGCGGCATCCTTCCGGTGAGCGAGGTGTAGTGCTCCAGGATCTTGCTAACCGACGCATCGAAAATGAA